>Ga0065721_10002728_pt1 | contig 15294 bp, 16 predicted proteins | sample Mesricmetagenome_FD_59108 | JGI IMG/M metagenome (GOLD analysis project Ga0065721, IMG submission 59108) | Mesophilic microbial community from rice straw/compost enrichment Sample: eDNA_1 v2 (version 2) | ecosystem: Engineered > Solid waste > Grass > Composting > Bioreactor | place: USA: Davis... | reverse complement strand
CCAGGGCGACCTTCGCCTTGAACTCGGGCGAATGCTGCTTGCGTTTCGACATCTCTGATCTCCATCGTCGAAGACCAGCAGACAACAATTTGTAGCTTACGTCAGCGTCCCATTTTCGGGGAGCAGCTCAGTTACGATGGACTGTCACAAGATGAGTTGCTGCATCTTATCGGGCAGCGAACTAAAGACACTCGGGATGCTTACGACGCTCCAGACGTGCTTGGGTTTGGCGTCGGGGACCTCAAGGAACTTGGCCGCGCGATATTCAATCGTATAAATTCAGAACTTCACCAGCTTTTTTGCGGCGGCCAAGCCTCAGACAAAGAGCAGAGACAAGAGCTAGAAAAGATACTTCGACTGGACCCAGCTTCACTTCAGGCTGGTTTGACGATCTTTTTGATCTCTACGTTCGGCCTTGACGCAACAATCGCTGCTATCATCGCGGTGCTGTTGCTAAAGAGGGTGATCCTCCCCGCTGGTGGGGAGCTGTGCGCCTTTTGGGCTAAGAACATCGCTATCTGATCTTACCCAAGCTCGGTTTTCTAGAGCCCTTGAACTGGCTTTTGGCGTTCTCATTCACGCTCGGCGTTTGGTGTAGGAATAGTTGGCATATCGGCATTCCGGGTTGGAGCCTCACCGGTACCTCTCCTACATTCGCCAGCTCAAGGGTTAGGCACCCCGCGAAGCCGGGCTGCACCCCCGCCGCCGTCTCGATGATTAGTCCGCGACGTCCCAAAGAGGACTTTCCTGTGACATAACCGGCCAGATCCCCAGGGATGTGCATCCACTCTAAGGTTACTCCCAAGAGAAATTTCCCTGGGTGAAGGATAAACTCACCATTGAATGGCACGAAGTGCTCCTTTGTGTAGGAGGCTTCGTTCATGGGCTTGTCCTCTTGCGGCTTGGCCAGATCAATTAAGGGTATGTTCGCCTGCCTCATTGATCTGAACCATCGCCCCAAGCGCAAATCAATAGATGCACCTGCTTCAGATCGGAACCTTTCCTCATCTGGCAACGGAATAATGGCAATCGGCCGCTCCACGTTTGGATTGAACATGCGGTCGGCCAGTTCGTTGCAGTTGAGCATGTCGGTTATCGAAGCGCCTGCCACTCACGTACTTCGAAGCTCTTTAGCACCAAATCGTTTAGTATTCCGATCTTTCGCGCATCCTCGATGCCATTGACCTTCCATGCACTAAGATCTCTTCGAATGTCCCAGGCTGCGCAAAGGACCTCGGCAGCCGTGGAACGCATATCCGCAGGGGAAATACGCAAAAGGCTTTGGCGGGCGCGGGAAATTCCTTCTTCTTCCGGTCGAGGCACCGCCTGATCCTTACATATCTTCTCCACCATTCCCGAGATGTCCTTAACCAACTCGGTAGTAATCTCGACGGCCAACGTGGTGTAGAGGTCAGAAGCATCCGGGGGTTGGAACCGTTCCGAGAGCTTAGTCGCCGCCTCGCCGCCCCATGATACGGCTGTCTTGGCAAGGTACTGAGCGCGATCCCGATTGCTTGGATAAAAGCTAGAGTAGCGCATGCCGCTGTCGGGAGACAGGATATACGAGAACGCATGAATGTACGATTCGCCGTAGATCCAGTATCCGACAAAATCGCAGAATACCTCTTCACACTGCCGTAAGGCATAATTGTTGGTCTTAGACCACACCTCACGCGCTTGGAGATCGCCTTCTATATCATCTTTAGTGATGCCGGGGGGGAAAAAATCCTTCACATCGTCCCACCGCGACTTGAACTTTTCGATAGTCAGATTGAATATCTTCGCACTGACCTGAAGTGTTCCTCGCCGCCTTAGCCAGAGCGCATGGCCTAGTTCGTGGCCTGCTACGGGGAGAAGAAGTGCGTTCTGAGCTTCGGATGCTGGTAGGCCGACGAGTACGAACTCAGCCAGTTCCGTGGCTGGTATGGGGTAAGTGAAGGGATTGTACGTCCACTCTGACCCCATGATGAGCCTGAGGTCCTCGCCCAATAGCTTGGCGCCAACCTCTCTGATAGGGGCATAGCTTTCAAAGCTATTTCGGACGTCGGACGAACGGACGATGAAACCGATAAAGCCGGTCAGCTCCGACACCTTGCTCCGCGCCTCGAGACCGTATTGACGGACTAGGCTTTCAGAAGCGTCATCGTCCAGTTCATTTATCTGCTCGACCAACGCGCCCAGCGAGTTAGTTAACTTGCTGAGCGCATCGTGCGCGTCTTCGTAGGGCCAATCAGTATCGAGGAGGCTCTGGGCGAGCCTTCTTGCAAACTCAAGCCTCTGCCAAGAAAGTTCTCTATCCAGAATAGCTGTAGTCATAGTCAAACACGCCACGTTCGTGATGACCGGTCGCATCCGACGTCTTGCGAACGAAATCGTGTATGAAAAGGGTAAATTTCTTTAGCTGCCCAAGTGCGTCCGCAGCGGAATCCGCCTCAATGGAACGACGCATCTCGGCTGTGATCTTTTGAATCTCTTGAGACAGATTCTCAATGTTCTTCACCCGATTTTGGGTGGAATTGAACACAGCCTCACTCAGCATCTCGCTTGTGATCGGGCCTAGGGACATGTTTCTTCCGACCCCATCCCCCTCGTCGGACATGGAAACAAGGGCCTCTACAAATGCCTCTATTGCTTGGACGTCAGCAGGCTTATGGCGCTCCATCTTGTCCAGCTGAGTCGCCGCCCGCAGCGCAAGCTGGGCCAGCTTATCCGCCTCGATAGAAGCCGCTGCAGCAAACATCTCAGACCTCCTTCGAGCAAAACGTGAACAAATCAGAAACTTCGGACATAGCGTCTCACATTCGACATACGCGCGCCAGAGGTTTTTGGTTCGCATGTCAAGCGAAATGTGATGAGTTAGGAACCCAATTTTAGTTCTTTCGCGTTCCCGGCCCGGGGTCCACAGCCCGTTGGCGGTGCGATGTCAGGAGTGGCGGCAGGTCATTGTACGTCGAGTCTGGCGCCTAGGTGTGCATCGACATCTCACAAAGCAATCCACCCCTGAGCACTTGAGACCGTACGTCATGCGCGGTCAGGGAAAGAAAGGTCACCGTCCGGCGCATTGCTGAAGTAGGCAGCCCTTAGTGGTGCCGCGAGGGCCTCGGCTTCCTCCGACGGCAGGGCGGCGATCCGCCCATTGCCGAAACGCCCGAGAACACGCTGGCCGGGCTCCGACTCGGGTTCGGTGAAGATGTGTGCCAGCACTCTTCCCGGCGCCTGGAAGGTATGAACCAGGTCGGGCGGGATGACCGCGCCGTCGTACTCGACCCAACTGGAGTCCGCCGTGGTCTTGAACTGCACCCGCCCCTGGAGCCCCAACGAGAGCTGGATCGCATGATGGCTGTGCAACTCGCTGGGGGAGACGGCGGACCCGATATAGAGACTGCCCCTCTCCCAAAAGATGAACTGTCACCCCGAAATCAGCACGGCAGCATTCCCCCGAAACACCGGATGCAAGTATCTGACAGCGCTCCGGGCCGGCGTACCGTCGGCGTAACCTGCTGCCGCAGGAATGAGAAATGCGTCCGGGAGCGCAACGGACCGCCGAAGGATCGAGTATCTCGCTTGTACTGATTAGCCAACACGACCGATGTCCGCCTTGCGCCCAAGAGCGCGACAATTGTTTACACACCATCAGCAGGTTGTGCCCGCCTGCGGCCGCGACCTCCAGGGCCCGTCGCGCCACCGTCTGCCCCCGCACATCCCGCAGATCGGGCAGATCCGTTGGCGGGGCCAGATGCCGCCCCGGCATGGGCCGGCTCTGCAGCTGCTGCCCGGTGAGGTGGTTGGCAAGGGCGACAAGACTGTCGGCCGCGATGATGTCGATGTCGTCTCCCGCCCAGGCCGCTTCAGGGCCGGACGCTGCCGGGCAGACAATGCCGAGGCCGCGTGCATTGGCCGCCATGGCGGCGGGCAGGATGCCGCCCACATGGGCCAGCCGCCCATCGAGACCGAGCTCGCCAAGGGCAACATAGCCGTCCAGCGCGTCCTGCGGAATGGCGCCAAGCGCCCCCATCAGCGCCAGAGCGATGGGCAGATCGTAGTGGCTTCCTTCCTTGGGCAGATCAGCCGGCGCCAGATTGATGGTAATGCGCTTGGGAGGCAGGCCCAGACCCGACGCCATCAGCGCCGCACGAACCCGTTCCCCGCTCTCCCGCACGGCCTTGTCGGGCAGGCCAACCAGAACCAGGCCGGGAAAACCCGGCGCAATCTGCGCCTGTACGTCCACAGGCACGGCCTCAATCCCCTGAAAGGCCACTGTCGTCACACGGGTGACCATTGGCTCAGCCCTCAATCCCTCCAGCGAAGGCTAGCAGAGGCGGGTCGCATCAGCAAGAACGAAGGGCGAACGAATTGCGGTCCGTTAACCATGCTCAATGCCACAATGGTTACCCTAAAACTCCATTAACCGGCGCATGTTGAATCAAAGGCCAGATGTAGTGCTGCGTACCGAGTAGTCTTGCCCATGGCGCCGACCGTTTCCCGCTCTGTCTCCGCTGTCATTCGCAGCGCCGTTCTGAGCCTTGCCGTGGTGGCGCTGGCCGCCTGCGGCAGCGTGGGCGGTCTTTACAATCCGATCCCGGGCGACAACCGTCCCCATGCCAAGGTGGACCGGGCCCGGGGCATGCCGATCCAGGGCATCGACGTGGCGCGCTATCAGGAGAATGTCGACTTTGCCAGGGCGCGAGCCGGGGGCATCCACTTCGTCTTCATGAAGGCCACCGAAGGCAAGGACTATGTCGATCCCTATTTCCGGCGCAACTGGGAGCGGGCCCGCGATGCCGGCATGCCGCGCGGTGCCTATCATTTCATGACGTGGTGCTCGCTGGCATCCGAACAGGCCGCCTGGTTCACCCAGAACGTGCCTTTCGACCCCAGCGCCTTGCCGCCGGTGCTCGACCTGGAATGGAACAACCATTCAAGCTGCAAGGTAAAGCCCAGCAAGGCCGATGCGCTCGAAAAAATCCGCCTGATGCTCGATGTGATGGAGCGCCATACCGGCAAGCTGCCGATCATCTATACGGACATGAATTTCCACCGGGATATTCTGGAGGGCGAATATTTCCCCAATGCCTTCTGGCTGCGCTCGACCGCGGCCGAACCGCATGAGCGCTACAACAACAGGCCCTGGACCTTCTGGCAGTATACCCAGACCGGCGTCGTGCCCGGGGTGATGGGCGAAGTAGATCGCAACGTCTTTTATGGCTCTACCAATGATTGGCTGATGTTCCTGCACACGGGCTGCGATCCGCGCGCCGTGGCGGCTCTCCAGGCTACCGGACGGTGTCTCCCATCCAAATAGGCGGGGTCGTGCCCCGAAATTGCCGCTACCCAAGGCTGGCCTTGCCGCATTAGACTCGCGGCCGGCCGCATATGGAGCGCAGACGCATGGATATTCTGAACGATTTCGGGCTGGACGGACTCAGCATCACCCTTATCGGCCTGGGCATCCTGGCGCTGTTGGTGCTGTTTGCCGGCGCCAAGACAGTGCCGCAGGGCTATAACTTCACCATCGAGCGGTTTGGCCGATATGTCCGTACGCTCAAGCCGGGCCTCAACCTTATCGTGCCGTTCATCGATACGATCGGCAAAAGGCTCAACGTGATGGAGCAGGTGCTCGATGTGCCGCACCAGGAAGTCATCACCAGGGACAATGCCACCGTCACGGCGAATGGTGTGACCTTCTACCAGATCCTGGATGCCGCGTCGGCCGCCTATGAAGTGGCCAATCTCGAAAACGCCATCCTCAACCTTACCATGACCAATATCCGCTCGGTCATGGGGTCGATGGATCTGGACGAACTGCTCAGCCACCGCGACGAGATCAATGACCGGGTGCTGCGCGTCGTGGACACGGCGGTTTCGCCCTGGGGCGTCAAGATCACCCGTATCGAAATCAAGGATATCGATCCGCCCAAGGACCTGGTCGAATCCATGGGCCGGCAGATGAAGGCCGAGCGCGAGAAGCGCGCCACCATCCTGGAAGCAGAGGGCCGCCGACAGGCTGCGATTCTCAAGGCCGAGGGCGAAAAGCAGGCCCAGGTGCTGGAGGCCGAGGGTCGCAGGGAAGCCGCCTTCCGCGACGCCGAAGCGCGTGAACGCGCTGCCGAAGCCGAAGCCAAGGCCACCCAGCTGGTGTCCGATGCCATTGCCTCGGGCAATGTGCAGGCCATCAACTACTTCGTGGCCAACAACTACATCAAGGCGCTGGAAGGGATCGCCACCGCGCCCAACCAGAAGCTGCTGATGCTGCCGGTGGAAGCGGCCAGCGTCATTGGCGCAATTGGCGGCATTGCCGAGATTGCCCGCGAGACCTTCGGCAGCGAAAAGCCGGCAGCCCCGCGCTCGACCAGCCGTCCGCCCAGCTCCACGCCATCCGCCCAGAGCTAGAATCGCCCATGCAGATCATCGAATTTCTGTCGGAGAACACCCCCTGGAGCTGGATCATGGCCGGCCTGATCCTTCTCGCCCTCGAACTCGTCGTGCCGGGCGGATATCTGCTCTGGCTCGGTATCGCCGGGGTGCTTACCGGGCTGCTCGTCCTGTTCCAGCCGCTCGACTGGCCCGTGCAATGGCTGGTCTTCGGCACACTTTCCCTCATCTCGATCCTGATCTGGGTCCGTTTCTCGCGCAACCGCGCTGCCAATACCGACCGGCCGCTGCTCAACCAGCGCGCCGAACAGCTGGTCGGTCGCCAGGCCGTTCTGGACAGGCCCATCGAGGGCGGCTTTGGCCGACTGGCGCTGGGTGACAGTATCTGGCGGATTGCCGGTCCGGACCTGCCGGCCGGACAGAAAGTGCGGATCGTCGGAGCCGACGGCCCGGTCCTGCTGGTCGAGGCCATCTAGACTTCTCGCCGCGCTCGCTTGGCAGCGCCGAAGCGAGCGCGGCAGGATTTTATTAACCATAAACTGGAAGGATGAGGGCTGGACCTGACTGGTCAGCCGGCTCCCGGGCTTTGGCCGGCGATGAACTGCGGAGCGGGGACTTGGCCCGGCGAATTCTTCCATTGCTGACCCTGCTGCTGGCGGCCTGCACATCGGTCAGCGCGGTCCTTGCCGATCCGCTCGCAGACGACAGGCTGGCGCCCGGGCTTTATCCTGCCGCGCCAGCGCCNGCGCCCCCACCCGAACCGGCNCATCTGCCCATCGAACTNGACTGGTCGCTCGGCCTGAAGGGCNGCTACACCGCCTCGACCGACGGCAATGGTTTCGTGACCACGCTGACGCCAGCCTTTACCGCCACCCATCAGGGCGTGCGCACGGATATGGTGCTCGGCGGCGAGGCCAACCTCGCCCGTGGCAATGACGGGACGCTGGGGGTCACATCCGCCAATCTTGCGCTCGACGCCAGCACGAGACTGGATTCAGATACGATCCTGACCGGCACGGCCGGGCTCCGCTTCAGCCAGGAGCTTCCGGGCACGCCAGGTCTGAATGCCGCGATCATCGATCCGCCTGCCAATGTCGCCGCTTCGATCGGCGGGGGCTTTGCGCGCCGCTTCGGCCAGTTCAACCTGGACCTTAACGCCAACCTTGAACGCACCATCTACGGCACCACCAACCGCACCGACACCGGCATCACCGACAACTCGCACCAGAATGTCTGGGAGGGCGATACCAGCCTGCGGCTCGGCTTGCAGGCGACCCCGATCATCGAAGTCTTCGGCCTGGCGTCGCTAGGACGGGACTGGTTCGACGGGGCCCCAACCGGGGGAGCCCGCACCGATGCGACCAGCCGGGCGCTGCGCGCGGGGCTTGCCGGTAACTGGAACGGGGTATGGGCAGCGAGCGCCTCACTGGGCGTCGGCCAGCATGATTTTGACGATCCAGGTCTCGCTGACATCACCACACAACTTTACGACGCCAGCCTGACCTATTCACCCGCCTCCACGCTCGACCTCCGAGCCAGTCTTTCCACCGAGATCAGCCCGACCGGCGCCGATACCGCAGGTACGGCGCGCGTTACCCACACCATTGCCGCCAGCGCCAGCTACACGGTCAATTCCTGGCTGCGGCTGCGAGCCTCGGCCGACTGGAGCCATTCGAGCCTTGAGGGCACCGGCGACACTGAACACAGGCACGGTATCGGCGCCGGCGCGGACTACAGGGTCAATTCGCGAACCGCGATTTCCGCCGACTACGACTATGGGCATCGGGACAACAGCGCGACGGGCAGCGTTGACAGCCACACGCTCAGCCTGGGTGTGACGGTCAAGCGCTAGATCAGAGCTCGTCGCCCAGGTCCAGTTTCTTCAGCTCCTCGACAAAAGCAGGGCGGATATCGGGACGATCCAGGGCGAAGGCCACATTGGCGGTCAGGAAACCGAGCTTGGAGCCACAGTCATAGACCTTGCCGCGATACTTCACGCCGGTGAAGCGCTGCTGTCCCATAAGGGTCCGCATAGCGTCTGTCAGCTGGATCTCGTCACCCGCGCCGCGAGTCTGTTCGGCCAGGAGAGCAAAGATTTCGGGCTGCAGGATGTAGCGGCCGGAAATGAAAAGGTTTGAGGGCGCTTCCTCGCGGCTGGGCTTTTCGACCATGCCGTTGATGACAAAGCCTTCGTCCGGCCCCTCCCCGCGCACGACCACGCCATAGGAGGAGACATCTTCCCAGGCGCATTCCTCGACGCCGATGACATTGCCTGCGCTGACCTCGTAGGCATCCATCATCTGCTTGAGCACACCCGGCTTGGCCTTGAAGATCATGTCGGGAAGCAAGAGCGCAAAGGGCTGGTCGCCCACGATATCGCGCGCGCACCATACCGCGTGGCCCAGCCCCAGCGGCTCCTGCTGGCGGGTAAAGCTGGTGCGTCCGGCCGAAGGCAGGTCCTTCTGCAACTCTTCCAGCGCCGCTGTCTTGCCGCGGCTTTCCAACGTCGCTTCCAGTTCGAACTGCCGGTCGAAATGGTCCTCGATGACCGCCTTGTTGCGGCCGGTGACAAACACGAAGTGCTCGATGCCGGCCTCGCGGGCCTCGTCCACCGCATATTGTATCAGCGGCCGGTCAACGACCGTCAGCATCTCCTTTGGCATGGCCTTGGTCGCCGGCAGAAATCGGGTACCAAGCCCGGCGACGGGGAAGACGGCGGTGCGTACGCGTTTGGACACGAAACAATTCTCCCTTGGACCCGGTGCAGACATAAAGCTAAATCAATGTCTGGCATATATCGTTGCTCGCAAACAGCATTTCCATTGTGGAGAGTTAAAGCATGACCGTCCTGGTGACCGGAGGTGCCGGATATATCGGCAGCCACATGGTGCTCAACCTGGCCGACGCAGGTGAGGATGTGGTGGTCCTAGACAATCTCGTCACCGGTTTTGACTGGGCGATTGATGGCCGAGCGCGATTCGAAAAGGGCAATGCGGGCGATATCGACCTCGTTCTCGGGCTGATCGAGAAATACCGCATCACGGAAATCGTGCACTTCGCGGGCTCAATCGTGGTGCCGGAATCGGTGAGCAACCCGCTCAAATACTACGCCAACAACACCGCCACTTCGCGCAACCTGATCGAGGCAGCCGTCCGCGGCGGGGTCAGGCACTTCATCTTTTCTTCGACCGCCGCCGTCTATGGCATGACGGGGCTGGCGCCGGTGGTGGAAACCACACCACTGAACCCGATGTCGCCCTATGGCCGGTCCAAGCTGATGACCGAATGGATGCTGGCCGACGTGGCCGCCGCCCACCCCATGACCTACGGCGTGCTGCGCTACTTCAACGTGGCAGGGGCCGACCCCGGCAAGCGCTCGGGACAGTCCACGCCCGAGGCCACGCACCTTATCAAGGTCGCCTGCCAGGTGGCGCTGGGCAAGCGCGAGAAAATGGACATTTTCGGCACCGACTACGAAACGCCGGACGGCACCTGCATCCGCGACTACATCCACGTCACCGATCTCATCGCGGCCCATGCATTGCTGCTCAAGCACCTGCGCAGCGGCGGCGACAGCACCACGCTCAACTGCGCCTATGGGCAGGGCTATTCGGTGCGGGAGGTGGTGGAAACCGTACGCAGCGTTTCAGGCGTCAATCTGCGTGCCGACGAGGGGCCGCGGCGTCCGGGCGATCCGGCCTCGATCACCGCGACCGGAGAAAAGGTCAGGAGCCTGCTCGGCTGGGTGCCCCAGCACGATGACCTGGGCGAGATCGTGAGGACCGCCTATGACTGGGAACGGCATCTGCTCACCCGCAACCGCTAGGCGGGCCGCGCGCGCCTGGCAAGGGGCGGCGGTCGTCTGGATGGTCTTGATCGGTTCAGCTCTGGCCCAGCCTCGGGAGAGCCTGTCCGAATTTCTGAGCCAGTTGCGCAGCGAAGCGGTGGCGGCCGGCGTCAGTGGCGCCTTCTATGACGCCATAATGTCCGGAATCACGCCCGATCCGCGCGTGCCAAACCTGGTGGAAACCCAGCCTGAATTCACCACGCCGGTCTGGGACTACCTCGATGCGAGGATCAACGCTTCCCGCATCGAGCGGGGCAAGCAAGCCATGGCGCGCCATGCCGAGCTCTTCGCGCGCATCGGCAGCGCCTATGGCGTGGACCCTTATGTGCTCGGGGCCATCTGGGGCATGGAGACCGATTACGGCGCCGTGCTGGGCAATGAGCGGCTGATCCGCCCCATCGTTCGGTCGCTGGCAACCGTGGCCTGGCAGCGGCGAAGCCGCTTTGTCGAGGACAAGGCCGACCTTTTTGCCGCCCTGCAACTGACCGCATTCAATGGCGGCGTCTCTCCGCTTGGCTCATGGGCCGGGGCCATCGGGCATCTCCAGGTCAACCCATCCAGCGTGCTGGCTCATGGCACGGATGGGGATGGCGACGCGCGAGTGGACCTCCATAATTCGCTGGCCGACGCGCTTGCGACCAGCGCCGTCTATCTGCGGCGGCTTGGCTACCAACCGGGTCTCGACTGGGGCTTTGAAGTCGAGGTCCCGCAGGGTTTTGACTATCTGCTGGCAACGCGGGATCAGCTGCGGCCCATATCCTTCTTTGCCGAACGCGGCGTGACCCGGGTGGCCGGCCGGCAGTTTGCCGACCTTTCCGTGCCGGTCTTCCTCTATGCGCCAGCGGGCCAGAGCGGGCCGAAATTCCTGATGACGGCCAATTATCTGGTCTTCAAAGGCTACAACTTCTCCGACAGCTATGCGCTGGCCATCGGCCACCTTGCCGATCGCCTCAAGGGCAGCGGCGCCTTCATGACGCCCTGGCCGCGCCACACCCAGTTTCCCGATCTGGCGCAGCGTCTGGCGATCCAGGAGGCCCTCAAGCGGCTCGGACTTTATGACGGTGCCGTAGACGGACGGATCGGCCCGGTGACGCAGGCCGCCTATGCCCGGTTCCAGGCCATGCAGGGTCAGGTCGCCGACGGATTTATCACCCGCGCGGCGGCAGAGGCGCTGGCCGCGGCCGTGCGGTAAAGGCGTTGGGAGCAGCGTGGCCATGGCCAGTGCGCAGTGCTAAAAGGCGGAGAAACGTTGCGGAATTGGCGATGATGCGGGTTGTCCTGGCTATTCTCATCGGGCTTGCGAGCCTGGTGTATTCGGCTCCGGCTGCGGCACAGACTGCCGATGGTGCAGCCATGCTGGTGGCACAGGCCGAAGCACCGCGCCGCCGGACCCTTTTCGACCTGTTGTTCGGCGAGGAGCCGGCACCCGCCCCGCCGGTGCAGCAAACCCAACCCAAGCCCGCCGCCGCTGCCCCGGCGGCGCTGCCCCCGCCCGTGCCGGCGGTCGAAAAATCACCAGATGCCACGCGCCTCGCCGTGTTTGGCGACTCGCTGGCGATCGACCTCACCAAGGCACTGGAGCGCTTTTACGCCGAGGATCCCAATCTGGTGGTGATCGGGCAGGGCGTCAGTTCGTCGGGCTTCGTGCGCGACGACTTTTTTGACTGGAATGAAGCCATTGCCGAGCAGATCGCCGCCGACAGTTTCGACATCGCGGTGGTGATCATCGGCATCAACGACCGGCAGGAAATCACCGCCAACGGGCACACCTACGAGGCACTCAGTGAGGGCTGGACCACCATCTATCAGGCCCGGCTCAACACCTTTCTCGGACAGCTCCGTGCGGCGCGCAAGCCGGTGATTTGGATGGGCCTGCCGCCAATGGCGCGAAGCCAGTATTCGGCGGCGATCAACCAGATCAGCGCGCTGCACCGGCTGGCCGCCTTTTCGGGCGGCGCGGAGTTCATCGACATCTATGACCGCTTTGCCGACCAGGACGGCAAATACGCTGCCTATGGCCCGGATGTGAACGGACAGAATGCGCTGATGCGCAAGGACGACGGCATCCATTATTCGGCCGCCGGATCGGACAAGCTGGCCTTTTACATCAGCCAGACGATGCGCAACTTCTATCGCGGCGGTCAAATCAGGGTTGCCATTGTCGACCCGCTCCAGGGCACCGATGCCGCATCCATGCTTCGGCCGCCATACCAGGGTCTGGGACAAATCAGGCTATTGGAGGTCGCCGGAGCGGTGGTGCCTTTGAGCCGGGCGCCCGACCGGGCCACCGACCTGCTGCTGGCCGGGGACGGCGCGCCCGCTGCGGCGGCGTTTCCGCTCGAACAGCTGATGCAGGCGCCCGTTGGACGGGTTGATGCTTTCGGGGTCGGGGTCGTTCCCGGTGCGGAAGGCGAGGACGTTCAGTAGTGGCCCGGCGCAGCAGCAATGGGCGCCAACATTTCCGACCGGGCCGCGCCCGTACCCGCCACGCTGGTCGCCATAACGGCAAAGAGCAGAAGAACCAGCGCAATAGCCAGACGCATGTGCATTTCCCATCAGTATCACTGCGTAGTCTGTGCGCCGGCCTGAGCGCAGATTCAATCGCAGCGTTAAGAATTGCTTAACACCGTCAATTTTCGACAATTTCATGGCAAAAAGGGTGTCAGCCGCTCAAGAGTCCGCTGGACCTGATGCCGTCGAAGACGAACTGCACGGCGAGTGCCGAGAGCAGGATGCCGACGACGCGCGAGACCACCGAGAGGCCGGTAAGGCCCAACAAGCGCTGGATGGGGATGGCAATGAGCAGCGTCAGCCAGGCCAGGACCATGATCACCACCAGCGCCAGCATGACGAGCCAGAAGTCGAGCTGGGTCTCGGTTGTGGTGATCAGAAGGATGACGGCGCTGATTGCGCCCGGGCCGGCCATGAGCGGCATGGCGAGGGGAAAAACGGAGATGTCCTGGCTTTGCCGGGCTTCCTTTTCTTCCTCATCAGTCGTGCCAGTGCCGCCCGAATGGCGGGCAAAGACCATGTCGATGGAAATGAGGAGCAGGAGGATGCCGCCGGCCGTTCGCAGGGCCGGGATGGTAATGCCGAACAGGCCCAGAATGTCGTCCCCCAGCAGGGCGAAGAAGACCAGGATGACAAAGGCGACAAGCGCGCCGCGCGTTGCGAGCACACGGCGTTCGGCGGCCGTGTTGTCCTTGGTGAGTGCAGCAAAGATGAACGCAATGTCGGCGACACCCACAGTGGCGAACAGCGTGGCAAATGCGACAAGAAAAGTGTTCATGCGCTCCCCCTCAGCCCGCAGAGGACTACGGCATTTGCGCGTTTGCGCCAAGCGGGTTTAGCGCCGACGCCTTTCGATGGCGTCCCAGATCAGCACGGCGATATCGGGCCCGCCGAAGCGCTTGATCTCGCGAATGCCGGTGGGCGAGGTGACGTTGATCTCGGTGAGATAGCCCCCGATGACGTCAATGCCGACAAAGATCATGTCGCGCTCCTTGAGGGCCGGGGCGATCCGGGCGCAAATTTCCTTTTCGCGCTCGGTGAGCGGGGACAGCTCCGGGCGGCCGCCGACATGCATGTTGGAGCGCGCCTCGCCATCGGCGGGAATGCGGTTAAGCCCCATGACCGGCTCGCCATCGATGATGATGATGCGCTTGTCGCCCTTGCGGACATCGGGAAGGTATTTCTGGATCATGAAGGGCTCGCGATAGTTGCTCTCGAACAGCTCGAGCAGGCTCGCGAGGTTGTGGTCGCCCTCCTGGATGAAGAATACACCAGCGCCGCCATTGCCGTAGAGCGGCTTGACGATGATGTTGCCGTGCTCCTTGCGGAAGGCGTGGATTTCAGCCCGGTCGCGCGTGACCAGTGTCGGCGGCATCAGGTCGGGAAATTCGGTCACGAGAATCTTTTCGGGCGCATTGCGCACGGCTGCCGGCGGATTGACCACCAGCGTCTGAGGGTGAATGCGCTCAAGCAGGTGCGTGAGCGTGATGTAGTTCATGTCGAAGGGCGGGTCCTGGCGCATCAGCACCACGTCCTGGGTCGAAAGATCGACGCGGCGGGCCTCGCCAAGGGTAAAATGCTGCCCCTTTTCCGCATCGGCCACCGAGATCGGCTGGCATAGGGCGCTGACCGCATTGTCACGCATGGACAGCGTGTCGGGGGTGTAGTGCAGCAATTCATGGCCGCGCGCCTGGGCCTCGAGCATCATGGCGAAGGTGGAATCGCCGCGTGGATTGATGGTGGCGACATGATCCATCTGGACGGCGACTTTGAGCGACATGGGCAATTCTCAGGAAGCGGAAAAGGCATTGATGAGATGGCGCGGCCAGCGCCCGGGCGCAAGCAGAATCACGTCAAAGCGCAGATCATGGCCGACCAGATCGGGATTTCGTGCCAGCCACAAATGCGCGGCGCGGGTGATGCGGTCGCGGTTGATGGCGGCGTAAGTCAGCGCCTCGTCGGCATTTTTCGCCCGCTGCTTGACCTCGACAAAGACAATTGTCCGGCCCTTTTGGGCGATGAGGTCGACCTCGCCGACCGGGGTTTTGAAGCGTCGTTCGCGGATCGCGTAGAACTTCAATTGCAGCCAGAGCGCTGCCAGTGCCTCGCCGCGATGGCCGCGCCGATAGGCGGCAAGGCGCTTGTCAGCCGGCATTCTTGAGGGCGAGCGCGGCATCGTAGACGTCCTTGCGCTTGAGGTTGAACCGGCCGGAAATCTCATCCACCGCAGCCCTGAGTGGCTGGTTCTGCATGGCTTGCCTGAGGGCGGCCTGCCAGTCGTCGAAGGCGGGGGCACCGGGTTCGGCGGCACCGGCGACAACTATGACGGCTTCGCCCTTCGTTTCCTCGCCGGCGAACTGGGCGGCCAGCTGCGAAAGGGGGCCGCGGAAGGTGCGCTCGAAGCGCTTGGTCAGCTCCAACGCGACGGCCGCCTGACGCTCACCGAGCACTTCGGCCATGGCGGCAAGCGTGTCCGCAAGGCGCCGGGGCGATTCGTAAAAGACCAGTGTTTCACGTGAATCGACGTGCTTTGCCAATGCGTTAGCCCTGGCTCCGGCCTTGGG
>Ga0065721_10005895_pt1 | contig 15296 bp, 11 predicted proteins | sample Mesricmetagenome_FD_59108 | JGI IMG/M metagenome (GOLD analysis project Ga0065721, IMG submission 59108) | Mesophilic microbial community from rice straw/compost enrichment Sample: eDNA_1 v2 (version 2) | ecosystem: Engineered > Solid waste > Grass > Composting > Bioreactor | place: USA: Davis... | reverse complement strand
ATTCGGTGAGTTGACCCATATGGGCCAAGGCGACGGCCACGATCATGTTGATGGCGACGATCGCGGCGGCTACACGGGTGAACAGGCCAATGATCAATAGTATGGGGGCGATGACCTCACCCACGTATACCCCCCACGCCATGAACACGGGCCAGCCATGAGCGGCGAGCATTCCTTCAATGCCGTCGAGGCCACTTTGGACTTTTGCCCATCCGTGGAAAAAGATCAGTATGCCCAAGGTCAGGCGTAACAGCAGCTTGGCAATATCTTCTTGGGTGGATTGAGTCATAGCAGCTCTCGGTAGAGTTGGTGGCGCGAATTATAGGAATACAACGTATCGGAATGTATACGCATTCAGTCCGATGGCAGATTGAAAGATTCAAAGGACTCGGGTGTGGGCAGCGGTTCTCCACGATAGGTCTGCACCAGTCCTGGGAACTGGGAGAAATGAATCTTGAATTCTTCATCGCACGGGATCAGGCTGTCGCCCCGCGCATCGACCACGATGGCAGTAGGTACGATGGAATTAATGATATTTGCCAGTTCTTCAGTGGAGGCCTGGGTGCTCAATGGCAGCAATTTTTTCCCGGCCGCTTGAACGGCAAGTACCGTTACCAAGTATTCGTGGCAATAATCCGCGCAGAGGGCGACGAGCGAGCCTGGGTTGGGATCCCGATTCGCCAATGCAACACTCATGGCTTGCACGGCGACAGCGAGTTCGGAATAGCTGACGGCGACTTCAGTGTCGTCCAGGGCGATGTTCTCGCCAAAACGCTCTGCAATATGTTCCAGATGCTGTGTAACCGACATGATCCGTCTTCCTTGTTGGGATAGGGATGAGCCGCACAAGTATAGAGAGTCGACTGTGGGATGTCGTCGACGATCTCTAGGGGCTTTCCCCGAAGCGTCGAGGTGCATCGTGCCGAGGCGCGATGTGGCGACGCGTAAACGGCATCAGGGGATATCAAGGTCGCCTTGCATCCAGGACTGCAGACCGTCGACCCACGACGATGCAGGCATTCCAGTGTCCGCGGCGATCTGGTCGGCACGCCGGTAAAGGGCTTCGAAGTCGACGGAAGGGGCACGTTTGAAGGCAATGGCCACCACGTTCCCGTCATGAACTTCAGGTAGCCAGGCTACAGCTTCGAACGACTTCTGCATGGCTTGTATGTTTTCCAGCCGCAATGCCGAATCACAGTACAGGTTGACGGTCATGATACCGTCCGGTTTCAGGCAAGCCCCGCATGCCGCGTAGAACGCTGCCGAGCTCAGTGCCGGCCCGTTGGCCTGTGCATCATAGATGTCCACCTGCAACACATCGATGGTGCGCCGACGTGAGAAGTTGCCAACGTAGTCGAGGGCATCCATGTTGAGCACGGTGAGACGGTCGTCGTTGTCCGTCAGGGCGAAGTGCTCGCGGCACACGCGGATGACATCCGGGTCGAGCTCGACCGCCGTGACCTCTGAGTTGGGGAAGTGGCGGTAGCAGAACTTTGTGAGAGCGGCGCTACCGAGGCCCAGTTGCACAATATGTGGAACCTGTTCGCGAAACAACATCCACATCATCATTTGCTGAACGTACTCCAGCACGATTTCGTCGGGGGATTCGATTCGCATCAAGCCTTGCACAGCCGTCGTACTGAAATGCAGACTACGCAGCCCGTAGCCCTCGAGTATCGTCACGTTCTTCATAAATTCGGGGCAGAGGGACGAACCGCCCGTTCAGGGCGGTTCCGGAAGACAACTACTAAGTATAGGCCGCCATGATCGACTGCGTGTAAGGCAAAAGCACTTTACCAGGGTCAGTAGCCTTTCAGAGGGTCGACCAGCCCGGTCGGGGTTTCACCGGCTTGCAAGCGGCGCAGGTTAGCGATCGTTGCGGCGGCTGCACTCTCGGCGCGCGTGTGTGCAGCAATGTGAGGCGTGAGGATCACCTTAGGATGGCACCATAAGGGATGGTCTTCAGGCAGGGGTTCGGGCTCGGTCACATCAATCATCGCCGCTTCGAGGTGATTGCGATCCAGGGCATGGATCAGCGCCTCGTGGTCCAGGTGTTCCCCCCGTCCTACCTGTACGAGCGATGCTCCTTGAGGCAGACCTGCGAACAGGTCGGCATTGAGGATATGGCGCGTTTCAGGGGTAAGTGGCAGGAGGCACACGAGGATGTCTGTGTGCTCCAACATTTCGTGCAAGCCATCCGGACCGTAAAAAGTCTGAATGCCTTCCACGTTTTTTGGGCCGCGGCTCCAGCCCGCCAATCGAAAGCCGAAAGGTTTCAAGGCATTCAATGAGGCTTGCCCCAGTTCGCCCAGACCAAGCACAGAAATGCAGCGCTGATCAGGCCAAGTGAAGTCAAGGTTTACCCATTTGCGACTCCGCTGCAACTGCAGATAAGCCGGAAGCCTGCGATGCAATGCCAGAACGCTCATGACGACATAATCCCGCATCAACGTCGTGAGTCCCGGTTCGATCATGCGGATGAGTTTCACCGTTGGCGGAAGCCTGGCATGCAGTACGTGGTCGACTCCAGCGCCTACGCAGAATATGGCTTCGAGCTGTGGGTAGCGCTCCATGATGCTGTCGGGAAACGTCCAGGCCATCAAGTATCGGACGTCCTCGGGCTGCACCTGCTCCGGGTCACTTTCGAAGGCGACTTCAGGTAGTTCGCGTGCGAATGCGTCGCGGAAAACTGCGACGCGTTCCGGGTAGGACAGCATCAAGAAGGTCATCACTCTATCCCTCGAGTTGGATTGGGCACGGCATCGGCAACCGGGCGCTGGATACTTAAAAGCGTCAGCGCGTGGCGCGTGCCAGGGTGATGCGGTCTTGCAGACGGTAATACTCAATGAGGGCAGGCATGAAATAAGGCCTCCCGGCATAGAGCGGAATGGCGGCCATGGGCCGGAAGTCGAAGGCTGACTTTTCTTTGTCATCCCCTAGCAGTTTGAGCGCCGCCTTTCTTCCGATCCAAGGTGCCCACACGGTTCCCGAACCGCAGAAGCCCGTGGCATAGGTGACGCCCTTGTGTTCGAAGATTCGAGGGATCATGTCCCGATGCATGGCGACGTTGCCAAACCAGCTGTGTGTGATCCTGACGTTCGCTAACTCAGGGAAGAGTCTTACGAGCCCGTCGCGCAGCTTGCGAGTCGGCCCGGTCGGATCATCGCCGAGCGAAGCGTCTCGCCCTCCAAGCAGGATTCTTTTTCCGTCCGGGCTAGGGCGATAGTAGTAGCCGAGAAGCTTTTCTTCGCCGTGCATCATGAGTCGAGGCAGGAGCTTGTTCATCAAGGCCTCCGGAAGTTCCTCGGTAGCGATGATCCGGCTCCGCACGGGCACCAGTCTACGTCGCAGCCAAGGATCGGAGCCGTCGGTGTAGCCATTGGTGCACACCAGAACTTGGCGGGCCATGATGGCGCCCTTTGAGGACGCGACCTTGAAGCCGTCGTTTTCCTTGTGGATCGAGGTCACGGTGCAGTGATCATGCACCGTGACGCCAGCGGCAAGCGTCACGCGCAGGATTTCCGCCAGGTACTTTGCCGGGTTCAGTCCTCCGATGTCCATCCGTACTGCGCCGCCCCGGTAATATTCCGTGCCGATGTATTGATGTTGTTCGGCATAGGGAACCGCGTACGCGTCAATTCCGAGCACCTTGCTCAGTTTTTCGGAGCTCCGGGCTTGTTTTTCATATTGTTCTTTACCGATGGCACCATAAAAGCGGCCAGTCAGACGGAAGTCACAGGCCAGCCCTTCGCTTCGGATGAATTCATAGATGAATTCCCGGGCCGCTTTGCCTTCTGCTTCAATGGCGGTAGCCCGGGCTTCCCCGAATTTACGCTGTAGATCGTCGTAACTGGGACGGATATTTCCACTGGTGATGCCGCCGTTGCGGGTGGAGGCTCCTTCGCCGGGGTGCATTTTGTCGAGGACGCAGACAGAACGGCCTGCCCTGGCAAGGGTAAGTGCCGCAGTTAGACCGGCGTATCCCGCTCCGACGATGACCACGTCGGCCTGCTTGGCAAGGGGTTTACTTTCCAATGGCTTGAGCGGTGCAGTGTCCCACCAGTATGGTGTGCTCTTTTCGGCAATTCTGGAAGACTTCATCTGGGCGTCCTTGTCGCGAACCGAGGTTTATTCTATTCGGGCTTGCAGAGAACCGAGCTCGTTCGCTTTGCGGACGTGCAGGCTCGGGAAAATGTCCGTAACTCTGGGGAAATCTGCGGAGCTGGATGCGAGGGAGCGCGGCTTTCTCGTCGCGATTTTTACTATGTTCGCGTTGCCACTTTCAATATAAATTGAAATCCCGAGATCCAAACTGAGGGAGGAGGCTGCGTGGAACGACGTGCGAATAATCCGCCCGGATCCGTGGTCGCTGCGCTGTCGGTGCGCGATCTTTCGGTGAGTCTCCCGGCGGCCATGGATCGCCCATTCGCCGTCCAGAATATTTCTTTCGATCTGTGGCAGGGTCAGATACTGTGCATCGTCGGAGAATCCGGGTCAGGGAAATCGGTCACTGCCAATGCCATCATGGGTCTTCTACCCAGGACGCTACGTGTGACAGGGGGCTCGATCCGACTGCAAGGGCGCGAACTGGTTGACGCGGAGGCAGAGGCGCTTCGCGACCTTCGTGGGCGCGTGGTGTCCATGATATTTCAGGACCCGCTCTCAGCCCTCAATCCGCTCATGACTGTGGGCGACCAGATCACCGAGGTGATGTCGGCACATGGATCCGGTACGGTAGAAAGCCGCCGACTGCGAGCGTTGGAGTTGCTCAACGAAGTAGGGCTGCCCTCACCGAAATTGATGTATCAGCAGTACCCCTTTCGCTTGTCCGGCGGCCAACGCCAGCGCGTCATGATCGCTATGGCGCTGGCATTGGAGCCCGCCATCCTCATTGCCGATGAACCGACGACGGCACTGGATGTGACGACCCAGGCACAGATACTCGCGCTGATCCGCGAAATTCAACGGCGCAAGGGAATGAGCGTGATGTTCATCACACATGATTTTGGTGTGGTGGCCGAGATGGCCGACCGTGTTGTGGTGATGGAGAAGGGACTGATTGTCGAGCAGGGGGCGGCGGAACAAGTGCTGCACTGCCCATCGCATCCCTACACGCAACGATTGATCGCGGCGGTGCCCAGCATTGACGTCGGCGGTGCGTGCGAGGATACGACGGAGTCACCGACTATTCCTGTGCTGCGTGGCGTGAGTCTCTTCAAGACCTTCCGGAGTGGCAGCCGGCTATTTCGTAGCGAGCGCATTGTGAAGGCAGTGAACGGGGTTTCGTTCGAACTGGGCAGTGGGCGTACGTTGGGTATCGTGGGCGAGAGTGGATCCGGTAAGTCGACGTTGGGCCGGATGCTGGTCAAGTTGTTGCAGAGCGATAGCGGAAGCGTTTACTTCGAAGGCGCAGACATTGCGAAGATGGACGACGAGGCGTTTCGCCAGATTCGCCCGAGAATCCAGATGATCTTCCAGGATCCTTTCGCGTCCTTGAATCCTCGGTTCACGATCGGGCATATTTTGACGGTAGGTCCGATTGCCCACGGCATGGCACGACGAGAGGCCAGAGAACGTGCGCTCGAGATGTTATCGCGCGTCGGACTTGAACCAGCCGCCTACGACCGCTATCCGCATGAGTTTTCCGGCGGCCAGCGACAGCGTGTCGGAATTGCGCGGGCGTTGATGTTCAAGCCCAAGATTCTGGTCGCCGATGAGTCAGTATCCGCCCTCGATGTCTCTATCCAAGCGCAAATTCTGCAGCTGCTCGACGAAGTCCAGCGCGATACCGGCGTGTCCATGGTGTTCATTACGCACGACCTCCGTGTGGCCAGCCAGATTTGCGACCAGATTGCCGTGATGCAGTATGGGCGCATTGTGGAAGTGGGCCCACCTTCGCAGATCTTTGTGCGTCCTCAATCGGAGTACACCAGGCAGCTCGTGGCGGCCATTCCCGGCCTGAACGCGACCCAGCCCGAAGCGACGTGTTTGACATAGTAGTTTCCAGCTAGAACCCTCTAAGGAAATGTTTCATGAAAGAAGGAAGGATCTCGATGACACGCCGATCGGCGCTGAAGCTGCTTGGCCTCGCTGGCACGGCAAGCATCTTCGCTCCGCATTTGCTGGGTAAGCCCGCTTTCGCCAAACCTGCCGAGCCCACTGGCCGTATCGTGGTGGGGTTGTCGCAGGAGCCTACTGTCTTCAATCCGCTCATGGCGAAAATCGAAGTGGACGATGGCATTCACTTTTCTGTGTTCGACGCATTGTTCAGGGTCATGCCGGATGGAAAGTTCGTTCCGAATCTAGCGGCCGAGGTGCCCACGGTGGAAAACGGGGGGCTATCGCAGGACGGCCTTCAATGGCGCGTCAAGTTGCGTGAAGGGGTGAAGTGGCACGACGGTCGGCCGTTCACTGCCGAGGACGTCAAGTTCACGCTGGAACTTATTGTGGATCCGGCCTTCCGCAGTTGGCGCACTGCCGGTCATAACCTTGTACGGGACATCACCGTGGTTTCGCCTACTGAAATCACTTGGCGCATGTCCCAGCCGTTCGCGCCTTACATGTCGTTCTTGGCGGAAACTTTTATCGTGCCGAAGCATGTGCTTGAGCCGGAGTCCGATCGGAACAAGGCGGCATTCAACCAGGCCCCGATTGGCACCGGGGCATTCAAATGGGGTCGAAGGGTCGCGGGCGATCATATCGAGCTTGTCGCCAATCGCGAGTATCACGGTGAAGGGCCTTACGTGGACCGACTCATCTTCAAATATATCCCTGACCTTATGGTGCTCTATGCACAATTCAAGAGTGGGGATATTGATCTCGTGGGTCGCCAGTACATTACTGCGGACAACTATCAAGAAGCCAAGACATTGAAGGGCCGGGAGACCGTGCTCCAACCATCGCCGATGGTCGAGGGCATCTACTTGAACCAGGAGCGGCCTTTCTTTAAGGAGCGGGCCGTTCGCGAGGCCATCTACGCGGCCATCGACAAGAAGTCGATCATCGACGCGTTGTATTATGGGCTGCCCGAACCTGTCGAGTCGTACATGCCACGCGGATCGGTCTACTACAACCATGACCTGCCCAAGCATGAGTTCAATATCCAGAAGGCGGCGAAGCTGCTGGATGAAGCGGGGTGGAAAAAAGGGAGTGATGGCATACGCGTCAAGGACGGCGTACGGCTGTCATTCAACAATTCCACCACTTCCGGCAACCATCTTCGTGAGCAGGCCCAACAATTCATCCAGCAGACTCTGCGCGAAGCCGGCGTCGAGATGAAGATTTCCAACTTACCGGCTGCCGTGATTTGGGGAGACTTCTGGACGCTTTCGCAATTCGATAGTGTGATCGTGGGCATCAACTATCTCGTGGGATCGGATCCGGACGTCTACAACCGCTTTCACTCGGGTGCGATCCGTGCCAAGGGTGGGCGCGGTTCAAATACGGCGCAGTACAGCAACCCAGAAGTCGACAAGTTGCTGGAAGAGGGCGCTCGCACATTTGACCAGGCCCGGCGAATCGAGATCTACAAACAGGTCCAGGCCCGTGTGCGGGAAGATCTTCCTTATCTGCCCATGTTCTCGGAAAACGTGGTTCGGGGATGGAAGTCGGACATCAAAGAGGTGGAAAGCAATAGCAACACACGCACTGAAGCGTGGAATGCGGCAGCTTGGTATCGAGAGGCCTGAGGCCACAAGTTCCGGGCGCTACGGGCGTCCGGATGCCCCTGGAACTCTACCTGCTTTCGAGGTTGCGAATGGCCAGGTTTCTATTCCACCGGTTCTGGCAGAGCGTGGTTCTGCTGTTCATTGTGTCGTTGATCGGCTTTGTCGTCCTGAACATGATCCCTGGCGGACCGCTGTCGCAGTTCGCGTTGGATGCCAGCATGACACAGGAGGACGTCGATCGGATCGCGCGCCAGCTGGGCCTGGATCGCCCCCTGTTGTTCCGATACTTCGACTGGAGTTGGAAGCTGGTACAGGGCGATTGGGGCACGTCCTTCCGGGACGGAACACCTGTGTTGCATGTGATCGGGCGTCACTTGCCGGCTACGCTCCTGCTCATGGGAACTTCGACGGTGATTTCATTTGTACTGGGCGCCTGGATTGGCATCCGGGGCGCTACTCACCGCTATTCCGGGTTCGACTATGCGGCCACCATTGGAGCCATGGTGGCCCTGTCGATTCCCACCTTCTGGTTTGGCCTAGTGGGGATTTACATTTTCTCTCTCAAGCTGGGTTGGTTGCCTGCGGGAAATATGTACACCATCGGCGATCAGTCACTGCTGAACTACCTACATCACCTGATTCTGCCCAGCCTGGTGTTGTCGCTGGTGACCGTGGCGACATGGAGTCGGTACATTCGGACCGCGGTCCTGGACGTCATCAGCCAGGATTTCATCAAAACCGCGCGAGCGAAAGGTGTGTCGGAGCGACGTGTCCTGATGCGCCACGTTGTGGGCAACGCCTTGCTCCCCATCATTGCGCTGGCCGGCATGCAGGTACCGGCATTGTTGGGCGGGGCGCTCGTTACCGAGACCGTGTTCACCTGGCCCGGCATGGGGCGGTTGTTTCTCGATAGCCTGGGCTATAGCGACTATCCGGTCGTCATGGGCCTGTTGATGCTGTCAGCAATCCTCACCCTGATCGGCAATTTATTGGCCGATATCGTCATCGCTGTGGTCGATCCACGCGTGCGCCTGAGTTGAACCTCGTTGGGAGTGACAAGATGAACAGCAGTGCCGTGCAATCTCGTCGTGGCACCACCCCTGTCCCGACACCCCACCGTTGGTGGCATGGTCGGGCGGTGCGTCGTTTCGCCCGACACAGGCTGGCTCTGATCGGCATCTTCATGATCACTGCCTTGACGCTCGTCTGCGCCGTGGGGCCGTATTTCCTTCCCTATGACTCCCTGTTTATCGACCTGCGTGCACGGTTCGCGCCTCCCTTCTCTGGGCTGCATTTCCTGGGAACTGATCCTTTGGGCCGCGATCAGGCTGCACGCTTGCTGGAAGCAGGGCGCATTTCGCTGTTGGTTGGGCTGCTGGCCATGTTGATGTCCACGACGCTGGGAAGTGCGGTCGGACTCGTGGCGGGTTATTACGGTGGTAGGGTCGGCGCCGTATTGATGCGGCTGGTGGACGCGTTCCTGGCGTTTCCATCGATTTTCCTGGTGCTGGCGCTTGCCGCTTTGCTGCAACCCAGTCCAACGATGATCACGGTGATCATCGCGGTTACCAGCTGGATGGAAGTGGCGCGTATCGTCGAGGCTGAAGTACGTTCCGTCCGGGAGCGGGAGTTCGTGCTGGCGGGGCGGATGCTCGGGCTCAGGGGCTCACACATCATGTTCAGGGAAATACTGCCCAACGTCATGGGCCCCATTATCGTCGCTGCCACGCTGACCATCGCGCGAGCGATCCTGCTCGAGGCGTATGTCAGCTTCCTGGGCTATGGAATCCAGCCCCCTTTGCCCAGCTGGGGCAACATGTTGAATGGCGCCCAGCAATATCTTTCGACTGCACCTTGGTTGGCCATCGTGCCGGGGCTGACCATCACGATTGCCGTGACCAGCTTAAACTTTATTGGCGATGGTCTGCGAGATGCGCTCGATGTGCGCGGCGACCATACAGCAGGGTGAGCGGTGCCTGGAATAATGCAAGGCGGGAAATGATAAAGGCTTACGCACTGATGCACGTAAGCCTTTGAATAAAGTGGTCGGGGCGGCGGGATTCGAACTCGCGACCCTCTGGTCCCAAACCAGATGCGCTACCAGGCTGCGCTACGCCCCGACAAGCGCGTAACTATAACACAAGCGCGACGGTCATGAGGCAAGTCTTGCCGTGCTGTCTGCTGATGTGTCTGATGACACGGTCGAGCGTTCCACGAAGACCTTGGCGATACGACGACCGTCGAGCTCGAGGATGCGGAAAGTGAGCTCATCAGATTGGTGCTGCATCACGTGGGTTTCGCCCACTTCAGGCAGCTTGCCCATCTGATGCAACAGGAATCCGGCCACGGTACTGAAGTCGTCCGTGTCTTCGTAGAGTTCCTCGATATTGAGCGTCTGTTCGAAATGGTGCAGGTCGGTCCCACCCTCGACGATCCACTGATTCTCGGATTTGGCGATGATGTCCGGCGTTTCGTCTTCGTCAGGGAAGTCGCCGGCGATGGCTTCGAAGACGTCCATGGGCGTCACCAGGCCCTCGACCGTGCCGAATTCGTTGATCACAACCACCAGCTGGCCACGCGCAGACTTCAACGTGTTGATGAGATCCAGCATACGCACGGTCTCGTGCACGATAATCGGCGGTCGCAGCCGCTGTTGGTTGACCTTACCGTCGATAATGATGTCTGTGATGAGATCCTTGGCGCGGCCGATACCCACGATTTCGTCCAGTGAGCCTCGGCAAACCGGATAGAAGCTGTGCGGGGTGCGGTTGATTTCCTCGCGTATGGTGTCCGGGTCATCCATCAGGTTCACCCAGGTGATGTCGGTCCGGGGAGTCATGACGGAATGCACGTTGCGTTCGGCCAAGCGCAGTACACCGCTCACCATGTGACGTTCTTCTTCTGCGAAGGCTACGGTCTCGGTCTCGGGCGTTTCGGCGCCATCGGGTTCGGCGGCCATGCCCCGCTTGCCCAGCATGCGCAGCACGGCTTCAGCCGTACGCTCACGCATGGGACGATCCGACCGCATGAGCAGCAAATTACGGCGGGCAAGTTGGTTGAGGAACTCGATGACTACCGAGAATCCGATGGCAGCGTACAGATAGCCCTTCGGAACCTTGAAGCCAAAGCCCTCGGCGACCAAAGAGAACCCGATCATGAGCAGGAAGCCCAGACAGAGGATGACCACCGTCGGGTGCGCATTCACGAATCGCGTGAGCGGCTTGGACGCGACGAGCATCACGCCTATNGCGATGACCACGGCAGCCATCATGACGGGNAGGTGATCCACCATACCCACNGCCGTGATGACNGCGTCCAGCGAGAANACAGCATCCAGCACGACAATCTGCGTGACGATGACGCCGAAACTGGCATAGGCAGGCGCCTTCAGGGCTGCATGCCGTTGGCCCTCCACGCGTTCATGCATTTCCATCGTGCCCTTGAACACGAGGAAGAATCCGCCCAGGATGAGGATGAGATCGCGACCCGAGAATGCCAGGCCGCCGATGCTGAAAAGCGGTTCGGTAAGGTGGAACATCCACGAGATGGCTGACAGCAGCGCCAGGCGCATGACCAGCGCAAGCGAAAGCCCCATGATGCGGGCCTTGTCTCGTTGATGCGGCGGCAGTTTGTCCGCCAGGATGGCAATGAAGATGAGATTGTCGATACCCAGGACGATTTCGAGGACAACCAGGGTGGCAAGGCCGACCCAAACCGATGGGTCTAGCAGTAGCTCCATTACAATGAATTCCGGAAATAAAAAATCATTATAGAGACGGTTTCGGCGAAAATCGCATCACACGCTGTTCGCCCGAGCCCTTTCCGTCATTCTCCTGGGGATCATGATGCCTACTGGTCATCACTTCTTGCGCCATTTTTTTGTTGCCCTTGCCATGTCCGCGGGAGCCGCTCAGGCCCAGGACCCCATACGCATTGGTGAGCTGAACAGCTACAAGACTCAACCTGCCTTCCTGGGGCCCTACCGCATGGGTATGGAGCTGGCTGCGGAGCAGGTCAACGCCGCGGGCGGAATCGACGGGCGGAAGCTGGAACTCGTGATCCGCGACGATAATTCCAACCCAGGTGACGCAGTGCGCACGGCCGAGGAACTGGTCACCCGAGACAAAGTCGATGTGTTGACGGGTACCTTCCTGTCGCATATCGGGCTTGCTGTGGCCGACTATGCCCGTCACCGCAAGATTTTTTTCCTTGCCAGCGAACCGCTGACCGATAAGTTGGTTTGGGAGCAGGGTAACCGCTACACGTTCCGGCTGAGGGCATCCACCTATATGCAGGTAGCCATGCTGATCCCCGATGCCGTGAAGATGAATCGCAAGCGTTGGGCCATCGTGTACCCCAACTATGAATATGGTCAGTCCGCGGTGGCAACGTTCAAGCGCCTGCTCAAGGAGGCACAGCCCGATGTTGAGTTCGTGGCTGAACAAGCCACGCCACTGGGCCGGGTCGATGCGGGCAACGTGGTGCAGGCCCTTGCAGACGCCAAGCCCGATGCATTGTTCAATGTCCTGTTTGCGGCGGATCTGGCCAAGTTCGTTCGAGCCGGTAATCAACGGAAATTCTTCGACAACTTGCCGGTCGTCAGCCTATTGTCGGGCGAACCCGAATATTTGGACCCTATTGGACGCGAAACGCCGGAGGGGTGGATCGCCACAGGGTATCCCTGGTATGCCATCGATACACCGGAACACAAGGCATTTCTTGACGCGTACCAAGCTAAATATAACGATTACCCGCGCCTCGGCACGATCATCGGGTACAGCACCATTATTTCGCTCGCTGAAGGTCTGAAGGCGGCAGGCTCCACTGAGACCGAGGCACTCATCAAGGCGTTTCGAGGCCTCCAGGTCGTGACACCGTTCGGACCCATCACCTATCGTCCGCAAGATCATCAGTCGACGATGGGTGCTTATGTGGGCAAGTTGGCCGTGAAGGACGGTAAGGGTGTGATGACCGATATCCGTTATGTCGACGGTGCCAGTGTGCAGCCGCCCGACGAGCTCGTGCAAAAATGGCGGACGGCCCCGGCAGATTGATGAGTCGCTGATCGACGGAGCGCGGTTTCGATGTCCATGTCGACGCTGCTGGTCCAGGCGCTCAACGGCCTGGCGGAAGCATCTTCCTTGTTCCTTGTGGCCGTAGGCCTGTCGCTGATCTTCGGCGTGAGCCGCATCGTCAATTTTGCACACGGCTCGCTGTACATGTTGGGGCTTTACGTGGCCTGGAGTCTTGTCCAGGCATGGGGCGACACGGTGGCGGGCTTTTGGGCCGCGATCGCGTCGGCGGCGCTGTGCGTTGCGGCGTTGGGGGCGATTATCGAGATGACGGTGCTCCGTCGTATATATCGTGCCCCCGAAATGTTCCAGTTATTGGCGACCTTCGCCATGGTGCTCATCCTGGAAGATTTCGCGCTCTGGATGTGGGGTCCGGAAGATTTGCTCGGGCCGCTCGCCCCAGGGCTTGAAGGTTCGGTACAGGTCCTGGGCCGATACCTTCCCAGTTATGACCTCGCGCTGATTGCCTTGGGGCCGGCCGTCTGGTGGGCGTTATGGTTGTTGCTGAATCGAACACACTGGGGGCGGCAAGTCCGCGCCGCGACTCAAGACAGAGAAATGCTGGGGGCGCTAGGGGTCAATCAGGTCTGGTTGTTTACTAGTGTCTTTGCATTGGGCGCATTCCTGGCGGGGCTCGCCGGGGCTCTACAGCTGCCTCGGCAGCCGGCCAACCTGGGGTTGGACCTAGCAGTCATCGGGGATGCATTCGTTGTTGTGGTCGTCGGTGGTATGGGCTCGATTGGCGGTGCCTTTGTAGCGGCGCTCGTCATCGCCCAGCTCAAGGCACTGTGCATTGCGTTGGGCGTTGTGGACGTTGCTGAAATCTCCGTGGCGTTTCCCAAGTTGACCTTAGTCATCGAGTTTCTGTTCATGGCGGTAGTCCTGGTTTTCCGACCGTGGGGCCTTTTCGGAAAGCCTTTGACGATGCCGCGCTCCGCTTCTAGCTCTGAAGCGCCACTATCGCAGGCTTCGCGGGGTCTGCGCCGCACTGCATGGCTGTTAGCGGCTTTGATTCTTTTGCTGCCATGGTTGCGGGACGAATTGCCCTACGCTACGGTGCTTGTGCAGGACATGATGATTGCCGTCATCTTCGCAGTCAGCCTCCATTTCATGATGGGGCTGGGCGGCATGGTCTCCTTCGGGCATGCTGCCTATTTTGGGCTGGGCGCATATGCGGTGGCGCTGGCATTCAAGTCCTTCGGCTGGGGAATGGTCGCTTCACTGCTAACTGCGCCGCTCTTGGCGGGAGGCGCAGCGCTTGTATTTGGCTGGTTCTGTGTACGCCTGGCCGGCGTCTATCTCGCCATGCTCACGCTCGCCTTTGCCCAAATCGTATGGTCGGTGGTTTATCAGTGGGATGACGTCACGGGGGGATCCAACGGGATGATCGGCGTATGGCCCGAGACATGGTTGAGCGGCGACGCGTGGTACTACGTGGTCGCCGGGGTGAGCGTGTCCTTAGTGATGCTAGTGAGGCGCATCGCCCATTCGCCCTTCGGGATGGCCTTGCGCGCGGCGCGTGATTCCTCTTTGCGTGCCGATGCACTGGGATTGGATGTGCGCCGGCTCCGCTTGACGGCATTCTGCATGGCGGGTGCGTTGGCAGGCATGGCGGGTGGCCTCTTCGTGTTTTCGAAAGGGGGCGTGTCGCCTGAAGCGTTGTCGGTGGGCACGTCGGTCGATGCACTGGTCATGGTGCTGTTGGGCGGCGTCCAGTATTTGGCAGGCCCTGTACTGGGGGCCGTGGGGTTTACGGCACTCCGTGATTATTTTGTTGGCCTGACAGAGTATTGGGGGGCGCTCTTCGGGGCGGTGATCCTGCTGATCGTGGTGTTCCTGCCCGGGGGTATCGCAGGGCAGATGACACGCTGGTCACGGCGGGGGCGGGCGTGATGGGGGCGCATCCGGCCGCCACGGCGGCCGCCCTGCTCGAGGTCAGGGGGCTTACGCGGCGTTTTGGCGGTAACGTCGCGGTCGACCATATCGATTTCGATATTCATGAAGGCGAGTTGCTCGCCTTGATCGGCCCGAACGGGGCTGGCAAGTCCACGACCTTCAATATGGTGAATGGGCAGCTACCGGCCACAGCCGGGTCGGTGCGATTCCTGGGCCAGGAAATTCTCGGCATGCCTTCGCACAAGATTGCGCGACTTGGCGTGGGGCGCAGTTTTCAAGTCGCCGCGACCTTCGGGTCGTTGACGGTTCTGCAAAACGTCCAGATGGCGTTAATCGCGCATCGACGCAAGAGCTTCTCCCTTTTTTCGCGGGCAGACCTGCATGAGCCTGAGCGTGCCGTGGCTTTGCTTGAACAGGTCGATATGCAGCATCTGGTCGATCAGCCTTGTGCGGATCTCGCTTACGGCGATGTAAAGCGTCTCGAGTTCGCCATGACTTTGGCGACTGAACCCCGTTTGCTGCTCATGGATGAACCGACTGCCGGCATGGGGCCGAGTGAGCGCAATGCGCTGGTGGCCTTGGTGAAGCGCGTGGTCAAGGAAAGAAAAATGGGCGTGCTTTTTACCGAGCACAGCATGGACGTGGTATTTGATTACGCTGA
>Ga0065721_10006010_pt1 | contig 15297 bp, 16 predicted proteins | sample Mesricmetagenome_FD_59108 | JGI IMG/M metagenome (GOLD analysis project Ga0065721, IMG submission 59108) | Mesophilic microbial community from rice straw/compost enrichment Sample: eDNA_1 v2 (version 2) | ecosystem: Engineered > Solid waste > Grass > Composting > Bioreactor | place: USA: Davis... | reverse complement strand
GCATTGGGCCAGCGATTGGCCAGGTCCTCGAAGGCCTGTTCCACGCTCATGTCGGCATCGGCAAAGCCCAGGCCCGACATGCCGTATTCGGTCGCTGTCACCACGGCCGTGCCGAAGGGCGAGGGTGCCGCGCCCCAGACCATGTCGATGCCCGCTCCGCCGGCTCGGAAAATGCCGGGCGGCATGGCCTCATAGGTCACGAACAGGTCATGCAGCCGCGACGTGGACGAAAGGCCCACTTCATAGGTCGTGTCGAGCACACTTTCCCGCGCCCGCAACAGGCTCTTGGCATGGTCCAGAGCCACGGCCTGGGCGAAGCTCTTTGGGGAAAGGCCACACCAGCGCCGGAACAGCTCGGTGAGCTGGCGTTCGCTCATGCCCAGTCCACGGGCGAAGCGGCCGAGATCGGCGACATCGGGCCCGTTCTCGCTCAGATAGCGGATGGCGGCGCGGATGGTGTCATAGTCCGTCGCAGGAGTCATAAGCGTGATCTGGTTCATCGGAGCACCCGTCATTCGTTCGGGGTGTCTATGTAGGCGGGACGGGCCAGGGATGCGACCCGGTTTTGACGGCTTCAGAGGTCTCAGGCCGCCTGGCGTGCCCGGCGCAAGGCAGTGCCGAAAGCCTTGGCGAAGCTCGAGCGGTCCTCGGGCTTGAGGAAGGCGCCCAGCTCCATTTCATCCTTGCCGGCGCGCAGGCGCATGGCAGTGGTTTGCTCGTTGTCGTCGCGATCCAGCACCAGCCGTACGCTGCGCGGATCGAAGCGGCGCAGGGTCCGCTCACCCTTGTGGTCGGTCGTTGCCACTTCGAGCTGGTCGGCCCACAAGGTAACCTGCTGGCTCAGCCGCTTCCGCCGCGATTGCCGCATGGTCAGCGCCATAAGGCCCGCGCCCCCGATGCCGAAGGCAGCGATTGCCGGAAGCAGGGCGCCCGGCACCAGCACGGCCAGCGGCGTTGTGGCAATGCCGGCCAGGGCATAGGCCAGCCAGCCGCCCATGAGGCGCGGCGAGCGATCCGGCTTCAGAGCGGCGGCGAACAGGGGCGTGGTGGTTGTGGCTTGCATTGGCATGGCGAACTCTTCACCACTGACTATAGGCGCAGAATCAGGGGCGAGAGAATGGCAGCGGCAAAAAAGTGAAGGCGCTTCCCAAACCCGATGTCGAGGCGATCTTCGCCCGCTTCCACGAGATCGAGCCCGAGCCCAGGGGCGAGCTCGATTATGTCAATGCCTTTACCCTGCTAGTCGCCGTGGTGCTCTCGGCGCAGGCCACCGATGCCGGTGTCAACAAGGCGACCAAGCGCCTGTTCGAACTGGCCCCCTCGCCGGCGGCCATGGTGGCCCTGGGCGTCGATGCCATCACCGAACTCGTCAAGACCATTGGGCTCTATCGCGGCAAGGCCAAAAATGTCTTCGCGCTGAGCCAGATCCTGCTCGACAAGCATGGCGGCGAAGTGCCGGAGGACCGCGAAGCGCTGGAAGCCCTGCCCGGTGTCGGCCGCAAGACGGCCAATGTCGTGCTCAACATCTGGTTCAAGCAGCCCACTATCGCGGTCGATACCCATCTCTTCCGCGTCAGCAACCGCACGGGCCTGGCCCCGGGCGCCACACCCCTGGCCGTGGAGCAGCAATTGCTCAAGACCGTGCCGGCGCAATATATGCTGCACGCCCATCACTGGCTGATCCTGCACGGCCGCTATGTCTGCAAGGCGCGCAAGCCCGAATGCTGGCGCTGCGCCATTCGCGAATGGTGCCGCTTCGAACCGAAGACGCCGGCGCCGAAGGGGGCCTGACTCAGTGCCGTTACGCTACCCCGTAGCCGCGCGCCATCGCGGCGGCAAAGCTCGGGATCAGCACCAGTATGCCCGCCTGCAGATAGAGGAAGCGCCGGCTTGAGGCGATCTCGTCTGCTGGTACGGCATGGTCCTGTCCCGCCTTGAGCCAGCGGCGGATAGCCAGCGTGGGTGGCACGGTAAGCAGGCCCATGACCAGAAACGCCGCCATCTTGGCCCAGAAGGCATAGTTGGCCACGTAATATTCCCAGCCGCTGGCGCCGAAGATCACGCGTAGCACGCCGACAACGATGACCAGCGTCGCCACGCCGCCATAAGCCGCGTCGATCCGCGCCAATTGCCCGATGCGGGCTCCGGCCAGGCCCGGCCGCAGCAAGGCGAATTCGGCGGCGAAGATCGCCACCAGCAGGAACACCACGAGGTGATGGCCGATGGCCAGGATCAGGTCGATATCCATTTGGCGTCCTCAATACCGCATGTTATCAGTGCTCACATATATCCACGACGAAGTAAACAATGTCAACATCGCTGCCAAACGCCCCCTATCACCATGGCGATCTGCGCAATGCCCTGCTCGAAGCGGCGCTGGTCATTCTTGAGCGCGAGGGCGAAGCAGGGCTGGGCCTGCGCGATCTGGCGCGGGCGGTGGGCGTCTCCCCGGCTGCGCCCTATCGCCATTTCGACAGCCGTGCCGCCTTGCTCGAAGCCCTTGCCGTCACCGGCTTCCAGCGTTTCACCCGCGCCATGGAAGATGTGGCGGCGGCCAATCCGCCCGACATGCTCTCGGTCATGGGCAAGACCTATGTGCTTTTCGCGCTCCGCAATGCCGCCCTGTTCCGGCTGATGTTTTCGCCCCAGCTCAAGCGCGACAATCGCCCTGGCCTGCGCATGGCGGCCGACGCTGCCTTTGCCACGCTCCGCCATGTCAGTGGCGGCGACACGCGCACCGGCCGCATCGCGGCTCTGGCCGCCTGGGCGCGGGTACATGGCCTCGCCGTGCTGTTGCTCGACGGCCAGATCGCCTTGCAGGCCGGCGAGGATATCGAGGCGCTTGTCAGCGAGATCGTTGACCGGCATTAGGTTGCCGCGATCGGCCGCATGCTCTAAACCGGCTGACGGCTTTTCCTCGCGCCGGATCTCCTGATGACCCAGACCCGCTTCGACGTCCTCACCATCGGCAATGCCATTGTCGATATTATTGCCCCGGTCGAGCCCGGCTTCATCGAGCGGGAGGGCATGAAAGAGGGCATCATGCACCTGATCGATACTGATCGGGCCGAGGACCTCTACGGCAAGATGCCGCTTGGCCGGCAGCAGATTTCCGGTGGCAGTGCCGCCAATACCGCGGCCGGCGTCGCCTCGCTGGGCGGCCGCGCCGCCTTTGTCGGCAAGGTGGCCGATGACCCGCTGGGCGACGTGTTCGAAGCCGATCTCGACGCCATCGGCGTGCATTATGCCACTTCGCGCCTCAAGAATGGCGCGCTGACCGCCCGCTCGATGATCTTCCTCAGCGAAGATGGCGAGCGGACCATGAACACCTATCTCGGCGCCTGCCACCAATTGACCGAGCAGGACATCAAGCCCGACGAGATCGGCGGCGCGGCCATCACCTATATGGAAGGTTTTTTGTGGGATCCGGTGGAGGCCAAGAAGGCCTTCGTGCTGGCCGCGCATTATGCCCACAAGAACGAGCGCGCCGCCGCCTTCACCCTGAGCGATCCTTTCTGTGTTGATCGCTACCGCGCCGAATTCCTCGACCTGATCCGCTCCAAGACCATCGATTATGTCTTCGCCAATGTGCATGAGCTCAAGTCGCTCTACCAGACCGACGATCTGGGCGAGGCCGTGCGCGAAATCGCCAAGGATGCCGAGCTGGCTGCCATCACCATGGGCGCTGACGGTGCCATGGCGGTCTATAATGGCGAAGTGACTTCCGTCCCCGCCTTCCCCATCGACAGGGTGGTCGACGCCACCGGCGCCGGCGACCTCTTCGCCTCCGGCTTCCTGCTCGGCATGGCCCGCGGCCAGACGCTGGAATCAGCCCTCAAGACCGGGTGCCTGGCGGCGAGCGAAGTGATTTCGCATATCGGCGCCAGGCCGCAGCTCGATCTGGAAGATCTGAGCAAAGCGCATGGGCTGGCGGGGTAATGTTGCCACGAGGGCGTAGCACTGCGTCTACAGCACCAGCCGCATCTGCCGCAGCGCATCCGCCGTCGTCCCCGTGGGCCGGAATTCCAGCCCCACTGCGCCGTCATAGCCCTGCGTCAATAGCCAATCGAGCTTCTGCTTGATCGGCAATTCTCCGCTGCCCGGCTGGTTGCGGCCGGGATGGTCGGCGACATGGACATGGACGATGCGGTCGAGATGTCCTGCCGCGACCACTTCGGGGTCCTCGCCCATCACCATGGAATGATAGAGATCATAGGTGATGCCGATCTCCGGCCGGTTCACCGCATCGGCAATCTCGAAGCCTTCCGCCGAACTCGTGAGATAATAGCCAGGATGGTCCACCCGGTCGTTCAGGGGCTCCAGCCCCAGTTTCACGCCTGACCCGGCCAGCACATCGGCCGAGCGGGCCATGGCCGTCACCAGCGCATCATGCTGGCGAGCACGGTCGATACCATCGAGCAGCGGCCCCGACTGGCAGATCAGCACCGGGGCACCTAGCCGCAGGGCCACGTCGCGGCTCTTTTCGAGGCCAGCCAGGAACCGGTCATGGTCGCTTTCGCGCGCCAGTTCGGCAAAGGGCTCGGCCACGATGCCGGCCAGCTTCACGCCGGTCTCGGCCAGGGCGACTTCGATACCGTCGAGGTCCTTGTTGGACCAGAGCCAGAATTCGACCCGGTCGAACCCTTCCGCCTTGGCGAGGCGGATGCGCTGGGCGAAATCGTCCGTCTCGGGAACGAACAGCATTTCGATACAGGCCGAGAGCCGCATCACGCCACGCGCAGGCCGGTATTCATGTCAGCGAGGATCGCCCGCGCCGCCGCTGCAGGATCGGCGGCAGCAATGACGGGGCGCCCCACTACCAGATGCGTCGCACCGGCGGCCAGCGCATCGCCGGGGGTCATGGCGCGCTTCTGGTCGCCCAGGGCGGCGCCGGCCGGGCGGATGCCGGGGGTGACGATGGCCATTTTCGGGCCGACGATCGTACGCACCATTTCGGCTTCATGCGCCGAGGCGACCAGCCCGCCAATGCCAGCATCGCGCGCCTGCTGCGCCCGCAGGGCGACGAGGCCCGCCGTATCGCGGGCAAAGCCGGCCTCGGCCACGTCGGCATCGTCCATCGAGGTCAGCACCGAAACGCCGAGCACACAGAGATCGGAACCGGCTGCGCCGCGCATGGCGGCCCGCATGCATTGCGGATAGGCGTGGACGGTCAGCATGGTGGCGCCGGTCTCGGCAATCGCCGCCACGCCCTTTTCGACCGTGTTGTCGATGTCGAGGAGCTTGAGGTCGAAGAAGATTTTCTTGCCCGCCTTGAGCAGGTCCTTGCCCAGCGCGAAGCCGTCCGCACCATAGAAGCACTGGTAGCCGATCTTGTAGAAGTCCACCGCATCGCCAAGGAGCGACACGATTTCCTCGGCGCGTCCGCGTGACGAAACGTCGAGGGCCACGATCAATTGGCCTGCCATTGAGTCTTCCTCCGATGTCGCTATTGGACTGCCACTAGACCAAAAACGGCCGCGCCGCAACCTGGCTAGTCCGGCCAGCCCGGCGCCAGCGCTTCCATTGGCATCCAGTCGCTATGCAAGCGCATGGCCGCGAGATCGAAGATGAAGGCATTGCCGCCGCCCGGATCGGCCAGGCGGCGCTGGTCCTCGTCGCGGGCGATTCTGCGGTTGCCCACGAAGCATTTAAGCAAGGTGCCCACAGCGCCATGGCCGCAGAACACGGCTGGCGTTCCGGCTGGGACATCCTCCAGCGCCCGGCGCACGGCAGCAACGATCCGCACCTGCGCATCACTGGCCGTCTCCCAGCCCTCGATGCTCTCATCGGGATGCGCGAAGAACCGGTCGGCCGTTGCCTCGAACTGCTCGGGCGCCAGGAAGCCGGTGCTGCTGCGATCGTTTTCGCCCATGGCCGGGTCGACGGTCATCGTCGTGCCGATAGCGGCCGCAATGGCGCCGGCCAGGTTCAGGGCCTTGGTTTCGTCGCTGGCAAAGATCATCGCATTCGCGGGCACCACGCCGCGCGCGGCAAAAGCCCTGGCCCGCATGAGGCCCTTTTCATTGAGCCCCCAGCGCGGTGTCGGCACATTGGGGTCGATCACCACCTGCGGGTGGGTCACATAGAGGGCCTTCATGCTAGGCGCGGCTGATATGGGTCAGGTCATGCACCATCTGGTCCACCTTGCGGATGATGGCCGGTTCGACGAAATCGCCGTTCTCGTCGAAGGCCTGTTCATCCGGCCCGATGCCCAGCAGGCCGGGCACCACCAGCCCGCCCACCTTGCTCAGCGAATCGCGCAGATGGCTCAGCGCCCAGATCGTGCCGTACTTGCCCGAGCTGACCCCGCCAATGCCGATGATGGGGTGGCGGAAGGGGCTGGGCTTCTGCCGGCTCAGCCAGGCCAGCGCATTGACCAGCAGCGGTGGCAGGCCGCCATTGTATTCGGGCGTGGCGATGAAGACGATGTCGTGACTCCGCCACAGTTCGGCCAGCCGCCCGGCCGCCTCGGGTACATTGTCGGGTTCCAGGTCCTCGTTGAAGATGGGCATGTCGAAATCGCCCAGGCTGATCGCATTGACCGTCACGCCCGCCGCTTCCAGCTTGCGCCCCATATGCGCCTGCAACATCCGGTTAAAAGAGCCCTTGCGGATGGAACCGGACAGGGTAAGCGCGGTCTTCATGATGCCTCCAGCTTGATCGTGTCGAAACTGGCCTGCCCCGCTCGTCGAGGCAAGAGCATTGACGGATTCGCCGTCATGCCTTATTCACTTAAGACAAAGCTTAAGTATAAAGGGAAAACCCATGTCCACCATGATCTTCGTCAATCTTCCGGTGCGTGATCTGGCTGCCACCATGGCCTATTACAAGGCGCTCGGCTTCGACCACAATCCGCAATTCACCGATGACACCGCCGCCTGCATCGTCATCAGCGACACCATTTTCGTGATGGCCCTGACCCACGGCAAGTTCGCCGAATTCTCCAGCAAGCCCATTCCCGATCCGAAAACCACGACGGCAGCCCTCTACGCGCTGTCCTGTGACAGCCGTGCGGCCGTCGATGCCATTGCCGAGGCGGGCATCAAGGCCGGTGGCACCGAAACGCGCGATGTGCAGGATTACGGCTTCATGTATGGCCGTGCGGTGGCCGATCCGGATGGCCATGTCTGGGAATATACCTGGATGGACATGAGCCAGATGCCGACAGAGTAGTCGGATCTATTCCTCTCCCCATCGAGGAGACGTGGCCCGGCGCAGCCGGGTCGGTGAGGGGATTTCGGTGGTTAGCCCACAACACCCCTCATCCGGCGCCGGCGCGCCACCTTCTCCCCGATGGGGAGAAGAATAAGGGGCAAAGCATGTGCGCTACTCCTTAGGCTTCGAACATCTTCTTGAGCTTGGTGAAGAATCCGCCCGAGGTGGGGCTGTTTTCTTCCGTCTCGAGCCTGGCGAATTCTTCCAGCAATTCGCGCTGGCGCCGGCTCAAGGCCTGTGGCGTCTCGATGTCGAGCTGCACATAGAGATCGCCCACGTCCTTGCTGCGCAGCACCGGCATGCCCTTGCCCTTGAGTCGCACGCGCTGGCCCGGCTGGGTGCCGGCCGCGACCTTCACCTTGGCGCGGGCATTGTCGAGCGTGGGCACTTCGAATTCCCCGCCCAGGGCTGCCGTGGTCATGGCGATGGGCACACGCGCATAAAGGTCCGCCCCGTCGCGCTGGAACAGGTCATGCGGGCGAATGGAGATGAAGATATAGAGATCGCCCGGCGGGCCGCCGCGCAACCCGGCCTCGCCTTCATTGGCGAGGCGAATGCGCGTGCCGTCTTCGATGCCCTTGGGAATATCGACGCTGAGCTTGCGGTTTTCCTGCCGCCGTCCCTGGCCGCCGCAATCGGTGCAGGGCTGGTCCATCATCTGGCCACGGCCCTGGCAGACCGGGCAGGTACGTTCGATGGTAAAGAAGCCCTGCGCCGCGCGCACCTTGCCATGGCCGTTGCACTGCCGGCAGGTATGGGTGCCCGTGCCCGGCTTGGCGCCCGAGCCGTCGCAGGTGGTACAGCCCACCAGGGTCGGCACGTCGATCTCGACCGTACGGCCTTCGAAACTCTCCTCGAGGCTGATTTCGAGATTATAGCGCAGGTCGGAGCCGCGCAGCTTGGCCGCGCCGCCACCACCGCCGCGCCCGCGTCCGCCGCCCATGAAGTCGCCGAATATGTCGTCGAAGATGTCGGACATGGACGAGGTGAATTCCGGCCCGAAGCCGCCATGCCCGCGTCCGCTGCCATTCTCGAAGGCAGCATGGCCGAACCGGTCATAGGCGGCCCGCTTCTGGCCGTCCTTCAGCGTGTCATAGGCCTCGTTGATTTCCTTGAATTTGCCTTCCGCCTCGGCGTTACCGGGGTTGCGGTCGGGGTGGTATTGCATGGCAAGCTTGCGATAGGCGCTCTTCAGCGCCGCGTCGTCGGCGCCCTTGTTGACGCCGAGCACCTCGTAGAAATCCCGTTTGGCCAAAAATCCGTTCTCCATGCAGCCGGTCGCGTGTCGCGCGCCCAGCCTGAAACCTAGCCCCTAGATGGCAATCGACCCCACGCCCCGCAAGGGGTCTGGGGTCGTGAGAGCTGCTTATGCGGCAAAACCACTGGTCCGCTCATAGCAAGAGCGGACATGGGCTTCAACAATGCTGATTCGGCTCTTGCACCGTGCGGGCAACAACGAGCCTAGCTGTGCCGGGCCGGCGCGAAGGCCTTGCCAAGCGCATCGGCGGTATCGGACTGCGCGAACAGCGCCTTGGTGACGACCAGGCCGAGCCCGAAAAAGCCCTGCACCACGCCCTCATAGGTCCAGCAATTGACCGGTACGTCCGCCTGCTCCATCGCTTCGGCCAGCGCCTCGCCTTCCGACCGCAACGGGTCGATCCCGGCCAGCGCGATCGTAGCCGGCGCCACCCCGGCCCAATCGTCGCGCGCGACCAGGTTGATGCGCGCGTCGCCAGCCTCCGCCTCGTCATCGAACACCTGGCGGAAGCGCCAGCGCATGGCTGCCAGCCCGATCGGCCGCGCCCGCAGCGTTTCGCCATAGGATGGGGTCGTCATGTCATTGCCGGCAATCGGGTGGATCAGCACCTGGTGCACCGGCTTGGGTCCGCGCCCATCGCGCGCGCCGAGCGCCACATGCACTGCGAGGTTTGCCCCGGCATCCTCGCCCGCCACGGCCAGCCGCTTGGCATCGCCCGTCAGCTCGCGCAGGTGATCCACCAGCCAGCGCCAGGCCGCCGCTGCATCGTCATGCGCCGCCGGAAATTTATGCTCGGGCGCCAGCCGATAGGCCACCGACACGACGATGGCCCCGGTACGCCGTGCAATGGCCCGCGCCGATGCGTCGTGGCTGTCCAGGTCCCCGGTCACGAAGCCGCCGCCATGGAAGTAGAGCACGACCGGGTTGAGCCGGCTCAGCAGGCCCAGCGGCCGATAGATGCGGGCCGGCAAGTCACCTTCGCCGCCTGCAACGGTGATATCTTCGGCCTCCACGCCATCCTCGGGCCGTTCGCGGCCCTGCTTGCCCAGAATGACGCTGATCGCCTCGGCCGGCCGCGGCTGGCGCCGCGCCGCTTCCGGCGACAGCAGTTCCAGCGGCCGCGCGCCCATTTCGGTCAGCCCGTCCAGCACATGCTTCATGTCGGCATCGAGCCGGCGCATCGGGTCGCCCCCGATCAGCTCGGCAATCCGGCCGATGGAATCATCCGCCCGGCCGGGATGCAGTTCGATGATGGACGAATCGGTCATGGCGATGGCCTCGCGGTGTCGTGATCGACTCTGTTGGACAGCCAAAACCGGGAGGGAGTTGGGCGCGATTGGGCCCATTTCGGGGCAAGCGCGCGATGTGACGGATTCACGTGAAACGCGCGGCGAAGAAGAGCCCTTGCTGGATACCCCAAAACAAAAGGGGCCCGGCTCGCGCCGGACCCCTTCAATTCGTGTCAGACCGATCAGGCCGACTTCTTGTCGTCGTCGTCCTTGACCTCTTCGAAGTCGGCGTCGACCACGTCGTCATCGGCTTCATCGCCGGTACCATTGGCCTTGGCTTCGGCTTCCGCCTGGCTGGCCTTGTACATGGCCTCACCCAGCTTCATCGAGGCCTGTGCCAGAGCGTCGGTCTTTTCCTTGATGGCCTCGCCATCATCGCTCTCGATCACGCCCTTGAGGTCGGCAATCGCGGCTTCGATGGCGGCCTTGTCCTCGGCCGATACCTTGTCGCCATATTCCTTGAGCGACTTCTCGGTCGAGTGGATCAGGCTTTCACCCTGGTTCTTGGCTTCGACCGCTTCGCGCTTGCGCTTGTCGGCCTCGGCATTCTGCTCGGCTTCCTTGACCATCTTCTCGATGTCGGCGTCCGAAAGACCACCCGACGCCTGGATGCGGATCTGCTGCTCCTTGCCGGTGCCCTTGTCCTTGGCCGAAACCTGCACGATGCCGTTGGCGTCGATGTCGAAGGTCACTTCGATCTGCGGCACGCCGCGCGGTGCAGGCGGAATGCCGGCCAGGTCGAAATTGCCCAGGAGCTTGTTGTTGGCGGCCATTTCGCGTTCGCCCTGGAACACGCGGATGGTCACCGCGCTCTGGTTGTCCTCGGCGGTCGAGAANGTCTGGCTCTTCTTGGTCGGGATCGTGGTGTTGCGGTCGATCAGGCGGGTGAAGACACCGCCAAGCGTCTCGATGCCCAGCGATAGCGGGGTCACGTCGAGCAGCAGCACGTCCTTGACGTCGCCCTGCAGCACGCCGGCCTGGATGGCCGCGCCCAAAGCCACGACTTCGTCCGGGTTCACGCCCTTATGGGGTTCCTTGCCGAAGAGCTGCTTGACCGCTTCCTGCACCTTGGGCATGCGGCTCATGCCACCGACCAGCACGACTTCGTCGATCTGGCTGGCATTGACGCCGGCATCCTTCATCGCCTGCTTGCAGGGCTCGATGGTGCGGTTGATCAGGTCGTCGACCAGCGATTCGAGCTTGGAGCGGCTGAGCTTGAGCGTCAGATGCTTGGGGCCGGAAGCGTCGGCGGTGATGAAGGGCAGGTTGATTTCGGTCTGGGTCGAGCTCGACAGTTCGATCTTGGCCTTTTCCGCAGCTTCCTTGAGGCGCTGCAAAGCGAGCTTGTCGCTCCGCAGGTCGATGCCCTGCTCCTTCTTGAATTCGTCGGCCAGGTAATCGACCAGGCGCATGTCGAAGTCTTCGCCACCCAGGAAGGTGTCGCCATTGGTCGACTTCACCTCGAACACGCCATCGCCGATTTCGAGGATGGAGATATCGAACGTGCCGCCGCCCAGGTCATAGACCGCGATCGTGCCGGTATTCTTCTTGTCGAGGCCATAGGCGAGCGCGGCCGCTGTGGGTTCGTTGATGATGCGCAGCACTTCGAGGCCGGCAATCTTGCCCGCGTCCTTGGTCGCCTGGCGCTGGCTGTCGTTGAAATAGGCCGGAACGGTGATGACGGCCTGCGTCACGGTCTCCCCGAGATAGCTCTCGGCGGTTTCCTTCATCTTCTGCAGGATCATGGCCGAGACCTGGCTGGGCGAATACTTGTCGCCCGACGCCTCGACCCAGGCATCGCCATTGTCGGCCTTGACGATCTTGAAGGGAACGAGGTCCTTGTCCTTGGCCACGACCGCATCGTCGAAGCGGCGCCCGATCAGGCGCTTGACCGCAAACAGGGTATTTTCGGGATTGGTGACCGCCTGGCGCTTGGCCGGCTGGCCCACGAGACGTTCGCCATCCTTGGAGAAGGCGACCATCGAGGGGGTGGTGCGCGCCCCTTCCGCGTTTTCGATGACCTTGGGATTGGTGCCGTCCATGACGGCAACGCAGCTATTGGTGGTGCCCAGGTCGATACCGATGACTTTAGCCATTACTCTAGCCTCTCTTTCAGCAAACCCATGATGGAACCCCTCTTGCGAGGCAGTTCCGTGGCCCTCGGGCCGGGTTCCTTGCAACTGGAATGCGCCCATTGCTGGGCTTGCTGGCTATATAGGGGGGTGGGCCTATGGCTTCAAGCGCTTCGCTGTCCCAAAAGCAGCGGCGCCGTCCCGGCCGGAACGGCGCCGCCGAGCGAGGGCCAGAGCGGCCTCAGTCGTTGATCGTATAGGAGTTGAGGCTGCAGATATCGATGGCCGGCTCGATCAGCTCGGCGCCGTTGTCCATGACGAACTTGAAGTCATAGAGGCACTGGTCCGAACCATCGCCGATCGTTGCAGTGGCCTGGTAGCCCGATTCCAGGATGCCGCTATCGCCCAGCAGGTCCTCGCCCCAGTAATCTTCATTGCTGGGCGTGGTGTAGAAATAATGCAGGTCGTACGAGCTGTTGTTGATGACCGTGAATTCCACGGTCTGGGCGGCAGCAGGCATGGCGCCAGCCAGCAGCGCCAGGACGGCCAGGCCGCCCTTGAGATTGAAGGTCATGAAAAAGTCTCCCAAACCGGCGGTACCAGCCGCCAGCCGGGATTAGATACCACGCGCGAACTAATTCGAGAATATCCCTCGACAGCCCGTTCAGTCGTAAATCGTATAGCTGCCCAGGTCGCAGATGTTGATGTCGTTGACCACTGTCTCGCTGCCATCTGCCATGATGAACTTGAAGTCGTAAAAGCATTCGGTCGAGCCATCGGCGATGGTCACCGTGCCATTGTAGCCGGCCCGCAATGTATGGCCGCCGCGCAGCAGGTCCGGCCCCCAATTGCTGGAGACCGAAGGGCTGGCATAGAAATAATGCAGCGAGCGCGAGCTCTCGTTGTAGAGCGTGAAATAGATGTTCTCGCCTGCCGCCGGCACGGCGCTGCCCAGCAGCACCAGGGCGGCCGCGCCACATTTGACGAAAGTGTTCATGACTGCGTCCCCAGCTGGCCCGCCTCCGGCAGGCCGATGACAGGAACCTGACTCCGGCCGGGGAAGCGTCCAACCCCTGTTCATGGGGGCGGTGGCGCCCCGGTGACGGGCACCGCAAAACGCTCTAGAAGAGCTGCCATGTTCGCCCCCGGCTCCGTTCTGCTGCATGACACGCTTGCTCCCCAAGGGGAGAACCTGCTGTTCACCGCGCCGCGCGACATCCTCGTCGCCCATGATGCGACGGGGGTTCATGCCGCCCTGCAGCGGCTGGAAGAAGCGCGTGAAGCGGGGCTCCACGCCGCCGGCTTCCTGGCCTATGAACTGGGCTTCGTTTTCGAGGAGCGGCTGGCGCATCTGCTGCCGCCGCCGGGCGAAACGCCCCTGCTCTGGCTCGGCCTTTACGACGCCCCCGAACGCCTGACCGGAGCCGAGGTCGATGCCCGTCTCGCCGGCAGTTCCAGCGGCGCTGCCCGCGATATCGCCCCCCGCATGGACGAGGCCGCCTATGGCCGGGCCTTCGACCGGATAAAGGCCCTGATCGCTGCCGGCGACACCTATCAGGTCAACCTCACCTTCAAGGCCGGCTTCCGGCTCGAGGGCGACCCGGTGGCGCTCTACCGCGATCTGGTTGCCAAGCAGCCCGTCGCCTATGGCGCCCTCATCAATACCGGAGCGCATTGGATACTCTCGCGCTCGCCCGAACTCTTCGTCTCCAGCCGCGAGGGCATGCTGGCCGCCCGACCGATGAAGGGCACGCTGAAGCGCGGCCGCACCCTGGCCGAGGACGAAGCGGGCCGCGCGGCCCTGGCCGGTGACGAGAAGAACCGCGCCGAAAACCTGATGATCGTCGATCTGCTGCGCAACGATCTCGGTCGCATTGCCGAAATCGGCTCGGTCAAGGTCACCGACCTCTTCACCGTTGAAACCTATTCGACGCTCCACACCATGACCTCGGGCATATCGGCCCGCCGCCGGCCGGGCATCACCACGACCGATGTCCTCGCCAATCTCTTCCCCTGCGGCTCCATCACCGGCGCGCCCAAGCTGCGCGCCATGGAAATCATCCATGATGTCGAAGCCGGTCCGCGCGGCGTCTATACCGGCTCCATCGGGCACTTTTCACCCAATGGGGATCTCACCCTCAATGTCGCCATTCGCACCGCCGTGATCGACAGCACGGGCAATGGCGAAATCGGTATCGGTGGCGGCATCGTCGCCGACAGCGTTGCCCAGGACGAATACCGCGAGGCGCTGCTCAAAATGGCATTCTTCACCGAACCGGCCCGCGCGGTCACCCTGATCGAAACCCTGCTCTGGGACCGGGCGGATGGCTATTACCTGCTCGACCGGCATCTCGACCGCCTCCAGGCATCGGCCACTTATTTCGCCTTGCCCTATGACCGCACGGCGATCCTTGCCCTGCTCGAAAGCCAATCCTTCCCCGAACCCCGCATGCGCGTCCGCCTGACACTCGACGCCTCCGGCCCGGCCGTGACATCTGTCCCCCTGCCGCCCAATCCGGAAATCTTCCGCTTCGCCATCGCACCGGAACGGCTCGATTCGCAGAGCCTCTGGCTCATGCACAAGACCACCAATCGCGCCTTCTACGATGAGCCCCGCCAGCGCACCCATGCCGAACGGGGCGTCGATGAAGTCCTCTTCCTCAACGAGCACGGCGAGCTCACCGAAGGCTCGATCACCAATCTTTTCGTGGAGCGGGGCGGCATCCTCCTCACCCCGCCTCTGTTCTCCGGTCTGCTCCCCGGCACGCTCCGCGCCGAGCTGCTCGCCACCGGCAAGGCTGAAGAACAGGTCCTGACCCTTGCCGACCTCGAAACCGCCGAGGCAATCTGGCTGGGCAATTCCGTGCGCGGCCTGATCCGCGCTGAGTGGATGAAATTTGAAGGAGACGGCCGATGATCGAAATCACCCCGCGCGACGTGCTGGTCGTCGTCGACGTGCAATACGATTTCCTGCCCGGCGGAAGCCTGGCCGTATCGGGCGGCGACGAGATCGTGCCGCTGATCAACACGCTGGCCAAAAAGTTCACCAATGTCGTCTTCACCCAGGACTGGCACCCGGCCGATCACGTTTCCTTTGCCAGCCAGCATGCGGGCAAGGCGCCCTTCGAGACGATCGAATTGCCCTACGGCACGCAGGTCCTCTGGCCCGATCACTGCATGTGGAACACACGTGGCGCCGAACTCTCTGCCGATCTCGATATCCCCCATGGCCAGCTCATCATCCGCAAGGGCTATAACAGGCTGATCGATTCCTATTCCGGCTTCCAGGAAGCCGACCGCGAAACCCTGACCGGCCTCGCCGGCTATCTCGGCGAACGCGATGTCGACCGGCTCTATGTCGTCGGCCTCGCCACCGACTTCTGCGTCGGCTGGACCGCCATCGACGGCGCCGCTGCCGGCTTTGACGTTACGGTCATCGAGGATGCGACACGCGCCATCGACA
>Ga0065721_10006615_pt1 | contig 15301 bp, 14 predicted proteins | sample Mesricmetagenome_FD_59108 | JGI IMG/M metagenome (GOLD analysis project Ga0065721, IMG submission 59108) | Mesophilic microbial community from rice straw/compost enrichment Sample: eDNA_1 v2 (version 2) | ecosystem: Engineered > Solid waste > Grass > Composting > Bioreactor | place: USA: Davis... | reverse complement strand
CGCGAAGGGCTCGATCTTTCCGAAGAGCGGCGTCGCGCCCGAAACTGCAGTCACGTCTATCCTCCACGATGGCAAGCGGCACGGCCTCTCCGGCCGGCCGCAATGCACCTATCCTATCGGCAGGCGACGGGCAATGCTTGCCATTCTCGGGGGATCGCGCCGCCAGTTACGAACGAAAATTGCGTGAAAACTGCCCGGCAGCGGCAAAACCGGCAGCCGGGCGACAGGGTCACACGCGGCCCGTCACCGGAATCAGCGCGCCGGTCACGCCGGAAGCCTCGCGCGAGGCGAGGAAGGCGATGACGGCGGCGAGTTCGTAGGTCGTCACCCAGGCCTGCATGTCGGCCTTCGGCATGGCGGCGCGGTTGGCCGGCGTGTCGATCACGCTCGGCATCACCGCGTTGACGCGCACGCCCCTGCCCTTGAGCTCCGCTGCCGCGCTCTCGGTAAGGCGCAAGACGGCGGATTTCGAAGCGGCATAGGCCCCCATCGCGGCGGGCGCCTTCAGGGCCGGCATCGCGCCGACGGTGACGATCGAGCCGCGACCGGCGGCGACCATGGCGGGCGTGACCGCCGCCATCAGCGACAGGAGCGTGCCGACATTCCTGTCGAGCATCTTCAGCCAGAGCGCGTCCGGCGTTTCGTGCACGGCCGGCCCCAAGTCGAAGCCGCCGGCAATGGCGCAGGCGACGCTCGGCGGTCCCGCCTCCTCCGTCACTTCCGCGACCGCCGCGGCGACGGCGGCGCGATCGAGAAGGTCGACCGACTTGAGGAGCGCGCGGCCCGGCAGGCCGGAGGCGGCCGCCTCGAGCCCGGCACGGCCGCGGCCGAAGAGGGCGACTGTCGCCCCCTCCTCCGAGAGTTTGCGNGCCACCACGGCGCCGAGNGCCCCGGCAGCCCCGGTGACGATGGCNATCTCGCCTTCCAGCCTTCCCGCGCTCATGCCGCCTCCCGCGACGCCTCGACCACNGCGTCCATCCGGCGGGCGAGATCGAGATCCATCTCGGTCACCCCGCCGGCCGNGTGCGTCGTCAGCCGCACCTCGACCCGGTCGTGGACGTTGGTCCATTCCGGATGATGGTCGGCCTTTTCGGCAAAGGGCGCAACCCGCTCCATGAAGCGGATCGCCGCGGGGAAGCTTTCGAAGCGGAAGGTTTTCAGCAACGCCCGTCCGCCCTTCTCGACCGTCCAGCCGGTCGCTTCGAATTCCGCCATGCGGGTGGAAAATTCGTTGTGGCTGAAGGCGATCGGGCGCTTGGCGCGGAAATAGGCGAGCGTGCCCTTGTTGAAGACCCTGTCACCGGCGACGATCTCATGCGCGCCGATCGTCTCCGCCTCGACCACACGGTCGTAGAGCGGGCCGAAATCGGCCTCGCAGGCGGCGAGCAGGTCCTCGAAGCTGTCGATGACGAAATAGGTCTGCTGGAAATCGTCGATGATGTAGTCGGTGCGCATAACCCGCTCGAGGTCGAAGCCGACGCGGTTGGGGCTCGCATCCGCAAGCGCGAAGACGCTCTCCGCTGCCGACGACATGATGCCGGCCCCGAACAGCTTCAAGTCGTCCGATCCCTTCGCGGCGCGCACCAGCCCGAACTCGACCGTATACCAGTAGAGCCGGGCGAGGTTCTTCAGCGCCCCCCGCGCCATCGCCCGCTGCCCGCCCTTGCCATAGGCCTCCATGAAGGCGGCGTAGACCGGGTCCGCGAGAAGTGGCACGTGACCGAAAATGTCGTGGAAGATGTCAGGCTCCTTCAGGTAGTCCATCTCCCTTTCGGGCCGGATGAAGGCTCCGGCCGGGAAGCGGCGGTTGGCGAGATGGTCGAAGAAGACGTCGTCCGGCACCAGTTCGACCACCGGAACGACGCGCCAGCCGGTGAGCGCGAACAGCCGCTCGGAGAGCTTCTCCATGTCGGGCACGCCGCCCTCGGAGAGCTTCAGCTTGCCAAGCGCCTCGAGGAATTCCGGGCAAGCGCGGGTTTGCAGCACGTCGACGGCGCGGGCATAGAGCCGGTCCCAGCGATCATGCTCCTCGGGCGTGTAGGACTGCCAGTCCTGGTCGATGGTGAAATCGGGGTTGCGCTTCGCGTTGGCATAGCGGTTCTTGGAAACGGTTTCGGCGGGGTTCATGGTCACTCCTCCTCTCATGCGGCCGACAGGCCGCCTGTCTGGAATGTTGGCCCGGTTCGTGTGAAAACGGGTTCCTTTCTTGCCGATTCCAGATAGATTTCTGACGAAAATGCTTCATAAACTCACTTCTTGTGAAGAGGATTCGCCATGCAGCTTTCCGAAGCCGACCGCCGCCTGCTTCGCGCCCTGCAGGAGGATTCGACCCGGTCTTTGAAGGATCTCGCCGCGGCCGCCGGCATGTCGTCCTCGACGCTGTGGCGCCGCATCCAGGAATTCGAAGCCGAAGGCCTGATCCGCAAGCGGGTGACCCTGCTCGACCCGGAAAAGGCCGGGCTGGAGGTCTGCGTGCTCCTNAACGTCAACNTCTCCAACCAGGACCGCGACGCGCGNGAGGCCTTCGAGCGCTTTGTCGCCAAGCACGANGAGATCCTGCAATGCTTCGCCGTCACCGGAAGCCACGACTATACGCTNGTGGTGCGCACCCGCTCGGTNGCGGCCTATGAGCGCTTCCTGATGGACGAGCTTCTCGCCCACCCGGCGGTCGCCTCGTCCGAGACGCATCTGGTGCTGCGCCAGCCGAAGAACGCAACGGCGCTGCCGGTGTGAGCACGTGGACGGGGCGCAGGTAAAGTGGTCGGGAGCAGCGGCGCGGAAAACCCGATGCGGGAACGGGCCTGCACGCTCAACTTCGCCTCCGCTTCATTCCACGACAAGGTGGAGCGGATCGCCCGCGCCACCGGCGCCGCCCCGGTTCCTCCCTACAAGGCGGCGATGCCGCCGATCCCGGCCGCAATGTCCGCGCCGAGGCCTGTGCGGGCTCACGCCGCGCCCGCCGGCGACCGGCGCATCCGCGCGATCAATCCTGGCAGGAACGTCGTCCCGGCGGCGGCGAGGAGGATGATGGCGATGCCCGCGACCTGGGTGACGTGCAGCACGTGGCCGAGGGCCAGGACGTCGACCAGCACCGCCACGACCGGGTTGATGAAGGTGAGCGCACCCTGCAGGAATGTCGGCAGTTTTTGCACCGCCGAGTACATCAGCGCATACATAACTCCCGTATGGAGGAAGCCGAGCGCGACGAGCATCGTCCACGTCGTCGCTCCCGATGGAAGGTCGCCGAGCCCGGCAAAGGGCGCGAGGATGACGATGCCGGTGACGACGTGGATCAGGGCGATCTTCTGCGGCGCGACGCCGGCGAGCTTCTTGGTCGTGACGGTGGCGATCGCCCAGCCGAAGGCGGCAGCGAGCGTCAGCGCGATGCCGAGGCCGAAATTCGGGCCGACATAGGCCGCCGATGGCTTCTCCATCACGATCAGCATCACGCCGACAAAGGCGAGCGCGATCCAGCCGATGCGCGCGGGCGTGATCTTCTCCCCGAACATCGCCGCGCCGAAGGCAAGCACGATGAAGGGCTGGACGTTGTAGACGGCCGTGGCGATGGCAACCGAGGCGTGGCGGTAGGCGGCAAACAGCATCAGCCAGTTGACGACGATGGCGACGCCGCCGAGCACCGCGAGCCCGGCCTGGCGCGCCGTCATCCGAGTGGCGAACGCGCCGGTGGCAAGGCAATAGAGCCCGAGGGCGACCACCGCGAAGACGCAGCGCCAGAAGACGACGTCGAGCGCCGGCCGTCCCGCCATCAGCACGAACCATCCGATCGTTCCCGAAATGGTCATGGCGAGCGCCATTTCCAGTGCGCCACGGCGATGCATATCCATGATCGAACTCCTCTTCTCCCGTTCAGGATAGGAGGCGGAATGGACGCACGCCATGGATCAGAGGAAGCAATTGACGTAAGGTGATTTTCATCTGAAGGGTATTGGGGAAATTTGCCATGCTTTCGAAAGTAATCGACGAAACCGACCGCAGGCTGCTCGATCTGCTGGCTGACGATTCCCGCGCCTCGCTGAAGAGCCTCGCCGCCGCCGTCGGCATGTCGGGGCCGAGCGTCGCCGAGCGCATCCGCCGGCTCGAGGAGACCGGCATCATCAAGGGCTTCACGATCGAGGTCGATCCGCGCGCGCTCGGCTATATGCTGGAGGCGGTGGTGCGCATCCGGCCGCAGCCGGGAAAGCTGCATGTGGTTGAGAAGATGATCCGCGACCTTCCCGCCATCGCCGAATGCGACAAGGTGACAGGCGACGACTGCTACATCGCCCGGCTCTTCGTCACCGACGTCGAGGAGATCGATCGCATCCTCGATACGATCGCCGATCACGCCATGACGAGCACGTCCATCGTCAAGGCGAAGACGGTTGCGCGCCGTGCCCCGCCGCTTTGAACCGGTTCAGCCCTGTTCGCGCACCGGCTCGGGCCGGCGAATCTTGTCGAGGGCGGCGACGACAAGCGGGTCGAACCCCTCGGTCGACCGGTCGGTCATCTCGAAGAGCTGGCGTCGCATGCGCGGCTCCCAGAACTTGTTGATGTGCTCGGCCACGCCCGCCGCCCCGTCCTCACGCGACTGGGATTTGAAGAAGGTGGCGATCTGGTTCGCCATATAGCGGAGCTTGGCTCTCAGTTCCTCATGCGACATCGGCATTCCTTGCAGTCTGGCCGGGCGCGGCCGAAATCCGGTCCGCCCGGGAAAAGATCTCGAAATCCTCCCCGCGCGCAAGGGCGACGAGGGTGAGGCCTGCGGCCTCGGCCGCCCTGGCGGCGAGTGTCGTCGGCGCCGAGACGGCGATGAGAACCGGCGCGCCGGCGATCGCCGCCTTCTGCACCATGTCGACGGAGACACGGCTGGTGATGACGAAGGCGCCGGCGGAAACCGTCTCACCGGCTCGCGCCAGCGCACCGGTGAGCTTGTCGAGCGCGTTATGGCGGCCGACATCCTCGCGAACGGCGACGATGCCCCTGCCCGGCACATAAAAACCCGCCGCATGCACAGCACGCGTCGCCTCGCGGAGCGGCTGCCGACGCTCGAGCTCGGCGACCGACGCGCGGATGTCCGTCGGGGTCATGACCGTGGCGACCGTGCCGAGGGTCGGAAGGTCGCGCAGCGCCTCGCCGATCGATTCGATGCCACAGAGGCCGCAGCCGACCGGCCCGGCCATCCTGCGGCGGCGCGCGGCGAGCGCCTCGCCCCTCTCTCCGGAGAGCCGCATCTGCACGTCGACGCCCTCGTCGAGATCGACGATCTCGATCGCCTCGATCTCGCCGGCCTCGGCGACGATGCGCTCGGTAATGGCGAAGCCGATGCCGAAATCCTCGAGATCGGCGGGGCTCGCCATCATCACCGCCTGCGTGCCGCCGTTGAAGGTGAGCGCGACGGCCACCTCCTCGGGCAGGACGCGCGAGCCCCCGGCGCGCATCGCGCCCTGCTGGCGCAGGCGCGGGGTCGGCGATGCGGTCGGACGCGCCAAGGCCCTACTCCGCCGGTTCCATCGTCTCGCGGGCGATCCGGCGCGAAAGCCGCGCCTGCTCCTCGTATTCGAGCTGCCAGGCGGTCGGCCCGTTGGCAGGCGAGACCTGCACCGCGGTGACCTTGTATTCGGGGCAGTTGGTCGCCCAGTCGGAATAGTCGGTGGTGATCACGTTCGCCTGCGTGTCGGGATGGTGGAAGGTCGTGTAGACGACGCCCGGCGAGACGCGGTCGGTGATCAGCGCCCGCAGCGTCGTCTCGCCGGAGCGGCTGGCGAGCTTGACGAGTTCGCCGTCGCGGATGCCGCGCTGCTCGGCGTCGTGCGGATGGATCTCCAGCCGGTCCTCGTCATGCCACATCGAGTTCGCCGTGCGCCGGGTCTGCGCCCCGACATTGTACTGCGACAGGATGCGGCCCGTGGTGAGCAGCAGCGGGAAGCGCGGCCCGGTCTTCTCGTCGGTCGCGACGTATTCGGTGCGGATGAACTTGCCGCGGCCGCGCACGAAGCCGCCGACATGCATGACCGGCGTGCCGAGCGGCGCCTTCTCGTTGCAGGGCCACTGCACCGAGCCCTCGCGGTCGAGGAGTTCGTAGCCGACCCCGGCGAAGCTCGGGGTCGTGGCGGCGATCTCGTCCATGATCTGCGAGGGATGCTCGTAGTTCCAGCCGAGGCCCATGGCGCGGGCGATCTCCTGCGTCACCTCCCAGTCGGCATAGCCGTTCTTCGGCGTCATCACCTTGCGCACGCGGTTGATGCGGCGTTCGGCATTGGTGAAGGTGCCGTCCTTCTCGAGGAAGGTCGAGCCCGGCAGGAAGACGTGGGCGTAGTTGGCGGTCTCGTTGAGGAACAGGTCGTGGACGACGACGCATTCCATGGCGGCGAGGCCAGCGGCGACGTGCTTGGTGTCCGGGTCGGACTGGAGGATGTCCTCGCCCTGGATGTAGATGCCGCGGAACGTGCCCTCGACGGCGGCGTCGAGCATGTTGGGGATGCGCAGGCCGGGCTCGGGATCGAGCGTGACGCCCCACAGCTTCTCGAAGATCTCGCGGGTCTCGTCGCCGGAAATGTGGCGATAGCCCGGAAGCTCGTGCGGGAACGAGCCCATGTCGCAGGAGCCCTGGACGTTGTTCTGGCCGCGCAGCGGGTTCACGCCGACGCCCGGCCGGCCGATATTGCCGGTGAGCATGGCGAGGTTGGCGATGCCCATGACCGCTGTCGATCCCTGGCTGTGCTCGGTGACGCCGAGGCCGTAATAGATCGCGCCGTTGCCGCCGGTGGCGTAGAGCCGGGCCGCGCCGCGGATCGCCTCGGCCGGAACGCCGGTATAGGCGGCGACCGCCTCGGGGCTATGGCGCTCCTCGGCGACGAAGGCGGCATAGTCCTCGAATTCCGACCAGTCGCAGCGCTCGCGGATGAAGGCTTCGTCGAACAGGCCCTCGGTGACGATGACGTGGGCGAGTGCGGTGACGATGGCGACGTTGGTGCCGGGCTTGAGCGGCAGGTGATAGGCCGCCTCGACATGCGGCGCCTTGACCATCTCGGTGCGGCGCGGGTCAATGACGATCAGCTTCGCGCCCTGGCGCAGCCGCTTCTTCAGCCGCGAGGCAAAGACCGGGTGCGCGGCCGCCGGATTGGCGCCGATGATCATGACCACGTCGCTCGCCTCGACCGAATCGAAGTCCTGCGTGCCGGCCGACGTGCCGAAAGCCCTGCCGAGCCCGTACCCGGTCGGCGAATGGCACACGCGGGCGCAGGTGTCGACGTTGTTGTTGCCGAAGCCGGCACGCACCAGCTTCTGGACCAGATAGGTTTCCTCGTTGGTGCAGCGCGAGGAGGTGATGCCGCCGACGGCGCCACGGCCGTACTGGTACTGGATGCGCTTGAACTCCTTGGCGACGTGGGCGAAGGCTTCCTCCCAGGTCACCTCGCGCCACGGATCGGTGATCTTCTCGCGGATCATCGGGTTGAGGATGCGGTCCTTGTGGGTCGTGTAGCCCCAGGCGAAGCGGCCCTTGACGCAGGAATGGCCGCGATTGGCCTTGCCGTCCTTGTAGGGCACCATCCGTACCACCTCCTCGCCGCGCATCTCCGCCTTGAACGAGCAGCCGACGCCGCAATAGGCGCAGGTGGTGACGACCGAATGCTCGGGCTGGCCGATCTCGATGACCGACTTTTCGGTCAGCGTCGCCGTCGGGCAGGCCTGCACGCAGGCGCCGCAGGAGACGCATTCCGACGCGAGGAAGGCCTCGTGCATGCCGGGCGACACGCGGGACTCGAAGCCCCTGCCCTCGATCGTCAGCGCGAACGTGCCCTGCACCTCCTCGCAGGCGCGCACGCAGCGCGAGCAGACGATGCATTTCGAGGGGTCGTAGGTGAAATAGGGATTGCTCTCGTCCTTCGGCATCCAGCGCGGATTGGCCTCGCCGTTCTGCCGCGCGACGACGTGGTTCGCGCCCTCGTAGCCGTAGCGCACCTCGCGAAGGCCGACTGCGCCCGCCATGTCCTGCAATTCGCAGTCGCCATTGGCCGCGCAGGTCAGGCAATCGAGCGGATGGTCGGAGATATAGAGCTCCATGACCCCGCGGCGAATGTCCTTCAGGCGCCCCGTCTGGGTGTGGACGACCATGCCCGGCGCGACCGGTGTGGTGCAGGAGGACGGCGTGCCGTTGCGGCCCTCGATCTCGACGAGACAGAGCCGGCAGGAGCCGAAGGCGTCGACCATGTCGGTCGCGCANAGCTTGGGCACGGNGATGCCCGCCTCCATCGCCGCGCGCATGATNGAAGTGCCCTCCGGCACGGCGATGCGGCGGCCGTCGATGGTGAGNTCGACCTGCGTCTCGGANTTCGAGGCGGGTGTGCCGTAGTCGATTTCCTGGATGAGGGTCATGGGTCTACTCCGCGGCCTCTCTGATCGGCCTGGGCTGGAAATCTTCCGGGAAATGGGTGAGCGCGCTCATGACCGGGTACGGGGTAAATCCGCCGAGCGCGCAGAGCGAACCGAATTTCATCGTGTTGCAGAGGTCGGCCATCAGCGTGACCTGTGTGTCGGGTTCGACCCCGGCCTTGAGCCGGTCGAGCACCTCCACGCCGCGCGTCGAGCCGATGCGGCAGGGCGTGCACTTGCCGCAGCTCTCGATGGCGCAGAATTCGAAGGCGAAGCGGGCCTGCGCCAGCATGTCGGCCGTGTCGTCGAAGACGACGATGCCGGCATGGCCGATCAGCCCGTCGCGGGCCGCGAAGGCTTCGTAGTCGAAAGGCGTGTCGAACAGCGATGTCGGGAAATAGGCGCCGAGCGGACCGCCGACCTGCACCGCCTTGACCGGACGCCCGGACGCCGTGCCGCCAGCGATCTCCTCGACGATCTCGCCGAGCGTCAGCCCGAAGGCCGCCTCGAACAGGCCGCCATGGCGGACGTTGCCGGCGATCTGGATCGGGATCGTGCCGCGCGAGCGGCCCATGCCGAAATCCCGATAGAAGGCCGCGCCGCGATCGAGGATGACCGGCACCGAGGCGAGCGAAATGACGTTGTTGACGACTGTCGGCTTGCCGAACAGCCCCTCGAGCGCCGGGAGCGGCGGCTTGGCGCGGACGATGCCGCGCTTGCCCTCGAGCGAGTTCAGAAGCGAGGTCTCCTCGCCGCAGACGTAGGCGCCGGCGCCCGCCCTCACCTCGATGTCGAAAGCATGATCCGACATGAGAACGGACGGGCCTAGAACGTTGTTTTGCCGAGCGATCTCGATCGCGCGCGTCATCGTTGCGATGGCGTGCGGATATTCCGAACGGAGATAGATGTAGCCCTTCGACGCGCCGGTTGCGATCCCGGCAATCGCCATCCCCTCGATCAGCACGAAGGGATCGCCCTCCATGATCATCCGGTCGGCGAAGGTGCCGGAATCGCCCTCGTCCGCGTTGCAGACAATGTACTTGCGGTCGGCCGTGGCACCGGCAACGGTCTTCCACTTGATCCCGGTCGGGAAACCTGCGCCGCCGCGGCCGCGCAGGCCGGACTGCGTCACCTCCTCGACGATCGCCTCCGGCTCCATCGCCAGCGCGCGCTCGAGACCGCGGAAGCCGCCATGGGCGCGATAGTCGGCGATCGAAAGCGGATCGACGATACCGCAGCGCGCGAAGGTGAGCCGCGTTTGCCGCTTCAGGAACGGGATCTCTTCCGGATCTCCCAAAGCCAGCGCATGCGCCGCGCCGGACAGAAAGTTCGCATCGAACAGGCTTGCGACGTCGCGCGCCCGGACCGGACCATAGGCGACGCGGCCGCCCGGCGTCGCGACCTCGACCATCGGCTCAAGCCAGTAGAGGCCGCGCGAGCCGGTGCGCACCAAAGTGATCTCGAGGCTTCGCGCCCGCGCCTCGACCTCGATCGCCGCGGCGACACGGTCGGCGCCGACGGCAACGGCGCCCGAATCGGCAGGCACGTAGATCGTCACGTTCATCGCGACACCTCCTCGGCGATCTCCCGAACGGCCGCCGCATCGAGGCGGCCGACGACGCGGCCGTCGACCATGGCGGCTGGCGCGCAGGCGCAGAGCCCGAGGCAATAGACCGGTTCGACCGTCACCCGGCCGTCGGCGCTGGTCTCGTGCCAGTCGACGCCGAGAAGGGCCAGGAGCTGTTCGGCCATGCCCTCGCCGTTCATCGACTGGCAGGCCTCGGCCCGGCAGACCTTGACGACGTGGCGGCCGGCGGGCGCCTCGCGGAAATCATGGTAGAAGCTCGCCACGCCGTGCACCTCGGCACGCGACAGGTTGAGCTCCTCGGCGATCACCGGCAGCACGTCCTGGGGCACATGGCCGAACTCGGACTGCACGGCGTGAAGGATCGGCAGCAGCGGCCCTTCCAGCCCGCGATGGGCGGAGATGAGTTCTCTCGTCCGCGTCGAAATCGTCTCGTCCATTCCGCGTCAACCTGCCTTCCCAAAGGTTGGATCAATCGATCCCGCCAATTGTGCGGGATAAATTCGCAGGATCAAGGCGGTATTTGGCGTCGATCGATAGAGAAAATCTATCAGATCGGATTGCGCTTCGCGAAATGCCGCGCTTCCTCGATCAGGGCGGTGACGATCGGCGTCTGCGGCTCGCGGTCGAGGATGACCATGCCCACCGTGTGGCGCGCATCCGGCTCGACGATCGGGATCGAGCGCACGGCGCGGTCGCCGCCAAGCCTTTGCGCGATGTTGACCGGCATGATCGACGACCAGCGGCCGGTCTGGACGTGGGCGAGCAGCACCACCATCGAGTTCGATTCGAGCGTCGGCGTGCAGACGAGGCCGGTATCCGCGAGATGGCGGTCGATGATGCGCCGGTTCTGCATGTCGGGCGTGAGAAGGCAGAGCGGCTCGCTCGCCACTTCCGCCCATGTGACCGAGGCGCGGTCGAAGAACGGCCGGCTCGGCGCGGTGATCAGATGGTAGCGCTCGGCATAGAGCGGCACCGTCAGGACACGGCCCACCGGCTCGGTGTCGAGATAGGTGATGCCGGCGTCGATCTCGAAATTCTCGAGTTTGGCGATCACCTCGACCGAGTTGCAGGACATGACCATAAGGCGGATGCCGGGATGCTTCTCGGTCAAAGCCGTAGTGAAGCCGGAAATGATGACCGAGGCGGTCGGGATGATGGCAAGCCGCGCGTGACCGGTAATGCCCTGGCGCGCGGCGCGCATCTCCTCGCGCATCGTGCGCGTGTCGCCGACGATCCGGCGCGCCCATTCGAGAACGCGCTCGCCCTCCGGCGTCAGGCCGTTGTAGCGCGACCCGCGCTCGACCAGCACCACGCCGAGCTGGTCCTCGAGCTGCCTCAGCGAGGCAGAGAGCGTCGGCTGTGTGATGCCGAGTGCCGCCGCCGCGCGGCCGAAATGGCGCTCGCGGGCAAGGACCAGGAAGAATTCGAGCTTGTCGATCATCGGCGGCGACCGTGGCAGGGCTTGGCCGCGCGATCAAGCGGAAACCGGGCCGCACGCGGATGGCGGCAACCAGGCCTTTCTCGATGCTGCGATGTCGGCGGGCGGGCGTCATGGCCCGGCAAGTAGAACACCGGCGGCGTGAATTCGTCCGCGCCGCGCGAGACTTCCCGTGGCGCAAATGCGACAGGCGTCAGCCTGTCTTCTCGTAGGATCAGCCGGTCAGACGGCGCGGCGGCGCCAGGAATAGCCCTCGCCGTCCGTGGTCGGAATTACCGAAGGCTGGTAGTGTAGCGCGATGCCGGGCAGGCGCTGCTCCTTCAGGCGGCGGATCGTCGGCTCGTGCGTGACGGCGACGCTGTCGATGCCGACGCGCAGCATCAGCGGCACCTGGTCGAGCAGTACGGCGCCGACGCCACGGATCTCGCCGCGATAGCCAAGCCGCTGGCGCAGCAGCGTCGCGTGCGAGAAGGCGCGGCCGTCGTTGAAGGCCGGGAAGTTCACGGCCACCAGCGCGACGCGGTCAAGGATCGGCTCCAGCCGCCGCACGTCGTCGGCGGGTTCGATCTGCACACCGATCGTCGCGGCATTGCTTTGCAGCGCCGCCTCGAGCGACAGGATCGGCCTGTCGCCATCGGCGTCGGTCCAGGGATCGTTCTCGATCGGGCCGCTGGCGTTCCAGAGGAATGTCATCGTCGCTCCTCCCTCACGCGGCCTGGGCGGCCCCGTAGAGCGCGGACCTGAAAGGCTCGGCGCCGACGCGGCGGTAGCAGTCGAGGAAGATCTCGTCCGGGCTCGTGCGGATGGCGAGATAGGTGTCGACGATCGTCTCGATCGCGTCCGTGATCCGCTCCGGCTCGAAGCCGCGACCGACGATCTCGCCGATCGAAGTATGTTCGTCGGCCGAGCCGCCGAGCGTGATCTGGTACAGCTCGCCGCCCTTCTTCTCCACGCCGAGAATGCCGATATGGCCGACATGGTGATGGCCGCAGGCATTGATGCAGCCCGAGATCTTGATCTTCAACTCGCCGATCTCGGCCTGCCGCTCCGGCGCGCCGAAGCGGGTGGAAATTTCCTGGGCGACCGGGATCGAGCGCGCATTGGCGAGCGCGCAGTAATCGAGGCCCGGGCAGGCGATGATGTCGGTGATGAGGCCGGAATTGGCCGTCGCCAGCCCGTGCGCGACCAGCCCGCGATAGAGCGGCTCGAGATCGGCGAGCGCGACGTGCGGCAGGACGAGGTTCTGCTCGTGCGTGACGCGGATCTCACCAAGGGCGAATTCGTCGGCGAGATCGGCGACGGCGTCCATCTGCGCGTCGCTGGCGTCGCCCGGAATGCCGCCGATCGGCTTCAGCGAAATCGTCACCATGCCGTAATCGGGATGGCGGTGAGGACGCACGTTCTGCTGCACCCAGCGGGCAAAGTCGGGATCAGCCTTCTTCCAGGCGGCGAGCTGGCCCCAGCCCTCGGCGCGGTCCTTAAGCTCCGGCGGTGCGAAATAGGCGGTGATCGCGGCGACGTCGGCCTCGGGCAGCGTCAGGTTCGTATCCTTCAGGTGCTCCCATTCGGCGTCGATCTGGCGCGTCAGTTCCTCCACGCCGGTCTCGTGGACGAGGATCTTGATGCGCGCCTTGAACTTGTTGTCGCGGCGGCCGTGGAGATTGTACACGCGCATGATCGCGGTGATGTAGGAGAGAAGGTGCTTCTCGGGCAGGAAGTCGCGGATGAGCTTGGCGACCATCGGCGTGCGACCCTGCCCGCCGCCGACATAGACGCCGAAACCGATCTCGCCGGCGGCGTTCTTCTTGAGGTGCAGGCCGATATCGTGGGTCTGGATCGCGGCGCGGTCGTTCTCCGCCGCGGTGATCGCGATCTTGAACTTGCGCGGCAGGAACGAGAATTCGGGGTGGATCGACGACCATTGCCGCAGGATCTCGGCATAGGGCCGCGGATCGGCGACCTCGTCGGCGGCGGCGCCGGCGAAATGGTCGGCGGTGACGTTCCTGATGCAATTGCCGGAGGTCTGGATCGAATGCATCTCGACGGAAGCGAGGTCGGCAAGGATATCCGGCACGTCGGCGAGCTTGGGCCAGTTGAACTGGATGTTCTGGCGTGTGGTGAAATGGCCGTAGCCGCGGTCGTACTTGCGCGCAATGTGGGCGAGCATGCGCAATTGCCGCGAGGAGAGCGTGCCGTAGGGAATCGCGATCCGGAGCATGTAGGCATGGAGCTGCAGGTAGACGCCGTTCATCAGCCGGAGCGGCTTGAAGGCGTCCTCGCTGATCTCGCCCTTGAGGCGGCGCTCGACCTGGTCGCGGAACTGCGCGACGCGCCCGGCGACGAAGTCGCGATCGAATTCATCGTAGCGGTACATGGAACTCCTCAGGCAGCGCGGTTGGCGCCGTTTTGCGCGCGGATGGAGAGATAGTCGATCGTCGGGCCGTCGGCGCGGATGCGCTCGCGCAGGCGGAGCGGCCGGATGCCGGTCGCCGTCTCCTCGACGTCGATGACGACGGCGTCGACGACGCGGTTGTCGGCCTGCGCCTGCTTGCCGGCGCTCTCGAGCGCGGCCACGGCTTCGTCATGGCGGGCGATGAAGGCATCGCGGAGGCTCTCGACCCATTCGCCGTTCGCGCCCATCCAGACGGAGATTCCGTCTATCAGGCGGTTGGCGGTCAGCACTTTCGAGGTCATTTCGGTCTCCTCAGGCGGCCGCTTCCTCGGCAGCGGCTTCTCTGGTTGCGGGGGCGAAGGCGCGGGAAATCGCCTGCGAGCGCGACAGGTCCGCGTCGGCCACGGCATCGCCGATGATGACCATGACCGGACCGTCGAGCCCCTGGGCGCATTCGATCAGCGGCAGGTCGGCGAGCGTTCCGTGGTAGAGGCGGCGGTCGGCGCGGCTGGCATTTTCGACAACGGCGACCGTGGTCTCGACGCCGAGTCCGGCCTCGGTCAGCCGGCGCGCCACGGCGGCGGCGACGCTGCGGCCCATATAGACGGCGATGGTGGCGCCGGAGAGCGCCAGATGCGCCCAGTCCGGCAGGGTCTCGCCGGTCAGATCATGTCCGGTGGTGAAGACGAGCGACGAGGCGACGCCGCGCAGCGTCAGCGGCAGCCTGAAATCGGCGGCCGCCGCGATCGCCGAGGTCACGCCCGGGACGATCTCGTGGCTGATGCCGGCGGCGCGGAGCGCCGAGAGTTCTTCCGCGGCGCGACCGAAGATCAGCGGATCACCGGATTTCAGGCGCACCACCCGCCTGCCTTCCGAGGCAAGCCGGACGAGCAGCGCATCGATCTCGCTCTGCGTCTTCGAGTGGCAGCCCTTGCGCTTGCCGACGGGGAAGCGCTCGGCGTCGCGGCGGCCCATGGCGACGATCTCGTCGGGCACCAGCGCGTCGTGGACGATGGCGTCGGCCTCCATCATCACCCGCTGGGCGCGGAGCGTCAGCAGGTCCTCCGCGCCGGGACCGGCGCCGACGAGCCAGATATGGCCGGCCGCGCGTCCGGACGTTTCAATCAGGCGGGTGGCGGCCGCCCGTGCGGCGGCCTCGTCGCCCCTGGCGAAATCGCGCGCGACGTCGGCCTCGAAGAAATTGTGCCAGAAGATGCGACGGACGACGCCGCGCGGCAGGACTTTTTCAACGGCGGTGCGATAGTCCTCCGCCAGCCGGGCGAGACCGCCGAGCGAGGGCGCGAGCATCGCGTCGATGCGGGCGCGGATCATCTGGGCGAGAACCGGCCCCGCCCCTTCCGTGCCGATGGCGACAGCGACCGGTGCGCGGTTGACGAGGGCGGGCGTGTAGAAATCGCAATGGTCGGGCTGGTCGACGGCGTTCGCCGGGATGCGTCTCGCCCGCGCCGCGGTGACGATCTCGCGGTCGAGCGCCCGGTTGCCGGTGGCG
>Ga0065721_10051322_pt1 | contig 15305 bp, 13 predicted proteins | sample Mesricmetagenome_FD_59108 | JGI IMG/M metagenome (GOLD analysis project Ga0065721, IMG submission 59108) | Mesophilic microbial community from rice straw/compost enrichment Sample: eDNA_1 v2 (version 2) | ecosystem: Engineered > Solid waste > Grass > Composting > Bioreactor | place: USA: Davis... | reverse complement strand
CCGGCGTCGGCCACGCGCGCACCGACTCGGACGCTGAGCGCAAGCGGCGAACCGCCCGGCACCCCGCCCATCCCCCCGGGTGTAGGTGGCGGGGCCATCTGCGTCCGGTTCGGGTCCAGCGCCACCGTCGGCGCGCCCTGTAGCGTCGCCCCCGGCCCCATCCCGATCTGCGTCCTGTCGTTGTTCACTCCCCGTCCCCCTTCGTTAAGAAACGACGTCCGTCAAAGCAATCCTGCACCGTTCTCCTCGCCCTACGCATGCGCTTACTCCAGCCGCAGCGACGACGTGCCCACGACCACGGTGTCCCCGGGCAGGAGCGTTTGGCGCGTGATGCGCTGGCCGTTGACATAGGTCCCGTTGGTCGAGCCGACGTCCTCCACCGCGTAGGATAGCGCCTCCTGGACGATGCGCGCGTGCCGGCGGGACGCCTGTGTGTCAGCCGGCAGCGGCACGTCCGCCTGCGGGTCGCGGCCGATCACCGCCCCGGCCCGCAGCGGGAACGTCGCCCCCGCGTGCGGCCCGGCCACTACCAGGAGCCGCGTCCCCGTAGCCGTGCCGGTGCCTGCGGCGCTCCCCGCGGCGGGGGAGAGGCCCCCCTGGGCGATACCGCCCGGCGGCGGTGCCGCGGGGGCCGCCCCGGGCAGGGCGTTCAGCGAGGGTAGTCCGGCGGCCCCGGCGACCGGCTGAGAGGGTACCTTTACGTCCTTCGGAGCGGGCGCCGAGCGCTCTTTGGTGTACCGCTCGTGGAACACCAGCGTCTTCGAGCCGATCTGAATCTGGTCGCCGTTGCGGACCGGCGTCTCTCCCGTGATACGCTCACCGTTCACCAGCACCCCGACCCCGCCGCCGCTGATGTCGCGCAGGATGAAGCGCCCGCCGTCACCCGCCACGAGGACGGCGTGGTTCTTGGCGATGTTCGGGTCGCCGTAGAGCGGCACGTCGGAAAGCTCCGAGCGGCCGATCTTCGTCTCCACCTTCTCGACTAGAATCTCTTTGAACTCGTTGCGGCCCACCACCACCCGGACCCACGCCTCTTTGAGGAGTTGCTGCACCAGGGCGATGAACAGGCCAATCATGGCGCCGGTGATGACGAAGCCCAGGAGACGTGAGACCACGGCGGGGGAGCGCAGTCCCACCAGCACGTAGACGCTGGTCTCGAACGCGATGCCGCCGAACAGCCCGCCGATAAACCCGCCGATGATGCCGTTGCACAGCACGCGCCCGCTCCACTTGCGCACGCCGTCCGCCGTTCCCGCCAGCGCGCCGATGAACGCCCAGCCGAGCGCCCGGGCGATAACGTTGCGCAGGAACGAGAACGGGTTCGTGACCGCCTCGGTGTGGAGGAAGCCGTAGAACGCCATGCCGAACTGGAGGCCCGCGAACCCCGCCGCCGCGCCCACCAGCAGGCCGATGCCCACGATCTTGGGCCACTGGCCGCGCGTCCCCGACGCCAAACCGTCCGCGACCCCGAGCAGGGCGCCGATCAGCGCGCCGAACACGGTGCAGACCGCGGACTGCTGCAGGTTCTCTTGCGGTGTCAGCGCGCCGCCGGTGTCCGGCAGGCGGATCAGGCCCGAAAGGTCCGAAAAGAACCACGTCAGCAGGCCCGCCGCGATCCCCGCCAGTGTCAGGAGCACCACCCGTCCGGATGCGCTGCTCATCGTCCTCGTGTTCTCCTCGGTTCCCGTCCGGAATGCGTCATCGGGTCGCTCAAACCTCGTAGCGGAAGCGGGCGCCGCCCACCTGCACCTCGTCGCCGGGCTGGAGGGTCTGCCGTTCGGCCTTGCGCCCATTGACGTACGTGCCGTTGCTCGACCCCTCGTCCAGCACCTCCCAGCCACCGCCCGGCACCGCCGCGAAGCGCGCATGGCGCCGCGAAAGGGTGTTGTCCTGGGGCAGGGGGAGGGCGTTCGCCGCGTCGCGGCCCACCGTGAGGCCCGCCGCGGGCTCCAACTGGAAGACCTCGCCGCTCACCGGCCCGGCAACGCCCACCAGGCGCGGTCCCACGCCTGGAGCCGGCGGCGGGAGGTTCGACGCGGGCACGACGCCCGGCACGGGCACGCCGCGGGCCGCGGCACCGCCCGCGGGCAGGTCGTTCAGCGAGGCCAGCGGCGGCAGCGGCGCCGGGGTGGTGGCGGGCTTCAGGTGCCCGGTCGGGCCGGCGGGCAGATCGTCCGGCAACTCCGCGCCGATACTCTTGAGGCCGCCCTTTACGGCCTCGGCGACCGTCATGTTCCGCGAGCGCAGGTAGCGCAGACCGAAGAACGCCCCGGTGACCAGCAGAGCGATTCCGACAATGCCCGAGACCCAGTCGTTGCGCGGCGGGGCGGCGGGTGCGGGCGCTGCCGGCTGCTGCACCACGATCGTCGGGGCATTGGCGCCGCCGCCGCCGTTCTGTGTGCCGTCGGCCGCGGTTCCCGCAGGAGCGTCTACCGTGGGCACGTTGCCGGAGAGGGCCAGCGTCACCTCCACCGGGCCGCCGCCCTTCGCCGGGGCGATACTCGTGTCCTGCGTCGCCTTTTCGGCGTTATTCGCGCCATAGGTCGCGGTCACGGTCGCCTTGCCGAGCGCGACGTTCGTAAATTTTGCCTGCCCCGCGTCCGCCGCGGCCAGCACCTGGCTCTGCGTCGCGCCCTTCGCGTCCTTAATCTCCACGGACGCCTTCTCGACCGGCTTGCCGCCGTTCGCCGTGACCTTAACGATGACGGTGTGCGCGGCCGTAAAGTCGCCGGGGGCCACGGTAACGGTCGCGCCGTCCTTCGCCTCGCCAACCGGCTTCACCGCGCTCAGGCCGGTTGTCTCATCCAGCACCTCCACGGAGACCGCGCTCTTTGGGAGCGTTACCCGCGCGGTGGTATCGCTCGGGGTGAGGGTCGCGACGCCGCTCTGGTTGTTGCCTTCGCTGACGACCCAGTAGGAGTAGGTGCCGGGGCGCTCCGGTTTGAGCGTAATGGTTCTTTCCGGCGCCGCGGGCGAGCCCTTCGCAGCCGGCCCGGGGGGCGCAGGCGCCGGAGACGGCTGCTGCGCGCGTGCCGCCGGGGCGGACGCCAGCAGCGCGGCCAGTGCGAGGGCGGCGAGGGAGGAGCGGTATCGGGTCGGCGTTGTGAATCTCATCATAGCGGGTTATCCAGGTCGTCCGATTCGTATAGCATCTGCCGGGCGCGCGGCAGGCGATCCCGCACGTCAGTCGCGATCACTCCGGCAACGCCCAACTCGCGGGCGGCAATCTCCCCGGCCAGCGCGTGCAGGTAGGCCGCGCAGAGCGTTGCCGTCAGCGGGTGTTCCTTCGTCGCCAGAAGCGCGCCGACCACGCCGGTCAGGACATCCCCGCTGCCTGCGGTACCCAGGGCCGGTGTTCCGGGCCGGTTCAGGTAGAGCTTTCCGCCTCCCGCCGGGGCGATCAGTGTCCGCGCTCCTTTGAGTAACGTTACGGCGCCGTATTGGGTTGCGATCTCCTGTACCGCGCCGATTCGGTCCTCCTGAACGGTACGCGTGTCCCGCCCGAGCAGGCGGGACGCCTCGCCGGGATGCGGCGTCAGCACGGTCGCGCGCCCCTGCTGATGCCGCCCGGCCGTGACCTCCGGGTCTCCCTCTGCCAGCGCGTTCAGGCCGTCGGCGTCGATGACGACCGGTGCGCCTGTATGCTGTACAAACGATTGGACGAGGGAAATCGCGGCCTTGTTCCGCGTCAGACCCGGCCCAACGGCCACGGAATCAACTTTTTCTGCAAGTGCCAGAGCGGCGTCCAGCGCACCGTCGCCGCCGTGGGTGCGCTCGGGCGTTTCGGGCAGCGGCTTCAGGACCACCTCGGGCGCGAGTACGGCCGCGGTGTCCATCAGGCTTTCGGGCACGGCGAGCATCACCAGGCCCGCTCCGGCCCGCAGCGCCGATACCGCCGTAAGCGCCGCGGCGCCCGCCATGCCCGCCGCCCCGGCGAGCACCAGCACGGTGCCGAACGCCCCCTTGTTCGCGTCGCGGCTCTGTTCACGGCGGGGGAGGGCGCGGCGAATCGCCGCCAGAGTTACCCGCTCGGCGCCGAGGGCTTCGTCCTCTAGAAGGGCGCGCGGGATGCCGATGTCGGCCACGGTCAGATTTCCGACGTGCGCGGCGCCCGGGTACAGGAGCAGGCCGCGCTTCGGCAGCGCGAACGTCACGGTGCGCGCCGCCTGGATCGCGACGCCGTTTGACGGCACCTCGCCCGTGTCCGCGTTCACGCCGCTGGGGATGTCGGCGGCGACCACGGGCACGCCGGCGTCGTTGACGCCCCCGACGATGCGCGCGGGGATTCCCTCTACGGGACCCCGAATGCCGGTGCCAAGGAGAGCATCGCCGATCAGGTCAAAGTGGGGCAGGGCGTCGAGGAGCGCGGGGAGGTCTGTCTCCTCCAGCAGCGGGACGACGGGGATCTGCATGGCGGGGAGCGGCGCGAAGTGTGCCGCGGCGTCCCCTTTGAGGTCGCCGGGCCGGCACGACAGGAAGACGGTGACATCCGCCCCGGCGTTAGCGAGGTGTCGAGCGGCCACAAAACCGTCGCCCCCATTGTTCCCCCGGCCGCAGACCATCGCGACGCGTTTTCCGCGAACGTCGCCCCCCAACTCCTCAATACAGGCACGGGCGAACGCCACCCCGGCAGACTCCATCAGGACGACGCTGGGGATACCGTACTCCTCTGATGCGCGCCGGTCAACGGCGCGCATCTGCTCCGCGGTAGTGACCTTCATTCCGGTGGGGCCTCGTGCTGACATCATACCCCAGGGTTGTCCCGGGGAGGGCTCCGGTCGAATCGGTTTGCCGGTCGTATCGGGAAAGTGCTATACTGAAGACGTCCCCGTCGCGCCGCTCGCGAGGGTAAAAAACGCTCGTCCTGCGAAACCGGGCGCGCCGGGGCGAGGGCGTTCGACCGTGGCCCAACTCCTCGAATTCTTCCGCAACTTCGACCCCGGGTTCTTCATCCGCGCGGTGGTAGACATCGCGCTCGTCGCCTATATCCTTTACCGGCTCATTCTGCTGGCGAAGGGGCGCCGCGCGTGGCAGATCCTGATCGGTATCGGCGTGTTCTTCGCCCTCATGCTCGGGTCCGAGGTCGCGGGCCTCATGACGGTCAACTGGCTCCTGAAGCAGGTGACGCCCCTTGGCCCCGTTGCCATCGTGATCCTGCTGTACCCCGAGATGCGCGAGGTGCTGGAGAAGCTGGGGCGCCTGGACTTCTGGGGCACCCCGCTCACCGCCACCAGCCGCGAGGACGTCACCCCGGCGCTGGATCAGATCGTCCGCGCCACTATGCTGCTGGCGGCTCGCAAGACCGGTGCACTGATTGTGCTGGAGCGCGAGACCGGTCTGGACGACGTCATCGCGACGGGCACCGAGATCGGCTCCGAGGTCACCTCGGAGTTGCTCGCGACTATCTTCTACGTCGGGACGCCGCTCCACGACGGCGCGGTGATTGTCCGCGGCAACCGGATCGCGGCGGCAGGCTGTACGCTGCCGCTCTCCGACTCACCCAATATCTCGACGAACGTTCACATGCGGCACCGGGCCGCCATCGGCGTGTCGGAGAACTCCGACGCCGTGGTGGTGGTGGTCAGCGAGGAGACGGGCACCGTCTCGATCGCCGTGAACGGCAAGCTCAACCGCGGCCTCAACGACGAAAAACTCCGCCAGAAGCTCTACGAGGCGTTCGGCAAGAGCACGGCCAAGAAGACGCGCCCCTCCACCGGCGTGTCCTTCAACTTCCCCCGGCGCCGCAGCAGTGCGAACGGCGCCAGCAGGAACGGCAGTGACAGCGGAAAGCAGGACGCCGCGGCGGCGCCAGCAGCGCCAGCGCCGCCCGCGAAGCCTGCATCCCGCCCGGTCTCCAAGGACGCCGCGCCCAATGAGGAGGCCGCGCCGTGATCCTTCAGTCTTTGCGCCGCAACCTCGGATATAAGGCGCTGTCCCTGCTGATCGCGCTGCTCCTGTACTACGTCGCCTTCGGCCAGCAGAACCCGCGCACGACGCGCGTGATCTCGGTGCAGCCTCAGGCGATCAATCTGCCGGAGGACCTGACGCTTAAGGAGGGGCTGCGCGCCCGGAACATCACCATCTCCGGCGACACCGCCTCGCTTAATGCGCTGCGCCCCCAATCCGTCACCGCTACCGTGGACCTTTCGGGCATCGGACCAGGGGAGTACACCCGGACGCTCGAATTTCGCTTCCCCCCGGGTATTCGCGGGGAGTTGGAACCGGACGACCGCCGCGCCGTGGTAATTCTGGAGAAGAAAGAGGTCCGTAGCGTCCGGGTGGACCCGTTCGTCACCGGTACGCCGCCCATCGGGTACGAGTACGGCGCGCCCACCGTGCAGCCGTCCATGGTCACCGTGCGTGGTCCCGCGAACGAGTTGAGCCGGGTGGAGCGTGTGGTCGCGCGGGTCGCCGCCAAGGAGAGCGAGGGCGCGATTGAGCGTTCCGTGAGCCTGATCGCCGAAGACCGGCAGGAGCGGCGCGTGGACACAGTGGAGATCGACCCGGCGCAGGCGGTCGTGAAGGTGGGCCTGCGCCTGAAGCCCGTGAACAAGCGGGTGCTGCTCTCGCCGCTGCTGCGCGGCCGGGTCCAGTCCGGCTACCGCATCGCCGATATCCAGTTTGAGCCGGCGCAGGTGACCCTGGTTGGGTCGCCGGAAGACCTGGAAACGCGCTCCTCGCTGGACGTGCCGGTGGATGTCGCCGGGCTCAGCGGCTCCGTCACGCGCTCGGTCCGGGTCGCCGCCCCGGCGGGGATGCGGCTGTCCGAGCCCGTCACCGCAAGCGTCCGCGTGGTCGTGGAATCGCTGCCGGAGGGGACTCCCGAAGCGACCCCGACGCCTGCACCGACGCCTACGCCGACCCCGACGCCTACGCCGACCCCGACACCGGAGCGGCGCCCCACGCCGCGCCCGTCGCCGGTGCGCCCGTCGCCCCCGCCGGCCGGGACCGACGCCGGCAGCGGCGGCACCGAGGGGCGCTGACCTTGCCAATATCTACAGAAAGCCGAATCTTACATAACGTGTCCCAGAACCTCTCTCAGAACCTGTCGCCCAAGACCCGGATGCTCTTTGGTACGGACGGCGTCCGCGGCGTTGCCAATACCGAACTGACCCCGTCTCTCGCGGTCGCTCTCGGCGCGGCCGCCGCGCACGTCCTGACCGCCCACGCCTCCGACGGACCGCGTGAGGTGGTCGTGGGACGCGACCCGCGCCGCTCCGGCGACCTTCTGGAGTCCGCCCTTATCGCGGGCCTGCTCTCACAGGGCGTGGACGTGATCGCGGTAGATGTGCTGCCCACCCCGGGAGTTGCCCACATCACCACGCACCGGCAGGGAGCGCTGGCGGGCGTCGTGATCTCCGCGTCTCATAACCCCATGGCCGACAACGGCATCAAGTTCTTTGGGCCGGATGGGAAGAAACTGCCCGACGAAGTGGAGGCTGAGATCGAGGCGTGGATGGTGGGCTGGGAGGCGCGCGAGCGTCCTAGCGGGGCGGGCGTGGGCCGCCTCACGCGGACGCTGGAGCCAGTAGCCGCCTACGAAGCGCACCTTATCGCCTCCGCGGGCGGGACGCGCCTGGAGGGCATGAAGCTGGTGATCGACTGCGCCCACGGCGCAGCATCGTACCTTGCGGGAGCCGTGTTCAAGCGCCTCGGGGCGCAGGTGGATCTGCTCGCCTGCGAACCGGACGGCGTGAACATCAACGACAACTGCGGTTCGCTGCACCCGGAGGCGATGGCGGCGCGCGTGGTGGAGACGGGCGCGGACGCCGGTATGGCGTTCGATGGCGACGCCGACCGGGTAATCCTGGCCGACGCCCAGGGGCGCATCTTCGACGGCGACCGGATGCTCTGCGCGGCCGGCATCCACCTTGCCTCGCAGGATCGCCTGCCCGGTCGGGTCGTGGTCGGCACCGTGATGAGCAACCTGGGGCTGGAGGAGGCGCTTTCCCGCCACGGCGTCCGCCTCGTACGCGCCGCGGTGGGGGACCGGTATGTCACCGCCGCCATGAACGAGCACGGGGCCGTGCTCGGCGGCGAGAAGTCCGGGCACATCCTGTTCCCTGAGATCTCACCCACCGGCGATGGCATGCTGACCGCGCTCCAGATTCTGCGCCTGTGCACCGAGTCGGGCCGCTCGCTGGCTGATTGGTACGACGAGATGCGCGAGTTCCCCCAGAGACTGGTGAGCGTCCCCGTGCGCGAGCGCAACGGCTGGGACCGCGTGGCGCCCATCGCAGACGCCGTGCGTGCGGCCGAGGCGCGGCTGGAGGGGCGGGGCCGCATCAACGTGCGTCCCTCGGGCACCGAGAAGCGCATTCGCGTCATGGTCGAAGGTCCCGACGCTGCCGAGGTCGAAGAGCTAGTAGAGAGCGTCGCGGGCGTGATTCGGACTCACCTCGGCGTTGAGTGACAAGGAGAGAGCCATGCTGCTCGCCATCGACATCGGCAACACCAACACGACGCTCGGCCTGTTCGACGGCGACGCCCTGGTCGCCGACTTCCGCCTGCACTCCGACCGAGACCGCACGTCGGACGAGTACGCCGCGCTGATCGCGTCGCTGCTGCTGACGCGTGGCCTGTCGCTGGCGCAGATCGACGGCGTGGCGATGGCGTATGTCGTGCCCCCTGTGGGGGATGCCCTGCGCGACCTGGCGCACCGCCACCTGAAGGTCGAACCGCTGGTGGTCACCTCCGAAACGGACTCCGGGCTGACGCTGCGCTACCTGCCGCCGAGCGCCGTGGGCGCCGACCGCATCGTGAATGCCGTGGCCGCCTGGGAGCTCTTTGGCCGAGAGTCTCCTACCCCCCGTCCCGCATGCATCGTGGTGGACTACGGTACCGCGACGACCTTCGATGCGGTGTCGCCGAACGCGGAGTACCTGGGCGGGGCCATCCTGCCCGGCATTGGCATCTCGCTGGACGCCCTCTTCTCGCACGCCGCGCTGCTTTCACGCGTGGAACTGCTGGAGCCGGCATCCGCCATCGGGCAGAACACGGCCGACGCCCTGCGCTCCGGCATCCTCTACGGCTACGCCGCGCAGACCGATGGGATGGTGCGCCGCTTCCGGGAGGAGCTTTCCGCCGGGGGGGCGGAGGTCCGGGTCATCGCCACCGGCGGCATCGCCCCGCTGATCGCCCCGTACACCGAGACGCTGGAGGTCGTGGATGTGAACCTCACCCTCACCGGCCTGCGCCTTCTCTGGGAGCGAAACCAGCGCCACCGTGTCGTCTGAGTCGCCGCTGCTGCCCCTCGTCGCCGCCGGTCCGTCGCTCGTGGAGGCGTTTCTCGCCGGGCGCGGGCCGCAGACCCTGCGCGCCTACCGGACAGATTTGGAGCAGTTCGCCGCCTATCTGGGCGCGCCCACCCCCGAAGCGGCGGTCGCCCGCCTCCTCTCGGGCGGCCCTGGCACCGCAAACGCCCTGGTCCTCGGCTACCGCAACCATCTTATTGCCCTGGGGCGCAGCGCCGCCAGCGTCAACCGTCCTCTCGCTGCGCTCCGCTCCCTGGTCAAACTCGCCCGCACCCTCGGCCTGGTCACCTGGTCCCTGGAAGTGCCCGGCCTGCGCGCCGAGCCCTACCGCGACACCCGCGGCCCCGGCGCCGACGGCGTCCGCAAACTCCTCGCCGCGGCCGAGGGCGACACCCGGCGCGACCGGCGCGACCGTGCCATCCTGCGCCTGCTCTACGACCTCGGCCTGCGCCGCGGCGAAGTCGCCGCCCTCGACGTAGACGACGTAGACCTCGCCCGCGGCACCGTCTCGGTCGTCGGCAAGGGCCGTACTGCGAAGACCCTGCTTACGCTCGCCGCCCCCACGCGCGCCGCCCTCGCCGCCTGGCTGGAAGTGCGCGGCTCCGCACCCGGCCCGCTCTTCGTGAACTTCGACCACTCCGGCAAGGGCGCATCCCGCCGTCTCACCCCGAACGGTATCTACCGCCTGGTAAAGACCCGCGGCGAATCCGCGGGCGTCAAGGTCGCCCCGCATGGCCTGCGCCACACCGCCATCACCGAGGCGTGCAAAGCCGCCCAGGCGGCGGGCATCGGTCTGGAGGAGGTGCTGGACTTCTCGCGCCACCGGGACGTGAAGGTCCTCATGATCTACCGCGACCGCGAGCGCAACGTCCAGGGCACCCTGGCGGAACTGGTGGCGGAGAAGGCGTAGGGGGAAGTGCCCTCACCCCCTGCCCCTCTCCCGCGGACGGTAGAGGGGCAGGGGGTGAGGGCTCCGGAAGACGGGGTGGGGGCCTCTACCTACCCCGGCCTAAAGACCAGGCATGCGTTGATCCCGCCGAAGCCGAACGAGTTTGCCAGGATAGGGCCGGGGGTGAAGGGCTGAGGGGCGCTTCCGGTCAGGTTCAGGGCGGTGCAGGCGGGGTCGCGCTCGAAGACGTTAGCGGTGGGGGGCAGGGTGCGGTGGTGCAGGGCGAGGCAGCACAGGGCGGCCTCGAACGCGCCGGTCGCGCCGAGGGCGTGGGCGTGCAGGGCCTTGGTGCCGAAGACGGGGACACGGCCTGCTACGTCTTCGCCAAGGGCCTGCGTGATGGCCTTCGTTTCCGTGGAGTCGTTCAGCGGGGTGGACGAGCCGTGCGCTTTGACCGCCGCGAGTTCGCCCGGCGAGACGCCGGCGTACTCTAAGGCCAGGCGCATGGCGCGCGAGGCGCTTTCGGCGTCCGGGCGCGGGGCGGTCATGTGGTGGCCGTCGTTCGTCAGGGCGTAGCTCGCCAGTTCGGCGTAGATGCGGGCGCCGCGCTTTTCGGCGTGGGACTTCCGCTCTAAAACGAGCATCGCCGCGCCCTCACCCATCACAAAGCCATCGCGGTCCTTGTCGAACGGACGGCTGGCGGTCGCCGGGGCGTCGTTGCGCTGGCTCATGGCGCGGATCAGGGCGAACGCCCCGAAGGCGAGCGGGGAGAGGGGGGCCTCGGAGCCGCCCGCAATCATCACGTCCGCCTCGCCCCGGCGCAGGTAGTGCAGGGCATTTCCGAGCGCAATCGGAGCCGAGGCGCACGAGTCGCCATTTGCGGTGGCCGGGCCGGTGAACCCGAACTCGATGGCGACGTTGCACGAGGCGGCCCCGGCGAAGATGGCGAGGGCGAGCAGAGGGGAGACGCCACGCGGCCCCTTCTCCAGGTACGCCGTGTGCTCCGTTTCCGCGAACGACACGCCGCCGAGCGCGGTGCCGACGCACACGCCGACGCGGTCTTTGGGGAGCGTCTCTGGGTCCAGCGCGGCGTCGCGCAGGGCCATCATGGCGCTGGCAACGGCGAACTGGGAGTAGCGGTCGAAGCGGCGCACCTGCTTGGCGTCCAGGAAGGCGCGCGGGTCGAAGTCGCGCACCTCCGCGGCGACGTGGGTGATGAAGGGCGACGGGTCGAACGCCGTCACGGTGTCTACCGCGGACTTCCCGGACAGCGCCCCGGACCACAGGCCCTCCGCGCCGCTGCCCAGGGGGGTGAGGGCGCCGATGCCCGTCACCACGACCGGCTCAAGCGGTTCGCTCTGCGACATGCGCGTCTGCCTCGCTTTCCGCAATCTCTTTGATGCACGCGAGCGTTCTGCCCGCGATGTGGTGGATGAACAGCCCGCCGACGATGTACCGCGCGAACCAGTTCGTCAGGAGCGGCAGGGGATAGGTGAGGTCGTGGGAGATCGTGACGCAGACGCCATCGCGTCCGTCCACATGCGCTGGGGTCAGCACCCACTCCACATACATACCGCGCGTAATCCCGCCCGTGTGGAAGAAGACGATGCGATTCTCCTCCGGCAGCACCACCTGCGACGTGCGCCACTTCACCGGCCACCCATCCCGCCGCGCCGCCATCTCGGCCTGCTTGACGCGCCCGTCGTCCGAGAACACCGTCACCCAGCGGTAGTGGGGCAGGAAGCGGGGCCACGCGCCGATGTCGGCCCCGAGCGCGAAGATGCGCTCGGCCGGGGCAAAGATGACGATGCGGTTCTCGGTCTGCATGGCGCTACCGGGATTGTACCCGGGTAGCGCTACGGAGCGACCGCTTCGGGGCGAACGGTGACGCCGTCCGAACGGAAGAACAGGTCGCCGCCCGCCTCGTCGGTGCGCAGGAGGGTGGCGCCGGTGGCGCGGAGACGCGCAAGCGTCTCGGGGTGGGGGAGGCCGTCCGAGTTGGCGCCGACGCTGAGGACGGCGTACCGGGGAGCGACCTGGTACAGAAACTCGGACGAGGACGCACGGCGGCTGCCGAAGTGCGCCACGCGCAGCCAGTCCGCCGACAGGTCCGGGGTCCGCGACAGCAGCGCCACCTCGCCCGCCCGCTCCAGTCCGCCCGCGAACAGGAAGCGGGTAGCCCCCCAGCGCAGGGCGACCACGACGGAGTTGTTGGCGGAGACGGGCTGCGCGTCCACGAACGGCGTTCCCGGTGCGAGGACATCAATCTGCACGCCGTCGAGCATGAGGGTCTGACCCGCCCGCGCGAGGTGGACCCGGATGCGGTTCTGGCGGAAGAAGCGGCGGCAGTTCTCCTGCCACTGGTTCACCCGCTCGCCGCCGGGCTCCACGGCCATGGACACGGGGAAGGCGCTCAGAAGGTCTTCCACTCCCCCGATGCTCTCGGCGTACGGGTAGGGGAGGATCAGAAGGTCAATGCGCTCCGCGCCCGCCGCCTTTAGCGAAGCGACCACGCGCGCGCCCTGCTCCGGCGGGCCGCCGCCGATTACGATAAACCGACCGTTCGGGGTCCGCACCCACGAGGCTTCGCCGTGCCCAACATTGAGCACCGCGACGCGCAGATAGCCCGGCCGCTGCGGCGTCCGTCGCATGGCGCCCAGGCGGAAGCCAAGGAGCATGGCGGCGGTGGCCACGATGAGAAGCGCGAAGACGGGCGCGATGCGGCCCAGGAGGTGCCTCGACAACCGTGGGCCTATCCCGTCGCCCGCTGCGACTGCCGCAAGACCGTGTGGTGCGCGTGGCCGTCCGCCGGGAGCAGGACCACCTTCGCGGGGCAGCCCGCGCTTTTCAGGCGGTCTGCGAACGCCTCCGGGTCGGCCGTGTTCTCCGCGAACAGCCCCCAGTGCATCGGGAGCACTTCGCGCGCGGCAACCTGCTGCGCGGTCTTCACGGCATCATCGATGCCCATGTTGCCCCAGCGGCCGTTGATGCAGATACTCAGGAGGTCCGGCCGGTACCGCGCCGCGTCGCCGATGCCCTCGAAGTACTCGGTGTCGGCAGTGTGGTAGATTACGGGGCCGTCGTCGAACTCGAAGATCAGGCCCACGGAGTCGGCAGTGTGCTCGGCGTGTACGGCGTGGACCGTTGCCCCGGGCAGGGTCACGGTCTCGCCGCGGTTCAGCGAGCGCACGCGCGGGCATTCGAGGCCCAGCCGCTCCAGATGCGCCACGGACTCCGGTGTGCCGTAGATGGGCGCGTGCGGGTTCGCTGCGGCGAGGGCGGGCACGGTGTCAGGGTCGGTGTGGTCGGTGTGGTCGTGGGTGAGGAAGATGGCAGAAACACGCAACTCGCCGGGCGCCACGGGCGCCGGGAACAGCCGCTGCGGCCCGCCCGCCTTCCCCACGGAGTTCGAAAGGTACGGGTCGACCGCCAGGGGGCCGCTCCGGGGGCCTTCAAAGACGAAACTGCCCTGGCCGAGCCACCAGAGGCGCGCCGTTCCGGCATCGGGGGGTGTGGCAAAGCGTGCTTCGCTGCTGCTCATTTCTCACTCCTCCGCCCGCTTTCTGTGAGGTGGTAGGAAAGGACCGCCAGCTCCTGGACGAACGACACGTCGCGCACGATGACGTGGCGCGGAACCCGCAGAATCACGGGCGCGAAGTTCAGGAACGCGCGGACCCCATGTTCCACCGCGACCTCGGTGACCTGCTGCGCCGCTGCCGCCGGGACCGCCACGATCGCGATCCGCGCACCCACCGCCTCGTTTACCTCGGCAAGACGCTTGATGTCGAGGATGTCCATACCGCCCCACAGGCGCTTGCCGATCTTGCGCGGATCATTGTCGAATGCGGCAACGATGCGGAACTTATGCTCCTCCAGGCCGGGGTACCCGATCAGCGCGGACCCGAGGTTCCCCGCGCCAATCAGCAGGAGCGGCTGCAGCTTGTGGATCTTGAGGATGCGCGCGATACGCCCCTCCAACTCGGCGACGTTGTAGCCGACGCCAGGCTTTCCAAACTCGCCGAAGTAGGAAAGATCCTTGCGAAATTGGGCCGCGTTGATTCGGGTATGGCGCTCGATTTCGGCGGACGAGACGGTGTCGGTTCCCGCCGCTCCCAGGTCAATCAGGCAGCGCAGGTAGGTCGTAAGCCGCTCCAATGTGGGAGTCGGAGGGGTCTTTTCCTTTTCCCTGCCGTTTCCAGCGTCTTCGGTTGCTTCGAACACCCCCTGCCTGCTTTCTTCCGCTTCCCTTCTCGGCATACTGATATTATACCGTCGTGCTCCTCAGAGAAGTGCCCGGAATCCTGTCTTCGTGTTCGGTTGGTTGCTCAGGAGAGGAGGGCAAGCTGGTCCCGGTGGATCAGTTCGGCGTAGGGGGCGGACTCCTGGCCCAGAGCTTCGGCCAGGCGGTCACTCGGGCAGCCGATGATGCGGCGGGCGTCGGACGCGGCGTAGCGGCTCAGACCGCGGGCGAACGTCTCGCCCGTTCCCTCCTCGGTGACGGCCACCAGGTCGCCTTCGGCAAACTCGCCGTGGACGCTGACCACCCCGACAGGTAGCAGGGAGCGCCCCTGCTCCTCCAGCGCCCGGCGCGCAGGGGAGTTGACCACCACGGTGCCCTGAGGCTCACCGGAGCCCCAGGCGAGCCAGCGCTTGCGGGCGGACGCCCGCCGCGCGGTCGGCGCAAAGTAGGTTCCGGCGCCCGGCACGCCGGCCAGGCAGTCCGCAAGGACGTTCGGGCGGCGCCCGTTCGTAATCCACAGGCACGCCCCGGACCCGGTTGCGATGCGCGCCGCGCTGAGCTTGGTTCGCATACCGCCCGTGCCCCCGGGCGTCCCCGCGCCGCCCGCCATCGCCAGCACCGCCTCGTCCACACGGTCCACGCGTGGCACCAGTTGGGCATCCGGGAACTCGGCGGGGTTGGCGTCGTACAGGCCGTTCACGTCGGAAAGGAGCAGCAGGGTGTCGGCGTCAATGAGCAGGGTCACCAGAGCGGCCAGCGTGTCGTTGTCGCCGACCCGGATTTCGTCCACCGCTACCGTGTCGTTCTCGTTGACAATGGGCAGCGCGCCGGCCGCGAACAGCGCCTCAAAGGTGTTGCGGGCGTTGACGTAACGCGAGCGGACGTGCAGGTCGTCGCGCGTGAGGAGCACCTGCCCCACGGG
>Ga0065721_10005845_pt1 | contig 15306 bp, 14 predicted proteins | sample Mesricmetagenome_FD_59108 | JGI IMG/M metagenome (GOLD analysis project Ga0065721, IMG submission 59108) | Mesophilic microbial community from rice straw/compost enrichment Sample: eDNA_1 v2 (version 2) | ecosystem: Engineered > Solid waste > Grass > Composting > Bioreactor | place: USA: Davis... | reverse complement strand
TGCGCGTACCAATTCGGGCTGTCGGCCCGATGAAAAATGAGCACCTTGCCGTCGCAAATCCGAAAGGATCGGTGTTCCTCGCCAGCGTCCGACGATGCGCGGCCCTGTAGTGGATCTGTGGTTCGGAGCATTGAAAACAGCGTACTTTTGCCAGCTAAAAGGCGGGTAAACGGTCGCTGTAGTGAACTGTAGTAGGTGCAACGCGTCAAACCGGCGGCCCTAGTGTTGGCGCTATGCTATTGATATTATTATAGTATATCAGGCGCGCGCGGGCGCTCTGAGAATTTGTCTAATTTTTAGGAAAGCGCTGCTCTATCCTGCTGAGCTACCGGGCCGACCGGCGGGGGTGATAGCGCAATGCCATTCGCGTGGGAATGGCCGCGAGTGGGATCGTGCGTATGGGTTTCTTGAGAATGTTCCGCCTGCTCTATGTGCAGGTGCTGGTCGGCATCGCGCTCGGCATCGCCGTCGGGGCGCTTTGGCCTGAGGTCGGGGTGTCGTTGAAGCCCTTGGGCGACGGCTTCATCAAGCTGATCAAGATGGCCGTGGCGCCGGTGATCTTCTGCACCGTGGTCGCCGGGATCGCGCGCATGGGCGACATCAAGGCGTTCGGCCGACTGGGCGCCAAGACCCTGATCTATTTCGAAGTCGTCTCGACCCTGGCCCTGGCCGTCGGCCTGGTGGTGGGCAACCTGGTGAAGCCGGGGGAGGGGTTCAACGTCGATCCAGCCAGCCTCGATCCCAACGTCACCGCCGGCTACGTGGAGAAGGCGGCCCACCACGAGGGGCTCGCCGACTATCTTCTGAGCCTGATCCCCGACGCCTTCTTCGGGGCGTTCGCCGAGGGCAACCTGCTGCAGGTGCTGGTGATCGCCATCGTGACCGGCTTCGCCTGCTCGCGCCTGGGCGCGTTCGGCGACAAGGTGGCCGGCGTGCTGGAGGACGTCTCCAAGGTGTTCTTCTCGATCATCCAGGTGATCGTGAAGCTGGCCCCGATCGGCGCGTTCGGCGCCATGGGGTTCACCATCGGCAAGTACGGGCTGGCCGCGCTCCTGAAGCTGGGCGCGCTGGTGGCGACCTTCTACACGACCTCGCTGCTGTTCGTGCTGATCGTGCTGGGGCTCATCGCCCTGGCCGCGGGCTTCTCGATCTTCAAGTTCCTCGCCTACATCAAGGAGGAGCTGCTGATCGTCCTCGGGACGTCCTCGTCGGAATCGGTGCTGCCGCAGATGATGGAGAAGATGCAGCGGCTGGGCGCGGGCAAGACCACGACCGGCCTTGTCATTCCCACCGGCTATTCGTTCAATCTCGACGGCACCAACATCTACATGACCCTGGCGACGCTGTTCCTCGCCCAGGCGACCAACACCGATCTCAGCCTGACCCAGGAACTGACCCTTTTGGCGGTCGCGATGCTGACTTCCAAGGGAGCCAGCGGGGTCACCGGCGCGGGGTTCATCACCCTGGCCGCGACGCTGGCCGTGGCGCCGAACATCCCCATCGCGTCCCTGGCGCTGCTGGTCGGGGTCGATCGCTTCATGAGCGAATGCCGCGCGCTCACCAACCTGGTCGGCAATGGGGTTGCGACGCTGGTCATCGCCCGCTGGGAAGGGGATCTCGATCGCGAGAAGCTGGCCTACGAGCTGGCCAAGGGACCCGACGCCCCAGGCTCGGAGGCGAGCATCAAGGTGAACGGCGAATTATCTTCAGGATCAACCGCCGATTGACTTGCGCCTGACCGCAGGGGTGGGCAAGGTTCGCCTGATGGGGGAGGCCCGGCTCCGGGGTACGGCTGATGTTGGAGGCGGTCGCGCAGGACGAGCTGGCGGAGCTTGATCCGCAAGATCCCGTTTTCACGCTCGTCGAAATGATCGAGGCCCTGTCGGCGGCCCACACAGTGGAGGAGATCGCCGCCGTGGTCCGCGGCTTTGCGCGGCGCGTGGCCGGGGCGGACGGCGTGACCTTCGTCCTGCGGGACGGCGACCATTGCCTCTATCTGGACGAGGACGCCATCGCGCCGCTCTGGAAGGGGCGTCGCTTCCCACTGGAGACCTGCATTTCCGGCTGGGCGATGCTGAACGGACGCACGGCGGTGATACCGGACATCCGCAGCGATCCGCGGATTCCGCAGGATGTCTACGCCGCCACCTTCGTCAGAAGCCTGGTGATGACGCCGGTCCGGCCCAAGGATCCCATCGCCGCCATCGGCGCCTATTGGGCCCGGCGCCATACGCCCAGCCAGGAAGAGCTGGCGCGGCTGCAGGTCATGGCCCGGGCGACGGCTACAGCCCTGGTCAACGCCGAGATCCACGCCTCCCTCAGCGAAACGCTGGAGCGCCGCCAGTTCCTGCTTCGGGAGCTGGACCATCGATGCAAGAACACCTTGGCGGCGATCCAGGCGATCGCCGACCAGACGCTGCGTCGCGCCCCTTCGCCGAGCCATTTCGTGGAAGCGTTCAACGGCCGGATCGGCGCGCTGTCGCGGGCCCACGAGCTGCTGACCAAGGAGGCCTGGGGGAATGCGGCGCTGGCCGATGTGGTGGGCCAGGCCTTAACGCCCTTCTGCGGCGTCGGAGGCCTGCAGATCGCCGTCTCCGGGCCGCGCGTGGCGCTTGCGCCGGAAACGGCCGTCGCCATGCATATGACGGTGCACGAGCTGGCGGTGAACGCCACCAAGTACGGAGCGCTCAGCGTCGAGGGCGGACGACTGGACGTCAGCTGGCACGTGGAAGGCGCCCGCGGCGGACCACAGATGCTGGAGTTCCGGTGGCTGGAAGGGGGCGGTCCGCCGGTCAAGCAGCCCAGGGCCCGCGGCTTCGGCTCGCGCCTCATCGAGCAGGGCGTCGCCAAGGAACTCGGCGGCGAGGGCAAGATCCTCTTCGAACCGGAAGGGGTGCAATTTCGCCTGCGTGCGCCGCTCTCCGGGCGCATCTCGCTGGCCTGACATGCCGCGAGTGATCCTCGTCGAAGACGAACCGCTGGTCGCCATGATGATGGAGGATCTGCTGCTGGACCTCGGCTGCGAGATCGCCGGATCGTTCGGCTCGCTGGGGGCGGCCATGGCCTGGCTCGGAAGTTTTGACGGCGGTCTCGACGGCGCGCTGCTGGACGTCAATCTCGGCGGCGGGGAGACGGTCTTTCCGCTGGCCGAAGCCTTGCGCGCGCGGGGCGTGCCTTTCGCCTTCGCGACGGGCTATGGCGTGCTGCCGAGCGACGCCTATCCTGAGACTCCGTTAATCCATAAGCCGGTAGACGAAGGGCAACTCCTGCCGGTGGTCCAGGCTTTCGCCGCCGCCGCTTGAAGCGTAACGACAAGGAATAGGCGGCGAGTCGGCCGATCGAGACCTGGATGGTGAAGTCTTCGTCCGCCGCACGCGACGAGCTGTCGCGGCGCGGCTTCCTGGCGATCGGCGTGGCGAGCCTGGCCGCTTTTCCGGCGGCCGCTTCGGCGATCCCTCCCAGCGAATGGCTGCAGTACGAGGCCCGCCTGCGTGCGCGGCTCTCGGACGCCGGCGGCGGCGTCTTCGCCCGTGACCTCGCCGAGGCGCTCCTCGATCTCAGCAACGCGGCCCGCGACGATGTCGGCGCGCCGCCCTGCGCCTGGAGTTCGGAACTGGCGCTGACGGCCAGCGCGCACGCGGCCGATCTGGCCCAGCGGCGCTATATCAGCCACGTCTCGCCGGAAGGTTTCCACCCGAGCCATCGCGTCGGCGTGCTGGCCCGTCGCATGATCGGAGCGGCCAGCGAGAACATCGCCTATCGGCGCGGCCCGGAGACACCGACGGCCGAAGCCATGATGGCCATCTGGCGGCGCAGCCCGCCCCATTGGAGCAACCTCCTCGACCCGGCTCACAGCCATGCCGGCTTCGGCGTCGCCACGGACGGCGAGCATACCTACGCCGTCGCGCTTTACGGCCGCCCCAATGGAGAACTGGGAGCGCCGGTGCCCTTCAGGCTGACGGGTGAGGCCGACCTGGCGCGGGCCGTCCTGCGCGCCTCGCCTCACTTCGACGGGTTCTCACTTGCGCCGCCGGGCGATGCGCGCGGCTGGGGTTCGGCTGCGGGTTCAGGCCGCGACCTCCGCCCAGGCGTCTACCAGCTGCGGCCCGAGCGCCGCGTGGACGCCCGTCGCTACGAGGTGCTGTGGGGCCCGATCTTCGTGAAGGTCTAGAAGAGCAGGGCCTGCAGGCGCGCGCAGATCTGCGGCCAGACCTTCGAGGTCGGATCGACCAGCTCGAAGTGCCCCGCCTCGCCGAAGTCGATCGCCTCGATTTCGTCGCCGGCGGCCTGCGCCGCGGCGGCGTAGGCCGAGCCGAAGCTGCTGGGCACGATGTGGTCGAGCGCGCCGGAGATCACGACCTGTGGGGCGCCCAGCGGCAGCAGGCGCGCCGGCGAGGTGTCTTCATAAGGGTCGACAGAACGCTCGGCCGCCCCGACCAGGGCGTCGATGACGCCCGGCCCGCCGCATTCGTCGGGGCCCTCGGCGTGGTAGGCGGCGAGATCGATGATGCCGGCCAGGGGGACTGCGCCGCGCGCCGCCAACGGATCGGCGGTCCAGAGCGGGCTTTGGGGCGGAAGTCTCCGCCGCGCCAGCGCCCAGACCGCGAGGTGACCGCCTGCGGAATGGCCAGTCAGGACCAGGCGGGAAAGGTCCAAGGCGTATTCGCCTGCGAGGACGCGCAGGTGGTCGACGCCCTTCGCCACGTCGAGGAAGGTCCCGGGATATCCCCCGCCATCGTGGCCGATGCGGCGGTATTCCAGGTTCCAGACCGCCATGCCGCGTTCACGCAGGTCGGCCACGGCGTAGTCCATGAGCTCGAGGCCCGGAAGGTCGGCGCGCCAGCAACCGCCATGGATCATGATGACCACCGGGTGAGGCCTGGGGCCCTCCGGCAGCCACAGTTCGCCGAACTGCAGCGGATCAGGGCCGTAGGGCAGCCGCACCCCGCCGCTGGGCCGAGGTCGGGCGAGCAGGTCCACGAAGCCGATGGGCGCCGCCATGAGATGCCTCCAACGCAAAACGCCCGACCTTTCGGCCGGGCGTTTCGAGGTGTCCAGCGAAGACGCGCCTTAGGCGGCTTTCACCAGGCTCTTGTTCAGGATGTTGATCGCAGCTTCCCGGTCGATGCGTTCGATCGCAGCCACTTCCCGCGCCATACGGTCCAGGGCCGACTCATAGAGCTGGCGTTCCGAATAGGACTGCTCCGGCTGGTTCTCGGCGCGGTGCAGGTCGCGGACCACTTCGGCGATCGAGATCAGGTCGCCGGAGTTGATCTTGGCTTCGTATTCCTGGGCGCGGCGCGACCACATGGTGCGCTTCACGCGGGCGCGACCCTTGAGGGTGGTCAGCGCCTGATTGACGACATTGCCTTCGGCCAGCGAACGCAGGCCGGCGCCCCGGGCCTTCGCGGTCGGCACCCGAAGCGTCATCTTCTCGTGGTCGAAGGTGATGACGTAGACTTCGAGGGAATAGCCAGCGACTTCCTGGGTTTCGATCCCCTGTATCTGCCCCACGCCATGAGCCGGATAAACGACGTGATCGCCGACAGAGAATTCCAGTCCGCTCTTGCTCATTCGCTCAAGTCCTCTCGACTCTTCCGCTCCCTTGCAGAGGCGTTAACCAGTTCGCTGCAGGACAAACACCACCTTCCGCAGAACTGCGCGGCGTGTTGACTCCTGTAGGGACGGATTAGACCTCTAGGACACCCTTCGCCTAAGTCGGCGTACATGGGCCGGAACGGCTCTTTTGCAGAAATTTGAAGCGGCAGGCTGACGCCAACGCCACAACAACGGTCACAATAGCATAAAAATCAGCCGAGAGAAAGGCTTGCGGCGCCGCAGCGAGCCTTCAGGAGCCGCGACCGGGCTTTTCGCTGAAGTACTTTTCGAACTTGCCGCTTTCCCGCTCGTACTCCTCGCGGTCGGCAGGGGGTTCGCCCTTGACCGTGATGTTTGGCCACACCTTCGAATACTCGGTGTTGATCCGCAGCCACTTGGAATCCGGCTCGTCCTCGGTGTCGGGCTTGATCGCATCGACCGGGCACTCGGGCTCGCAGACGCCGCAATCGATGCATTCGTCCGGATTGATCACCAGGAAGTTCTCGCCCTCGTAGAAGCAGTCGACGGGACACACCTCCACGCAGTCCATGAACTTACATTTGATGCATGGATCCATGACGATGTAGGTCATCGCAGCGTACAGCTCCGGGCACGGGGGTCGGGCGGCGGTTTTTCCGGCTCCGGCCCTCCAAAGTCAATGCCTCGGGCCCGCAACTTATCTGTAAGGCCCGTTAGTCGAACGCCGCAGCGCGCGCAGGATGCGCCGGGCGGCGCCCGCATGACGAGCAGCCAGGCCGTTTCGTCGCAGCCCTGGCCGTAGTTGTCTTTGCCGACGTCGCTCCCCTCGCCAGCCTGCGCAGCAAGGCTGCAGGGGGCGTCGGATGGCGGGGGATGATGAGGTCGTGGCCAAGCCGCGCCACGAGTGGATGGACGTCAGCCGGGGGGCGGCCATCGTCCTGGTGCTGGTCCTCCACTCGGTTTCGTACTTCAAGGCGCAGGGCGGAGCGGTTCCCGACTACGCCAACCAGTTCGTGAACTTCTTCGCGCCGGTGCGGATGCCGACGCTCTATTTCCTCTCCGGGATGCTGCTCGACGCCTCCCTACGCAAGGGTTTCCCGGCCTACGCCATCGGCAAGCTGCGCAATCTCCTTTGGCCGTTCCTGCTCTGGCTGATGGTCTGGTCGGCGGCGTCCGGAACCTTCGCCGACCTTGCCACCCTGAAGGGGTGGGGCGGCGGCTGGTATCTCTGGTTCATGTACTTCCTGATCGTCTATTTCGCCGTGGCCGCGGCGACGGTCCGCGTCAATCACCTGGTCGTGGCGGCCTACGCCTTCGTGGCTTCGCTGCTGATGAAGGACGGCGACAAGTACACCGAGCGCCTTTTCTTCTTCATGGCGATCTTCTTCATCGGCGCCTTCGCCGGGGGGCGGCTGAGGGCTTGCGAGGCGGCGCTGAAGGGCAGGGCGCCTCTGCTGCTCGCGCCGCTGGCGATCGGCATCATGGGCTACTCGGCGGTGAGAGGGCCCGTCCGCTACTCGCCGCACGATGCGGTCATCATCATGATCTGCGTTGCCGCGGCCTGCGCCCTCGCCGTCCGGGTTCCGCATGGACGGCTCAAGGCCCTGCTGGCCTTCATCGGCATGAACTCGATCGTGTTCTACGTCGTGCACATGCCGCTGATCGCGCTCGTGGTGCGATGGGCGAAGGCGAGCGGGATTTCATCCTTTCACGTGGTGGCCGGCGCCTCGCTGCTGTGCGCCAGCCTGGTCCCGCTGGGGCTCGTCGAACTGCGCAGGCGCGTCCCGGCCGTAGGCTGGCTTTTCTCGTTTCCTGAGTTGGGTCGCTTGCAGTCGCCCAAGGGAGCTAGGGCTTCGACGCCCTGATCAAGGCCTCGCGCTCGGCCGCCGCGAGGGGACGCCACCGCCCCTCGGGCAGTTCGCCCAGCTCTAGGGGACCTATGCGGATCCGGAAGAGATCGACGACACGCAGGCCCACCGCCTCGGCCATGCGCCGGATCTGGCGGTTACGTCCCTCCTTCAGGACGAAGCGAAGTTGCTGATCGCCGATCAGGCTCACCTTGGCCGGCTTCAGCTTGCGCCCGTCCAGATGCAGACCGTGGCGCAGCATGGCGAGCTTCTTGTCGGTGATCTGGCCGTTGACGCGGACGAGGTACTCCTTGTCCAGTTCGGACTCCGGGCCGATGATCGCCTTGGCGAGGACGCCGTCCTCCGAGAGGATCAGCAATCCACGAGAATCCATGTCCAGCCGGCCCACCGGGGCGAGGCGGGAGCCGAAATCCGGAATGACCGGGCTGTCGCCGAAAAGCGCGTCCCTGGTGAGCAGGCGAACGGCGGGGATCTGCTTGGGCTCGGGTTGTCCGGACACGATCCCGACCGGCTTGTGGATGACGACGGTCAGGCTGGTCTCGAGCAGGTTTTGGGCGTCGTCGTTCAGCACCAGGGTCTGGCCGCGCTCGATCTTGCGGCCTGCATCCTCGACCCTTTGGCCGTCGATGAAGACCAATCCCTTGGCGATCAGTCCCTCGGCCTCACGCCGCGAGCAGACTCCGCTCTGGGCGAGCCACTTGTTCACGCGTTGCGGTTCGGGATCTTCGTAGCGCCGGGTCCAGGCCATGCGTCTTCCTAGGCCGCGCGGCGTCGGGGGCCAAGGGCTAGGGCGGATCGAGGGGCGTATAGAGAAGGCGCGCCTCGGCCGCGGGTCCGCGCCGCTCGCCCAGGGCCTCCACGGCGATGGCGATCAGCCGTCCGCCGACGGCGAAGACCAGCTTGTCTCCGACCTTCACCGGCCGCGCGCACTTGTCGATGCGGGTCTCTGCGCCGCCGCGGGTCAGGCGCACCCGGCCTTCATCGAGGAATTTCGCAGCCAGGGAGCGGGTCTTGAAGAACCGCGCGCGCCACAGCCAGACGTCGGCCCTGCAGGCGTCCTCGCTCATGCCTTGGCCTTCGCGGAGGCCGGCTTGCGGCGGCGGCGCGGACGGCGGCTCGCGGGCGCGGGCTGCTGCAGGGCCGCGAGCGCTGCAAAGGGTGAGTGCGGGGCTGGCCGGGTCGGTGCGACCGGCCTTGGCCTTTCGCTCCGCCGGCGCCAGACGATCGGCTCCCCGGGCTTGGCCTTCGTGGTCGGAACGAAGTTCAGAGCGCGCATGATCTCCTTGGCTTCGTTCTCGCTCCAGCCGAGTTCCTCCCGCGCCTGGTCCGAAAGCAGGCCTGGCTTCGGCGCGGCCCGCAACAGCGCATCCAACCGCTCGAGAGTTTCGACAGGAACGGCGTGACGCCCGACAGCGCGAAGGCCAAAGGCGGCGAGCACGGGCGGCGGCGCGGGCGACGAAAGCTTGCCGGCGCGCGGGCGGCCCTCGCGGGGTGTGAACCCTTGTGCGAAAGCGAGTGTCTGGGGCTTGAGCAGGCCGGGCATGTAGAGGCTGAACGCACCCAGCCGCACCCCCAGCGATTTCAGGGTCCGCCGTTCCACCTGGCTGAGCGCCTTGGCCTCGGCCCGCACCAGGTCCCGGTCGAGGATGCCGCCGGATTCCAGCAGCCGATAGGCGATGCCGCGCGCCAGGCCCTTGATCTTGCCCGAAGAGATGGCGCCCTCCAGCTTGCGCAAGGGGCCGAGCCGCCGCGCCGCGTCCGAGGCGAGGAAGGCCTCAAGCCGGCGAGCCGCGCGTTCGCGGGCGGGGGCTGGGCCAAGCTCACCATAGAGGCGTACGCGCGGCGCAAAGGGCGTGCCGCCCGTGAAGGCGCCGGCCGCCTCGCCGCGCCAAAGCACGACGCCGTCCGGCGTGAAGGAGAAGGCCTCGTCCGGCTCGGCGGCGAGTTGGCCCAGGCGTTTGGCGATCTCCGGGCCAACGGCGGTCACCGCGGCGGCGCGCAGGGCCTTCTCCTCCAGCACGCTCGAGCCCTGCGCCGGTTCGAAGGCGACGCCCTGCAGCTTGCCCACATACTGGCCTTCGACCGTGACGGCGCCGTCGGCGGCCACGCCGGCCAGCATGTCGCTGCGGACATGCAAGGCCCGCATCAGCACGCTCGTGCGCCGATCGACGAACCGCGCCATCAGCTTTTCATGGAGCGTGTCGGACAGGCGGTCCTCGAGCAACCGCGTCTTGCCCTGCCAGCCGCCGGGGTCCTTCAGCCAGTCCGGCCGGTTGGCGACATAGGCCAGGGTGCGCACGCTGGCGAGGCGGGCGGCCAGGGTGTCGATCTCGCCGTCAGTGCGGTCGAGATGGCGGTACTGACCGGCGATCCAGTCTTCCGGAACCTTGCGGTCGCGGCTGGTCAGCCAGCCGAAGAACTCGCGCACCAGGCGGATATGCTCCTCGCCCGAGGTCTTGCGGAAATCGGGTGTCTGGCAGACGTCCCAGAGGCGGGCGAGCGCCGCGCGATCCCTGCCGCAGCGGTCGACGACCTCCGGCTCATCGGCCAGGGCGCGCAGGGTCTTCTCGTCCAAAGCCTCGGCGGCGAGTTTGAGGCCGGGCTGCGCCGGGGGCGCCGCCAAGGAGCGTTGCAGCGCGGCGAGCGACCCGAAGTCGAGGGCGGCGTTGCGCCACTCGGCCGCGGCGACGGGCTCGAACCGGTGTTCCTCGACCGCCTCGATCAGGTCGGCGTCCATGTCCTCGCATTCGCCGGTGACGCCGAAGGTCCCGTCGCGTGTGAAGCGGCCGGCGCGGCCGGCGATCTGGCCCACCTCCTGCGGGTGCAGGAACCGCGTGCGCCGGCCGTCGAACTTGCGCAGGCCGGCGAAGGCCACATGATCGAGGTCCATGTTGAGGCCCATGCCGATGGCGTCCGTCGCCACGAGGAAGTCCACCTCGCCCGACTGGTAGAGCGCGACCTGGGCGTTGCGGGTGCGGGGGCTGAGCGAACCCATGACCACGGCCGCCCCCCCGCGCTGGCGGCGGATGAGCTCGGCGATGGCGTAGACCTGGTCGGCGGAGAAGGCGACCACCGCCGAGCGCCGCGGTAGGCGGGTCAGCTTCTTGGGGCCAGAATAGGTCAGGCGGGAAAAGCGTTCGCGCGTGACGATCTCGGCGTCCGGCAGGAGGCGGCGCACCAGGGGCGCCATGGCGCCCGCGCCCATGAACATGGTCTCATGGCGGCCGCGGGCGTGCAGCAGACGGTGGGTGAAGACGTGGCCCCGCTCCGGATCGGCGCAGAGCTGGATCTCGTCCACGGCCAGGAACTCGACCTGCCGGGATAGCGGCATGGCCTCGACCGTGCAGACGAAATACTGCGCCCGGGCGGGGACGATCTTCTCCTCGCCGGTGATCAGGGCGACGGCGGAGGGGCCGCGCAGCTTGACGATCCGGTCGTAGATCTCGCGCGCCAGCAGGCGCAGCGGCAAGCCGATCATGCCGCTGGCGTGGCCCAGCATCCGCTCGACGGCCAGGTGGGTCTTGCCTGTATTGGTCGGTCCGAGCACCGCCACCAGGCGGGGCGGGGCTGCGTCCGACATACGCGCGCTCATGACCTCAAAGTGGGACGGGAATCGCTCCGCGGCAAGCGGGGCCTAGGCAGTTAGAGGTTCCGCTCGAAGTCCATGCGCTGTGCAGGATGCGGATTACTTGAAGCTCTTCGCCGGCGAGTCGGAAGAAGATGACGTGCGAGGCGGCGGCGAACTTACGATGACCAGCTCTGATCTGATCGCGCGGTCGTCCTCGGCGCGGGTCGCGCGCGAGCATTTCCAGCGCCTATTGAATTCTCCGCAGATAGGCTTCTGCCTGTTCCTGCCCCCAGTTCGACTGGCTGTAGTCCCAGATCGCCTCGAGATCGTCCCGCGCACGCGGCGAGAGGAGATATCGGTTCACTGCGAGCGTCGGCGCTTGGCCTCGATGAAAGCCTCGAAATCAAAAGGCTCGAGCGGGCCGCTGGCTTCGCCCTCGACCAAGGCGGCGCGCAGGGCGTCGAGCTGCGCCTCGCGTTCTTCGAGCAGACGGAGGCTGGCGCGTACGACTTCGCTGGCGGAGGCGTAACGGCCCTTGGCTACCTCGCTCTCTATGAAGGCTGTGAAGTGTTCGCCCAAGCTGATGGAGGTGTTCTTCGCCATGGGCGCATGGGTACCAAAATATGGTATCGCGGCTAGCGGGAATGACCCGCCAGCCGCCTCGCCCGGCTACTTCGTCGCGGCCACATAGTTGTCGATCACGGTGTCCAGCACGGTCAGCGGCGTGCCGCCGGCGAGCAGACCCGCATCGTGGAACTTGCGGATGTCGAACTTGCGGCCCAGCGCCTTCTTGGCGCGCTCGCGGGCGTTCAGCCAGGTGATCTTGCCGACCATGTAGCTGCAGGCCTGGCCGGGCCAGACGCAATAGCGTTCGATCTCGGTGATCGCGGCCGTTTCGGCGTCGCCGATGTTGTCGACATAGTACTTCACCGCCTCTTCGCGGCTCCAGCGCTTGGCGTGCATGCCGGAGTCCACGACCAGGCGGACCGCGCGGAACATGGCGTCGTGCAGCATGCCGATGTGACCGAGCAGGTCGTTCTCGTACATGCCCATCTCGACGGCCAGCTGCTCGGCGTAGAGCGCCCAGCCTTCGCTATAGCCGGAGAAGCCGATCACCTTGCGGATCAGCGGCAGGTCGCCGGCCTCGTTGTTGAGCGCCAGCTGCAGGTGGTGACCCGGAATCCCCTCGTGATAGGTGAGGGTCGGCAGGGTCCAGGCCGGCACCTCTGCGGTGTCGCGCAGGTTGATCCAGTAGATGCCGGGGCGCGAGCCATCCAGGCTGGGCGAGAAGTAGTAGCCGCCGGGCGCGCCGGCCTCGATGGCCGGGGGCACGCGGCGGATCTCCAGCGGCGCCTTGGGAAGTTGGCCGAACCATTGCGGCAGCTTGGCGGTGACCACCTTCACCTGCTCGTTGAGGTGGGCCAGCAGCTCTTCCTTGCCCTTGTCCGTGTTGGGATAGACCTGCTTGGGATCGGCGGCCATGGCCTTGTAGCGCTGGCCGACCGTGCCTTGGGTGTAGCCGGCCTTCTTCATCAGCACGTCGGCTTCGGCCCCGAGGCTGCGTACGAGGTCGAGGCCGGTCTTGTGCACCTCCTCGGGCGTGATGTTCGAGGTCGTGTAGTTGCGCAGGCCCAGGCGATAGTACTCGTCGCCGTCCGGCAGCCGCCAGCAGCCGGCGTCGTGCACCGCCTTGGGGCGCAGGCTCTCCAGCAGGGCGACCTGCCGCGCCAGGGCGGGGCGGACCTTGTCGGCGTAGAGGCCTTGGGCCTGGCCGGACCAGTCGCCGGCGATGTTCTTTTCCTTCGTGCGGCGCACCAGGCTCGCCACCACTGGCGCCTTGTCGGGCTCGTAGGCCAGGAAGGCCTTCATCTGGGTGAGCGCCTTGTCGATGACGAAGTCGGGCGGCGTGACGCCGAGGGCGACGTCGTGGCGGACCACCTCGACTTCCTGGTCCATCAGGCGCCCGAACGCCTCGACGCGCGCCAGATAGGCGTCCGCATCGTCCTTGGTCTCGATGGCGTGCTGGGTGTCGAGGAAGTCCGGCATCTGCTGATAGGCGCCGGTGAGCTGGGAGAGCACATAGGGCGAGTTCGCGCCCTGCCCGCCGTATTGGAAACGGCGGTTGGCCTCGTCCTGAACGGCGAGCACGAACTCGACGGTGTCGTAATTGACCGCGTCCATGCCCTTGAGTTGCTTGCGGTCGATGCTGCGCAGCTCCGCCAGGTCGCGGCTGTTGTTGGCCTTGTTTTCGGCGAGCGCCGTGAGCGAGAAGTCCGAGAGCTCGGACTTGGTCCAGGCGAGGTCGCCCTTGTCGAGCCCGAGCGAGGTCGGCAGTTCCGGCATGCGCCGGAAGGTCTGCGCCATCGTCTTGTCGAAGAAGGCGTAAAGCTTGGCGGCTTCTCCCGTCGGCGCCGCGGCGAAGGCCAGCTTGGGCGCGGCGGCCGCGGCGCCGAAGGCGGCGGCGGTGGACAGAAGTTCACGACGGCTCTGCATGGAACTGGGCTCCCCCACTTTATTCTCGGTCGTAACAGCTAGCCTCGCTGTTACACCGAAGCTGGGGCGGCGCGCTCGTTAAATCGCGCTAATCCAAAGTGCGCCGATAGCGCGCCATGGCGAGCGCGGTCACCACGCAGACGAAGGCCAGGAGCGCGATCAGCTCGCGCCACATGTCCTCCAGCCCCTGACCTTTCAGGAGCGCGCCGCGGACGACCCGCAGGAAATGGGTCACGGGCACGACCTCGCCGATGGCCTGGGCCCAGGCGGGCATGCCCCGGAAGGGGAACATGAAACCCGAAAGCAGGATCGAGGGGAGGATGTAGAAGACGCTCATCTGCATGGCCTGCAGCTGCGTCCGGGCCACCGTGGACATCAGGAAGCCGAGCGCCAGCGATCCGATAATGAAGAGCGCTATGCCGAGCGACAGGCCAAGCCAGCCGCCGATCATCGGCACGTCGAACAGAATCCGCGCGATGAGGAGGATGATCGCGGTCTGGATGAGGCCGACCACGACATAGGGCGCCAGCTTTCCGACCATCACCTCGATAGGTTCGACCGGCGTCGCCAGCAGGCTTTCCATGGTCCCGCGCTCGGCCTCCCGCGTGACCGAGAGGGCGGTCATCATGACCAGGGTCATCGAAAGGATCACGCCCAGCAGGCCCGGGACGATGTTGTAGGCCGTGACCGCCTCGGGATTGTAGCGTCGATGGATGACGACTTCGAAGGGCTGGGCCGGCGCGACGCCGGCGAGCGCGCCCTTCAGGTCATCGGCCAGGGCCTGGGTGGGAAGCGCCGCCAGGGCGGCGACCGCAGGGCCGGTCGCGGAAGGATCGGAGGCGTCCACCTCCACCAACATCTGGGCCTCGTCGCGGCGAGCGACGCGGCGGGTGAAGTCGCCGGGGATGGTGATCGCGAACTGCACGTCGCCCCGGCGGACCATGTCGTCCAGCTCGGCCGGCGTCCGCGCCTGGGCGACCAGGTCGAAATAGGCGCTGTTGGCGAGGGCGGCGGTGACCGACGGGGCGAAGACGCTGTCTTCCTGGGCCAGGAGGGCGGTGGGCAGATGACGCGGCTCGGAGTTGATCGCGTAGCCGAACAGCAGGAGCTGCACGACCGGCATGGCGAGCATCATCGCATAGGTCAGGCGGTCGCGGGTGAGCTGCTTGAACTCCTTGATCATCACCGCGAGGATCCGGGTCGCCGAACCGCTCATCCTGCTTCGCTCCTTGCGGAGCTTCGCAGGACGGGTCCTGCTTTGGCCCTGGGGCGAGCGGCGTTGGCCAGGAGGGCCTGCCCGCCGAAGCTCCGCCAGGAGCGAAGGAGGGTCATCGGAAATTGTCCTCCGAGGTCTCCATCAGGCGGATGAAGACGTCCTCGAGACTCGGCTCGACCTCGGTCCAGCGATAGCCGTCGCGATAGGGGGCTATGGCCGCTTCCAGCGCGGCGCGGTCGGTTCCGGAGACATGCAGCGACTGGCCGAACGGTGCGGCCATCTCCACGCCTGGCCGCCTGGCCAGTTCGCCCGCCAGGCGGTCGATCCCGGGGCCTTCGCCATTGAAGGTGACCAGGTGGGTTTCAGCGATCACCTGCTCGGCCGTGCCGCGGGCGATCAGCTTGCCGTAGCTGATATACGCGATCTCATGGCAGCGCTCGGCTTCGTCCATGTAATGGGTGGAGACGAGGACGGTCAGGCCTTCGGCGGAGAGGGCGTGGATCTCGTCCCAGAAGGTGCGGCGGGCGTTGGGATCCACCCCGGCGGTCGGCTCGTCGAGCAGCAGCAGCCGCGGCTCGTGCAGG
>Ga0065721_10051321_pt1 | contig 15307 bp, 13 predicted proteins | sample Mesricmetagenome_FD_59108 | JGI IMG/M metagenome (GOLD analysis project Ga0065721, IMG submission 59108) | Mesophilic microbial community from rice straw/compost enrichment Sample: eDNA_1 v2 (version 2) | ecosystem: Engineered > Solid waste > Grass > Composting > Bioreactor | place: USA: Davis... | reverse complement strand
GCTCGCCGAATCCGTTCGGCCACCAAAGCCGCGGATTATCAATAGGAATACGGATCGTTCCGTTCGGGGCGGGCAACACGGCCTCATGCTCCGTCTCGCTGCCGTCGGGCGATAAGATTGAGACCTGGACCTGCTTCGGTTGTCCGGGCTTAAGCTCCTCGACTTCAAGACTCAGTTCAAGCGTTACTTGCCCCTCTTCGTGGCGTTGTCGAATCAAGACGTCCTTCCATCGGGCTTGCTCCACGGATACGAGACGGACGTCCTTCCAGATGCCGCAATCGGGAAGCTTCGGACCCCAATCCCAGCCTGACATGTAGTGAGCCTTGCGCAAATGCGTATAGCCCTCGATGACCATCGGAATGCCGAACAGCGGCTTCTTGCTTTGCATCTCTCGCATATACCGGACGGGGGAATCGAATCGAACCGTCAATTCGTTATTTCCCGCCGAGAGCTGGTTCGTTACGTCGAGCTCGTAGAGCCGGAACATATTGTCCGCCCGCAGGATAGAACCGCCGTTAAGGAAAACTTCCGCCAGCGTATCGAGCCCTTCGAATCGCAAGAAATGCACGCGGCCTTGCAGCTCGCTGCTCGCGACGTCGAAAGTCGTTCGGTATTCGTAAGTTTCCTCGAAAATCGGCTGCAGCTCGTATTCGTGATCCCCGTAGAACGGGTCGGGAATTTCGCCGAGCGCGCGCAAATCCGTCAGCAGGGAACCGGGAACTTGCCCCGTCCGCCACTCTTGATCGCCCGCCTTGCGAAACTTCCATTGTCCATTCAGAGATCGCAGGATTACCCCGTTGCCGCTATTACTGCTCATGTTGTCCAAGCTTATTCTCCTCTCAAGGTCAGCGAGTAAATCAACGCATCGGCCGGAAATTGCCGCTCCGATTTCCATGCTTAAATTATGTTCCGACTGCTCGAGGCTTATGAAAAAAGTGCCAATCCGCGAGCGTGGCCTTCCTTCATTATCTTGTTTGCGATAGGCGACAACAAGAGACGATTTTGCGATTCGTTGACTTTTCATGACTTAAAGCAAAGAAGACGACCCCGAAGACCGGGGCCGCCATCCGATTTCACTTCCTTACCCGTTGTTCCGATTACCATCCGCTTGTTGTCGCTTGATTCCGCTCGCTACATTTGCGGAGCTGATATATTGATCTTTACATCGTCGATAAAAGCCGTATGATCATCCGAGGCCGTTCCGACGAATTTGATCGTATGGTTCCCGGTTATCACCGTAAAATCGTTCGTTACATAGGCATTAAAAGTCGATGAGGCTGGCGTAATTGTACCGATCAAGGAAGAATCGACATAAACTTCAACTGACTGACTGTTGTTTCCGCGTTGCGCCGCATAGAAACTAATATGGTATGTTCCGGACGTTAGGATAACGTCTTGGCTGAAGCTGCTCCCCATCTGCAGGATGGCCGCTTGCGTACCTTCGGGGGCATTCGCCGCGCCGAAGACGCTCCCATTATGCTCGATTCCGGCATAATCTATAAAAGTCCAACCGGGCGCAGTCGGGGCATACTGGAAATTACCTTCACCTAGGTCGGGCAATTCAAAGCCGCCGTTCAATAATAACTCAATCGACGGCGTCCACTGGGCATATAAAGTCACGTTGCCCGTTCCCATCGTGAAGGTGGACCCCGGCGCATAGCTCGTACCGCTGCCGTCCGCCGCTGTATTCCAGCCTACGAAATCGTACCCCGTCCTCACATAATGAGTCGGTTGCGCCAGAGCCGTAACGGTTTCTCCTTGTACGTACAGATGGCTGTCCTTCAGCGCGTCCGTATACACATTGAATTCATGAATGGACCAGAAACCGGCGGTTGATCCGGTTTGCACCACTTTCAAATATTGGGCGCTTTGGGTCTCGAAATCGACCGTAATAACAGGTTCATCGCTGATCTGTGTTCTGCTGGCTATCGGGCTTCCCCATGCGCTGCCGTCGTTCGAAACGTACACCTCGTAGCCTCGAGCGTAGTCGCCGCCGCTATTCGCACTGTCCATGACGATTCGGCTGAAGCTTCGCGAGGCTTGCATATCAATGATGAAATATTGGCCCGGTTCCATCGTCGTGTCTGTACTCCAGCGCGTATCGGCATCATCGTCGAGCATGTTGGAAGGAGCATCGTTACCGATAGCAGGCGATTCGATGCCTGTCCATCCGGTGCGATCAAGCGCCGTCATCGTGCCGTTCGTGCTGCCGTTACCGACATAAGTTACGCTGTAGAGGGCGCTCCACTGGGCGTAGACAGTAAGATGGTCCGTCACAATGGTCTCTGCATCGAAGCTTGAACCGTTCCCATCCGCTGACGTGTTCCACCCCGCGAACGAATACCCGTCTCGGGATGGTGAAGTCGGCATCGCAGCTACTTTACTTCCGTATGCGACTGTCTCGGTCGACGGGCTTGCTTCCGTATCTCCGCCATTATGGTTGAAGCTTACCGTGTAGCTGTTGATGTTCCACTTCGCGTACAAAGTCGTATTCGCCGCGATCGGCGTCTCGAACGAGAACGTCTGCGTCAGAGCGCTGTCGCTGTACCAGCCGCCGAACGTATAGCCGTTCTGGGTCGGAGACTCGGGCGCAGCGACCGTATGGTTGTTCATGACGGATTGGCTGGCAATGGCCGTTCCTCCGTTGCTATTGAACGTAACGGTATAATAAACCGGTTCCGGCGACGGTGTTGGCGTCGGTGTTGGCGATTGCGTTGGTGCTGGTGTTGGCGTTGGTGTTGGCGTCGGCGTTGGTGCTGGAGTCTGCGAGCTTTGTTGCTCCTCCTGCCGGTTCTTTTGCTGCTGATCGAACGATTGCTTCGCGCTTTCGTCCAACTGGCTTACATATTTTTCAAGCGCTTTTGCTTTTTTCGCTTCCTCTTCCTTTTTGTTCGCGTCTTCCGTCCGCTTGCGCTCTTCTTCGAGCTTCTTCAGCAGATCCTCGTTCTTCTTGCGGTCCTCTTCTTCTTTTTTCTTTTGCTGTTCCGCCGCTTTTTTCGCTTCCTCGTCTTTTTTCTTCAATTCGTCTTGTTTGCGCTTGTCTTCGTCGGAAAGGGCAATATTCTTCTTGCTCAAATCAATGACAACGCCGGTCTGCTTCTGCGATTCCGCCACGAGCTGATTCGCCCGCTCCTCCGAGATCAGACCGCTTTTCACAGCCGTATCCACGAGCGCGCCGAGCAAGTTCTCGACGTTCGATTTCAGTCGCGCCTGATCTTCCTCGCTTTGCAAGCCGGATTGCTCCGCATACTGCTCTTTCTTGTCCTCGTTCTCTTTCACGATATCGCCGGCAGCCTTCACGATCGCCTCGACGATCGAAGGGTCCGCCTGCGTCATCAGCAATTGCAGATCGGTCGGCGCGATCGTCAATTCCTCGTCGTCTTCCGACAACACAGCATCTTGGTTGGGCAGAACATTGTACGGCTCCGAGCTGCCCGCCGTCGATGCGCTGACGATGCCCGCGGCAACCGTAAGCCGGGTCGAACCCGATACCGGGTCCACGCCGACGAGCAGATGCGTGCCCCGCACGCCCATGACCGCGGTAGGCGTCTCCAGCGAGAACTCGTCGTCTTGCGACGTGATCGATTTGACGTCCACCCAAGCGTTCCCTTTAAACATGCGGACTTTCGTCGTCGTCCCCTTGTTGTTCGACAGCTTGGAGAACGTAAGGGTCGTGTTCGCGGACACGGTCATTCGGTCGTCCTCGGACGTCCCGTTGGCGAATTGCAGCACTGTCGTACTACCAGTGCCCGTCGATAGAACGTCGCCTTCGTTCAGGCTCATCTTGGCGAACGCCGTAAATGATTTGGAGCCCCCGGCCTTCTTCACTTTGACGGAGCCCTTTAGCTCCTTAATTACGGCGACCCGAGACGATGCGGCGTCCGCGTTCTCTGCTCCTAAACCCAACAACGGCATGACGACGAGCAGCATCGCCAGTATCGATAACAGTCCTTTTCTCGACACCACGATCCCTCCTAATGTACAAAGCTCGGACTTCAATCTGAATCTATGTAAGACAAAAGTCTTGTTACTTCTTTCTTATCACTTCTATTGTATAGGAGAATATCACTATTTTTCGACATTTTTCAAAATATTTTTGCTAATAATTGAATAAAATCCGCCCATGTAGGCGGATTGTGCATAAAGACATCAAGTATTATTGTCCGCGCAAGCCTCAGCGCGCTTCAGCAGCAGCTCTCGCTCACGCTCATTCTGCGCAAGCGACGCGGCGCGTCTGAATTCGTCGCCGGCTTCCGATTGCCGGCCGAGCTTCAATAGCAAATCGCCGCGTACGCTCGGCAACAGATGGTAGCGTTGCAATAGGGGTTCATTCATTAACGCGTCTACGATCTCCAGTCCGATCTCCGGACCGAAGGCCATCGATAACGCAACGGCCCGATTGAGCTCTATGATCGGTGACGGCGTTACTTGTGCCAACGCATCGTATAAAGCGGAAATACGCACCCAATCGGTATCCTCAGCCGTACCGGCTCTCGCATGGCAAGCGGCGATCGCGGCTTGAAGGGCGTAAGGGCCGAGCGGGCCGCCGATACGCTGCGCGCGCTCGAGAGCGGCCAGCCCGCGCCGGATCAAGAGGTGATCCCAGAGCCCTCGGTTCTGTTCCAACAGAAGCACGGGCTCGCCATTCGCCTTCACCCGCGCCTTGAATCGTGAGGATTGAATCTCCATGAGGGCGACAAGACCATGCACCTCCGGGTTGTCCGGAACAATCCCGGCTAAGATTCTCCCGAGCCTGAGCGCCTCAACGCAAAGCATCGGTCTCATCCAGCTGCTGCCGGAGGAGGCGGAATACCCTTCGTTGTACATGAGATATATGACTTCTAGAACAGATGAAAGCCGGCCTGTCATTTCCACTTTGGGCGGAACCTCGAACGGAACGCGGGCTTCGGCAAGCGTTCTCTTGGCGCGCACGATCCGCTGAGCGACCGTCGCTTCGGACACGAGATACGCGCGGGCGATCTCCTCGGTCGTAAGTCCACCGAGCAGTCGCAGCGTAAGCGCAACTCGAGCCTCTGTAGACAATATCGGATGACAGGCCGTGACAATCAGCCGCAGCATATCGTCTCCGTAATCTTCATCTAGAACGGAATCGTACGCCGCGTCGTCATTCATGTCCATCTCCCTAGCGATCGTCTCGTACTTTCGCTCAAGCGCCTTATCCCGCCGCAGCCGGTCGATAGCGCGGCGTCTGGCCGTCGTCATCAGCCAGGCTCCGGGTTTAGCGGGAATACCCTCCGAAGGCCACCGTTCTACGGCAATCAGCAGCGCATCCTGCGCGAGGTCTTCCGCTAGACCAATATCGCCCAAGATCCTCGCCACGCAGGCGATGATTCTGGCCGATTCGATTCTCCAGATCGCTTCGATCGTTCGATGGACGGCGGATTCCGTCACGGGTTCTTCCGCCTAGTCACCGTCTCGCGCAGCAGCTCTTCTTTGGCGACCAACTCGGAATCCTCGAAGATTTCCGGCGCTTCGAATACTTGCCGCAGCTCGATCGCTCCCGTGCCGTCTCCGTATGGATCAGGCATCCGCAGCGCCCACTCGATCGCTTCCTCTCTAGATTTAACGTCGATGAGCGTAAAGCCGGCGATCAGCTCCTTCGTCTCCGTGAAAGGACCGTCTATCACTTTCGGTTTGCCGCCGGGCTCAGGATAAGTAATTCTTACCGCGCCGGAGGTCGGTTGGAGTCCTTCCGCCGCTACGAGCACGCCTGCCTTGGCAAGCTCCTCGTTATATCTCATCATCGCGTTCGCAAGCTCGGCGCTCGGCGGTTTGCCCGCTTCCGTCTCTTCGGTGGCTTTGACAATCAGCATGAATCTCATCGATCGTTCCTCCTTTAGATTTTTTCGGAGGCTAGGGTACTGATAGCCTTGTCGATTCGGCGCTGTCTCGTCTCAGCGGTTTTGGCCTCCACTATGTTCATGACGAAACGCCGTTTATTGCTGTATGACAATCCGTCGAAGAAAGCTTTCGCTTTCTCGTTACGCTCCAACGCCTCCATGAAATCGGACGGGACCGTTAGCTCCCGTGGCGCGGTGTCGAGCTCGAGCTGCACCTCGAGCGTGTCCCCGGCTGCAATTCCTGCTGACTTCCGATGCTCCGCGCTCACCGGAATCAAGTACCTCCCGCCCATAACGCCAATCGTGGTCCGATAAGTGTAGCCCTGAAGCGTGACAACAACGGCCGGCTTTTTGCCCGAACCGAGCGCAGCGATCGTGTCCTCCGGCACCTCGATTCCCGTTGCGGTCTTCCCGTTCCATTGTAATGTTGCGGTAAACTTCGTCATGAAGACAACCTCCTCTTTCGTTTTCTAAGCTTTAGATTGATAATGATCCACCAACACAGGCGCCAAGACGGAAGCTTTGACGATATGCGTCTGACCCGGCAAGGTATGGGATTTCGCATTCGGCAAAGCTTCGGTTAACGCCAGCATGGCGTTCCGCATCCAAGCCGGGCTTTTGCCTCCGTCCACGACAAGCGTAGATACTTGGACGTTAGACCACCTATATAGAGAATCCTTCTTGCCTTGCTGATGCTCGATTGTCCATCGCGTGTCATACGGCAACGTATGGGCAACGGCTTTAAGCTTGGACCATGCCGGCATTAGCGGCATGAGGGCTACCATCGGTGCGGGCAACCCGACCCCTCTACGCATGAATAATTTAATCGCGGCGCTCCGCCGCCCGGACCTGATCAACTCTTCCATCCGTTCCTCGTAATCTTGCGGCACCGGTTGACGACTATCGTCCGTGACGAAGGGGGCTTCGAACAATGCCAGTTTCATGATCCCCGGGAGTCGATTCGCAGCCTCGAGCGCCAATGCTGCGCCAGAGGAGATGCCGTATACGAATACGGATCCGCCGGCCTCATCGATTAAAGCCTCAATATCCTCGAGCTCGCGTTCCGTATCGTAATCGGATGCGCGATTCCCGCTCTCTCCCCTTCCTCTGCGGTCGTAAGTATACACGGTGAAATGCTGCTTCAATAACGCAGCCAAAGCTCCGTTAGGGCCGTTCTCCCGACTGCAGAGCGCTCCGTCAATCAGCACAAGAGGCGGTCCGTCGCCAAGCTTACTGTAAGCTATCGTTGTCCCGTCTTTCGAGGTTACTATGCTCATTGTTCCTCCTTGTTTAACAGTGACATCTATTATTACGACGAATGGAGTTTACCCTAATCGACAAACTTCCAAAACTTTTTTGATTTTTTCTACTTAGGAGGTCCAATTACCTGCACGAATACAAAAAAACCGAGAGCTGCGCCTCTTCATAAGACGCGGCTCTCGGCCACTACAACCCTATTATTCCAATCCGTGCTCTTCCCGGATTTTGTATAGCCCTTGAATCGGCAGATCGGCAGGATCGCGATTCAGCAAATAATACGCGATCAGCACATGGAGAGGGAACGCGCACACGTTGTTGCCGTCCTTGATCGATGGGAATCCGGTTTCGAGAACAGGTCCGTGCTCGGCGTGCCAATCGAGACCCGCGTGCACTTCCTCGGGAGCGAATTCCTCTTTCACGGCTTCGTAGCAAGCCGGAAGAATGATCTTATCGATGATAGCCTTCGCCTCGTCATCGTCCTTCGGCGGCATCGGAAGCAGCTTCCCGCCCTTAACCTTCATCAAATCGTAATAGAAGGAAGCCAGCCATTGCGATGGGTCGCCTCCGCCTTGGAACATCGCGACCAGCTCGCGGAGGAAAAATCCGATGACGTAAGCGTCTCCGGCTTCATCCTTCACTTGGAACGCGAAGATCGGCCCGTATAATTGGTGAGGCATGACATGGCTGTCGACATGCTCGAAACGCTGTCTTAACGCGACCAAGCCGTTATGTTCTACGGCTTTGATCAATTCCTTCATTTGCTCTTCAGGAATGGCTGTAGAATTGCCATTGTCATTGCCGTTATTCGTATTGTTCGTCGTATCATTCGTCATTGTAAGCACCACCCGCCTCATTCTAACATTCCAGGCTAAGTCAGTCTACTTTCAAAGTATGGTTGCGGCTATTCTCCGTATTGCAGCCGAAACTGCACAGGCGTCATGCCGACCAGTCTGCGGAACGTATGGACGAAATGGCTGTCATCCTGGAACCCGACATCGACCGCTATCGCCTTTACCGTGCGTTCGCGATCCGAGATGAGGAGCTCCTTCGACTTCTGTACCCGGAACTGCACCAAATATTGATAAGGACTCATGCCCCAGCTGTTGCGGAACAACGTATTCAGATACTGCGAGCTAACGCCAAGCATGTCGGCCATCCGCGGGAGCCCGAGGTTCGGATCCCCGTAGCTTTCCTCGATCAGCGCGTAGATCGGCGCCAATCGTTCGTGTCCCTTCGATAACGACGGCTGGCCGCTCGTCTGGCCGAATCGCTTCAGCTGCGCCAGGAAAGCGTATACCTCTTGAGATCCGTTGACGCCGGCGACATCGTAGCTGTTGCGGCATCGTTCCCCGAAGTATTCGTGAATGCGCGCAAGCTCGCAGTCGGGGGACCAGCTAATCAGCCGCATATGCTGAAGCTCAAGCGACGAGACGATCGGATTCGCAAGCGCGCCGTCGAACGTCAAATACCAGATCGACCATACCGGGGTTTCCGCGCGATAGCTGTGCGGAACGCCGGGCTTCAGCAGAATGCCTTGATTCGGCAGCATTCTAACCGTTTGTCCGTTAACCGTAAATTCACCCGCGCCTTTAATCGTATGTATCCAATGAAACGTCGGGAAGCCTTCCTCGCGATGGATGTTCACTTGATGCTCGTCGTACCCTACGCTGCACAGATGAAGCGGCAGCCGCTTGTCCCATTCCGTCGTCACGAAGTGTCTGCCGTAGTGCATGAACCGCCTCGCCCCTAGGTTTCATTTTTCGATATCGCATTGGAATCTATTCTATTCCTACCCCGGCACGTTTACAATGACCGTCGATGTCCCACAAGGACATTAACCTGGACGAAAAATCGTACAAAGCCACCCATGAGTTAGACCGAAACCAAAAACCTGGACGAAAAATCGTACAAAGCCGCGCATGGGTTAGACCAAAACCAAGAACCTGAACGAAAAATCGCACAAGCCGCGCATGAGCTAGACCGACCCAGAGGCCCTGAACGAAAAATCACACAAAGCCGCGATAGCAACAGACACCGGAAGGAGATACATGCTCAGACAAAAACGCGAACTGGCGGTACAGGGATAGTCCCTCTGTAGCCGCCAGTTCGCCCCTAATGCGCTATTCGTACCAATAAATCGGAAGGATGTCTCTCTCCCTCTCCAACAGCTCTTGGATGATGCGATCCGCGTCTCCGATCGAATTCACCAGCGGATCGGTCATCATCGCCCGTCTCAGCTTGACGAAGCTGCGTTCCACGACCGCCTCCGCGGTCAGCTCGTGCGTATCGAGAATGAGCTCCTGCATGCCCCGGATGCCCCGCGGCATCTCGCCCACGTGCAGCGGCTTGATCCCTTCCATGCTGACCTCGCTGAGCAACTCCAGGAACGAATCGTCGTTCATGTTCGTAACCGCGCCGTCGTTACGCGTGTTAATGAAGAATTGCTTGCCCAGATTGCCGACCATGCTCTCAATGATATCCGTCGCGTGATCCGGTCCGAACGTCGTCCGATACGCCGAGATCGGGATGTCGCCGGAGAGGAAGCCGTCTACCTGCCGCCACATTTCCTCATGCCGCTTGTAACGGTCTTCCGTCTCCCAGATCGACAGCGGCGGGATGGCGTCCTTCGTCTTGCCGAGTCCTTGCCAGAACCGGACGTATTCCTTCGTATGGCCGGTGCAGGTCGGGATATATCCGAAAATATCGTACAGCTCGTACGTGATGGCGTCGTTGAAGATCGCCTTGGCTCCGGTATCCCCTCCGTTACTCTCCGTGCCGGCCGCAAGCCGCGTCGATTCGGCGATCTGCGCCATGACGTCCTTCCCGTTGTACTCCGCCTTCAGCAGCCATGTGAAATGATTAACCCCCGCTATGCGGAAGTCGAATTCCCGGTCGATATCCGCCGTAAACTGCGCCGGATCCTCAATAATGCCTCCCCAAGCCGCGTATAACGCCTTCTTAAGAGGCATATGGTGGCTGTCGCACAGCGCGAACGTCTTCAACTTCGGCGCATACCGGCTGAGGGCCATCCCGTTGACGGTGGACGGATTAATGTAATTGATCACCCAAGCGTCAGGGCATAGTTCTTCGATATCGCGGGCGCAGTTCATAATGACCGGCAGCTCCCGCATCGCCCTGAAGATACCGCCGGGACCGATCGTGTCCCCCGAGCACATCCGAATGCCGTACTTCAAGGATACCTCGCAATCGATGCCGCGATAACGGACCGAGTCCTTCGCGAAGCTGAGCACGACGAAGTCTGCGCCGGGCAGTACGTCTCGCCGGTTCGTCGATCCTTCTACCTTCAGCGGAACACCGGCTTCTTGAACGACCATCCGGGCAAGCGCCACCATCTTGTCCAACCTCTCCGCATCCGTATCGACCAATGCGAGCGTGCCATTGTTCAAGTACGGGGAGTTCACCATCTGCCAGATCGACTGTCTCCCGAAAAATAGGCTGCCCGCTCCGATGACGACAACCTTCGGCTCTGGTCGCCCCGCGTTCGATTCGCTCATAATGAAACCCTCCTCATGGTTTATAAGCTTCATTATAAGCAAGCAGCCGCGAAGCAGAATGTACGATGGTTTTCGATCCATGTCATATAGTTAGAATCTATCCTCCATTAGAACGCCATGATACAATGAGGTATCACGCTTAATGTCTAATGGTGAGGGTAGAACATGCCGGATACAGGGATATTCAACGAGCTGTCAGAGGAAATTTCGCTGCGTCTCAAGTCTTGCCGGGAGGTGTCTCACGACAAGAGCTGGACCGAGTATAGAGCTCATATCGACTACGATCTGTGGTTCGTCCGCTCCGGCACGGTCAATATTCGAATCGCGGACAGCGAGTTTCGGGCATTGCCGGGAGACATCGTTTTCTTCTATCCGGGCATTCCGTACGAAGCTTCTACCGGCGAGGAAGGCTGCAGCTTCGTCTTCGCGCATTACGACTTCGGGATCGGAGAGCAGCAGCGAATGCTGCGCGAATTCCGGCTTGCGGGAGTCGTCCCGGGATCGCTTGTCCAAGAGGAAGCCGACCTGTTCCTCCGCTCGTACTCGAGGTCCGGGCAATGGAGCAGTAACCGGCTGCATGTGAAGGCTTGCCTGTCTGCCGTCGTGGCGAGAATCGTCGAGCTGCACGGCCAGGATCTGTACGTCGGCACCTTCCCGGAAGGAAGCGCGCCGAGACGATCCGAACGCGGTCTGGACGAGCTAGGTCAGGTATTCGCGTTCATTCACGCCCATGTGCACCGCCCCGTTAAGATGGGCGAGCTCGCCGCGCTTGCCGGCCTGTCCGAGAAATACTTCATTACCTACTTCAAGCAGACGCTCGGCATTACGCCGGGACAGTACATCTACCAGGTCAAGATGAACCTCGCCCGCGATTATCTCTATCGGAAGAAGTTCACGGTGCAGCAAATCGCTGGCTTCCTCGGCTATCCCGATCCTTTCTCGTTCTCGAAGGCGTTCAAGAAGTATTATCATGTGCCGCCGTCGAAGTTCGAGTAGCACTACCGACCCCGGCTCGTTTACAATGACCGTAAGCTATAGAAGATCGTTAACAAGGAGCGAACCGCGATGAGAATATCGTTATGTATCGGAGCGTACCCCGGCAAGGACGAAATCTATCACCTCGAGAAAATCCAAGAGCATGGCTTTCACGGACTCGAGTACTACGCTTGGTGGGAATTGAACGATCTCTATCGCGTCGCGAAGGAACAAGAACGTATTGGCGTCGGCATTAGCGCCACGTGCACGAAGTTCATTAGCTTGGTGGACGAATCATACCGGGACGCTTACATTGCAGGTGTTCGCGATACGATCGAGGCATGCCGCAGGCTCGGCGTTCGTTCCATCATCTCGCAAACCGGCAACGAATTGGATGGCGTACCTCGCGAGCCGCAACGGCAGACGATGATCGAGACGCTTAAGCGCTGCACGCCTATGCTGGAAGAGGCCGGGATCGTTCTCGAGCTAGAACCGCTTAACGGGCTAGTCGATCACCGCGGACATTTCCTTCAGCGCTCGGACGAAGCCGTGTCTGTCGTCGATCAAGTCGGCAGCCCGAACGTCAAGCTCGTCTTCGACGTGTACCATCAGCAGATAACCGAAGGCAACGTCATCCGCAACGCCACCGGCTACGCCGACCGCATCAACCACTACCATATCGCCGACAACCCCGGACGCAAACAGCCCGGCACGGGCGAGCTGAACTACGTTAACATTTTACGCGCCATCAAAGGCACGGGCTTCGATGGATACGTCGGACTGGAGTGCGGTTACACGATCAATACGGACGCCGCGCTGGAGCAGTTCAAGGCGGATGTGCTGGCTCGAATATAGCAATGAAGGGCAACGATCGTTGGTGATCTTTGCCCTTCGCCTTGTGAAGCCATTATACGTTCTTCGCTTCTTCCAACACCTGCACCAGCTTCTCCGTCGCGTTCTCGAACCCTGCGGCCATGCCTGCCTCGACGGTGAACTTCAAGTCTTCGGCCTTGTCGAAGTGGACGCGGAAAATAAGCCGAGTATTACCGCTCGCCAGTTCTTCAAGCGTGATCGTATTGAATTGCTCCGGGATCGCGTCGTTCGGTTTCGCATTCTCATCGGAGAACACGCTCGTGAACACGATGCGCTCCGGTCTCACGACTTCTCGATATTCACTTCTGATCCAATGCTCTTCGCCCGTCCCCGAGTTGGAGCTAAACATACCCCATAAGGAATATTCCTACCAAGGAATATTAATAAACCTCAATGCCCCGAACTTCTCCGGCACGTGAAAGCTCGCCTTCCCGGTAGGCGACCATGCGCTGTAATGCCGGTTCCCTTGCTTGTCGTCGTCGATCCGATAACAGTTCCACCGCCACACGGTGCCGTCTGCCGGAGGCCGCCTGAAATTCTCGAACGGTATCCGCAGCTCCGCGTACCGCAGTCCAGGCGCGAGCTCACCTGCGGCAGTCTCCATCCCTCTTGCATCCCAGCTCGTATCCGGGTGAACGGTGCCATCTTCGCCCAGCGTGACGACGGCATCGAACACGACGTTGTTCGGACTCACCTCGAATTCCAAGTACGGGTTGCCTTCACCCGTCTCGTCAATGAATACTTCAACGACGTCCTCCTCATAGATCGGATCGTCGCGGCGCGTCATCGTAGCGACGACATGATCGTCCTCGTATTCGAACCGAATGCGCAGCTCGCGATCCGTCCAGACTGCCCGTACCGATGTGCTTAGCCGCGGCTCGTCGCCCGTAACCGTGTCCGACAACGGGATCGCCTCGATCTCGCTCCAAGTTATCCATTCAGCATTGCCAATATAGACGCAACGATACTCCATTCCTCCGGCCTCCTCGACTGCCTCCAACGGTCGCAAGAGAAGAGCCGATGCGCACGCACGGCCCTTCTCTTGTCATTGTATGAATTTGATTACTTGCCGTACAGCTTCTTGATTTCCGAGACCGCCGAGTCGAGCTCGCCTTTGCCTGAGAGCGGCTGCGACAGCTTCTGAGGAAGAATCTCCCACAGCAATTTGTCTTTGCCGTCGAAGAACGGCGCGGAGATCGCGTACTTCTGGGAATCGATGAACGTCTGCTTATTGTACCCTTCATCGATAGCCAGATAACTCTCCGCTGCTTGCTTGTTCGCCGGAATCGCGCCGCCTTGCTTCGCCAGCGCGATTTGTCCTTCCGGACCCGCGAGCCAGCTTAGCAGGGCCCAAGCCGCTTGTTCGTTCTTGCTGTACGGGCTCATGGCGTTGCCCGCGACCTGCACGACCGTCTTCGTTTCCTTGAATTTCGGCGGCAGCACCGCATCGAACGAGATGTTCGCGTTCTTAAATTCGCCAGCAGACCATGAACCAGCGAAGCTCATCGCCACCTTGCCAGTAGCCAGCGTCAGGAACGGCTCCTTGGCGAGCGATTGGCTTTGGCCGAACGTCGGCGTCACGTGGTTCTGAACGACGAGGTTGCGGAAAAACTCGAGCACTTGCTTCGCTTCCGGCGTCTCGAGCGCGAGCGATTGATCGTCGTTCACGAGCTTGGCGCCGTTCGATTCGATCTGAGGCTCCAGCACCGAATCCGCGGAGCCCGCGGCGTCGACTGCGAGACCCCACTGCACGACGTTGTTCGCGTCGAAATCCGAGTCCGCCGCGGTTTTGCCGTTCTTGTCGAGCGTCATCTTCTTGGCGATGTCGAGCGCTTCGTCCCATGTCATCTCCTTGCTAGGAATCGCCGCTCCCGCCGGATTCGTCTTCGCGTCCTCGAACAGCCCTTTATTGTAGTACAAGACAATCGTGTTCGCGTCGCGAGGCAGCGATACTTGCTTGCCGTCGACTTGGTGCGCCGCGAGGACGCCAGGTTCGAAGTCTCCGGTATTGAAGCCGGTCGCCGAGATCAAGTCGGTAAGATCCTTCATCGCCCCGAGCTTCGCGTATTTATCGACGTATGCGAAGCTCATCTTGAATACGTCGGGCAAATCTCTGGTCGATGCCTGTGCCGTCAACGAAGTCCAATACGTACCCCAGTCTTTGCTGACTACCTCGACTTCGACGTTCGGATACTTCTTGTTGAATTCCTTCAGCAGCTCTTTCGTCTGCTCCGTCTCTACGTTCGTGCCCCATTGCCCATAGGTGACTTTACCAGAAACCTCCTCCGGCGTCGCTGCAGCTTCTTCGCTCTGCTCTGCAGCCTGAGAAGATGCTGCCGACGAAGCCGGCGCCGAAGGCGAAGCGCCTTCGTTATTGTTATTGCCGCATGCGGACAGCAGCACGGCTCCGAGCATGAACGTCGCGGTAATCGCGGAAAGTCTGTGTGTCAACGTCATCTGATAATTCCTCCCCTTATCATATAAGCCAAAGTAGGAATGCAAGATTTGCTTATGCACAATCTTCTTAGATGAATGCGAGCGCGCCGCCGAGCCTACTTGAGCCCGGTCGTCACCACCCCCTCGATGAAATATCGCTGAGCGAAGAAGTAGATGCAGCCGATCGGGAGCAACGCGAGGAACGAGCCCGCGGCGAGAACCGGGAAATCGTGAGAGGTCTGCCCCATGATCATCTGAAGGCCCACGCTAAGCGTCTGCAGCTTCTCAGACTGAATGAATATAAGCGGCGTGAAAAAGTCTGTCCAAGAGAAAACGAACGAGAATATGAATGCCGTAGCCATCACCGGACCCGACAACGGCAGGATG
>Ga0065721_10006843_pt1 | contig 15310 bp, 14 predicted proteins | sample Mesricmetagenome_FD_59108 | JGI IMG/M metagenome (GOLD analysis project Ga0065721, IMG submission 59108) | Mesophilic microbial community from rice straw/compost enrichment Sample: eDNA_1 v2 (version 2) | ecosystem: Engineered > Solid waste > Grass > Composting > Bioreactor | place: USA: Davis... | reverse complement strand
GATGGCGATCTGCGCCGGCTTCAGTCCACCGACCTTGAAGCGATGCTTCGAGAATTCGAGATGCGCGCCGATATGGGCGACCGCGGCGCGGTAGAGACGCGCCGCCTCCTCCGCCGGATAGCCGGGGAAGNCGGAAGGAAGACGCAGCACTGCACCGTCGAACCCGGCGCGACGCTTCATTTGCTCGGGCGCGTGCGCCGGAGTCTCGCGGATCGGCGGCGTGTCGCCCCAGAGCGCGGCGAGGAAAGGCTTGAGCCGAGCCTCCATGGCCAGAAAGCCGACGTCGCCTGATTGTCGCTGCAGCCAGCGACGGCCTTCCGGGTCGTCGAGGTTGAAGAAGCGCTTGCGCCGTGCGGAATCGCCGTTGGCTGTGCGGATGCCGATCCTCAGCCACGATTCGAAGCCGTCGAGATCGGTCTGGGTGAGGATGCGTGCCATCTGCTCGAGGATCGGCGCCGCCGATTCCGGTGCCTGGCGAGCCGCCTGCTCGACGAGCCGGAACCAGCGGACGATGCCGTCGGCGCCGACCTTCTGCGCCGCGATGAGTGCCGCCTGCGGCACCAGGCCGGCGGCCCCCGGGGAGGCGCGCCAGGCGACCTCCGAGACCGTGTCGGCGAGGCGGATGCCCGCCTCGGGCGTCGTCAGCCGGGCGACTTCGGGCGAGAGCCGCGTGTAGTTGCCCGAGACCGTCGCGCCGTAGCCGGCGCCGGCGAGGCGCCTGCAGGCCTTGATCCAGGCCGGCTGGTACACTCCGGGAAAGGCGGCGAGCGCGGCCTCCTGCTTCGCCGTGCTCGTTGACGCAGCCGGCGAGGCCGGGAAAGGGATCGGCGAGGAGTCACGCGTCATGTCAGATGCAGGCGGCGACAGCAGCCTTGAGCGCGTCGCGCACGTCCGGGTCGTCGGTGATCGGGATGATCATCGCCACCTCGCAGGCCTCCTCAAGCGGGATGCCGCGGCGGGCGAGCAGACCGGCATTGATCAGCATGCGCGTGGAGGCGCCTTCCTCGAGCCCGTGACCCTTGAGGTTGCGCGCACGCTCGCCGATGCGCACCAGCGTGTCGGCGATGCGCCGGTCGACGCCGGATTCGCGGCCGATGATCTCGGCCTCGATGTCCTTGGCGGGATAGTCGAAGGAGATGGCGGCGAAGCGCTGCTTGGTCGATTCCTTCAGGTCCTTGAGGACGCTCTGGTAGCCGGGATTGTAGGAGATGACGAGCTGGAAGTCGGGATGCGCCTTCAACACCTCGTTCTTCTTCTCGAGTGGCAGGATGCGGCGGTCGTCAGTGAGCGAATGGATGACGACTGTCGTGTCCTGCCGCGCCTCGACGATCTCGTCGAGATAGCAGATTGCGCCGAGGCGGACGGCGAGCGTCAGCGGTCCGTCGTGCCAGACGGTGCCATCGGCATCGAGCAGGAAGCGGCCGACGAGGTCGGAGGCGGTCATGTCCTCGTGGCAGGACACGGTTATGAGCGGCCGTCCGAGACGCCAGGCCATGTGCTCGACGAAGCGGGTCTTGCCGCAGCCCGTGGGGCCCTTGAGCATGACCGGCATGCGCGAGGCATAGGCCGCCTCGAACAGGGCCACCTCGTTGCCGACGGAACGGTAGTAAGGTTCGGAAGCGATGCGGAAGTCGTCAAGCGCCGAGCTGCCGCCCGCGCCGGCAGCCTCGACGTAACCATTACCCAATTGCATTTCATGTCTCCGCGATGCGCGGAACCTGGCCCGCGCCTTGGTTCGGCACGCCGCGGCCCGGTGAGGGGCCGCGGCTTTCCCTGGGAGGAACCACCTGTCAGCGGTGGGCGGATGCCTTGTTCGGGATCCCCTCGATCGGGGCCTCCGGCGTACCCACCATCTGGCGGGTGATCGCCTCGACGCGCTCGCGCGTGCCTTCCGGATCGGTCACCCACTGCTGGTAGAAATTGTACGGGCAGGCGGCCACGCCGCGGTCGCCGTCACCGGAATTGATGAGGCCGGTGTAGCCGCGGTGCAGGAGCTTGAACAGGTGGTTCTGCGACTGGCCGTTGCGGCGGGCGTCGCGGATCATCGAGGTGGAGAGCTGGGCATACTGGATGCCGTTCTCCTCCGTGCCGCACTCGCCGAGCGTGCGCCCGTCGAAGCCGATGATCGCCGAATGGCCGAAATAGGAGTAGACCCCGTCGAAGCCGGCGGCGTTCGCCACCGCGACGTAGGAGTTGTTCGCCCAGGCCATCGCCTTGGACATCTGGATCTGCTGCTCCTTGGCCGGGTACATGTAGCCCTGGCAGCGGATGATCAGTTCCGCGCCGCGCATCGCGCAATCGCGCCAGATTTCCGGATAGTTGCCGTCGTCGCAGATGATGAGCGAGATCTTCAGCCCCTTCGGTCCTTCGGANACGTAGGTGCAGTCGCCCGGGTACCAGCCCTCGATCGGAACCCAGGGCATGATCTTGCGGTACTTCTGGACGATCTCACCCTTGTTGTTCATCAGGATGAGCGTGTTGTAGGGCGCCTTGTTGGGGTGCTCCTCGTGGCGTTCGCCGGTCAGCGAGAAGACGCCCCAGACATTGGCCTTCTTGCAGGCCTCGGCGAAGATGGCGGTTTCCTCTCCCGGGATCTGCGAGGCGGTCTCGTACATCTCCTTGGGGTCGTACATGATGCCGTGGGTCGAATATTCGGGGAAGATCACGAGGTCGAGTCCCGGCAGGCCGACCTTCATGCCCTCGATCATCGACCCGATGTTGCGGGCATTTGCGAGCACCTCCTCACGCGTATGCAGCCGCGGCATCTTGTAGTTGACGACGGCAACGCCGACGGTGTCGTTGCTGCTCGAAATGTCGCCGTGATACATTTTACTTCCTCCTTGGTTTTACCGGCGTCCGTCTAGACGACCAGATGCTGATGGATGAGATCGTCGCTGAGCTGATCGATCGTTCCCCCGACGGCGACGCTTCCCCGATTGAGAATGGCGAAGTGGCGGGACGCCCGCCGGGCGAATGCGATGTTCTGCTCGACCAACACGATCGTGAGCCCGTGCTTTTGGTTGAGATCGATCAACACGTTTTCGATCTGCTCGACGATGTTGGGCTGGATTCCCTCGGTCGGTTCGTCGAGCAGCATGATTTTCGGTTCGGAGAGGAGCGCGCGCGCAATGGCGAGTTGCTGCTGCTGGCCTCCGGAAAGGTTGCCGCCGCGGCGGTTCATGAACTCCTTGAGGATCGGGAAGAGATCGAGCACCCACTCGGCGATGCGGTTGGTCCCGCTCTTGGCGGCAAACGTGCCGACCATCAGGTTCTCGCGCACCGTGAAGCTCGGCAGGATGCCCCGGCCCTGCGGCACGTAGCCGATGCCGGCGAGCGCGCGCTGGTGCGTCGGCCTGTCGACGAGCTCCTCGCTGTCGAGGCGGATCGAGCCGGTGGTGCGGCTCATCAGCCCGAGAACGGTGCGCAGAAGAGTGGTCTTGCCGACGCCGTTGCGGCCGAGGACGGAGAAGAAGTCGCCGTCCTCCACGGTCATCGTCACCGATTGCAGCGCGCGGCTGCGGCCGTAGAAGCCATCGACATTGGCGAGTTCAAGCATGTCCGATACCTCCGGAACCGAGATAGGCGTCGCGCACTTCCTGGTTGGCCTCGATCTCGGCGATGGCGCCCTCGGCGAGCAGCTTGCCCTGGTGCATGACCGAGATGGTCTGGGCGATGTCGCGGACGAAGCCCATGTCGTGCTCGACGACGACGAGCGTGTGCTTGCCGCGCAGGTGGATGAAGAGCTCGGCGGTCTTCTTGGTCTCCTGCGCGGTCATGCCCGCGGTAGGCTCGTCCATCAGGATGAGCTGGGGGTTCTGCGCCAGGATCAGCGCGATCTCGAGCCACTGCGTCTGGCCGTGAGAGAGATAGGCCGCCGGCGTCTCGAGCTGGTCCTTCAGCCCGACGAGCTCGGCCAAACGCTCGATCTCCTCGGTGTGCGGGCCCTGGCCGAAGGCGAAGAGGTTGGCGAAGACGCCCGGCTCCTGCGAGCGGCCGATATGCAGGTTCTCGCGCACTGACAAATCGCGGAAGACCGAGGGGACCTGGAACTTGCGGCCGATGCCGGCGCGCGCGATGCGGTGCTCCGACAGGCGGTGGATCGGCATGCCGTTGAAGCGCACCTCGCCGGAGGTGAGGTGGGTCTTGCCGCAGATGATGTCGAGCGCGGTGGTCTTGCCGGCGCCGTTCGGGCCGATCAGGCAGCGCAGCTCGCCCTTGTTGACCTGCAGGTTCAGGTCCTGGATTGCGAGGAAGCCGCCGAACGACACGCAGGCGTGATCGAGGACGAGCTGGCGTTCTCCGGAACTCATGACAGGTTCTCCACTTGGCGGACGTTGCTGACGGTTTCGGACACCGCGGGCTCGGGCGACTCGACGGGCTTGCGGAACCTGCCGGCGATCTTCTCGACCGCACCGGCGATGCCCTTGGGCAGGAACAGGACGACGAGGACGAAGAGGAGGCCCATGATGAGCGTCCAGGTCTCGAGGAAGGTTTCCGATTCCGAGAGCGCGCCCTGGACGCCGGTGACGACCAGCGCGCCGAGCATGGCGCCGACGAGGCTCTGGCGGCCGCCGACGGCGACCCAGATGACGACGGAGAGCGAGAGCGGCACGCCGAGGAAGGTCGGCGAGGCGAACTCCATGACGATGGTGTAGAGCATGCCCGCCAGACCGGCGATGCCGGCCGAGACCGAGAAGACGAAGATCTTGTAGAGCGCGACGTCGTAGCCGAAGAAGCGGACACGGTCCTCCTGGTCGCGGATCGCCTGGAGGATCAGGCCGGTCTTGCTCTTGGTGATGGCGAGCGCGCCGAACAGCGAGAGCGTGAGAAGTGCCGCCACCAGATAGTAGGTCGACGAGGAATAGGCGTCGAAGGTCAGGCTTCCCACCTCGAACTGGGCGAGGTCGGTGATGCCGTTGAAGCCGCCCGTATAGGCCTGCTGGTCGATGATGAGGAGTTGCACGACGACCATGGCGGCAAGCGTGATGATGGCGGCATAGACGCCGGCGACACGGCCCTTGAACATGAACCAGCCGAGGAGGGCGGCGAGCAGGACCGGCACCATGATGCCGGCGACGACCCCGAAGGTCAGCGAGTAGAAGGGCTGCCAGAACCACGGCAGTTCGGTGACGTTGTTCCAGACCATGAAGTCGGGCAGGCCGTCCGAGCCGGTATGGACCGGCACCGTCTTCAGCTTCAGCGCCATGGCCATGCAGTAGGAGCCGAGCCCGAACGTCATGGCCTGGCCGAGATTGAGGATGCCCGCATAGCCCCAGGAGAGGCTGAGCGAGATGGCAAGCATGCCGAAGACGAGATAGCGGGCATACTTGTTGAGGAGGAATGCGTCGTCGAGGACCGTCGGAACCAAGAGGAGCGCTAGGCACACCACCGCGCAGACCACGATCTCGGTTTTGGTTTTGCCGGACACGTTAGCTGTTTCCCTGTATCTGATCGTGACGGATGCTCAGGCGCGCACGCGAGCGGTGAACAGGCCCTGCGGTCGGAACCGGATCAGGACCACGATGGCGAGCAGCACCAGCGCCTTGGCGATCGTGTCGTTCGAGAAGAAGGCGATGTAGCCGGAGAGCTCGCCGAGGATGCCAGAGGAGGCGAGCGTGCCCATCAGGCTCTGCGTGCCGCCGAGGACGACCACCATGAAGGCGTCGACCACGTAGGTCGTGCCCATCTCGGGCGAGACGCTCTTCAGGGGCGAGACCAGCGCGCCGGCGAGGCCGGCAATGCCCGCGCCATAGGCGAAGGTGAGCCGGTAGACGCGGCCGGTATTGATCCCGAAGGACGAGGCGACGGCCCGGTTCTGGGTGATCGCGCGCAGCTTCAGCCCGAAATTGGTGTAGCGGAAGATCGCCCAGGTCGCGAAGAACAGCGACAGCGCGACGAACAGGATGAACAGGCGATAGGCCGATTCCGTCGCACCGAAGATGTTGACGCTCGTCGACAGCGATGGCGGCATCTGAACGTAGCGCAGTTCGCCGCCCGCAAGCAGCCGCACGAGCTGCTGCGCCATGACGCCGATGCCCCATGTGGCAAGGATCGTGTCGAGCGGCCGGTCGTAGAGATGGCGTATGACCAGGACCTCGACGATCCAGCCAAGCAGGGCGACGACGATGAAGATCGGGATCATGCTTGCGAGCAGGCCCATGCCGAACTGGGTCTGGAGCACCCATGCGGTATAGGCGCCGAGCATGACGAACTCGCCGTGGGCAAGATTGATGACGCCAGTGACGCCGTAGATGATGGCGAGGCCGAGGGCGACCAGCATCAGGATCGATGCGATCGACAGGCCGGTCAGGAGCTGGGAGACGACGGTTTCCATTGGCGCAGGTCTGTTCTGTTCGAGGGACGCCGGCGGCGGCGCGAGGCGACCGCCGGCGGTTGAGACCGATCCGTGGGGTCAGACTTCCTTGAGGCCTTCGGCCGTGCAGGTCTGGTTGGCGTAGGCCTTGTAGGGCACCGGCTCCAGCCAGTCGGAAGACTGCTTGAGGATCTTGAACTGGCCGTCGGACTGGCACTGGCCGATCTTCGGCCACAGCCAGGTGTGCAGGTTCTCCGGCTCGATGCGGACCTTGCCCTGCGGCGCCACCATCTCCTGGCCCTTCACCGCCTCGCGGATCGTGTTCGGATCGATGTCGGAGGCAGCGAGCTTCTCGACCGCCTGCTTGAACAGGTAGATCTGGAAGTAGGACGGCTCGGAGACGAAGTGGGTCACCTTGTCGCCGCCCCAGCGCGACTTGTAGGCCTCCACGAATTTCTGGTTCTCGGGGGAATCCCAGACCATGAAGTAGGGAGCGGAGGTGAAGTGGCCCGCAGCCGCGTCGCCGCCCATGGCCGCCACCTCGTTCTCGGACGTGGTTAGCGAGGCCATCGGCATCGTGTCGGGATCGAGGCCGGCGGCATGGTATTGGCGATGCAGCGCCACCACCGAGTCACCCACGACGGTCGAGAAGATGACGTTCGGCTTCTCGGACTTGAGCTTGTTGATGACGGACGAGAACTCCGAGTGGCCGAGCGGCACGTATTCTTCCGCAACGACCTCGGCACCGAGCTCGGCAAGGAGCTTCTTGCAGTAGTTGTTCTCTTCCTTCGGATAGATGTAGTTGGAGCCGATCAGGTACCAGCGCTTGCCGAACTTCTCGACGAGCCAGGGCACGAAGTCGTCCTGCTGCTGGTTGGGGACGGCGCCGGTATAGATGACGTTCTTCGAGCACTCCCGGCCCTCATAGAGCGTGGGATACCAGTAGAGATTGTTCTGCTTCTCGACGACCGGCAGCACCGCCTTGCGGCTTGCCGAGGTGTAGGATCCGAAGACCGAGACGCACTTGTCGGAGAGGACGAGCTTGCGGGCCTTCTCGGCGAAGGTCGCCGGATCGGACGCCGGGTCCTCGATGACGGGGACGATCTTCATGCCGTTGATGCCGCCGGCGGCGTTGATCTCCTCGATGGCGAGGATGGTTGCCTTGTGCAAGGATTCCTCGATGATCGCCGTGGTACCCGTCAGCGAGAAGAGAACGCCGACCTTGATCTCGCCGTTCTGCGCGCGCGCGAGCGAGGTATCCTTGATCCAGATGTGCGGGAAGCCCACGGCCGAGGCCGCGCCGATGGCGGCGGTGGCCTTCAAAAAATTGCGACGATTGCTGTTCACCTTCTTCTCCCCTGAAAAGAAAAAGCCCCGGACGCGGTCTGCTGGACGCAGAGCGTTCGAGGCGTGCTTTGCCCTTGATGTTGCGGCCGGACGCCGCGCAGAAGGACCTACGGATGAAAACAAAAAACCCCACGTTTCGCGTCAGCGAAAAGCCGTGAGGTTCCGTTACCCATATGTCTGTGGCGGCGCCGTTGCCACCTGAATATTACGGTTAACTGAGAAGTTCGTACGAGTCAATGATCGCGTTGGCGACGGCGCCGATCGTAACGCGGCGTTCCATCGCCTGGCGACGCAGGTAGTTGTAGGCTTCCTCTTCGGTAATGTTCTTGACACGGATCAGGAGCGACTTCGCCCGCTCCACCGAACGCATCGAGCGCAGGCTCTCGTCGAGCTTGTCGATGCGGCCGCGCAGCCGCTTTTCATAGAGGAAATGCCCGCGCGCCAGCGAGAGCACGGCCTGAACCGAGCGCGGCGTGGCCGGGTAGTGCAGCACGCCGTGGGCGGCGCAATTGTGCAGGAGCCTGAGGTCCAGCGGGCCTTCGCCATTGTCGACGACGACGAGCGCCGAGGCCGGTTCGCCGGGAATCCAGGGCAGGCGCTGCGGCAGGTCGTTCGTCAGCGCGCAGAAGACGATGTCGTGCTGGACTGGGATCTGCGGCGGCATCGGCCATTCATGGACGACGCTGCAGCGCAGCCGCTGCAATTCGCGCACCAGACGCTCGCCGTCGTCGTCCCGCTCCGCGATGACGGCGACCTTCAGGTCCCAGAGCGCCTTGACCGAGGAATTGTCGTGGCCGTGGTCGCGGCTCGGCCCGTCCTTGTGGGGCGCTCCCGCCTGCTTCGGCTTTTCGCGGCCAAACTTGCTCATGTCGATCGTCCCTTGCATCGGTGTCCTCGCTACTGGCCGCTTCCGGTGTCAGGTCAACTCATACGCCCGCTGGCTCAGGCTGCGCCCGTAGCCGAGGAGATAGGGATCCGACTTCACGCATGTGGGGGATTCGTAGACCAGGTCGAACTGGCCCATCCTGTTGGCCCGCCCGATCCGCGTCCAAAGGTCGGCGTGACCCCAGACCGGATTGATGACGACCTCGCCCTGCGGCGCCTCGAATTCCGATCCCATCACCGACGCCCTGAGGATCTCGGTGTCCATCGAATTCGTCTGCTCGACGGTGCGGGCGAAGACGTTGACCTGGAAGTAGGATGCCTCGAGGCACATGTTGGTCGGCTCGTCCTCGCCGTAGCGCTTCTTGTAGCGGTTGACGAAGGTGGCGTTGCGCTCGTTCTGGATGCCCTGGAAGTAGGGAGCTGCCGTCAGATGTCCTTCGCCGACGTCGAAGCCCATCGCGCGGATTTCCGCTTCCGTGGTCGTCAGGCTGGCGATTGGCATCACCTTCGGGTTGAGGCCGAGATCCGCATAGGCCTGGTAGAGATAGACCGTGCCGTCGCCGACGACTGTCGAGAAGATCACGTCCGGCTGCGCCCGCTTGACCTCCCGCATGACGGGGAGGAATTCGGCGCGGCTCGCGCCCATCCTCACATAGGTCTCGCCGACCACCGTGCCGCCGGAATTGGAGATAAGCTCGCGCATGATCCGGTTGGATTCGCGCGGGTAAATGTAGTCGGACCCGATGAAGTAGAACCGGGTGCCGTAGGTCTCCATCAGGATCCGGCAGAGCTCGACGCTGTTCTGGTTCGGCGTCGCGCCGGTGTAGATGACGTTCGGCGAGAATTCGAAACCCTCGTAGAGGGTCGGATACCACAGGAGCCCGTTGAGCCGCTCGACGACGGGGAGAACCGCCTTGCGACTCGACGAGGTGTAGCAGCCGAAGATGGTGGAGACACCGTCCTCGACCATCAGCTTCTTGGCATAACGACCAAACGCGCTCGCTTCGGAGCCGGGGTCGTAGACGATCGGCTCGATCGGGCGGCCATTGATGCCGCCCGTCGAGTTGATCTCCTCAATGGCCGTCAGCGTCCCCCTCAGCTGCGTCTCCTCGATGACCGCCATGAAGCCGGTTGTGGAGAAGAGGACGCCGACGCGCCACGGTTCTGATGTCGTGCTCGATCTTGTCAATCTTCGCTCCCAAAGTTCCCCTAGGTTCTTTCATTGGAATGCGATTGTCATCATCCCGCAATCGGCGACATTTGTCGTCAGCTCGCAAGGAGCTCCTTCAATTTGCCGTCCAGGAATTTGACATCCTCGGTGCTGGTGCCGGGACCGCCGGCGAAATGCCCCCAGATCGATTCAAACGGAATGAGCTGCGCGTTCGGCATGTTGGCCACCTCGAACTCGCTGTCTTCCGGCGGGAAGTAGAGGTCGGTGCGGCCGGGCATGACGTAGGCCTTGGCCTTGATGGCGGACAGCGCCTTCTTGAAGTCGCCCTTGTAGATCTCGTTGTCGGAGATGTCGCCGTTCTGCCAGGTCCACAGCATGGTCAGCAGGTTGTTGGCGTCCTTCGGCAGGAAGAAGCCTTCCCAGAAGCCGACGAGGAAGTCCTCGAGCGAGGAATAGCCGAGCGTGTTGATGTCGATCTGCTCGCGGTAGAAGGACTGCGAGAAGCCCCAGCCGGCATAGACCCGGGCAGCGGCGCGCAGGCCCTTTTCCGGCTTTTTCTCATACCAGCCGTTGTTGAAGGCGGCGTCCGCGGTCAATGCGGCCTTGACGCCCTCGAGGAAGACGAAGTTGTGGCGCGAGCACTTGGCCGAGCCGCAGAACGGGGCGATGCGCTCGACCATGTCGGGATACATCGCCGCCCAGTGGAAGGTCTGCAGCGCGCCCATCGACCAGCCGGTCACGAGCGGCAGCTTGGTGATGCCGAACTTCTCGGTGACGAGCTTGTGCTGGGCGCGGACGTTGTCATAGGCCGTGACCAGCGGAAAGCGCGAGGCGTTGTAGGGCTCGGGCGTGTTCGACGGCGAGGAGGACAGGCCGTTGCCGAACATGTTCGGAATGACGATGAAGTACTTGTCCGGGTCGAGCGCCATGCCTTCGCCCACAAGCCATTCGTTGTCGTAGTGCTGGCCCGAATACCAGGTCGGGTAGACGATCATGTTGTCCTTGGCGGCGTTGAGCTCGCCGAAGGTCTTGTAGGCGAGCTTGGCGCCGCGCAGGGTTGCCCCGCGCTGGAAGGTGAAGTCACCGAGCTCGAAGATTTCGTAGTCAGCCATTTCTCAGTACTCTCCGTTTGGACAGGGGAGGGGCCGGGCCACGGCCCCTCCGGACTTGATTAGCGAGCGCCGGCGCGGGCCTGCGACGGCATGGCCATCGAGACGAGCGCATAGGCGATGCCGCCGGCGAGCATGGCGCTGACGGCCGTCGAGTATTCCGGTGCGTAGAATTCCACGATCAGGGCGACGGCGGAGCCGATGCCCCAGGCGATGAAGGCCTGGGCGCGCCAGTCGTGGTCGATCTCGGCATTCCGGCGATAGAGATACTGGTCGACGAGGATGATCGCGCCGATCGGCGGGACGAGGATGCCGAGCAGCGACAGCCACTGGATGAAGAAGGCCCAGACGTTGCCGGCGGCGATCAGGATGCCGATGGCGCCAAGCACGATGGCCATGAGGCGCATCTTGGTGTGCAGGATGCGCGACCAGCCGGTTGCCGCATTGTAGAGGCAGTGCGCGCAGACCGAGCCGAGGTTGCAGTAGAGGAACAGGAAGGCCAGGATCGACAGCCAGGTCAGCTGCTTGGCGTTCATGTAGCCGAACATGTTGTCGGCGCCGAACGGATTGGCATCCGGCACGGCGAGGGCTGCGGTCATCACGCCGCCGACCAGCATGGCGATCAGGTTGGCGAAGGGGAAGGCCGAGAAGGTCGCGATGATCGAGCTCTTCGTGTCCTTGGCCCAGCGGTTGAAGTCGGCCGTCACCGTTCCGGCGTCGATGAAGAGCGCGATCACCACCGTCAGCCCGACGCCCATCGACATGGTCGCGACGCCGTTGTTGCCGGGATAGGCGAAGACCGCGTCGAGGCCGGCCGTCGAGGCGGCGTCGATTGCCACCCATCCGCCGAGAATGACGAAGAGCGGCACCGAAACGAGGCCGATCAGGTGCAGGCCGTGCACGCCGACGAAGGTGATGCCGATATAGAGCACCCCGGCGACGATCGTCATCGCCACGTAGTTGAGGTCGTAGGCGGAGGAGACGAGCGCCCCGGTAATGCCGGTCTGCACCGCGTACCAGCCGAGAAGCAGCGTTGACAGGAGCCCGGAGGCGAAGACGTAGCCCTTCTTGCCGAAGACGATGGAGGCGATGAGCGCGAAGTTCATGCCGCGCGACGTGCCGAGCACGCCGAGAAGGCCGACATAGGCGAACATGATGAGGTTGCCGATGATCATCGCCCACAGGGCGTTGACGAAGCCCATGCCCAGAACGAGGATCGAGCCGGTCATGGCGCCCGTGATGATCATCGGGAAGCCGATCCAGACGGTGGTCACCGAGAAGGTGGAGCGTCGCGCCGCCATCGGCACGGGTTCGTGTTCGTATTCGCTGCCTAGAACATGGTCGACGCCTTCCAGCGCTTCGACATCATGGGATTTCGTCATGGCACCCTCCTGGGGTCAATCTCGTTGCGTGGATTGAGGCCCGTCGTCGCGATGGGACGCCCTTGTCCTCGCCCCCAGCCGCCCCCTGCCTGACGCCATCGGCCATGTGGCTATCGGTCCACGTCGCGACCGGCTTCTTCGTCCTGGCTGCAACCCGTCCCCTCCAGTCTTGGCCGACCGGCGCTGGTTCCCAGCAGCATCTCGGTCGGGTATCGCTAAAACGACAAAAGCCTCCCGCCGACCTCGATGCGAAGTCAATGGGAGGCTCTGTTGCCTGGAATTCTCTTGGCGGCCTCGTTGCCGCCTGCCCTTGCGGGTCGATCTCGGACGCTACCCATACTTTGGTGGTATGTCAATTGGTGCGGATGCCGTGTTTTAATCAGAATTCGCAATAACAAACAGGCATTTGTACCATGGCGCGAGAAATGTTCGCGGCGAAACCCGACAGACGCCACGCGCAAGAATATATCGTTTCTTGTCGCCTCAACCAAAGATAAATGCTTAACATCGCAAAGGATTTGCCTTCGTTTCAAGTGCGTTTCGAGTCCGTTTGCAGTGCTCGCCAGCTCTGGCCGAACGACATCTCATTCCCGTGCGGTTTCCCCGCGAAGGAGGAGGGAAAGTGAGTTCCGGCAGATGTCCTCGTTCTTCGAAGCGCTCGCAGGCCGCGCGGAAGCCATTGACGGACGTTCGGGTTCCGGGGAAATTCCTCGCTGTCCGCCGCGACCACGACGAGACGGCCGGACGCTGGGTCGGGGCCTCGTGGCCCCAGGGAGAAGGACCCGAGGTCCCCGCCGGCAGCCGTTGGGCGCGGCGCGAGCGATTGCGGGCAGCGTACGAAAACGGGTGATGCCATGACCGATATGCCCCAGCGCCAGGCCATCGCGGCGCCAGCGCGCTTTCCGCTGTGGCAGAGAATGATGTGCCGGCTTGCTGACCGGATCGAGGTCGGTCGCCTGGCCCTGCATTTCCCGGGGGGAAGGATCCATGTCGCCGGAGGCAGGGCGCCCGGCCCGTCGGCCGAGCTGCACGTGCGCACGTGGCGGCCGCTGTGGCGTCTGATGACGGGCGGCGACCTCGGCTTCGCGCGCTCCTATCTCGACGGCGACTGGGACAGCCCGGACATCGGCGAGATCATCAGCCTGGCGCTTGCCAACGAGGCGGCGCTCGGCTCGGCGCTCACGCCCTCGGTGATCTGGGGCAAGATCGAGTATCTGCGCCACCGCTTCCACCGCAACACCCGTGCCGGCAGCCGCCGCAACATCGCCTACCACTATGATCTCGGCAACGAGTTCTACGCCCACTGGCTCGACGAGACGATGACCTATTCGTCCGCGCTGTTCGAGCGTCCGGAGGCGACGCTGTCGGAGGCGCAGACGGCGAAATATGCGCGCGTGGTGAAGGCTCTGGGGATCGGCCCGAACGACCGGGTGCTTGAGATCGGCTGCGGCTGGGGCGGGTTTGCCGAATATGCGATCTCGACCACGGGCTGCCACGTGACCGGCCTGACGCTCTCGAAAGAGCAGGCGAGGTTCGCCCGCGAGCGCCTTGAGAGAAAAGGATTTTCTGACCGCGCGGAAATCCGCATCCAGGACTATCGCGACTGCCGGGGCGAATTCGACAAGATCGTCTCGATCGAAATGTTCGAGGCGGTCGGCGAGGAGAACTGGCCGGTCTATTTCGAGACCGTGCGGGAGCGGCTGAAGGCCGGCGGGCAGGCGCTGATCCAGACGATCACCATCGATGAAAGCCGCTTCGAGGCCTATCGGCGTAACGCCGACTTCATCCAGACCTTCATCTTTCCCGGCGGGATGCTGCCCTCGGCGACGGCTTTCCGGGAGTCGATCGCCGGGGCGGGGCTCCGGCTCAAGGATGCCTACGCCTTCGGGCGGGACTATGCGCGCACCCTCCTGACCTGGGACCAGGCCTTCGCCGCCAACTGGGAGAAGATCCGCACGCTCGGCTTCGACGACCGGTTCTTCCGCATGTGGCACTACTACCTTCACTATTGCGCCGCCGGTTTCAAGGCGCGCTCGATCGACGTCTTCCAGTTCCACCTTGCCCGCGAGGCGGCCTGAGCCGTCACACGCCTGCGCGCGGACCGTCAGCGCAGTCGGTGGGGAGGAAAGGCCGGGACGGGAGTCCCGTCCGACGATTCTGCCGTCAGTGGGACAGAAGCGCGGGCAGGAGAAGTTCGTCGAGGACGCCCTTCGTGGCGCCGCCGAGCACGAAGTCGCGCAGCCGCGAATGGCCGTAGCCGCCCATGACGAGGAGATTGCCGCCCCGCTCGATCGCGGTCTTCTGCAGCACCTCGGCGATCGGTCGCTTGTCGGCCCTGATCTCGGCCGCTTCGGCGGCAAGGCCGCGTTGCCTCAACCCCTCGGCGAGGCGTTCGGCGGCGTTCTTCTCCTTGAGCGGCTTTTCGTCGACCACCGTGAGCACGCTGACCTTGGCCGCCCGGGCGAGGAACGGCTGCGCGTCGGCCACTGCCCGCGCGGCGACGCGGCTGCCGTCCCAGGCGATGACGACGTGATCGATCCGGGCAGCGCTGCCTTTTTCAGGGAGAAGGATGGCGGGCCGGCCGGAACCGAAAACGACCGCTTCCGCCGTTGCTTCGGCGGTCTGGTTGCCCGCTTCCCAGCCGAGCAGGCTGAAGTCGAAATAGCGGGCGTGGCTCGCGGCCACTTCGCAGAGGAGGACCGGTTGCGCGGTGAGCGCCGTCATCGTCGCGGTTACGCCGGCGGCCGCGGCCTGCGTGCGCACCGCCTCGAGCAGGTGCTCGCCGCGCTTGCGGCTGGCGCCCTCGGCCTCGCGGATCATGTCCGGCACGTTGAGGAGGACATGCGAGAAGGCGTTGGAGATCGGCGGGATGTCGGCATTGAGCGCGAAGGCGTGAAGGCTGGCGCCAACCTGCGCGGCGATCGCGACGGCGTTGGCGGCGAGCGCGTCGGAATTGGCGGCAGGGTAGGTGACCAGGGGGACGAAGGCCTGCATGTCCACGGTATTTCTCCTCGGGCTCTCTGGCGGTGACGGCGATCATCGCGTCCGGCGACGACATTGCCGCGAATGGCGTTGCTTTACCAGTAGCCGGGATCGAAGGCCC
>Ga0065721_10051320_pt1 | contig 15312 bp, 10 predicted proteins | sample Mesricmetagenome_FD_59108 | JGI IMG/M metagenome (GOLD analysis project Ga0065721, IMG submission 59108) | Mesophilic microbial community from rice straw/compost enrichment Sample: eDNA_1 v2 (version 2) | ecosystem: Engineered > Solid waste > Grass > Composting > Bioreactor | place: USA: Davis... | reverse complement strand
CAGCGAACGCCCGCCGCACGTTGCGGTTAAGCTCGGCGTACCGGCTCGCGTCCTCCTCCTTGCCCAACAGCTTGGCAATCCGCGACAGCAGCTCGGCCGAATAGGCGAAGAAGCAGGTCGAGACCAGCTCCTTCGTGGCGAAAGCGCTCTGCATCATATCGACCGTCTGCCCGTCCTTGCTGACGCTCATGCTCGGAATGAGCCAATCCCCGAAGTGGAAGCCGGTATTCCACAAATACTTTTTCCGCTCGGCGACCGAATCTCTTGAATCTCCTGAACCTGCTAAATGTCCCGCATCTCCCAAAGCCCCCGCACCTTCGGAAGCCGATCTCTCGATATAATCGAGCCAGCGAACCATCATCCCGTAATGCTCGGCCAGCACGCCGGTATCCCCGTAATTTTCGTACAAAGTCCACGGCACGATTATGCAGGCGTCGCCCCAACCGGCGGAAGAGTGAGTCCCCATCGGCGGGAAAATGATGTTCTCGTAGCCTTTCAAATACGGCACGACGATCGGAACTTGGCCGTCCTCCCGCTGCTCCGCCGCCATGTTGCGCAGCCAGCGGGAGAGGAACGGGTTCACGTCCATATTAAAGCAAGCCGTCGGAGCGAACACCTGAATGTCGCCGGTCCACCCCGCCCGCTCCCGCTGCGGACAGTCCGTCGGAATCGACAGCAGATTGCCCCGCTGGCTCCAGACGATATTCGCCTGCAGCCGGTTGATCCGCTCGTCCGAGCAGCTGAAATCCCCGGTTACGCGCAGATCGGAGGACAGGACGACCGCCTCGAAGTCGCCGATCCTCGGCTCTCCCGGATACCCGGTCACCCTGACGTAACGAAAGCCGTGGAACGTAAACTTCGGCTCGTACGTCTCTCCCGCCTCGTCTCCGCGCAGCACGTAGACGTCCCTCTGATCCTTGAACCTGCCGCGAATGTTGTTCAAATAATTGCCCCGCTCGTCCAGCACCTCGCTGTGCTCCAGCACGACTTCCGCTCCGGCCTCGCCCTGCACGCGCATGCGGACTCTTCCGGCGACGACCTGGCCGAAATCGACCACCGTCTCGCCCAGCGGCGTGCGAATAATGCGTTCGGCGGCAAGCGTAAGGACGGCCCGCACCGGCTCGCCGTACGCCGCGACCAGAACGCCGCAATCCCGCTCGACTTCGCGGACGGCGCTCCAATCCCGGTCGTCGTAGCCGGCCGTGCTCCAGCCCGGCTTCTCCAGCCGGGCGTCGTACCTCTCCCCGATGAACAGGTCGGAGTAGACGTAAGGTCCGAACGAGCTTCTGAAGCCGTCGTCCGACACGACCGTCTGCCGCGAACCGTCCTCGTATTCGATCTCGAGCTGGAGCAGCAGAGCCAACCGGTTGCCGTATTGGCAGTTGTCGCCCATCAGGCCGACGCGTCCCGCGTACCAGCCGTCCGCAAGCGTCGCCCCGAGCGCATTCGTTCCTTCTTCCACCAACTCCGTCACGTCGTATGTCTGCACCTGCAAATAGCGGTCGTAGGACGTCATCTCCGGAGCCAGCTCCTGATCGCCGACCCGCCGGCCGTTCAGCTCCAGCTCGTAGATGCCGTGAGCCGTCGCATAGATGCGCGCCCGCCGGACGGCTCCCTTCGCCTCGAACCGCCTGCGCAGCAGCGGGCAAGGCAGCAGCCGGCCGTAATCGGTCGGCGGCAGCTTCTTCGTCCGGTCGTAGAAGTCGAGCGGTGGCTCCTCGGCCACCGTCGTCTGCTCCGGCTCGATCCACTTCGCCGACCAATCCTCCGGCCCGAGCAGCCCCATCTCCCACCAGGCCGTCCCGCTCCATTCGGACGCTTCGCCGCGCTCGTCCCACACCATGACCTGCCACTCGTATCGGCGCCGCGCGCGCAGCTTGGTCCCTTCGTAAGTATGGCCCGACGAGCTGCCGGACGCCGTCTTCCCCGTATCCCACACGACCGTATCGCCGTCCGTCACCCGAATCCGGTACGCGGTCTGGCGCACTCCCCTTCTTGCGGCGCGCAGCTCCCAGCTTAATCTGGGCGCCTCGATGCCAAGACCGAGCGGATCGACCATGTATTCGCATCTTAAGCCGCTTACGCGAACATTTTCCGGCATATCCGATTCCCCCTATCCTTTAACCGCTCCGCTGGCGATCCCCTGAATAAAATGCTTCTGCAGCGCCAGGAACAGCGCAATCAGCGGCAGCGATCCGATCACGACGGCGGCGAAAATGAGCACCCAGTTGTTCGTATACTCGCTCGTGAACGAGTAGAGCGACAGCGGAATATTGCGCATCGCCTTGCTTTGCAGGAACAGCAGCGGAATGAAGAAGTCGTTCCAAATAAACAGGCTCTTGATGATGACTACGGTCGACGTGATCGGCTTGACGAGCGGGAACAGAATTTTCCAGAACGTCCGAAACGGACCGCTGCCGTCGATCTGCGCCGACTCCTCCAGCTCGCGGGGCACCGTCTTGAAGAACGAGACGTACAGGAACACCGCGAACGGAATTCCCGTGGCGATGTACACCGCGATCGCTCCGGGATATTTTCCGATCAGATTCAAGCCGTTAAGCAGCTTGTACAGCGGAATCATCGCGAGTTGGAACGGCACCATGATGCCCGCCAGAAAATAGACGTAGAGAGCGCCCGACCATCTGTCCGTTCGCCGCGCCAGCGGGTAGGCCGCCATCGAGCTGAAGACGACGATGAGAATAAGAGAAACTCCGGTAATCAAAATGCTGTTCAGAAACGCCTGCCCCATATTCGCCTGCTGCCAGGCGGTCCAATAGTTGGAGAACTTCAGCGTCTCCGGCCACTTCAGCGGTCCGTATTGCAAATCCGCAGGCGACTTGAGCGACATGGTCACGACCAGGTAAAAAGGGATCGCCACGATCATCGCCCAGAAAGCGAGGCCAAGAGGCGTTAGCAAGCGTCGCAAAATCATCTCAGTATTCCACCTCTCTTCTGCGCAGCAAGGCGATCTGAACGAGAGAGAAGACGAGAATCATCGCAAACATCAGCAGCGCGATCGCGTTCGCGTACCCCATCCGGTTCAAGGCGAACGCCTGCCGGTACAGCATAACCGCGAGATTTTCCGTCGATCCTCCCGGACCGCCGTTGGTCATAATGAAGATGATGTCGAAAAGCTTAAGCCCCACGATCATCGTCACGACGATGTTCACCGTAAAAGCGGGAGCGACGAGCGGGAACGTAATGTTCTTGAAACGGCTGAACGCCCCGGCCCCGTCGATGTCGGCCGCCTCGTACATATCGCGCGGAATCGACTGCAGCCCCGCGACGTAAATGATCATGCTGAACGCCACCCACTGCCACAGATTCGCAGCAATGACGCTGTAGATCGCCAATCTGCGGTCGCCCAGCCAATCCTGCGCCCAGCCCGACAGACCGACAAACTCCAAAATCGTATTGATAACCCCGAACTGCGGATTGTACATATAGCTCCAAATGTATCCGATCGCAAGCGGACTGAGCAGAGCCGGCAGCAGATACCAGGCGCGAAGCAGGCGCTGGACGAACCCGGTTTTCTGCAGGCCGAGGGCGAGCAGCAGGCCGATAACGTTCTGCAGCACGGTGACGAGCAGCGCGATGACCAGCGTGTTTTGCAGCCCTTTCCAGACGTCCTTGTCGTGCGCGAGCTTGCGGAAATTGTCCAAGCCGATAAAGTCGATCGTCGGGCTCAGCCCGTTCCAATCCGTCATGCTGTAATAGAAGCTGCTGAGCACCGGATACGCCAGAAAAATCGTAAAGACCAGAAATGCAGGCAGCAGGAAGACTCCGTCGATGCCAGTCCGTCTCATAGTGTCCCCCCCTGTGTTCATCGCGACTGCGCGCGTCAAGCGATTGCGGTTTGCGCCGTCCTTGGGTCCGGCGAGTCAACGTCCATAATTCATATTATTTAGATGAAAATAGTTGGTTTATGTCCCGCGCCGTTACTCAACCCGGGCGCAAACCGGATGATTCGCGCCCGCAGTCAATCTAATCTACTTGTTGCCTTCCTTGTACGCCTCGTCCATCTTCGCGAGCATGTCGTTTACGCTTCCGCCGGCGAATACGCCCTGGATGCCGACGAACATTTGCGGCTGCACGGCGGCGGGCCAGTTCTGGTCGAGGAACGCGTACGTTCCGACCTTCAGACTCGGCTCGATCTCCATCAGCGCCGCGTCCAGGCTCGGCGTCACGTCGTCGACAATGGAGAACGACTGGGTGGCGTCGAGAATCGTCTTCATGCTCTCGGGAGAAGCGACGAAATCGAGATACTTTCTGACCGCCTCCGGATGCTTCGTCTTGGCGTACGCTCCGGCGAACAGCGCCGGGCCGGTCGATACCCAGATCGGCTCGCCCGCTTCCACGTACGGCAGAGGGAACATGCCCCACTCCAGCTCGGGATTGGCCGCCTTCAGCGCCGGTACGACCGCATTCAGGCTGACCGTCATCGCCACCTTGCCAGAGCTCATCAGCTGCAGCACTTGATCGTTGGCCGTGCCGAGAACGCCTTTGTTCGTCAAGCCTTGCTTTTCCAGATCGACGTAGTCCGCCATCATCTTCTCCCAGGCGGAGCCGACGAACGTCGCCTTGCCTTCGGCCATCTGTCCGTCGAATTCGGGATTGTCGCGGTAGATCGCCGAAGCGGCCATCGCGTAAGGAATCAGTTGGGTGACGAACTGGTCCTTCAATCCGAGCCCGATCGGCGTTACGCCCGAATCCTTGATCTTATGCGCGGCATCCAGGAACGACTGCCAATCCGTCGGAACGGCAAGGCCGAGGTCCTTGAAAATTTTCTTGTTGTAGATGACGCCGATAACGTTCTGGCTGCGCGGCAATCCGTATATTTTGCCGTCCTTGCTCGCCGAGCGAATCGCCCCCGGGGTGAGCCGCTGCACCCAAGGCTCGTCGCTGAGGTCCAGCAAGTATCCGGCGTTGACGAACGGGTCCTTCTTCGTGCCGGCGAATACGGTGAAAATGTCCGGCGCGTCCCCGGAGGCGAGCTTTGTCTTGATAACGGTTTCAAATTGGTCGACCGGAGCGCCCTCGTAATCGAGCCGGATGTTCGGATATTTCTCCTCGAACTTCCGATGGACCTCCTCCAGGTTCAGGTTCGCATTGTTGACCAGATACAGCTTCAGCGTAACGTTCTCTTCCTTGGGCTGCGAAGAGGAGCCGCTCGCTCCCGCTTCGGGAGCGTTCTGCCCCCCGCCCCCGCATCCCGCCACCAGCAGCGACAAAGTCAGACACAGCGCGGCGAAGCCCGCTTTCGTGCGTTTGCGCATCTCTTGATGACCTCCCATTTGTTTTTGCTTGCCTGTGTCCCATTATAGGGAACGGGAGCGCGGCAGGCTTCCGGTTGTTTTGCTCAATTGGGGGGGACGATTTTGCGCGATTTTTGAAATTCCGAGGGCGTCATGCCGGTATGCTTCTTGAAAAGCTGGCTGAAATATTTGCTGTCCTCGTAGCCGACGCGCGAACCGACCTCGATGACGCTGAGCGTCTCCGAAGCCAGCAGCAGCTTCGCCTGCTCCATGCGCACGTCGATCAGATAGTCCGAGAAGTTGACCCCGGCCTCCTTCTTGAACAAGCGGGACAGATGGCTGACGCTGATATGATGCTCCTTGGCGAAGCTGTGCAGAGAGTCGATTCGGTCGTAAGAGCGGCGGATGTCGCCCATCAGCTTGCGCACAAGCGCTCTCGGCTCCTTGCCTCCGCCTCCCTGCTCCTCCAGCCAGTCGGTCAGCCGCTCTTCCAGCCAGTCGGACAGTTGGACGTATTCGACGGCCGTCTCGGTAATGTGCGCGATCGCTTCGGCTTCGGCGATCGCCGCGATTTTTCCGGGGAACAGCTTGAACTGCAGCGCCGTAAACATGTCGCTTAGCAGCTGCGCCAGCGCCTTGGCCGGAAGCCGCAGCGTTCTCGCCTGCGAGACGATCCGGTCGACGGACGGCCGAATTTGCTTGAAATCCCGTTTGGCCAGATGGGCCTCCAGCACCCGGATCGCATTCCATACGGTCGTCATGTCCGAGGCGCGTTCTCCGTCGACGCCCGGAGAGGATAACGTGCTCGTCTCCAGTCGAACCTGCCGCTCCAGCAGCCCGATCGCCCGGCGGTAAGCGTCCTCCGGGCGCTCGGCTCCCTCCTTGGCGAAGACGATCGTATGCACGGGCAGCTTCGTCCGTCTGTACGTCTCTTGCAGCGACTCGATCGCTTCCCGGGCGGCCTGCTCCTCGCGGCTGCTGCCGCAAGAGAACAGCAGGCATTGCAGGTTGGGCTCGGGATATAAAATGCGCGGGTCGGCAGGACATGCGGCGATCGCCTGACACACCGACTCTTCGTGCCGCTCCCAGGCATGCCCCGACTTCCAGTTGCCGAGCAGCGAGATCGCCAGCAGCAGGGGGCCGGCCAGCTCCTCCCGTCCGTTCGCCGACCGGCCCTCCAGCGTGCGCACGAGCCGCCACTGCTCCTCGTCCCGGTCGAGCCGCCTTTTCTCCGTTAAGGTTTCCAGAACCGCGCCGACCGCATGCATAAGCTCCCGCCTCTTCACCGGCTTGACGAGAAAATCCTTCACTCCGAGCTGCAGTCCGGTGCGCGCGTAAGCAAAATCGTCATAACCGCTAACGAGGATCGCTTCCGCGCCGGGACAGACGAGCTTGAACCGGCGAATGAACTCCAGCCCGTCCATTCCCGGCATACGTATGTCCGTTACGACAAGATCGGGACGAACCCGCTCGGCCAGCGCCAGCCCCTCCACTCCGTTCGGGGCGGAGAACACCGCATGCTCCGGTTCGTACTCCTTCAGCAGCAGCTCAAGCTCCTCCAGCGCGATCGGCTCGTCTTCGAGAACCAAGATGTTCATGATTGTCTACTCCTTCTCCCTGCCGGCTTGCGCATCGTTCGGCAGCCTTATCGTCACCTTCGTGCCGCCCTCCGGCGCGCTCTCGATTCGCAGGCCGCAGGGCGATCCGAACAGCAGCCGGATTCGCTTGTGAATATTCATTAACCCGATGCCGGACTTCCCTTCCCGCGTCAGCTCCCGCTCCAGCTCCGCCACGCTGTCGTCCTGACGGAATGCCCGGTTGAATCGGACGACGAGCTCCTCCGGCATGCCTGGCCCCGTATCCGTAACCGCAATCTCCACGTCCATCGCCGTCACGTTCTCCCGGTATGCCCCGCCTATGCCGGTCTCCGTCGCCTCGCTTTCCGCAGATTCATCTGTCTCCGTCGTTCCGCCTTCCGCAGCCCCGCCTGTCTCCGTCTTCCCGTTTTCCGCAATTCTGCCTGTCCGCGTCGCCGCGCCTCCCGCGCCTCCGCTTGTCTCGCTTTGCCCGCTTCCCGAAACCAATCGAGCTTCCAGCCGCACCGTGCCGCCCTCGATCTTTTTCTCGATCCCGTGGAAGATCGCGTTCTCGACAAGAGGCTGCAGCGACAGCTTGGCCATCCGCAGCCGCAGCAGCGAATCCGGCACGTCCGCTTCGAACGCGAACCGGTCCTTGTAACGCATCTCCTGAATCCGGACGTAATGCCGCACATTCTCCAATTCCTTCTCCAGCGTCGTCGGCTCGTTCCAGCCCCTCATGCTGTAGCGGAACAAATCCGCCAAGTTTTCCGCCATATCCGCCACGTCATGAACGCCTTGCTTGCGGCTGAGCGCCTTCATAATATTAAGCGTGTTGAACAGCATATGAGGATTGATCTGGGCCTGAAGCGCCATCAGCTTGGCGTCCTTCTCCCTGAGCTCCAGCAGAAAAACTTGGTGGATCAGCCGGTCCACGCTTTCAAGCATCAGGTTGAACCCTCTGGACAGCCGTCCGGTCTCGTCCCGGTAGCTGCGTTCTTTCGCGCGCACCTTGAAGTCGCCCGTCTCCACCCGCTTCATGTTCTGCGCCAGGGCGGCAAGCGGACGACTGATGCCGGAGGCGAGCACGTACGAGGCCGCTCCGACGACGCCGATCGCCAGCGCGATCGCGACTAGAATGAGGCCGCGGATGCTGTCCGATTGCTTCACGACGTCCGCGTGCGGCGCAAGCGCCACAATCGTCCACCCGCTGTAATCGGAACGGTTGCCCGAGAACAGATACCGCGTGCCCGCCCAATCCGCGCTCCCTTCCGGCTCCGTCGCCGCCGCGGCCAGTTCGTCCGGCATCGTCCGCCCCGTCCATTCGTCCCCGCTGTCGTACAGAACGTTTCTACCTTCGTCCACCAGCATATAGCGCAGAGGCAGCGCGTCTTCCGCCTTGTCGACGCCGAGCAGGAGCGATTTCAGCGCCAATACGCTCATATCGATCTTCATATACCCCAGCCGCTGCCCGGGAAGCGAATACTGGAAGTCGTTGATCGGACGAATCAGCGAGAAGACGAGCTGCGGATCTCTCAGCGCCATCGTCTCCGGTCCCGTCGGCCAGAAAAACATCGAAGGCTCGACCTCGTCCCCCAGCTGCGCGAACCACGGCTCCTGCCTGACCGAATATTCGTTGGACGGCGCTCCGCCCTTCGACAGATTGAACAGCCGTCCGTCCTCCGCGAACAAATAAACGCCCTGAATATACGGCCAAGGGGCCGTCAGTTGGACAAGCCGATGCGCAATCTCGTTATTGTCGTACTGAACGCCGTAATCCGACGTCGGCTGGCGCATAATGCGCTGAATGATCGGATCGCCGAAGATGGCAAGAGAGAGCCTGTCCATATCCTTGGCGTACAAGTCCAGCGTAATCGTCATCTGCGCCAGCGACGTGTCCACGAGGTCGAGCGTCCGCTCCGTATAATCCCTTTTCATATGAAAATAAGTCAGTCCGCCCAAGACGGCCACGGCCACGACGAACAAACTCGTAAACGTAACCGCCATCTTCGTGCGCAGCCGCCAATCGTTCCACCGCATGGCCGAAGTCCCCCCTTGCCGTCCTGTCCATGCCGTTCTTTCTTTGATTTATTGTAGTGCAAGCGATGTCAAAAAAATAGACCGCCAGCGGGAAGGTCCGTTACGAGTCTCCCTGCTGGCTGGCGAAGTTTCAGAAGAGAAGCGGCGGAGAAAATAAACCGAAGGGTACCGAGAGGCTAGAGGAACAAAGGGGAATGCCGATAACGCGGAGTATTATCCGACAAAGCGCTTTACGAGACTTTTGGGGGCGACCTGCATCCAAGCGCCTGCGAGCAGCACGCGAAGCTCGTCCCGTTCGATCCGGTCGAGGCGGACGAAGACATAGGCAAGCTTGGCGTACTTCTCCGGAACTTTGAAAACGTCGGGAGCGGCCGAGACGCTGATCTCCCTCTCCTCCAAGGACATTTTCAACAGGGCCGTCACGCCGTCCGGCTGCTCGACGGCGAAGATTTTGCCCCGCACCCGGTAAGAGGGCTTATCCCAGTGAGCGTGCTCCTCCGCCTCCGGCAGCTCCAGCGCCAACCGGCGCAGCTCATCCGTAGTAACCACGGTCGCCTCCCGTAAACGTCGCGATGTACCAGTGGTTGCCCTGCGGGTCCTCGACTCCGGCGCTTCTTTCCCCGTACGGCATATCCGCCGGTTCATACAGCGATGCCGCGCCGGCCGTCAGAGCCCGAGCATAGCAATCGTCCGTATCCGGAACGAATACGTGCAGCGTGTTCGCGCGAGGCGGATATCGGTCGCTGCCTGTAGAAAGTTCGACGACCGTTTCGCCGATTTTCACCTCGGCATGCCCGACGGTTCCATCCTCTCTCCCGGACCGATTCAGCACCTCGGCGCCGAAAACCCGCTGCAGAAATTCAATTTGCTTGTCCGCGTCCGCCACCGTGAAATACGGCGTGACGGTCTGGTACCCCCGGGGTGCGTATCCGTTGCTTGCCATGTTTCCCGCCTCCTTGTCATGATCGCCTGCCCTTCCATCCTTCCAAGTCCGTCCTATGCTGCATGGCAAACGTCCTGTCTCTCTATCTTCGACATGTCCGTTCCGAATTACTGCCGCCGCCTGCGGAAAATTACGCCCGCTTCAGCTCGGCGCCGCGAAGCCCCCTCATCCGCGCCAGCACGAGACCCGCCAAGTCGGCGACCCGGCAGGCATACCCGCTCTCGTTGTCGTACCAGGCCAGCAGCTTGACGTACCCGTCGGAGACGCTGACCGTCAGGGCGTCGATAACCGCCGATTGCTCGTTGCCGATAAAATCGGCGGACACGAGCGGCGCGTCCGTATATCCGACGTACGGGGATAGCGCTCCCTCGGCTTCGGCGCGGAAAGCTTCGAGCACTTGTCGGGTATCGGCCGGCCGCGACAGCTTGGCCGTCAGATCGATCAGCGACACGTCCTGTGTAGGTACGCGGATCGAGCTGCCTTCAATGCGCTGCGCCAGATGGGGAAGCACGCCCATCAGCGCTTTGCCGACGCCCGTCGTCGTAGGCACGATCGACTGCCCGCACGCCCGCGCCCTCCGCAAGTCCTTGTGCGGATTATCCAGATGGTTCTGGTCCGACGTATACGAGTGAACCGTCGTCATCCATCCGCGCTCCACGCCGAAGGCGCGGTCGAGCACGAGCAGGACGGGCGACAGACAGTTCGTCGTGCAGGACGCCGCGGACAGCAGATGGTGCTTGCCCGGATCGTACAGATGATCGTTCACGCCCATGACGACGGTCAGATCCATCCTTTCCCCCGGCGCCGTAATGATCACTTTCCGCGCCCCTCCGGCCATATGCTTCCGAGCGCCGGTTCCGTCGTTGAACTTTCCCGTCGCGTCAATGACGATGTCCGCCCCGAGCGAACGCCACGGAATGCGCTCCGGATCTCTCTCGTACGTCATCCCAATGGAATAACCGTCGATGACCAGATTTCCGTCCCGCACGCCGACATCCGCCGTCCAAGTCCCGTGCACCGTATCGTATTTCAGCAGATGGGCGATCGTCTCGACCGGATATGCGCTGTTTATCGCTCTCAGATCGCCCGGTCGTCTTGCCATCCACTTTCTAACCAACAGCCGTCCGATTCTCCCCATTCCGCTAATTCCGATACCTTGGCTCATATTGTCCCCCTATTGGTTAACCAGTTAATTATTACATATTAAATATACAATTATTCGAAATAATACTCAATATAAACACCAATAAAACTTATTTATGACTCATTATAAATATATATATGACACAAATATAATTGTTCATTCATCTCCTGATGAGCATTCGTCCTCTCCCGAGCGCCTAATCAACGTTGCAGCAAATAGACCACACAGTTACTCCTGCATCGTCTCCCTCCCGAACGCGAATGAACAGAGTTACAGCTCGGCGGTGCCTGCCTAGAGCGTGCAAACATCAGAATTTCGAGCTGTAACCCGACGGCGTCGGCCTAGAGCGTGCAAACATCGGAATTTCGAGCTGTAACCCGACGGCGTCGGCCTAGAGCGTGCAAACATCGGAATTTCGAGCTGTAACCCGACGGTGCCGGCCTAGAGCGTGCAAACATCAGAATTTCGAGCTGTAACCCGACGGCGTCGGCCTAGAGCGTGCAAACATCGGAATTTCGAGCTGCAGCCCGACGGTGCCGGCTTGGAGCGTGCAAACATCGGAATTTCGAGCTGCAGCCCGACAGCGTCGGCCTAGAGCGTGCAAACATCGGAATTTCGAGCTGTAACCCGACGGCGTCGGCTTGGAGCGTGCAAACATCGAAATTTCGAGCTGTAACCCGACGGTGCCGGCCTAGAGCGTGCAAACATCGGAATTTCGAGCTGTAACCCGACGGTGTCGGCCTAGAGCGTGCAAACATCGGAATTTCGAGCTGCAGCCCGACAGCGTCGGCTTGGAGCGTGCAAACATCGGAATTTCGAGCTGTAACCCGACAGCGTCGGCTTGGAGCGTGCAAACATCGGAATTTCGAGCTGTAACCCGACGGTGCCGGCTTGGAGCGTGCAAACATCGAAATTTCGAGCTGCAGCCCGACGGCGTCGGCCTAGAGCGTGCAAACATCGAAATTTCGAGATGTAACCCGACGGTGCCGGCCTAGAGCGTGCAAACATCGGAATTTCGAGCTGTAACCCGACGGCGTCGGCTTGGAGCGTGCAAACATCGGAATTTCGAGCTGTAACCCGACGGTGTCGGCTTGGAGCGTGCAAACATCGGAATTTCGAGCTGCAGCCCGACAGCGTCGGCTTGGAGCGGGTTACCGTTATGCGAGCGTATTGCCTGCCTCAGGACAATCGCTAATGAAACATGTTAGTCGATATCGTTCATCGGGCTAAGTCACATCCCCCATGCAAAGAAGCCCTCCCCCAGCCATACAACCAGGGGAAGGGCTTCTCCATCCGAACCTCTTACTCCTGAAGCCACTCGTCAATCTGCTTGGCCAGCTGCTCCAGACCGATTTCGACCGGGACGCGGCCGTGCAGCATTCGCTCGAACATCTCGTTAAACGCCGTGTCGATCTTCGCCCAGCTCGCCACCGGAGGACGAAGGAACGACGCGTCGAGGCTTTCTACGTACGGCCTGATCGTCGGGCTGTAAGTCTCCTCCGATTCGCTCGCTTCGGCGTTCGTCGGCAGCAGCCCGGCCTTGAACATGAGCCGCTGGGCCTCAACGCCCGCCATCCACTTCATGAACGTCCAGGCCGCCTGCTTATTCCGGGAGCTTTCCATCAGCACCAGATTTTCTCCGCCGATGATCGAGCCTTTCGTCCCCGGATTGTGCGGGAACGGAGCCGGCACCGTGTTGTCCCGCAGCTTCTCGTCATCGTAGCCTTCCACGTTCGACAGAATCGTGTAGTACCACGGCCCTTCGTCCATCATGAGCAGCTTGCCGTCCGGCACCGCCTGCCAGCGTTCCAGCCTGCCGGACAGCACGTCGCCGCTGACAAGGTTCGATTCGACCAGCCGCTTGAGCGTATGAACGGCCTGAATGCTGTCCGCACTGTCCAGATACCCGCTGGCCCGCGTATAGTCCTCATTCGTCAGCCGTCCGCCCAGCCCGACGAAATAAGGCAGCACCGCCCACGTATTGATGCCGTTGACGCCGAGCTGGTAGCCGGTCCGCTCGACAAGCGCCACCAATTCGTCCATCGTCTCCGGCGGTTTGTCCAGATCGGCTTTGCGCAGCAGCTCGCGGCTGTAGATCGCGACCTTCGTATTGATGTTCAGCGGCAGTCCGTAGTACCGTCCCTCGTATTTGCCGGATTCGAGCGCCGACCCCAGCAGCAGCTTCGTGACTCGGGGCAGCTCGGGATAAGCGTCGATCGGGTCGATCAACCCCAGCCTGGCGAATTCCGGCAGCCAGGCGATATCCATGCGCACGACGTCCGGTCCGGTGCCCGAAGTCGTCTCGGCGATCAGCGAGCCTTTGAAATACTCGTACAGATGCTTGACCGACTCGACGCGAATGTCGGGATGCTGCGCCTCGAACGCCGGAATGACCTCGTCCTCGAACACCTTCATCTCCACGTCGCTGTACGTGTGCCAGACCGTGATCACTTCGCTGGCCTCCGGCTCCATCACCCGTTCGACTTCGTCTCCGTCGATAATGCTTTCCGCGCCGCAGCCCGTCAGCAGGACGGCGGCCAGCGCCAGACGCAGGGCGGCATGCGAACGGCGGCGAAGCCGGTCGCCAATCGTCCTCGCGAGTTTCGTCACCGCCCTCCCCTCCTCCCTTATTCGCGCCGCGGCAGACGTTCGCGATATTCGACCGGGGACGCTCCGGTCGTCTTTTTGAACAGCTTGCTGAAGTATTTGACGTCGTTGAAGCCCGATCTCTGCGCCACCTCGTATATTTTCAGGCTCGGGTCCCCCAGCAGCTCCTTCGCTTTGCCGATGCGCAGGCGAATCAAATAATCGATAAAGTTAAAACCCGTATGATGCTTGAATTGGAGGCAGAAATAGTTTTTGCTCATATGGACGTAATCGGCAAGCTGCTGCAGCGTGATTTCGCCCGTATAGTGCTGCGCGATGTACGCGATCGCCTTATCGATCAGCTGTTTGTTGCCCTTGTACGTATGCGATCCGGCGGCGAACGACTTTCGGTAGCCCCGAATCTGCGCCTGCAGCAGGTCGGTCAGCTCTCCGAACGTTTCGCTGCGCTTAAGCTCCTCGAAGCCTTCGAGCAGCACGATCATCTCCTGCTCGTTCATGAACAACGCCGTCACGATCTCGAACGCTTCCTTGCGCACCGCATCGGGATCGGGCCGCATCGTCTCCCAGCGCCCGATCCATGCGCGCACGATCGCGTCGGCGCTCTCCGCATCCCGGGTCTGCGCGCTCGTCTTCAGCTCCTGCAGCAGTTGAGCGGAAGTCGGATACTCCGAGGACGGCTCCTGCCCCTGCGCCTGCCCGGCCCCGGACGGACCGTACAGCCCGCCGCCTTCGAAAAAACGGCGCTCCGCCGCCGAACCGCTCGCCTGGAAGACGTCTCTCAGCTCTTCCGCGCTCCCTCCGAACGCGCAGCCGATCGTTACCCTGACGCCGAGTCGTTCTGCCCACCGCTCCGCAACGGAGCCGAGAACCGGCTGCGGCAGCACTCCGCCGCCTGCTCCCGCAGGAACGATCAGCACGAGCGTCCGCGTTCCGACCAGGAACGCGACGCCTTCCTCCGCCGTCTCGTAGAACAGCTCCTGCATCTCCTCCAGCAAAATGGCGGCATGAAGCTGGCCGAACCTCTCCTCCGTCTCTCTCAACCCGTCGATCAGCACGGTGCAGATCGCATAGCCGCGCTTCATCCATTCGGGCGCCGCATCCGCGGACAGACCTCCGTCGTCGTGAGCCAACGCCCGCTTGACGTCCGATTCCAGCCGCTTGCGGCCGGAGGCCAGCTTCGTCATCCATACGAGCTGTCTGTCCCGGTCCTGCCGCCTCTCTTCCTCGATCTGCCCCAGACATTTGCGGACGAGCTCCAGCAGTCCCTCGGGCTCCAGCGTCGGCTTCAGCAAATAATCGACGACGCCCAGCTTCAGCCCCTGGCGGACGTATTCGAAATCGTTGTAACTGCTGACGAAAATCACCTTCGTCCGCGGATGGCGCTCCAGCGTCCGTCTCGTCAGCTCGAGGCCGTCCATGACGGGCATCTTGATGTCGGTGATCAGAATATCGACCGGCTCGCTTTCGAGCGACCGCCAGGCTTCTTCTCCGTTGGCGAAATCGCCGATAAGCCCGACGTTCTCCCGTCCCCAGTCGACCGACGCCTTGATCCCGAACCGGATGACCGGCTCGTCGTCCACGATCGCTACCCGGTACATGCTCATCCCTCCTCGCGCTGCTCGCGCTCGCCCTTCGGCTTGATCAGCTTCATGTGCACGACCGTTCCTCCCGCCTCGCCGCCGCTGCCGATTCGCATTTCCGAGCCGGGAGGGGAATAGAGCCGAATCCATTCGCGAACGTGCATCA
>Ga0065721_10005218_pt1 | contig 15314 bp, 9 predicted proteins | sample Mesricmetagenome_FD_59108 | JGI IMG/M metagenome (GOLD analysis project Ga0065721, IMG submission 59108) | Mesophilic microbial community from rice straw/compost enrichment Sample: eDNA_1 v2 (version 2) | ecosystem: Engineered > Solid waste > Grass > Composting > Bioreactor | place: USA: Davis... | reverse complement strand
GGGCGAGCCGACGGGCCAGCTCGGAGACGCCGACCGGCTGCAGCCGGCCGATCGCCTCGATGGCGGCCAGGGCGGTGCGGACCGGACGCATCAGGTCGCGATCAGCGACGCGAGCTTGCCGCCCTTTGACAGCCCCTCGATGTCCCAGACCGCTGCCACCACGTCCCGGGCGCGTCCGGCGCCGAGGCGCGGCGTCATCAGCTCGAGCGCCTTGGCCTCCACATCCGCCTTGCTCATGGGGTGGGACGGGAAGCCGACGACGTACGGGACGTAGATCTCGAACCGGCGCCCATCCTCCTGCACCACCTCGACACGGGCGGATTCGGTCCGCGGTTCGCCAGGGGCGTGCTCCTGGGCGGGATCGTGCACCACGTCCACCTTGGGCATTAGCGCCTTGACCTGAGCGTCCCCGTGCATCCGCTCCAGCGACTGGGCGGAGACGAAGTCCAGGCGGCCGTCGATCAGGATGATCGAGGTCAGGTAGCGGAGGTTCAGCGCCGGCATGGCTGCGTCGCGGAACGCCTGCCACCGGCCCGGCATGGAGATCTTCACCGACGCCACCCGGTTGCGGTCGATCTGCGGCAGCAGCTGCAGCAGGCCATGCACCGCCGGCTGGGTCGGCCCCCCGACCGGGTAGCGCTTGTAGGCCGTCTCCGGCAGCTCCCAGCGCCGCCCGAGCGCCTCGATGAGATAGGCCCGGTTGGCGTCGCGCTCGCGGAAGATGGCCGAGTTCATCCAGCCCGCCGGATTGTCCAGGCTGTCCCGGACGCCGCGGAATCCGAGCTCGGCAAACAGCGCCGCCTGAAGCCCGGCGCGGGCGCCCATGCCGGCGAACACGAAGGACTTCTCCACGTGCTCCACGTCGAGCATCCACTGCCATGAGCCCGAGGCCTGCTGGGCGCAGTAGGTCAGCACGTGCGGGATCTGATCCTCCCGCAGGCCGATGATGGAGGCGGCGGCCGCCGCCGTCCCGAACACCGGCCCGATCCCATGGTTGGCGATGTTGGCGCGCCGGAGGTTCTCCAGGCCGAGCGCCTTGGGGATGCGCCCGGCGAGCTCGTAGCCCACGATCACCGACCGCAGCACCTCCGCCCCGGAGTACCCCCGCTGTTCCGCGAGGCCTACGGCGGCGCTGACGATGGCCGGCCCGGGCTGCACGAAGGCGGACGGGATGAAATCGTTGATCTCGGCCCCGTGCGCCGTCATGGCCCCGGCGAACACCGCATCCGCCAGGCCCGCGCGCAGGCGGGTGCCCAGGATGGTCACCGTCCCCCGGCGGGCGTCGCCGCTCTGGCTGAGGGCGTACCGCCGCGCCAGTTCCGAGGGCTCGAGATCCCGGCACGCCACGGTGGATGCGAGGGTGTCGAGGATGTGCCGCCGGCCGAGATCGAGCGTCTCGGCGTCGATCGCCATCTTCTGGGCCCCGGCGATGAACGCGCTGATCGGACCCGTCACAAGCGGGGTCACGCCCGTGGCCGGAGCCGCCGCCTGGGCCGCCGCGCGGGCGGCCGGCAAAGCCAGCAGCCCCGCGGCGGCGGCGCCAAAGAGCGCCTGTCGTCGGTTGGAACGGATCATCAGAAGCGCCTCTTCAGGCCGACAAAGTAGCGGCGTTGCAAAAGATCATAGAGCGCGAGGTCCGTCGCGCCCGAGCCCGTCCATTCCGGCGGCGCGGTGTCGAACACATTGAGCACACCGGCCCGCAGGGTGGTCTTTTCCCCCACTCGCCAGGTCCCGGTGAGATCGACGTACTGGCGGGTCGTTACGCCCGGCAGCGTCGGGGCGGGAAGCCCGACGTCGGAGGCGTGCGACATGGAATCGTACCAGCGGTAGCTGAGGGTCGCGGTCGCCGGGCCGTACTCATAGGTGAGGTTGGCGGCGACCTTCCACTTCGGGAAGCCGATGGCGCCGGAGTCGATCTGCGAGTTGCCGATGGTGCCCGCGTAGTCGAGGAACGGCGCCCCCTGCAGATTCTGGATCCGGTAGTCCAGCAGACGCGAGACCACGAGGTTCAGGTTCAGCGTCCCCAGATCGCCCAGGCCCACGTCATCGAGGCGCACCCGCCAGTCGGTCTGGAAGTCGAGCCCGGAGACCTCATAGGCCGCGAGGTTCAGGGTCGGCTGCAGCTGGGTCTCGATGCCGCCGTTCGTGTTCCGCGTGGTCAGCGAGCAGTAGTAGTTGTTGGGGTCATAGGTCGGGTTCGACTGACCATCGGCGTTGAAGCAGCGATTGAGGCCGACGCTGGCGGTGATGACGCCGATCGCGTCCTTCACCTTGATGTCATAGTAGTCCAGCGACGCCGACAGGCCGCTCAGCCACGGCTGGTCGAACTTGCTCTGCCACACGAGGCCCGCCGTCCAGGTGTCGGCGGTTTCTTCCTTCAGGTCGAGGTTGCCGGAGGCGATGCCGCTCACCGAGCTGCCGGCGAAGCGGTAGATGTCGATGATGGACTCCGCCACGCCGGTGGCGATGCAGAGCGCACGAACCTGGGCCGCGTTGGGATTGGTCGCCGGATTGCGCAGGCGGCCGGTGGAGTCGCAGGGGTCCCCCGCACCGCTGGCCGTGGAGCCGAGGGCGGACGAGGCGCGTTCGGGCGGCGCAAACAGCTCGCCGAGGCTCGGCGCGCGGATGGCGCGCTGGTAGCCGCCGCGGAACCGCACCCCAGCCCCCAGGGCCCAGTCGACGCTCGCCTTGTAGGTGTTGACCCCGCCCACGAGGTTGTAGTCCGACCGCCGGTAGGCGACGTCCAGGTTCAGTTCCTCCACGAGCGGCAGGTCCCGAACCACCGGGACGAACAGTTCGGCGAACACTTCCCGGACGTCATAGGAGCCGCGCGAGGGCCCCGTCGCCTGGACGGGCCACACCTCGCCCCGCACGCGGGCGTCCGGCGGGACATAGTCATAGGTGCTGCGCCGATAGCTGGCGCCCACGGCGAACCGCAGACGACCCGCCGGCAGGTCAACGAGGCCGCCCTGCAGCGAACCCTCGACGATCTGCTGGGTGAGCTCGGTCTCCTCGTTGAGGGTCCGGTTCAGGTAGTCGAAGCAGGCCTCCTGGCCAGGGGTACTCTCCAGCGCCGCCGGGATGAACGGGTTGAAGCCGCCGGGGCAGATCGAAGCGCCGCCGTCGGGGGCGTTGACCAGGGTGTTCCAGGCCTCGACGTTCACCCAGCCCGAGGTGCTTTCGCGGGCGTCCGTACGGCCATAGGACCCGTAGACGTCCCAGGTCCAGTCGCGCCCCGGCACGCTCCCGCGAAGGCCGACGAGCGTCTCCATCAGGTCGTAGTTGAACTCATAGGCGGTGCGGCCGATGCGGCTGGTGCTGAAGGTGAAGTTCACCGGCGCCGTCGGGTTCGGGCGCGAGGCCAGCACCGGGCGCAGATCGGCGGGGATGAACGGATTGGTGACCGGGATCTGCGCCAGAGGCGCCGTCGATCCCGCCGACCAGCCTGGGCGGCTGTAGGCGGAATCGTAGGTCATGTAGTTGAACTGAAGATAGGCCTCGGCATGCTCCGTCAGCTCGTAGCTGCCGTGGAAGAAGCCCGTGTACCGCTCGATCGGCGTCTGCAGCGGCAGGGTGTTGCCCAGCGGATAGCCGACCCGGCCCTCGTGGGTGATGTAAGGCTCGCCCTCCGGATAGCGCAGGTTCAGGATCGGCGAGGCGGTGGTGAAGACCGTACCGTCGGCGTTGACGCCGAACGAGGCGTTCCGGGCCGGCGGGGTGGACGAGCCGTACTGGCCCTGGAACAGCGCATTGAGCGCCGCCTGGCTTGGCAGGTTCGAGGCGTTCGAAACGATGGCCCCGCCCTGGAGCGCGCTGGCGATGCCGGAGCGCTCAAAGAACGGCCGGGACTCGCGGAAAGTGCCGCCGCGGTCGAAATAGGTCAGCGAGGCCATGACCCGCCCGCGGTCGTCAGCGAAGGCGCCGCCCATGGTGGCGGAGAAGGACACCGCCTCGGCGTCGCCGCGGTCGGTGACCCCGTACTGGGCGTCGAGCTCCAGGCCGCGGAAGTTGCGCTTCAGCTTGAAGTTCACGACGCCGGCCACGGCGTCCGACCCGTAGACGGCCGAGGCACCGCCGGTGATCACCTCGACGCTCTCGATGAGCGCCGGCGTGATCGAGTTCAGGTCCACGGCGCCGAGGGCGTCGGAGGGCTGGGTGCGACGGCCGTCGAGCAGCACCAGCGTGCGCTGGATGCCAAGCCCCCGCAGGTTGGCGTTGTTGCGCCCCTGCCGGGCCGGGCTCGAACCGCTGTTGGCGTTGCTGGCCGCAAACTGCGGCATCTGGTTGAACGTGGCGTCGATGGTGGACGGACCCCGGGCCTCCACGGCCTGGGCGCCGAGGGTCACGATGGGGCTTTCCGCCACATAGTCCGTCCGGGCGATCCGCGACCCGGTGACCACGACCTCCTCGACATCCGACGTCGCATCCTGCGCCATCGCCGCCCCTGCGGACGCGGCCAACGCCGCCAACGACACTCCCGCCAGGATCACAGCCCGCATGGTCACCTCCCCTTCTGCGTCGTGCCGCAACATGGCACGCTGTTCTGCCCAATAGTGTTCCGCAGGACAGAACGCCGTGTCAATACGCGAAACGCGAAAGACCGCTCGCCGGAACGGCGCGGTCCCGTTAGGCGAAGGCTGGGGTCAGATCTGGCCGAGGACCTCGGCCATGCGGGTGCAGGTCACCCGGACGGCCTCGATGGTCGATTCGAGCTTGGCCGCGTCGGTGCGCTCGAGAGGAGCCGAGACCGAGAGGGCGCCGGCGGCCCGGCCGTCACGTCCGAGAATCGCGCCGCCCACGCTCACGACCGCCGGATTGTTGCGCGATACGGCGTAGCCGCGGGACCTGACCGTCTCCAGCGCCGCCATAAAGGTCTCGACGTCGAAGCCGCGATCCGCCGGCAAGCGCGCCGCGACCCGCTCGACGATCGGCCGAGGATCGGGCTCCAGCGCCAGGATGGCCTGACCGCCGGCGGTAAGCGGCGCCGGAATGCGACTGCCCACGCGCGTGGTGAAGCGAACCGGCCGCGGCGCGATGAGCTTGTCCAGATAGATGACGTCGTCCCCGTCCGGAACGAGCACGCTCACCGTCTCCTGGGTCAGGCGGTGGAGCTCGGCGAGGAATGGAGCGGCGGCGCGCTTGACCGGATGGGCGTGCAGCACGTCGCAGCCCATTTCCCAGGTCCGCAGCGTGGGCCGGTACCGGCCGCCATTGGGCTCCTGGCGGACGTAGCCCATGGCCGCCAGGGTCTGCAGGATTCGGTGGACCGTGCTTTTCTGAAGGTCGAGCTCAGCGGCGATAGCTGACAGCCGTTGGGGCTCCGAAGCCCGCGTGACGGCCTCCAGAATCCGGAACGCCCGGTGCACGGCTCTGTCCATGAGCCCTCCTCGCCGAGTCCCTCTCCACTGGAAAGCGCCGGTTGACAACTCCAGACAAAGCGATGCCGAATATATGAAACATCGTTCCGCCTTACGGAACACGAGGGAGGCATGGACCGACGCGCATTTCTGGCAGGCGGGGCGATCCTCGCTGCGGGACTTCCGGCTCGTGGCTGGGCCGCCGCTGAACCGGTCGTCGAGACCGCCCAGGGCCGGGTCAGAGGACGCCAGGCTGATGGCGTCCTCGTCTTCAAGGGCCTTCGCTACGGCGCAGACACTGGCGGCGCTCACCGGTTCCGGCCGCCACGGCCGCCCGAACCGTGGGCCGGCGTCCGGGACGCCTTCGACTATGGCGACCAGGCCCCGCAATACGCTGGGCGGCTGGCCGCGGCGACGCCGATGAGCGAGGACTGCCTGCGGATCAACATCTGGACCCCGGCGGCGGACCGCCGGCGGCGGCCAGTGCTGCTCTGGTTTCACGGCGGGGGCTTCGAGGCGGGCAGCGGCTCCAGCCCGCTTTACGACGGGGCCAGGCTGGTCAAGCGCGGGGACGTGGTGCTGTGCACCATCAACCACCGCCTGAACGTCCTCGGCTTCTGCGACCTGTCCGGCCCGCTCGGCGCCGACTTCGCCCAGTCCGGAAACTGCGGTTACCTTGATCTGGTGGCCGCGCTTCGCTGGGTGCGCGAGAACATCGAGGCCTTCGGCGGCGACCCAGGCAATGTGATGATCTTCGGCCAGTCGGGCGGCGGCCGGAAGGTGAGCCTCTGCTTCGCCGGCCGCGATGCGGCGGGCCTCTTCCACCGAGGCGTCGTGCAGTCAGGCTCGCACCTGATGGTGCAGACGCGGGAACAGTCGGGCCGCCTCACCGAGGCGCTGCTCAAAGCCCTGGGGATCGCCCCACAGGACGCCCGGGCCTTGCAGACCGTCCCGCTCGACAAGCTGCAGGCCGCGCAACGAGCCGTGATCGCCGCGGCGGGCTACCGCTTCGAACCGGTGATGGACGGCGTCACCTTCAGCCAGCATCCGTTCCTGCCCGAAGCGCCCGCCCTGACCGCCCGGGTCCCGATGATGCTGGGAACCACCGAAACCGAGCTTTCAAACCAGCTGGGGCGCGACCCGTCCGTCTACGAGCTCGACGACGCGGGCCTGCGTCGCCGCCTGCGGCTCTATCTCCCGGACGACGACGTCGCCGAGGCCGTGGAGACGTTCAGGCAAAGCGCGCCGAACGCCTCGCCCCCCGAACTGTTCTTCAAGATCACCTCGTGGCGGTCCTACATCCGCAACGCCACCCTGATGGCCGAGGCGCGCAGCCGTCTGAACGGCCCGGACAATCCGACCTGGATGTACCAGCTCACCTGGCGCTCCCCAGCGGAGGGCGGGCGTCGCTACAGCCAGCACACCCTCGACGTGCCGTTCGTGTTCGACAACGTGGCCCGCGCCCCGCACCTCACCGGACCGGAGACCCCGGCCACGCGCGCCATGGCCGACAGCATGGCTGAAGCCTGGCTGGCGTTCGCGCGCCACGGCGACCCGAACCACGGCGGGCTGCCTCGCTGGACGCCCTACGACCTTGAGACGCGGAATGTCATGCTGTTCGACGCGCCGCCACGCCTGGCCGCAGACCCGTTCGCGGTCGAGCGGCGCTTCATGGAGCGCTATCCGCCCGTCCGCGCCACCGCCCGAGATGACCGGTAGTTTCATGCTGCACCGTCGCCACCTCCTCGGCGCCGTCGCCGGCGTCGCTTTCGCGCCGCATGCCCGCGCCCAGGCCCAGACGCGCGGTCCGGGCGCTGGCCCGTGGCGGCCCGGGCGCCCGGAAGATCATGGCCTGTCCACTGCGGCCCTCGCCGCGGCGGCGGCCCGGATCGGCGCGACAGGAGAGCGTCAGGGCCTGGTGGTGATCCGGCACGGCCGGCTCGTCTTTGAACAGTATTGGGACACGCCCTACGCCCGGGCGACGCCCACCTGGCGCAATGTCTCGTTCTCGGCCGGCAAGTCGTTCGGCTCGGCCATGGTCGGACGCGCGATCACCGAAGGCCTGCTGACGCTCGACGATCTCGCAGCCCGATACCATCCGGCTGAAGTCTCAGGCCTGAAGCCCGAAGTGACGATCCGGCACCTGCTGACCATGACGTCCGGCGGGACACTGAATGTGAAGCCCAGCTCGGTCCCGCCAAGGCGCCTGGACGACCCGGCCCCGCCCGGCCCTGGCGTCGAGTATGAGTGGCAGACTGTGGGGGAGCCGGGCTCGCCCCCTGGCTATGGGATTTCCATCCCGGCGGGCCAAACCTTCTACTACGATGGCGCCGCCGCCGACCACCTCGCCAACATCGTGGCCGCGGCCAGCGGCATGACCAGCCATCGCTACATGATGGAGCACCTGGTGCGGCCGCTCGGCTGCGAGACGTTGGTCTACCAGCCGGAAGGCCTGGACAAGGCCGGCAACATCCGGATCGGCGGCTCGATCCTCCTGTCCTGTCGCGACCTCGCCCGCCTGGGGCAGCTCTTCCTGGACGGCGGCCTGTGGGGCGGCCGCCCCCTGATCGACGCCGCCTACGTGCGGGAGGCCGTCTCGCCCTCGCCCCTGAATCCCGCCTACGGCTTTCTATGGTGGCTGAATGGGACCGGGCGAGTGCCCAACGCGCCTCGATCCATGTTCATGGCGTCCGGCGCGCGCGGGCAGTTCTGCTTCGTCCTTCCGGAGCAAGACATGGTGATCGCCACCATGGGCTTTGGCGCGAACGCCCTGACCGCCCCCGCCGCCTTCGACGCCCTGACGCCGGCCCTCCCGCCGACAGGCTGAACCCGACCTACACCCGCCTCATGCCTCCGCCTCTGCGATGGCGCGGAGGTTGTCGGCGTGGCGCTGGCGGGTGATCGGGTAGAGGATCACGCAGGCGAGGGCGAGGATGTAGAGACTGACGAGGATCGGCACCTCGTAGATCACCAGCCGGTTCAAGGTGTCCTGCGGCACAGCGCCCGGCTTGGCGCCCACCGGGAAGCCCGCCAGGTCGATGATGGTGGTCGCGATGATCACGCCCACGCCCGACACGCATTGGAGGGCGAAGCTGTTCGCCGCGAAATAGAGCCCAGGCGTCTTGCGCCCCGTGCGGGCCTGGGCGTCCTCCACGACATCGGCCAGCATGGCGGCGGACAGGATCGCGCCGACGATGGTGAAGACGGTGTTGAGGAAGCTCGCCACCACCAGGATCACCAGCAGGGTCGTTGAGCCGTTCGGCGGCAGGACGTCGAGCACCCGCATCATGTAGAGCGACGGGTTCACGGTCATGGCCAGGGCCAGCATCGCGGCGGCGCCCCACTTCTTCCCGATCCATCGCGACAGCCGCCCGGCCATAAAGACGCCCACCGCCAGCGACCCGAAATTGCCCGCGATGATGAGCGAGATCTGGTCGTTGGTGAGTTCCCAGAAGAACAGCCGGAAATAGACCAGCATCGAATTGGCCACGCCCGCGGCCATGGCGCCGAATAGCGCCGCGCCCACCACAATCACATACGGCCGGTAGGTCACGGCGGCGAAGATGTCCGTCAGCGTCTGGCGGAGGTTCAGCTTGGGGGCGGGCGGCGTCGGCCGGAAGGTCTTGATGTGCTTGTGGGTGGCCAGCGACGAGCCGAGCATCGCTGCGCCCATGATCAGCGCGCCCACGAGCCCGTAGGTGGCGTAACCCTCGGGGTTCAGAGTCCCCACCGGATAGTCCTTGGTGGGCCTCAGGAAGACGCTGAACGAGGCGATCGACAGCAGCAAGCCGGCGACCCAGCCGAAGAACTGGCGGTAGGCCAGAAGGCTGGTGCGCTCGTCATAGTCCTCGGCCAGTTCGACGACCAGGGCATGGCTGGGGATCTCGAAGAGCGAGATGGAGAACCGCACCGCCACCGAGAGCAGCACCAGGTACAGGAAGAGCTGGGACGTGCTCAGCGCCTGCGGAGGGTGCCAGAGGAAGTAAAAGCCCAGGGCCGTGGGAATGACGGCGGCGTACATGAACGGATGCCGGCGGCCCCACCGGGAACGCCATCCGTCCGACACGTGGCCGATCATCGGGTCGATCACCGCGTCGACCACCAGCGAGATCATCACCGCCAGGCCGACGGTGCTCGCCGGCAGGCCCAGGGCCTGATTGTAGAACAGCACCAGCAGCGTGCCGAAACCGTTGTCCTTGACCCCGAACGCGATGGAGCCAGCGCCGTAGCCGATCTTGTCGAGCACGCTCTTGCGCGGCGTGCCTGTATGGCGGTCCATCCGCCCCTCCCCCGCCCGGTAACCTAAGCTTTCCGCCGCGTCGCCCGGGCGCCGACGCGGCGGAGCCTAGGCGTCAGAGATCGCGGAAACGCCCGCCTTCGGCGGCGAGCCTGGCGAGCAGCGGAGCCGGCTTCAGCGCCGGACCGAGTTGGGCCTCGAAGCGGCCGAGCGCCCCGACGATCGCGGGCAGCCCCACCTGGTCGGCATAGAACATCGGGCCGCCCTTGTCGGTGGGCCAGCGGAAGCCGTGCACCCAGACCACGTCGATGTCCGAGGCGCGGATCGCCTTGCGCTCCTCGAGGATCCGGGCGCCCTCGTTGATCATCGGGTAGATCAGCCGGGCGAGGATCTCGGCGTCGTCGATCTCTCGGCGAGCCACTCCCTTCCGCGCCGCGAAGTCGGAGATGATCTGCTCCACCTCGGCCGAAGGGCGCGGATTGCGGTCGGCGTCGTAGTCGTAGTAGCCGGCGCTCGTCTTCTGACCGCGGCGGCCCATCTCGCAGAGAACGTCCCGCAGGGTCTCGCCCCGCGACCGACTCGCGTCCCAGCCGATGTCGAGGCCCGACAGGTCGCTCATGGCGAAGGGGCCCATCCGGAAGCCAAACTCGCGCAGCACCCGGTCCACGTCCCAGGGCATGGCGCCTTCGAGGATCAGCAGGTTCGCCTGGTCCTGGCGCGGGAACAGCATGCGGTTGCCCACGAAGCCGGGGCCGACCCCGACCACGGCGGCGATCTTTTCGATCTGCCGGGAGACAGCCAGGGCGGTGGCGATCACGTCCTTCGCCGTCTTCTCCCCGCGCACGATCTCGCACAGCTTCATCACATTGGCCGGCGAGAAGAAGTGCATGCCGACCACGTCCTGCGGCCGCGAGGTGGCCGCGGCGATCGCATCGACATCCAGGTAGGAGGTGTTGGTGGCGAGGATCGCGCCCGGCCGGGCGATGCGGTCGAGGTCGGCGAAAACCTTCTGCTTGAGGCCCAGGTCCTCATAGACCGCCTCGATGATCAGGTCGCAGTCCGCCAGGGCGTCGAGGGACAGGGCGCCGGTCAGCCGCCCGAAGCGGGCCTCGGCCTCCTCCATCGAGAAACGTCCCCGGCTGGCGGAAGCCTCATAGTTGCGGCGCACGACGGCCAGGCCGCGCTCCAGCGCCTCGGCCTTGGCCTCGACGATGGTCACCGGCAGGCCGACGTTGGCGAAGTTCATCGCGATCCCGCCGCCCATGGTGCCGGCGCCGATGACGCCGACCTTGGCCACCGGCCGGACGGGCGTGTCGGAGGGGATGTCTGGAACCAGCCAGCAGTCCTGCTCAGCCTTGGCGAGGTAGGTTTCGGCGTCCAGGTCGGTCGTTGACATCGTTCACTCGTCTCAAGCGGTTCCAGAAGTCGGGGCGCCGCCCAAGCCGCAGCGGCGAACGTCCGGAGCCGCGCGTCGACAAGCCCGCAGCGACCGGCGTCGATCCGCACGGCCGGCACGCCCCCTTCGAGGCCAGACACTATCCAGAACGATACGGTTTGCAAACCGCATCCTCAAATTTACGCAAAAACGGCATTGTTCACTCGGCGTAAGCCGCTATCGTCCCGGAACATCGCAATACCGATTCAACAATTTGTAACCAGGGAATATGGGGGAAGCACAGTGCGCGAAGCCGTAATCGTCTCCATCGCCCGCACGCCGATCGGCCGCGCCTACCGCGGCGCGTTCAACGACACGCCTGCACAGGCCCTGGGGGGACATGCGATCCGTCACGCGGTGGAACGCGCCGGCGTGGCCCCGGAAGAGATCGATGACGTGGTGATGGGCTGCGCCCTGCCCCAGGGCGCCACGGGCTTCAACACTGCGCGCCAAGCGGCCCTGCGCGCCGGCCTCCCGCAAAGCGTCGCGGGCCAGACGATCGACCGCCAGTGCTCTTCCGGCCTGATGGCCATCGCCACGGCGGCCAAGCAGATCATCGTCGACGGCATGAGCGTCACGGTGGGCGGCGGCGTCGAGTCGATCTCGCTGGTCCAGAACGCCCACATGAACCACCACCGGGCGGGCGACCCGGACCTGATCCAGTCGGTTCCCGGCCTCTACATCTCAATGCTCGAAACGGCCGAGCTGGTGGCCGAACGCTACGGCGTCAGCCGTGAGGCCCAGGACGAATATGCGCTGCAGTCGCAGCGGCGCACCGCCGAGGCCCAGGCGGCGGGCCGCCTCGACGCCGAGATCGCGCCGATCACGACCACCATGTTGGTCGTGGACAAGGCCACCGGCGAGCAAAGCCGCCGGGAAGTCACCCTGTCGGCCGACGAGGGCAATCGCCCGCAGACGACCCTGGAAGACCTGCAGAAGCTGCCCCCGGTGTTCAAGGGCGGCTCCTTCGTGAAGGAAGGCCGTTACATCACGGCAGGCAACGCCAGCCAGCTCTCCGACGGCGCCGCCGCCGTGGTGCTGATGGAGGCGAAGGAAGCGGAGCGACGCGGGCTCACGCCCCTGGGCGCCTATCGCGGCATGGCGGTCGCCGGCTGTGCCCCCGAGGAGATGGGCATCGGCCCCGTCTTCGCCGTGCCGAAGCTGCTGAAGCAGGCTGGGATGACCATCGACGACATCGGCATCTGGGAGCTGAACGAGGCCTTCGCCAGCCAAGTCCTCTACTGCCGCGACACGCTCGGCATCCCCAACGACCGACTCAACGTCTCGGGCGGCGCGATCTCGATCGGCCACCCCTACGGGATGACCGGAGCCCGCTCGACGGGGCACGTCCTGATCGAAGGCAAGCGCCGCGGCGCGCGCTACGGCGTGGTGACCATGTGCGTCGGCGGCGGCATGGGCGCCGCGGGCCTTTTCGAAATCTTCTAAAGGCCGCCAGCCGGGCGGCCAGCCCCTCGGGACTGGTCGCCTGGCCACCGGCGCATCAGCCCCTGCCGGGCGAGAGCAATCCTTCGAAGAAGGGGCGGACGTAGAGGTCCACCTCCTGGCCCTTCTCCATGCCCGGCGTCCAGAAGTGCAGTTCGGCCGCCGCATTGATCATGGCGGTCAGCATCTGGGCGGCGATATTGACGTCCACCGGGCGCACCGAGCCGTCGGCCACGCCGTCGCACAGCAGGGCGGCGAAACGGTCCGCCACGCCGTCGAACTTGGCGTGAAGCTGAGGATGGATGGAGACCGGCGCCGTCGTCAGCGCCGAGGTTCGCAAGAGGGGCAGCTCGCCTGACGCCTGGCAGGCGACGAGCGCGGCGGCGGCCGTCGCCAGGGCCTGGAGGCCGCTCGACGAGANCCGCTCGGCCTGGCGGATCGCCCGGCGCATGATCTGAAAGGTGCGCTCGAAGCACGCGACCACGAGTTCATCCTTGGTCTCGTGGTGATAGTAGAAGGCGCCCTTGGTGAGGTTCAGCCGGGCCGAAATCTTGTCGACCGAGGCGCCGACATAGCCCTCCTCGTTGATGAGCTGGGTGGCCGCCCGGAGGAACAGCTCGCCGGCGTCCGGCTCCGCATCGCCCGCCAGATCGGGAAGCGGCTGGGGATTCCATCGCGCCCCGCTGGCCATCAGGCCGTCGAGGAGCAGCGACTCCGTCCTGTCGGCGGCGCGCGCATAGTCCTCGGGCTCCAGCTTGCGCAGCCAGACCACCTCCCAGAACGCTTCGGAGAGCAGCAGGTGGGTGCGCGCATTGCGCTCGAGGCGCGTGAGTCCCTCGGCGCCTGCGCCGTCGAAGAGCCCCCGCATGCGCCTGAACATCTGGGTGTAGGCGACATTGACCGCCTCGCGGTTCAGGGCCCGCACGTCGTTGAAGACCGCGATGTTGTCCGCCTGGCCGAGCGCCTCAGCCCGGCGGAACTCGAAATAGCCGCGATTAAACGCGGCGATCCGCTCCCGCGCCGTGGGCGCCGCCTCCGCCGCCTCCAGCAGGGCCTCGTACTGCGCGACCGCCAGGAGGTAGCAGGCCTCGGCCAGCTCCTCCTTGTTCTTGAAGTAGTAGTTGACGCCGGTGGGCACGATGCCGAGCTTCGCGGCCACGTCGGTGAGGGTCATGCCCCGCACGCCCCGGCGGTTCAACGACGCCACGGCCACCGCGATGATGTCCCGTCTGCGGCGTTCGAAGCGCTGGCTTCTGCGTGGGGTCATTCGCGGTGAACTTTCGGTCAGCGGCCCCTCTCCTCTTAGTGTCCGCGGAATGACGGCTCAACCAGCGGTCGCCGCCTGATAAGAGTCCCGCAGTTCGCGCTTGAGGACCTTGCCGATGTGGCTGCGGGGGAGGCTCTCGACGATCTTGAGGTCGGCGAGGCGCTGGGTCTTGCCGAGGCGGGCGTTGACCCAGGTCTTGAGCTCTTCGGCGGCGATGTCCTGGCCGGGCTTCAGGGCCACGAAGGCCACCGGCGTCTCGCCCCACTGCTCCGAGGGCACGCCCACAACCGCCACCTCCAGCACCGCCGGGTGCTGCATGACCTCGGCCTCGAGGTCGCTCGGGTAGATGTTGAACCCGCCCGAGATGATCATGTCCTTCTTGCGGTCCATGAGGGTGAGGAAGCCGTCCTCGTCGAACCGGCCCACGTCTCCCGTGCGGATGTAGCGAAGACCCTCCGGGCTCCACCATTCGGCGTCCGAGGTCTTGCCCGGCTGGTTGTGGTAGCCGACCATCATCGCCCCCGAGCGGCCGACCACCTCGCCGATCTCGCCCTGGGGCACTTCCTTGCCGTTCTCGTCGATCAGCCGGATGTCATGCCCCGGCAGCGGCCGGCCCACCGTGTGCAGCTTGTCCGGGAACTCGTGGCACAGCAGGCCGCACGAGCCGCCGCCCTCGGTCATGCCGTAGTATTCCACCAGCCCCCCGGGCCAGCGCCGCAGCACCTCGGCCTTCAACTCGGCCGCGAACGGCGCCGAGGTCGAGAACTTCATCCGGTACGAGCTGAGGTCGTACTTGTCGAAGTCCGGATGGGCCAGCAGCCGCCGGTACTGCACCGGCACCAGCATGGCGTGGGTCACTCGATGCTTCTCCGACAGCTGCAGGAACTGCTCCACGTCGAACTTGCCCAGCAGCACCGCCGTCCCGCCGTTGGAGACCGTGGGCAGGAACGAGACCAGGGTGGTGTTCGAATAGAGCGGCGTGGAGATCAGGGTCACCGCGTCCGACGGATAGACGCCCCGGCGGATCTGGCCCCAGCGCATCCGGTGCGGCTGGACGATGCCCTTGGGCGTGCCGGTGGTGCCCGACGAATAGATGATGTTGAAGCCCTGGTCCGGGTCGATCTCATGCAGCACCGGCTTGGCGTCCTCGGGCGCCAGCCAGGCCTCCAGGGGCACGCCGGCGTCGGAGCCGTCGAGGGCCACGCGCAGGGCGCTCACCTCGTCCATGACCCCGGCCAGGGCCTCGGCCACTCCCTTGTCCAGGAAGAACACCTTGGCCCCGCAGTCCTTCAGCTGCAGCACCAGGCTCTCCGGCGTCGACGAGGGCGCCAGCGGGGCCACGACGGCCCCTGCCCGCAGGATGCCCAGGAAGGTCGCCCCATAGGTCGCCGAGGTCGTGGCGCAGATCGCCGCCACCTCGGCCTTGCCCACGCCGTCCCGCTGCAGCGCCGCGGCGATGCGGTCCATCAGACGGTCGAGCTCGGCGTAGGAGATCGTCCGCTGCGCGTCGATCAGCGCAGACTTCTCCCCCACTTCCGCCGCCTGCGCCCGGATCACATCGGCGATGGTCCCGAA
>Ga0065721_10051319_pt1 | contig 15317 bp, 12 predicted proteins | sample Mesricmetagenome_FD_59108 | JGI IMG/M metagenome (GOLD analysis project Ga0065721, IMG submission 59108) | Mesophilic microbial community from rice straw/compost enrichment Sample: eDNA_1 v2 (version 2) | ecosystem: Engineered > Solid waste > Grass > Composting > Bioreactor | place: USA: Davis... | reverse complement strand
CGGCGGGTGCCGCCCCGAACGAGCCGGGCGTGGTCGATGCCGATTTCGAGGAAGTGGACGACGACAAGAAGAAGTCGGCGTAAGTGTTCGGACCGGAGGCAATTGATGGGCTGCCGCCCGTTGCCTCCGGTGTCACAGCCGGGGAAACCCGGTCCCATGCAAGTATCGGCCGGCCCGTCACCATTCCACCGGTGGCGGGCCGGAGATATGCTGGGTTGGTTTGATGTGAAGGCGGTCGGGGCCCATGGCGAAACAGGACTATTACGAACTGCTCGGGGTGGCGAAGGGCGCCAGCGCGGACGAGATCAAAAAAGCGTACCGCAAGATGGCGATGCAGTATCACCCGGACCGCAACCAGGGTGACAAGGACGCCGAGCAGAAGTTCAAGGAAATCAACGAAGCCTACGACGTTCTGAAGGACGAGCAGAAGCGCGCGGCCTACGACCGCTTCGGCCACGGCGCCTTCGAGAACGGCCGCGGTGGCTTCGGCGGTGGCGGATTCGGCGGCGGTGCCGGCGGGTTCGACTTCGGCGGCGGCTTCGCCGACATCTTCGACGAGATGTTCGGAGAGTTCATGGGTGGCCGCCGCGGTGGCGGCGGTGCGGCATCGGGCCGCGGCCAGGACCTGCGCTACAACCTGGAGATCGGGCTGGAGGAGGCCTTCAAGGGCACCCAGGCCACGGTGCGCGTGCCCACCACGGTGGCGTGCGACAGCTGCAACGGCTCCGGTGCGGCGGCCGGGACCCAGCCGATCACCTGCCCGACCTGCCAGGGCCACGGCAAGGTGCGCGCGCAGCAGGGCTTCTTCACCATCGAACGCACCTGCCCCGGCTGTCACGGCCAGGGCCGCGTGATCAAGGATGCCTGCAAGAGCTGCGGTGGCGCCGGCCGCCTGCGCAAGGAGAAGACCCTTCAGGTCAACATCCCCGCGGGCGTGGAGGACGGCACGCGCATCCGACTGGCCGGCGAGGGCGAGGCGGGGCTGCGCGGGGCTCCCCCGGGCGACCTCTACATCTTCCTGGCCATCGCACCGCACCCGATCTTCCAGCGCGACGGAGCCAACATCCACTGCCGCGTGCCGATTCCCATGACCACGGCGGCGCTGGGCGGCACGGTGGAGGTGCCGACCATCGAGGGCAGCCGCACCAAGGTGACGGTCCCGCCGGGCACCCAGTCCGGCCACCAGTTCCGCATCAAGGGCAAGGGCATGTCGGTGCTGCGCAGCCAGCAGCGCGGCGACATGTACATCCAGGCGGTCGTCGAAACCCCGGTCAACCTGACCAAGAAGCAGCAGGAACTGCTGCGCGAGTTCGACAAGGCCGGCAAGGAAGGCTCCCACCCGCAGTCCGAAGGCTTCTTCGCCAAGGTGAAGGAGCTGTGGGAAGACCTGAAGGACTGAGCGTACAGCCCTGAACGGATCGACATGGCAAAGGCCCGGTGGTGTCCCACCGGGCCTTTTTCCTGGCCGCTTTTCGGTAGTGCATGTGCATCCCATGGGCGCTTCATGGGCGGCAGGCAGTGGTATGACCAATCGCACGTTGACAGCCTGCACGCTGAGGACGAATATTAACCATTCATCTCGCATGGCAATCGGCAGAGCCCCGGCAAGCCGCCGCACACGGGCGTACTCATCCTTCTCACAGGAAATCACGTTGCCCAGGGGGACCTTCGCGTGTATCAACAGGCGCTTAATCTCCTGAGGCAGTTTGCGGAGAGGGCGTTCCAGGCCGTGAGCGGTGATCTCTCCATCGAGCAATTGCGCGATCTGATGCATCCGGGCGGTCACACGCCCATCATCCAGCGTCGCCGCGCGGTTCTGATCCACTCGCGCGTGCGGATGGTCGCGGCCGCCTTTGCCGTGCTGACCCCCCTGTGGGTCGTCATCGACGTCATCATCTTCGGCTGGCCGCTGTGGGGCTATCTCGCCGGGCTGCGCTTCGTGGCGAGCCTGGCTTTCGGGGCGCTGGCCCTGGGCTACCGCATCAGCGACGACATGGGCAGCGCGTGGCGCGGGCTGGCGTTGCTGCTGGCGGTGCCGACGCTGTTCTTCCTGGGCTCCCACCCCATGCTGAACGAGCAGGAGATCATCGGCAGCGCCGCCGCCGTGGCCGCCGGATACGCTTTCCTGCCTTTCGTGATGGTGGCGGGACTCAGCGTCTTTCCGCTGACGGCGGTGGAGGGCATGATCTTCGCCCTGCCCCTGCTGTCGGCCCACCTGCTGGCGGGCGTCTACGGCTCGCTGGTCTTCCCCTTCCCGTCCTACCTCGGCGCCCTGTGGCTGCTGGTGCTGATCATGGTGGTGGCGACCCTGTCCGCCATGAGCCAGTTGCATTTCATGATGGCGCTCGTCGATCAGGCGTCGCACGACGGGCTGACCGGCGCCTTCTCCCGCCGCATCGGGGAGGAGCTGCTGCGCCTCCAGTTCGCGCACGCTCAACGGTCGGAGCATCCGCTGTCGCTGGTCTTCTTTGACCTGGACAACTTCAAGGGCATCAACGACCGCTTCGGCCACGACCAAGGCGACAAGGTGCTGGGCCGCGCGGCCGAGTCGATCCGCGGCATGCTGCGCCAGTCCGACGTGCTGGTGCGCTGGGGCGGCGAGGAGTTCCTGGTCATCATGCCGAACACCCCCCGCGACGGCGCTCTGATCGCGGTGGAACGGCTGCGCATCAAGGGCTTCGGCCAGCGCCCGGACGGCACCGCCCAGACCGCCAGCGTCGGCATCTCCGAATACAGCATCGACCGCCCAGCCAGCTGGGAAAAGCTGGTCGAACTGGCCGACCACCGCATGTACCTCGCCAAGCAGAGCGGCAAGGACCGCATCGTCGCCGCCGACCGGGTGCTTGAACCCGCGGAGTGATGACGCCCGCCCCAAACGAAAACCGCCCGGAAGCGCTGGCTTCCGGGCGGTTCGTCGTTTCAGGCCGATGTTCGGATCAGGCCGATGCAACGGCAACCGTTATTCGTCGCGCTGTCCCAGGAACTGCAGCAGGAACTGGAACAGGTTGATGAAGTCCAGGTAGAGGGTCAGCGCGCCCATCAGGGCCAGCTTGCCCTGGCTTTCGCGGTCGTACCCCTCGGCGTACTGCTCCTTGATCGCCTGGGTGTCGTAAGCGGTCAGGCCGGTGAAGATCACGACGCCGATGGCGGAGATGGCGAAGTGCAGCGCCGGCGACTGGAAGAAGATGTTGGCGAGGCCGGCGATGATGATGCCGAACACGCCCATCATCAGGAACGAGCCCATCCGCGTCAGGTCGGCCTTCGTGGTGTAGCCGTACAGGCTCATCGCCAGGAAGGTCGCGGCCGTCACGAAGAAGGTCAGCGCGATGCTGGCCCCGGTGAAGACCAGGAAGATCGCCGCCATCGACAGGCCCATGGCCGCGCAGTAGGCCCAGAACACCAGCTGCGCCGACGCAAAGGACAGCCGGTTGATGCCGAAGGACAGCACCATCACGAAGGCGAGCGGCGCCAGCATGACCACCCACTTCAGGGGCGTCATGAAGATCGCCTGCATCATCGCCGGGCTGGTCGAGACCAGGAACGCCACAAGGCCCGTGACGACGAGGCCGGCACCCATGTAGTTGAACACACGCAGCATGTGCTGCCGCAGGCCTTCGTCGAAGTAACCCCGATCGATCGCGCGGCCTGCGGTCGCGTACCGGTTAAAGGTCGGGTCAGCCATAGGACGTCCTCGGAAAAAGTTATTCCCGTTGTCCTGACATATTGGCGAATAAGCTTTGCGGTTCAACAGGAATCGGAAGCGTGGCCGTTCCATGACAGAGCTTTCACGACCCTGTCATGCCGATCTTTCGGACAGGACGAACACTATAGTTCGTACACTATTCATTACGCAGCAGCGGTGCAGAGGGCTGCCCCAGCGCCCGCCATGTCCCGTAGAAGCCGAAGGCCAGCGTGATGGCGGTGCTGAGCAAGGCCGTGGTGACCACGGCCGAGGGCAGGAACGTCCACTCCCAATGCATCAGGCGCGTCAGCACCGCCCAGGCGGTCACTGTACCGATGATCCCGGCGATGAGGGCGGTCAGGATGCCCAGAAGTCCGTATTCCAGAAGGAAAGCCTTCAGCACGTCCGCCCGCGTCGCGCCCAGCACCTTCAGCACCACCGCGTCGTAGACCCTCCGACGGTGCCCGGCGGCGACCGCGCCGGCCAGCACCAGCGTGCCGGCGAACAGCGTGATGCCGGCGGTGATGCGCACCGCGGTGCCGATGTGGCCCAGCATGGTGTTGACGGTGTCCAGCGCGTCCTTCACCCGCACCAGCGTGACGTTGGGGTAGCGTTGCAGCACGGCGCGCTGCACTTGGGGCTCCGCCTCCGGCGTGCTGCGGATGGTGGCGATCCAGGTCTGCGGCGCCTTTTCCAACGTGCCCGGCGCGAAGACCAGCGTGTAGTTGATGGCCAGCGTCGAGAAGTCGGCGGAGCGCACATTGGCGACCTTCGCCTCGATACTGCGGCCCAGGATGTTGACGCCCAGCCGCGCGCCGGGGCCGATGCCGAAGGCGTTCGCCACGCTCTGGTGGATGGAGATCAGCGGCTCGCCCTTATAGTCCTCGGCCCACCAGGAACCGGCGACGATCTCCGAATGCTCCGGCAGCTTGGCGGAATAGGTGATGCCGCGGTCGCCGGACAGCACCCAGGCCTGGTCGGGGTTGGCGAGCGCCTGTTCCGCCGGCTTGCCGTTCACGCTTTCGATCCGCCCGCGCAGGGACGGCACGGCTTCGAAGTCGCGGGTGCCCGGCATTGCGGTGACCATCTGGCGAAGCGGCTCGAACTGGTCCGGCTGGACGTCCACGAAGAAGAAGCTGGGCGCGTCCTTGGGGATGGTCTCGTTGACGCGGCGAGAGAAATTGCCCTCGATCAGCGCGATGGCGACCAGCACGGTGAGGCCGAGGCCGAGCGACAGCACCACCGTCCCGGTCGGGTTGCCCGGCCGGTGCAGGTTGGCCAGCGCCAGCCGCAGGCCCGGCCGGCGCGGGCGGCCGACTCCGGCTGCCCCCTTGGTGACCAGCCACGCCGCCGCGCGGAAGGCGATGAAGGTGGCGATGGAGCCGCCGACGAACCACGCGGCGAAGCCCTTGTTCTCCGCCGTCGCGATGGCGAGTGCCGCCAGCGCTGCGACGGTCAGCGCCGTCGCCAGGATGTAGCCGGCGCGCGGCCGGCCACCGGCCGGAGCCACCACGTCGCGGAACTGCGCCGCCGCCGGCACCTCCCGCGCGCGGCCGAGCGGCCAGAGCGAGAAGGCCAGCGCCGTCAGCACGCCGTAGAGCGCCGCCAGCGCCAGGGCGCCTGGATAGACGCCGATGTGCGCCGACACCGGCAGCACATCCTCCAGCAGCATGCCCAGACCCAGCGGCGCCACGGCGCCCAGGACCAGACCGAAGACGATACCGAGCGCGGCCAGGGCCAGGATTTGCAGAAGATAGACCTGGAAGACCAGCGGCCCTGGCGCGCCCAGGCATTTCAGCGTCGCGACGGTCCGCGCCCGCGAATCGAGGTGGCTGCGCACTGCGTTGCCGACACCGACGCCGCCGACCAGCAGGGCCGTCAGCCCGACCAGCGTCAGGAACAGGGTCATGCGCTCGATGAAGCGCTCCACCTGGGGCGAGGCGTTGGTGAAGTCGCGCACACGCCAGCTCGCGTCCGGAAAGCGCGCCTTCAGCGCGGCCTGCCACGCGGCGACATCGGTGCCCGGCTTCAGGGCGACCTTGTCGTTCCAGTAGACGATGCTGCCCGGTTGCAGCAGCCCGGTGCTCTCCAGCGACGGCAGCGCGACCATCAGCCGCGGCCCGAGTGAAAAGGCACCGGATGAGGCGCGGTCCGGCTCCCGCGCCAGGACGCCACGGATGGTGAAGGTGCTATCGCCAAGCCGCACCGTGTCGCCGATCTTGGCGTTCAGCCGGTCGAGCACGCTTTCCTCGACCAGCGCCCCCCAGGCCCCGTCCTTGGCAACCAGCGCGGCCTGAAGATCGCCCTCGGGGCGCAGCGCGGCGTCGCCATAGAGCGGGTACAGGCCGTCCACTGCCTTCAACTCGATCAGCGTGGACCGTTGGTCATCCGCCGAGCGCGCCATGGCGCGCATCTCCACCGATTGCGAGACGCGGCCCGACTGCTCCAGGAAGACCCGCTGCTCGGGTGTCGGCGGCGCGTAGATCTGCCTCACCGACACGTCGCCGCCCAGGATGGCGCGCCCGTCCTCCTGCAACCCGGCGAGGATGCCGCCGGACACCGACTGCACCGCGGCGATGGCGGCAACGCCCAGCGTCAGGCAGGCCAGGAAAATCCAGAATCCCTTCAGCCCTCCGCGCAGCTCGCGGCGGGCAAGGCGGAAGGCGAGGGAGAGGTTGGTCATTCTGAAACCACCGGACGCCGGAAGGGATTCACCACCAAGACACCAAGACACCAAGTGCGGCGCGCCAGTCTTGCGCGCCGACCGCCAGCCTGTGCCTGACCGTTTCGTGGATCCTTGGTGCCTTGGTGTCTTGGTGGTGACATAACCCAGCGCGAAGCCATGGCTAATCCCCCGCAACCCGCACCCGCTCGGTGCGGGCGGCGAGGCCGTCGTCGACAATGCGGCCGTCCATCAGGCGCACCGTGCGGTCGCAGCGCTTGGCCAACGCGGGATCGTGGGTGATCAGGACGAGCGTCGTGCCGCGGCGCTCGGCAAGGTCGAACAGCAGTTCCACGATGGTCGAGCCGGTGTCGACGTCCAGGTTGCCGGTGGGCTCGTCGGCCAGCAGCAGGGAGGGTTCGGCGACGAAGGCGCGGGCCAGCGCCACGCGCTGCTGCTCGCCGCCCGACAGCTGACCCGGATAGTGACTGAGCCGATGGCCGAGTCCCACCGCCTCCAGCCCCGCCCGCGCGCGGTCGAAAGCGTCGGCGGCCCCGGCGAACTCCAGCGGGATCGCCACGTTCTCCAGCGCCGTCATGGTGGGGACGAGGTGGAAGGCCTGAAAAACGATGCCGACATGGTCACGGCGGAACCGTGCGAGCCCGTCCTCGTCCAGCCTGCCCAGGTCATGGCCGGCGACCTGGACTCCGCCGCTCGTGGGGCGTTCCAGCCCGGCCATGACCATCATCATTGTGGACTTGCCGGAGCCCGACGGACCGACCACGCCGACCCTCTCCCCCGGCTCGACGTGGAGATTCAATCCCCGCAGGATGTTGACGGGTCCGGCCGCGCTGTCCAATCTCAAGTGGACCTCGTCGAGGGCGACGATGGCAGAGGCCGGGGAATTGGGTCGGGACATTGGCATGCGTCTCACGAACGAGCGGAAAAGCCTTTCGCCATATGGCACGGTGCGCCGCCAATTCAACGTTGCGGTCGCCGCGCTTATGGTGGCCGTGGGGTGCGGCATGGTGACGCCTGTTATGGCGGCGCCGGCCAGCACCGGTGCGCCGCTGAAGCTGCTGGCCTTGGGCGACAGCCTGACCGCCGGCTATGGCCTGCCCGAGCCGCAGGCCTTCACCACGCAGTTGCAGGCGGCGCTGCGGGCCAAGGGCTATCAGGTGACCATCATCAACGCCGGCGTGTCGGGCGATACCACGGCCGGCGGGCTGTCGCGGCTCGACTGGGCGCTGGCCGACAAGCCGGATGCCGTGCTGGTGGAACTGGGAGCCAACGACATGCTGCGCGGGCTCGACCCCGCCGCGGCGCGCCGGAACCTGGATGGCATCCTGAAGCGGCTGGCCGCCGACAAGCTGCCCGTTCTGCTGGCCGGGATGTACGCGTCGCCCAGCCTGGGCCGCACATACGCCGACCAGTTCAACGCGATTTACCCGGATCTCGCCCGCACGTACGACGTACAGCTCTACCCGTTCTTCCTCGACGGCGTGGCGGCCGACGCCGCGCTGAACCAGGGCGACGGCATCCATCCAAACGCGGCCGGAGTGAAGGTGATCGTGGAGCGCATCACGCCCTACGTCGCCCGCCTCCTGGACAGCATCAGCAAACCCGGAGGCTGACCCATGGCGACCCTGGCCGACGACACCGCAACGGACGTGTTCTTCAAGGCCGCCTCGGCCATCGGTTCCGAATGGGGACCGGTGGTGAAGTCCTGCCTGGACGAGCTGGGGCCGGTGGAGGGCTGCAACCTCGGCTTCCTCTACATCACCGACGCGCTGGCGGAGCACGCGACCAGCATCGTCACGCTGCTGCGCGGGGTGACCGGCATCCGCGACTGGGTGGGCACCGTCGGCATCGGCGTCTGCGCCAACGACGAGGAATGGTTCGACCAGCCGGCCATCGCCGTGATGGCCGCCCGCCTGCCGCCGGACAGCTTCCGCCTGTTCCCCGTGGTGAGCGGCGACCTGGAGCCGCTGCGCCGCATGGCCGGCGGCTGGCTGGACAAGCATGGCGCGTCGCTGGCGCTGGTGCACGCCGACCCGCGGCACCAGGACCTCGCCGGTCTGGTCACCACCTTGTCCGAATCGACGGCGAGCTTCCTGGTCGGCGGGCTCAGCGCCTCCCGCTCCGAGTTTCCGCAGTTCACCATTCCCGGCAACACCGCCACCATGACCAGCGGCCCGGTGGCGGACGGCGGCGTGTCGGGCGTGCTGTTCGCACCGACGCTGAACGTCGCCACCGGCCTCAGCCAGGGCTGCACGCCCATCGGGCCGAAGCGCACCATCACGGCGGCCGAGGACAACGTCATCCTGGAGATCGACGGCCGCCCGGCCCTGGACGTCTTCAAGGAGGACATCGGCGAACTGCTGGCCCGCGACCTGCGGCGCGTGTCCGGCTACATCTTCGCCGGCCTGCCGATTCCGGGGACGGATACGGCGGACTACCTGGTGCGCGACCTCATCGCCATCGACCCGCGGGCGGGCTGGATTTCCATCGCCCACCGGGTGCAGAGCGGCCAGCCCATCCTGTTCACCCGCCGCGACCAGCAGAGCGCCGAGTCCGACATGCGGCGCATGCTGGCCAATTTGAAAAAGCGCGTGAAAACCACGCCCAAGGGCGCCATCTACGTCAGCTGCATCGCCCGCGGCCCGAGCCTGTTCGGCGACGGCAGTCAGGAACTTGCCATGATCCGCGAGACCTTCGGCGACATCCCATTGGCGGGCTTCTTCGCCAGTGGCGAGATTTCCCACAATCGGCTGTACGGATATACGGGCGTGCTGACCCTGTTTCTTTGAGTCCCAGATTCTTTGAGGATTTGACCCTGATGCAATGCCGTCCGCTCGGCCGAACCGGCCTGTCGGTCAGCGCCATCGGCCTGGGCACCATGACCTGGGGCCGCCAGAACACCGAGGCCGAAGGCCATGAACAGATGGATTACGCGCTCGACCAGGGCGTGAATTTCTGGGACACGGCCGAGATGTACGCCATCCCTCCGACCGCCGACACGTACGGGCGTACGGAGGAGGTGATCGGCAGCGGGTTCAAGATGCGCGGCAAGCGCGACACGGTGATCCTGGCGACCAAGATCATCGGCGGAGCCGACGGCGGCTTCGGCTGGGTGCGCGGCGGCGGGTCGAAGCCGGACCGCGCCAACATCTTCGCGGCGGCGGAGGCCAGCCTGCGCCAGCTCCAGACCGACTACATCGACCTGTACCAGCTGCACTGGCCGGACCGCTCCACCAACCGCTTCGGCCCGCGCAACTACATCCACCGCCCGGAGAAGGACCGCACGCCGATCGAGGAGACGCTGTCCGCCCTGGACGAGCAGGTGAAGTCCGGCAAGGTGCGCCACGTCGGCGTGTCCAACGAGTCGCCCTGGGGCGTGATGCAGTTCCTGACGCTGTCGGAGCAGAAGGGTCTGCCGCGCATCGCCTCGATCCAGAACGCCTACAACCTGCTGAACCGCACCTTCGAGCAGGCGCTGGCCGAGGTATCGATGCGCGAGGATGTGGCGCTGCTGGCCTACTCCCCGCTCGGCGCCGGGACGCTGTCGGGCAAGTATCTGGACGGAGCCGTGCCGCCCGCCACGCGCCGCGCCATCGCAAGTCGCGCTACGCCACCGTCAACGCCGACGCCGACGCCGACGCGGCCACCCGCGAATACCTGGAGGTCGCCCGGCGCCACGGCCTGTCGCCGACGCAGATGGCCATCGCCTTCACCCTGTCCGACGACGTGTTGAAGGACATCGAGGCGGTGAACGCCCGCTACCCCGACCCGTGCCCGTAAATTCTGGAAGCCTATGATCCGTCTCTTCGTCGCGCTCGACTTTCCGGAAGATGTCCGCCAGCGGCTGGCGGGGCTTGGGGGCGGAGTCCCCGGTGCCCGCTGGACCGAGGCCGACAACCTGCACCTGACGCTTCGCTTCATTGGCGAGGTGCCGGGCGATCAGGCCGCCGAGATCGATCAGGCGCTGGCGGAGGTGACGGCCCCGGCCTTCGACCTTGTCCTGGACGGCGTGGGCGTGTTCGGCAGCGGCCGGAACGCCCGCGTCCTCTGGGCGGGGGTCGAGCGCAGCGACGCCTTGTCGCACCTCCAGTCCAAGGTCGAGTCGGCGCTGGTGCGCTGCGGCCTGCCGGCGGAGGAGCGCAAGTTCTCCCCCCACATCACGCTCGCCCGCCTGAAGGACGCGCCGAAGGACCGCATCGGCCGCTTCATCGAGGAACGCGGCCTGTTCCGCGCCGGCCCGATCCGCATGGACCACTTCACGCTCTACCGCAGCCACCTGGGCAAGGGTGCGGCGGTGTACGAGGCGTTGGGGGAGTATGAGTTGGGGTGAGAGGTTGGATTCTCGTCCGGCAACTTATTTTACACGGATTTCACGGATTTATTCACGGATGACACGGATTTCTTTTTGATGCTCGCTCAGCGCCCGCTTCTCGGATGGCCAATGCTGGGCAAGCTTTTTAAAAAATCCGTGTCATCCGTGCTCAAATCCTTGAAATCCGTGTGAACCCTGTTGCCCGCAAGAATCCCGAACCTTACAGCGGCACGCCCTTGATCATGCGCGGCAGATCGCCGACCACGCCCATGGCATGGCGCATGAAGAAGCGCTTCAGCGGCGGCAGGCGGTTGACCACGGCCATGCCGACGTCGCGGGCAATGCGGAGCGGCGGGATGTTGTTGGAGAACAGGTGCACCAGCCCGTCGCAGACCGCGGCCAGCAGCACCGTGTCGAAGCGGCGCCAGCGCTGGAAGCGAGCCAGCACCTGCGGCGCGCCAACGTCCAGGCCCAGGCGGTGGGCGTCCACGATCACCTCGGCCAGCGCGGCCACATCGCGCAGGCCCAGGTTCAGGCCCTGCCCGGCAATGGGGTGGATGGCGTGGGCCGATTCGCCAACCAGCGCCAGACGCTCCGCGATGAAGCTCTCGGCCAGCAGGACCGACAGCGGCCAGGCCTCGCGCCGGGTCAGCAGTTCGATGTCGCCGAGATAGCCGCCGGAGCGGCGCGACAGTTCGTCGATGAACTGGTCGTCGGGCAGCTTCAGGTACATGTCGACCAGCGACGTCTTCTCGCTCCACACGATGGAGGAGCGGTTTTCCGTCATCGGCAGCACGGCGAAGGGGCCGTTCGGCATGAAATGCTCCACCGCCACGCCGTTGTGCGGCTCCGAATGGCGGATGGTGCAGATCATGGCGCTCTGGTCATAGGACCAGCGCCGCACCTTGATGCCGGCGCTGTCGCGCGCCAGCGACCGGCGGCCGTCGGCGCCCACCACCAGCCGCGCCTTCACCACCCGCCCGTCGGCCAGCGTGACGGAGGCCCCGCCGCGCGACCGCTCGACCTTCGTCGCCCGGGCGGGCGCCAGATGCACAAGGCCCGGCAGTTCCGCCGCGCGGGCGAACAGAGCACGGCGCATGTCCTTGTTGTCGAGGATCCAGCCGAAGGGCTGGTGCGTGCCGTCCCAGGTCAGCTCGGTGTGGTCGTAATGGACGAACAGCGGCGAGAACTGGTCGGCGACGCGGATGTCCAGGATGGAGCCGGCGTGCTGCTCCATGTGCTTCCACACGCCCGCCCCCTCCAGCACCTTCATGGAGGCGTAGGCGATCGCCGTTGTGCGGATGTCGAATCCGTCCGCCGCGTGATGGTCGGGGCTGTCCCGGTCGATGCAGACCACCGGCACGCCGGCCGTGGCCAATGCCGCCGCCATGCTGAGCCCGGCGAGCCCGCCGCCCAACACCACAACCTCGGTCGTGATCTCCTGCGCTGCGGTGTTGCCCGAATCGGTCATGATGACGCTGCCCTTCCCTGAGTGTACGCGGGGGTGAACAATCGTCCCGCCGAGGCCGGATGTCCAGTGGCGCTGCGTCGCGTCTTGTCAGCTGCACAGAAAATAGGCACTCTCTGCCCAAGGCCGCGCCGTAATCGCCGGTTTCGTCCGGAAACGTTGGGTTCTTCAACCGGCACGATTTTTGAAAACGTTGATTTTTGCGGTCGAGGCGAACACGCTCGATGCACGTTCGGGCTGCTCCTCCGGGACGGGGGATCGGTCGAGGGGGCCGGGCAAAACCGCGCGGGCCGGTACACACGCTTTAAGGGGAAGCCACATGAAACTGGTTATGGCCATCATCAAGCCGTTCAAGCTCGACGAAGTGCGCGAGGCGCTGACGTCGCTCGGGATCCAGGGCCTGACGGTGAGCGAGGTCAAGGGCTTCGGCCGCCAGAAGGGTCAGACCGAAATCTACCGCGGCGCCGAGTACTCCGTGAGCTTCCTGCCCAAGGTGAAGGTCGAGGTCGCCGTGTCCGACGACCAGTACGAGCAGGTGGTCGAGGCGATCCAGAAGGCCGCCAACACCGGCCGCATCGGCGACGGCAAGATCTTCGTCCTGGAAATCGCCCAGGCCGTGCGCATCCGCACCGGCGAGACCAACGCCGAAGCCCTGTAAGTCGCAACAGGTCACGGCGCGCGACCGGTTCGTTCCGGGTCCGCCCAGCGCGGCGGACCCCGGGCGCACGCACCCCGTTTCCCCGCCGCCTTTCCCGCGCCGGGTGAAGGCGCCTTCGGTTTTTCTTGCCGGGCGGCCCTCGGTGACTTGTCCGGGGTGCCGCCATTCCTTTGCAAGCCGCCGCCAACCGGCCGCTTCGCACGCTGTATGCTTCCCATGACCGGCGCTGGACCGGGCCTTGTCCGGTTTTGTTCCCTTGTGCCGGGACTCCCCCGCCGGTAGGATCGTTTCCGATTCGTACGGGTCACGCCGTATGGGCGGATTCGTCCTTTTGGAAGGATTTTCGGCGGCATGTCCACTCCGGACCTCGGCACCTTCGCGCTCATCAACGACCGGCTCGACCGGCTGTCCGACTACCCCTTCACGCGGCTGGCGACGCTGCTGTCCGGCGTGACGCCGCGCGCCAACGTCGAGCCGATCATGATGTCGGTGGGCGAGCCGCAGCACCAGCCGCCCGCCATCATCGACGAGACGCTACGCGCCAACGCGCATCTCTGGGGCAAGTACCCGCCGGTGGGCGGCACGCCGGACTTCCGCGCCGCCGTCGGCGACTGGCTGACCCGCCGCTACACCCTGCCCGCCGGCCTGTTCGACGCCGAGAAGTCCGTGCTGCCCGTGTCCGGCACGCGGGAGGCGCTGTTCCTGCTGGCCCTGCTGGCCGTGCCGACCTCCAAGGCAGGCCGGCAGCCGGCCGTGCTGATGCCCAATCCCTTCTACGCACCCTACGAGGGGGCCGCCCTGCTGGCCGGGGCGGAGCCGGTGTTCCTGTCGGCGACGCGCGAGACCGGCTTCCTGCCCGATCTCGACGCCCTGGCGCCGGAGCTTCTGGAGCGCACCGCTCTGTTCTACCTGTGCACCCCGGCCAACCCGCAGGGGGCTGCGGCCGACGCCGCCTACCTGAAGAAGGCCATCGGTTTGGCGCGGCAGTACGGCTTCATCCTGGCGGTGGACGAGTGCTACGCCGAGATCTACCTGGACACGCCGCCGGTCGGCGCGCTCCAGGTCGCTTCGGGCCTCGACCACGGCGGGAAGCCGTGGGCCAACCTGCTGGTTTTCCATTCGCTGTCCAAGCGGTCCAGCGCCGCCGGCCTGCGGTCCGGCTTCGTGGCCGGCGATCCGGAGCTGGTCTCCCGCTTCTCCCGCGTTCGCAGCTATTCCAACGCCGGCATGCCTCTGCCGGTGCTCGCGGCCAGCGCCGCGCTGTGGCGCGACGAGGCGCATGTGGAGGAGAACCGCGCGCTCTACCGCGCCAAGTTCGAGGTGGCGGAGGCCGCGCTGAAGGGGCGTTTCGGCTATTACCGGCCGGACGGCGGCTTCTTCCTGTGGCTGGACGTCGGCGACGGTGAGGAGGCGACGCGCCGCCTGTGGGCGGAAGGCGCCATCCGGGTGCTGCCCGGCGCCTATCTGTGCCGCAGCAACCCCGGCGAGCCGAACCCCGGCACGCCCTTTATCCGCGTCGCGCTCGTCAACGACACGGACACCGTCGCCCACGCCTGCGCCGCCATCGCCCGCATCCTGGGGTGAGCGGCGCAACACCACACAAATAAGGATTTTCACCACCAAGGCACCAAGACACCAAGGTGATGTGCGCCGGCGTCGAGTGCAGACCCGCAGTCTGTGCCGAACCTTGATGAACAGATCTTGGTGCCTTGGTGTCTTGGTGGTGAATGTTTTACACCCCGGCCGCCTCTTCACCCCAACCCTTCTTTCATCCTTTCTCTTTTAGAAAGAAGGAGTTCGGCACCAGCACGTTAGGGACCTTCTGCCCATGGCACGACCCGCAAGCCCCCGCAGCGGAAGCGGCAAATCCTCCAGCCGGTCGGAGAAGCCGCCTTTCTTCTCGCCCGCCATGCGCGCCTTCGTGGTGGCGCGGGCGCGCGAGTTGGCGGGGTTTGCGCTCGGCGTGGTCGGGCTGATCCTGTTGATCGTGCTGGGCAGCTACAGCCCGTCCGACCCGTCCTGGAACGCGGTGCCCGCCGCCGGAGCCAAGACGCAGAACCTGTTCGGCCTGTTCGGCGCCTATCTGGCCGACCTGCTGATCCAGTCGCTGGGCTGGGCGGCCTATCTGCTGGCGCTGGTGCCCATGATGTGGGGCTGGCGGCTGAGCCTGCAGAAGAGCGTCCGGCACCCCCTGTTCCGCAGCGTGCTGGCGGTGTGGGGCGTGCTGTGCATCGCCATGCTGCTGGCCGGCATGTCCACCATCGACGACGATCCGCTGCGCGGCCACCCCGGCGGCAGCTTCGGCATGGTGCTGCTGGAGGGCGTCAGCAACCTGCTGTTCGGCGGGGGCGGCAAGTCGGTGGTCGCGACCTCGGCCGGCGTGTTCGGCGCCTTCATCCTGTTCGTCGCCATGGGCCTGTCCATCGGCGAGTGGCTGGCCAGCCTGCGCCAGCTTTTCTCCGCCATCGGCCGGATCGGCCGCGGTGCCCGCGCGGGCGCCACGCTGGTCCGCGA
>Ga0065721_10051317_pt1 | contig 15319 bp, 13 predicted proteins | sample Mesricmetagenome_FD_59108 | JGI IMG/M metagenome (GOLD analysis project Ga0065721, IMG submission 59108) | Mesophilic microbial community from rice straw/compost enrichment Sample: eDNA_1 v2 (version 2) | ecosystem: Engineered > Solid waste > Grass > Composting > Bioreactor | place: USA: Davis... | reverse complement strand
CTCGGCGTCCACCCTCTCATCGCGTTTGCCGCCGTCCTCGTCATCTCGACGCTCTTCGGCTGCCTGATGGGAGCGATGATCCGCTATCTCGGCATCCCGCCTTTCGTGGTGACGCTTGCCGGCATGTTCCTCGCCCGCGGCGCCGCTTACCTGATCTCCACCGAATCCGTGCCGATCTCCCACCCGATGATCGATGCGATCCAGGGCTTCTTTTTCCGCTTCCCCGGCGGCGGCCGGCTGACGGCGCTCGCCATGCTGATGCTGCTGGTCTTCATCGTCGGCGCCTTCGTCGCCGGCCGCACACGCTTCGGCGCCAATGTCTATGCGATCGGCGGCAACCAGCAATCCGCCGAGCTGATGGGCGTCCCGGTCGGCTCCACGACCGTCGGCATCTATGCGCTGTCCGGCTTCCTGTCCGGCCTCGCCGGCATCGCCTATACGCTCTACACCTCGTCCGGTTATTCGCTTGCGACCGTCGGCGTCGAGCTCGATGCGATCGCCGCCGTCGTCATCGGCGGCACCTTGCTCACCGGCGGCGTCGGCCTCATCGCCGGCACGTTCGTCGGCATCCTGATCCAGGGGCTGATCCAGACCTACATCGTCTTCGACGGCACGTTGTCGTCCTGGTGGACAAAAATCGTCATCGGCATCCTGCTCTTCGTCTTCATCGTATTGCAGCGCGGCATCATCTGGTATTCAAACAGGAAATTGGCCGAGGGCCGGCTGAAGGAGGTTTGATTGGGTCTTCTGGAGACGACGATCAGTGGACGAAAGCGCCGCAGCAACCACGCGCATGTGGTCGCCGAGCTCGGCCGCGGGATCGTGTCCGGCAAGATACCCGAAGGCTCGCTGCTGCCTGGCGATGCGGAGCTTTCGGCCCGTTTCGGCGTCTCCCGAACGGTCTTGCGCGAGTCGATGAAGACGCTTGCCGCCAAACGGCTGGTCGAGCCCAAAGCGAAAGTCGGCACCCGCGTGCTGGACAAGGCGAGCTGGAACTTCTTCGATTCCGACGTGCTCGGCTGGCGATTCGAATCCGGCCTCGACTTCGAGTTCATCGAACATCTCGCCGAGATGCGCATGGCATTGGAGCCGGCGGCTGCGGCTGCTGCGGCAATACGGGCCACCAGCGACGACATCGTCGCGCTTTATGCGATCGCCGCAAGGTTCGACGATCTCTCGCACACGCCGGAAACCATCGCCAAGGTAGACCTGGAATTTCACCTCGCCATCGCGCGCATGTCCGGCAATCCCTTCATGCGCTCGGCGAGCGCGCTGATCGAGGCGGCGCTGGCAATCTCCTTCCAGCTCTCCTCGCCGGCGGCTTCGCCCGAAAAGATCGAGGAAGTCGCCTCCAACCACCTCAGGATCACGCATGCGATCGCCTCGCGAGATCCGCAGAAGGCAATCGCGGCGATGCGCCACGTCATCGACGTGGGCAAGAGCCGGATCCGCAACTCGCTGGATGTGAGGCTGCCGGTCTGAGCTATCTTGCTTCCAGCGAGATCATGAGGTTGGCGAGAAGCGCCGTGCGCGGTGCGATGCTGCTCAAGAAGATATGCTCGTTGAAGGTATGCGGTCCGGCGCCGTCCGCTCCCAGTCCATCGAGCGTCGGCACGCCGAGCGCCGCCGTGAAGTTGCCGTCCGATCCGCCGCCGGTCGCCATGCCTTCGAGCGCGATGCCGAGACCCGCCGCTATCTCCGCTGCCGCATCGAACAAACGTTTGCCCTCTTCCGATTGCGCGAAAGGCGGGCGGTTCATCTGGCCGACGATCTCGAAGGTGATGTCCGGATCGACCGGCCTCATCGCTTCGATCCTGCCGGTGATCTCGGCGGCGATCTTGTCGTCCGGCACGCGCACATCGACCTGCAGCCGGCATTCCGCAGGCACCGTATTGCGGCCGGTGCCGCCCTGGATAGTGCCGACCGTGACGGTGACGCCGCGCTCGGTATCGTTGAGCGCCTCCAGCTCCAGCACCAGGCGGGCGGCGGCGCGGATGGCGCTGCGTCCGTCCTGCGGCCTTGCGCCCGCATGCGCCGCACGTCCCCGAACGGTGACGTCGTACATAGCCACACCCTTGCGGGCGGTGACGACCTTGCCGCCGTCTCGGGCGGGCTCGACCACCAGCGTGTAGCCCGCATTCTTCGCCGCCTCCTCCATGAAGGCGCGCGAGGAAAGGCTGCCCATCTCCTCGTCCGGCACGAAGATCAGATCGATCGGCATCCTGGTGCCCTGCGTGACGGCAAGTTTCATCGCTTCGAGCGCCATCAGCGCGCCGGACTTCATGTCGTATATGCCGGGACCATAGAGCTTGTCGCCTTCCTGCCGCAGCTGAAGCCGATCGTTGATGACGCCGACCGCATGCACCGTATCGAGATGCGCGAGGATCAGCACGGTCTTCTCATTGCTGCCGGCCGGACGAGGCGAACGCAGCGCCAGGATGTCGCCGAAACCGAGCGTGCCCGGCAAACGTTCCGTCTCAAGACCCGCCTCCCTGCCCAGAACCTCGACACGGTCGGCAAGCCGGTTGACGGCGGCGGCATCCAGCGTCGGGGTCTCGATCTCGACCCAGCGCTTCAGCTCCTCGATGAAAGCCTTGGCGTCGATATCGTTGGCGGAAACGGCAAGCGTCATGGGAAATAACCTTGGACATGTTCGGGCGGGCGAAGAGGATGCCGCAGGGGCGCGGCCCGGCCACTATAGTGAGCCGGGCAAGGATCGCCATACCTGCTGCGTGGGAATCAGGGGAAATTTCCCTGGCTCTGAGGAGGCGGCACCCGTCGCCCCGAATCAGAGAGATTTCAGGAAGAAATCGATGCCGGCCTGGGCGCATTCGGCGTCCTGCGCCGGCGTGCCGGAGCTGAGGCCGATGCCGCCCACGACCTCGCCGTCGACGATCACCGGCAAACCGCCTGCAACGACGAGAAGGCGGCCGCCGATCGCGGAATTGATGCCGTAGGCCGGGCTGCCCGGCTGGCTGGCGGCGCCATAGCTTTCCGTCGTGCGTTTCGCGCCGGCGGCCGTATAGGCCTTGTCCTGGGCGATGATCGAGCTGGTGATCTTGCCGCCGTCCATGCGTTCGAAGGCGATGAGCTGGCCGGATTCGTCGGTCACCGCAATGCACATCGGCACGCCGATCTCCTCCGCCTTGGCGCGGGCGCCCGCTATCAGCACGCGCGCATCCTCAAGGCTCAAACGCTTGATCGTCAGCATGGATTCTCCTTCCGATTCACAATATCCGCTGGTATCGATTCGCATCAGCCTATGCCAGAAAACCAGGCTGCCTGATACGCCGCATCGCGCAAAGGCGGGGAATTTTCGCCAGCACCGCCGCTCCGCGCCGTGTTTTCAGACGGGCTCGAAGTGACTGCTGCGGATGAGGCTATTGCCGGCCTCCGCCATCACCCGCCGCGTCGTTTCCAGGAAATCGAGCACGATCTTGGACTTCTCCTCCGCCTGCCAGGCGACCAGCAGCTCGACTTCCGCCGGGATATCCGGAAGCGGCCGGTAGACGAGATAGGGACTAGGATTGTGCGCCAGCCATGAGGGCGCGACCGCGATGCCGACGCCTGCCGCGACGAGCGTTCCTATCGCCAGCGTATGCGAGACTTCCTGCGCAATGACCGGGTAGACGCCGGCACGGCGCAGCGCATCCATGATCGCGTGGTAATAACTGGCTCCCACGGTCGGCGCATAGGTGATGATCGGTTCGCCGGCAAAATCCTTCACCGTCAGATCGCTTTTCCCGGCCAGCCGGTGATCCCTCGGCAGAACCGCGACGAAGCCTTCCTTGAGAATATGCTCTGTCTTCAGGAAACCCGCCGGATTGGTCGGGCGGATGAACGCCACCTGTATCTTGCCGCTTTGCAGGAGCTCGAGCTGCTGGGCGGTGCCGAGCACCTGCACGTCGACGGTCATCGCCGGGTATCGTTTCCGGAACTGCGAAATGACCGGCGGCAGGACGTGCGATAGCGCCACATGCACGCCGCTGACGTAAATCGTTCCGCTGTCCTCGCCGGAAATGGAACGGGTATGCGTGACCGCCCGGTCGATGCCCCCTAGGATCTCCTGCGCATGACGCAGGAAGATCTCGCCGGCGGGTGTGAGCTTCACGCGACGCGTGGTGCGACGGAAAAGCCTGGTGCCCAGCCTCTCCTCGAGCTGGCGGATCTGCTGGCTGAGCGGAGCCTGCGCCATGCCGAGCTTGTCTGCCGCGCGGCTGAAATGCAGCTCTTCCGCAACGCAGGCGAAATAATGGAGGTGACGAAATTCAATGCCGTATTTCATATCTGCAACATATCAATGCTCCAGCGATTTTGTAATAGATTACAATTTATTCCCGTGATTAGCTTTCAAAAAAAGACATAAAAATTGGAACAGCTGGGCCTGTCGGCCCTGAAACGGGGCGTTCATGACGCGTTTCTGGTTGCTGAAGATCCTACGGACCGTACTTACGCTCTGGTTCGTGGTGACTTTCACATTCGTGGTTCTGAGAACGTCGGGCGATCCGGTGGTAGCACTTGTCGGCGCCGACGCCACGCCGGAGGAAATCGAGCAGTTCCGCGCACTCTGGCGTCTCGATGACCCGCTCTGGGTGCAGTACGTCCGTTACGTCATGCAGATGGCGACCGGCCAGTTCGGCATCTCCTACCGCGACGGCCGCGAAGTGATCGACATCATCGCCGAACGCGTGCCGTGGACGCTGATGCTCGGCCTATTCTCCTACATCGGCGCGATTTTGATCGGCGTGCCGGCCGGCATCGTCGCCGCCATCAAGCGCGGCTCGACTTTCGACAACCTGATCATGGCGACCGCCGTCTTCGGCTTCGCGCTGCCGAACTTCTTCCTCGGCATTCTCATGATCCTGCTCTTTTCGCTGAGCCTGCAATGGCTGCCGAGTTCCGGTACAGGCACCGTCTGGCACCTCATCATGCCGGCGGTCACTTTGGCGACCTTCACGGCCGGCACGCTTGCCCGCTTCACCAGGTCGGCCATGCTGGAAGTACTCGACAAGCTTTATATCCGGGCCGCGGCGGCCAAGGGCGTCGGCTATTGGAAACGCGTCATCCTGCATGCGCTTCCCAATGCCAGCATTCCCCTCGTCACCATCATCGGCCTCAATCTCGGCGAACTGATCGGCGGGGCGATCGTGGTCGAGACGGTGTTTGCCTGGCCGGGCATCGGCCGCCTTCTGGTGACAGCCGTTTCCTCGCGCGATCTCGCGGTCGTGCAGGGCCTGGTCCTCATCATGGCTGTCACCATGGTTCTGGCCAATCTCGTGGTCGACCTGCTCTACGGCCTGCTCGACCCGCGCATCCGCGTGCAGAACTGAGGACAGGCGGATGAAGCGCGTCTCTCCAATTCTCGTTTTCGCAGTCATCGTTCTTGCGGTCGCGGTCCTCGTCGCAATCGTCGGAAATGTCTTCACGCCCTACGGCATGTCGCAGCAGAACCTGCTCGCGCGCCTGAAGCCACCGGCTTTCATGACCGGCGGGAATCCGAACTTTCCGCTCGGCACCGACCGCATCGGCCGCGACATGGTCGCCAGACTGATCGCCGGCCTGCAGATGTCGCTCTCGGTCGCGATCGCCGGCACGATCATCGGCGCGGTCTTCGGCTCGTTGGTCGGCTTCATCGCCGCGCATTTCCGCGGCTGGGTCAGCGAGGCGCTGATGATGCTCGTCGACTTCCAGGCCTCCCTCCCCTTCATCCTCATCACGCTGACGCTGCTTGCCTTCTTCGGTAACAGCATGACGCTCTTTGTCATCCTGATGGGATTGTTCGGCTGGGAAAAATACGCTCGCCTCGCCCGGGGCGTAGTCCTTTCGGCGATCAACCAGCCTTATGCCAAGGCGATCGTCGCGCTCGGCGCCGGAAACGGCCGCCTCTACTTGAAGCATGTGCTGCCGAACGTGGCGAGCGCCCTGATCGTCCAGGTCACGCTCACGTTCCCGCAGATCATTCTTCTGGAAACCTCGCTCAGTTTCCTGGGCCTCGGCATTCAGGCCCCGCAAACCAGCCTCGGCCAGATCCTCGGAGATGGCCGCGACTACCTTTCGACCGCCTGGTGGATTTCGGTCTGGCCGGGCCTGGTCATTTTTCTCGTCACTCTTTCGATGAGCATCGTCGGCGACTGGTTGCGTGACCGGCTCGACCCGATGCTGCGTGCCAGAACCGCCTGAGGGGACTGGGCTCTGGAAACGGCTTGAACACAACAGGAGCAAGGGAAGGTAGAGCCATGTTTACAAGGCGTGAAGTTGGAAGTCTCATTCTGGGAGCCGGGGCCGTTTCCCTGGCGGGCAGGCTGCCGAAGGCCTATGCACAACAGGACCGGCCGTCGCTGACGATCGCGGTCGACAATCTCTGGGCCAACATGGCGACGATCAACGGCATCTCGACCACATCGCGCCGCATCTTTCCCAATTTCTACGACAATCTCGTGGACCGCGACTATATCAACGACGAGAACGGCCTGATCTTCGCGCCGAAGCTCGCGACCAAATGGGAACAGAACGGCAACGTCTGGAGCTTCACGCTGCGTGAAGGCGTGAAATTCCACGACGGCACGGAAATGACGGCGGAAGACGCCGTCTTCACGCTGTCGCCGGAGCGCCTGTGGGGTCCGAAGCCGTTCGAGCCACGCGGCAAGACGTTTACCGCCGGCTTCAAGCGCGTCGAGGCGACCGGCAAATACACGTTCGAGATCGAGACCGAGCGGCCGGATCCGAACATTCCGAGCAAGCTCACCGGCTATATCGGCTTCGTCGTGCCGAAGAAATATTACCTAGAAGTGGGCGTCGACGGTTTCGGCCAGAAGCCGATCGGCACCGGTCCCTACAAGGTGACGACCTTCCGCTCCGGCGAGATCATGGTGCTCGAAGCCTTCGATGACTATTGGGACGGTCCGCCGCCGGTCAAGCAGATTTCCTGGAAGATCGTGCCGGAATTCGCCGCCCGCATGGCGGGCCTCGTTTCGAAGGAATTCGACTTCATCGTCAACATCCCGACCGACCAGGAAGCGACGCTCGAAGGTTACGAGGGCGTCACGCTGAAACGGGTGCTGGCCGACAACTACCCCGCCTTCGCCTTCAACACCCGTCCCGATCCGGAAGACAATCCGCTCGTCGACGCCAATCTGCGTTATGCCATGGTGCAGGCGATCGACATGAATTCGATCGTTCAGGCCCTCTTCAACGGCACGACCGAACATCCGGCCGTCCCCTTCAACTTCAAGGAATACGGCAAGTTCTACGATCCGAACCTGCCGGTGAAGCTGCCCTACGATGTGGAGGCCGCCAAGGCGCTCGTCGCCAAGACCAAATACAAGGGCGAAAGGTTGCGCTGGCACATTACCCGCCAGTTCTATCCCAACTACGAAGCGGCCGCCGAGATCATGGTCGAACAATGGCGCGAGATCGGCGTCAACGTCGATGCGGTGGTCCTCGACAATTTCGAGCTCGTCTATCGCCGGCCGTTCCATCTGATGAACATGTCGATGAGTTCGGACTTCATCCCCGGCGACCCCTACCAGCCGCTCTGGCTGGATTGGGGCCCGACGGCATCCCGCTCGACCGCCAACTGGAAGACGTGGGATCCGACGCCGGAATTCATCGAACTCGGCAAGAAATTCGATGCCGCCACCGAATTCGAGGAGCGCAAAAAGGCCTATCTGGCGCTTTCGGACGAATGGCAGCGCGTAACGCCCGGTTACTATCTCTGGAAGAGCGTCTACAACTGCGCCCACCGCGCCGGCATTGAGTTCAAGTTCAAGCCGAACGGCGAAATGCGCATCTACGGCGACTACTTCAAGTTCGTATGATGACCGGTACACGCAAGCATGCGCTGAAGGACATGACGTTCGCGGAATTCCGCGAACGTCTTTCCGAAAAGCCCGTCATCCTGCTGCCTTTCGGCAGCCAGGAAGAACAGGGACCACACGCCCCGATGGGCGATTTCATGCTGACCGAGGCGGTTGCGGCAAAGGTGGCGGAAGCCGCCGATGCGATCGTCGCGCCGACCATACCGTTCGGCTGGGCGGATTTCTTCAGGACCATCCCCGGGGGCATCCAGTTTCGGCCTTCGACCTTTTCCGCGGTCGTGGAGGATACCGTCACGGCGTTCCTCGACCACGGCATCGAACACATCCTCGTCCTGAACGGCCATACGAGCAATGCGTCGCTCTTCGACCAGACGCTGAGGCGCATCCGCGCCGAACGCGGCGTCTCCGTTCCTTTCATCAATCTCTGGCAGTCGATCCCCGATGCGCTCTGGAAGGAATTGCACGGCCCTTCGGTCGCAGCGGCCCGCGGCCATGGAGGCGATCCGTTGACCTCCATCTATCTGCATCTCTTCCCCGAACTGATGCGCATGGATCTTGCCAGGCCTTCGGTTCGCGCCAAAGCCTTCGGGCTGCCGACCGGCGGCGTCAACAACGTCCAGTTCGAGGGCATGCCCGTGCATGTGCCGCTCGACTGCCATGAGGTGAATGCCGACGGCATGCTGGGCGGCGATCCGTCACTCGCCAGCGCCGAGAATGGCGCGAAAATGGTCGAGCATCTTGTGGGCTTCTGCGCCCGTTTCGTCGAGCATATGCGCCGTTGCGACATGCGTTCGGTGACAGCCTTCATGCCGGAAGAAACAAGGGCGATCTCATGAGCAGCGAGCGGCTTTCGATCGAGCATCTGAACGTGCCCCTGCCGCTGGGCGCAGACCGGCGTTTCGCGGTCGAGGACCTGTCGCTGACGGTGAGCAAAGGTGAAATCCTCTGCATCGTCGGCGAATCCGGTTCCGGAAAATCGCTGACGGCGCTGGCAACGATGGGTCTCCTGCCGCGCAACCTCGGCAATCCCATCGGCCGGGTGATGTTCGAAGGCCAGGATCTGCTGACGATCGACGACGCCACCCGCCGCAGCATCACCGGCCGGCGCATCGCGATGATCTTTCAGGAGCCGATGGCGGCCCTCAACCCGATCTTCCGGGTCGGCGAACAGGTGTCGGAGACGTTCCGTATCCACACATCGCTCTCGCAGGCGGAGATCCGCCGGAAGGTGATCGATCTTTTCCGGGAGGTACAGCTCCCGAACCCCGAACAGATCTACCACTCCTATCCGCACCAGCTTTCCGGCGGCCAGTGCCAGCGCGTGATGATCGCCACCGCTCTCGCGCTCGATCCGTCCGTTCTCATTGCCGACGAACCGACGACCGCGCTCGATGTCACCACCCAGGCACAAATCCTCAAGCTGATGCTGGAACTGCGCGCCAAACACGACACGGGCATCATCTTCATCACCCACGATTTCGGTGTGGTGGCCGAGATCGCCGACCGCGTCGCCGTCATGCAGATGGGCAGGCTGGTCGAGATCGGCACGCGCGACGAAATCCTCAATCACCCCAGGGAAGATTACACCCGCCGGCTGCTTGCCGCCGTGCCGACGCTGACGCCCCGCAAGGAACGCGAGGGCCTCGGCAATCCGGTTCTTGTCGCAAGGAACATCGTGAAAACCTTTACCCGTTCGGGACTGTTCGGCAGCGGCCGCACGGTGAAGGCGGTGGACGATGTCGACATCACCATCCGCCGCGGCGAAACGCTCGGGCTCGTTGGCGAATCCGGCTCCGGCAAATCGACGCTGGCGCAGTGCGTCATCCGCCTTGTGCAGCCGGAAAGCGGCGATATCCTCATCTCAGGCGGCGATTTCGCCGGCCTTTCCGGCAAGGCGCTGCGCGAAGCGCGCCGCAAGGTGCAGATCGTCTTCCAGGATCCCTATACCGCCCTCGACCCGCGCCAGAAGGTCGGCGACTCCATCGCCGAAGGACCGATCATCCACGGGCTCGACCGCAAGGCGGCCATGGCGCGCGCACTCGATCTGCTGGAAGCCTGCGGGCTCGACCGCGCTACCGCGAACCGTTTCCCGCATGAATTCTCCGGCGGTCAGCGGCAGCGCATCTGCATTGCCCGGGCGCTTGCCGTCGAGCCGGAGCTTCTGATTGCCGACGAGAGCGTTTCCGCGCTCGATGTCTCGGTCCAGGCACAGGTCCTGAAACTCTTGGCCGACATGCAGGCGCGGCTCGGCTTCGGCATTCTCTTCATCACCCATGACCTGCGCGTCGCGAGCCAGATCTGCGACAACATCGCGGTGATGAAGAACGGCAGGATCGTCGAGCGGGGCGATCCTGCATCGCTCTTCGGCGCGCCTAAGGAAGCCTACACGAAAGAACTGCTCGCCGCCGTGCCCGGCAAGAGCTGGCAGCACCACGCGAGCGAAAACGAGGCCGGAGAGCCAAAGCTCCGGAAGGAAGCACCATGAAGAAATACCAGATCGGCTCCGTGCCGAAACAGGTCGATGCCGAACTCGTCCGCAAGTTCGAGAGCGTCGAGGTGGCGACGATCGGCCATTTCCGTCATCGCGGTTTCGTGCGCCATTCGATCACGCCGGTGGTCGAACCGAAGAAGACCCTGGTCGGCACGGCGGTGACGGTGGCGATCCCCGGCACCGATTCCACGCTGCTGCATCACGCGATCGGCTTTCTGCGTCCCGGCGACTTCCTGTTCGTCGACCGGCTCGGCGACGACCGGCACGCCTGCATCGGCGGCGGCGTCGCCTTCGCGATCAGGACGGCGGGTGCGATCGGCGTCGCGATCGACGGCCCCTGCACGGACGTGGAGGAAATCGTCGAGCTCGGCATGCCGCTCTGGTGCCGCGGCGTCTCGGGCATCACGACAAGGCTCAACGATCTCGGCGGCGCGCTGAACCTGCCCATCTCCTGCGGCAACGTTCCGGTATTGCCGGGCGATGTCGTCGTCGCCGATGCGAGCGGCATCGTGGTGATCCCGGTCGACGAGGCCGAGGATGTGGTCGAAGAGGCGATGATGCGGCAGGCTCGCGCCGGCCGCAACAAGGACAAGGTCGCCGCCGGGGAAAAGCTCGGCGACCTCTCGGGTGCAAGCCGCCTCATTGCCGCCGCGCTGGAGCAGAAGTGATGGAAAATCCGCAATACAACCACCTGCGCGTCGAGCGCGGCATCTATCGCAAGGTGGCGGGGGTCAGCGAACGCGGCGTCGTCACCTCGCAGCATTACGCGGCGGCCGAGGCGGGCGCCGCGGTTCTGTCGGCGGGCGGCAATGCCGTCGATGCCGCGGTGACCGCCGCCTTCACCTTGCAGACCGTAGAGCCGTGGATGACCAGCCTCGCCGCCTGCGGTTACATGCTGATCGCCCAGCCGGACGGCAAGGTCGAGGTCGTGGAATTCACCGGCCGGGTTCCTTCCCGCTTCGACGAGGAATTTTATAAACCCGATCCCACGATCAAGACCTTCATCGGCCATCCGGCCTCGATCGACAACCGCAATGTTCGCGGCTTCACCGCTGCCGTCGTGCCGGGCTGCGTGCGCGGCTTCGCCGAGGCCCTGAAACGCTACGGCACGATCGGCTTCGACCGGGCGCTGACGCCGGCCATCGAGCGTGCCCGCAAGGGCATGTATGTGGACTGGCACACGACGCTGGCGATCGCGATCGCCGAGGGCGATCTCGCCATGGATCCGGGGACACGGTCGATCTTCCTCCCGGACGGCCACGCGCCCGAGCCCGGCGCCACGCTGCCCTTGTCCCAACTCGCCGGAACCCTGGAGCAGCTCGCAGGAGAAGGTCCGGATGCCCTCTATGGCGGCGCGATCGGCGAAAGGCTCGTTGCCGACCTGAATGCCGGCGGCAGTTCGATCACGCTGGAGGACATGGCGAACTATGCGCCGCTCCTCTATCCCTCCCGGACCATGCCGTTGCAGGGCAAGACCGTGCATGTGGCGGGAGAAACCAGCGCCGGCCAGCGGCTCTTCGACGCGCTCGATCACTTCGACAGGAAGCGCGGCAAAGGCCCGGTCGATGCCGGCTTCTTTACCACCATGGCCGAAGCCCTCTGGGAAAGCTTCGGCGCCCACCGCAAGCGCCTCAACCCGGCCGAGACGAACGGCAAGACCAGCACGACCCAGGTCAACGCCGTGGATTCCGAAGGCCGCATGGTGGCGATCACCTTCACGCTGCTCAACCGTTTTGGCGCCCGCGCGCTCTCACCCTCGACAGGCATCCTCCTGAACAACGGCATGTCGTGGTTCGACCCGACCCCGGGCCGCGCAAACTCGCTGAAGCCTAACGCCTATGCGCCGAGCAACATGTGCCCCGTCGCGATCACCGACGAGAACGGTCCCTTCGCGGCCTATGGTGCCGCCGGCGGCAACCAGATCGTCCCCGCGCTCGCGCAGCTCACCGGCATGATCCTGCATGCCGGCCTCGATATCGAGGAGGCGATGAACCTGCCGCGCATGACGACGGGCCCGCATAGCGACGTCATCTTCAATGTCGACATGCCGGCCGACCAGATCGAGGCGCTCGAAAAGATCGCCAGGGTGAAGCCGGCTGCCGCGGTCGTCTATCCCCGTCCCTTCGCCGCGCCCGGCATGGTGGGCCGGCGCGGCAGAGCCTTCGTCGGCATGCCCGACATCACCTATCCGGCCGCCTACGCCGCTACAGCCTGAATGGGGCTTCCATGACCGACCTGACCTTCGCTCCCGTCGATATCGACGGCGTTCTCCAGATCATTCCGCCGACCGCACCGGCGGTTCCGCTGGTCTTCGACTCGCCCCACAGCGGGCTGGTGATCCCGGATTTCGAACGGATCGTTCCGGACGAGTTGGTACGTATCGCAGCCGACACCTATGTGGACGACCTCTTCGGCTTCGCGCCGTCGATCGGCGCGCCGCTGTTGATCGCGCACTTTCCGCGCAGTTTCCTCGATTTGAACCGTTCGCTGAAGGACGTCGATCTGGAAATGGTGGAAGGCGAATGGCCGCATCCGGTACGCGACAGCGCGTCTGCCCGCCGCGGCATGGGGCTCACCTGGCGTTATGCCTGGGGCGACACGCCGATGTATGGACGCAAGTTCACCGCGAAGGAACTGGAAGACCGCATCGATACCTATTGGCGGCCCTATCACCGCGAGATCGTCCGGCTGCTGGATGAAACATATGCAGCCTTCGGCAAGGTCTACCACGTCAACTGCCATTCCATGCCGGCGGTCGGCCACGTGCTCTCGCCGGATCCGGCCGGAACGGTGCGCAAGGACGTCGTCGTCGGAGATTACGACGGACAGGCAAGCGAACCGGATTTTGTCAGGCTGGTTGTCGAGACACTGGAAGCCTTCGGCTATTCGGTCTCGCTCAACATTCCCTTCCGTGGCGCCGAACTGGTTTCCGCCTATTCTGCGCCGGCAAGGAACCGCCACAGCATCCAGATCGAGCTCAACCGCAAGCTCTATATGGACGAGGTCAGCCGGGAGAAGACCACCGGCTACGACGAGCTGAAAGCCAATCTCGCCAAGCTCGGCCATGTCATGCGCGACTACGTGACCGGCAAGGCCTGAAACAGTTCTACGCCGTCATGCTCTGGAAATGCCGCATCATGCGGGCGGCATCCGGCTCACGGCCGGTGATGAGCTGGAAGGCGCCCACCGCCTGGAAGACCGCCATGCCGCCGCCATCCAGAACCCGGCAGCCGCGTCTTTTCGCCTGCTTCAGGAGCTCGGTTTCCAGAGGAAAATAGACGATCTCCGCCACCCAGTGATGGGGCTGGAGCAGTCCAGGCGGCAGCGGCATGCCGGGATATTTCACCATGCCTGTCGGCGTGGCGTGGATAAGCCCGGATGCGGCCTCCACGGCGGAGGTTATGTCGCCCGATGCCCGGATGGTTGCTTCCGGAAAGAGCGATGACATCGTCTCTGCCAACTGCTCGGCCTTCTCCTGCTCCCGGTCGAAGACCGTCAGCGCCTTCAGGCCGAGAGAAAGGACGGCATAGGCGGTGGCGACACCCGCTCCGCCGGCGCCGATCTGGACCGCGGCGGTGAGATCTGCCCCCGGCAGGCCGCGCCGAAAGCTCTCGGCAAAGCCCCACCAGTCCGTGTTGTGCCCAAGCCGCCTACCGTCCTTCAGCACCACCGTGTTGACGGCACCGAGCGCTCGCGCCTCCTCGGAAAGTTCGTCGAGATAGGAGATGACGAGTTGCTTGCAGGGATGGGTGATGTTGAGACCGCTCAAACCCCTCTCTTCCGCATCCTTAAGCAGGTCCGGCAGGCTCTCGGTCGTCAGCCCCAGCTGGGCGAGATCGATCAGCTCGTATTCATAGCGGAAACCCTGTGCGTCGCCTTCCTTCATATGCATGGAAGGCGTCAGTGATGCCTGTATGCCGGAGCCGATCAGCCCGGCCTTCAAAGGTTTCAGCAATGTCTCGGCCATAGCGCTCTAGCCCCGTCTGCATGATGAAGCCGGCCCGCCGGCAAAGCGGGCCGGCGAGGTCTTACTGCTTGCGAACCGCGTCCAGCTCCTTGAAGAGCAGCGATACCGTGTCGGCGCCGATATTGGCGCTGAACTTGTCGATCAGCGGCTTCACCGCATCACGCAGCTTCTGCGTCTCTTCCGGGCTGAGTTCGGTCACCTGCATGCCGGTCGACTTGATCTCTTCGAGCGCCTTGGCGTCCGCTTCCCGCGAAACCTTGCGCTGGAAATCCCGGGCCTCGACGGCAGCCAATAGCAGGACCGCCTTCTCCTCGTCGTTGAGGCCGTCCCAGAACTTCTTGCTGATCAGGACGATCTGCGGATTGTACTGGTGGCGTGTGACCGTCAGGTACTTCTGCACTTCGTAGAACTTGGCGTTGATGATGTTCGCGAAGGGATTTTCCTGCCCGTCGACCGTGCCGGTTTCGAGCGCGGTATAGAGTTCGGTATAGGGCAGCGGCACCGCGTTTGCGCCGAGGCTGTTGAAGAGCTCGATCGGGATCGGCGACTGGAGCGTACGGATCTTCAGGCCCTTGATGTCCTCCAGCTTGGCAACCGGATGGCGGTTGTTGGTGAGATTGCGGAAACCGAGCTCCCAATAGGCGAGGCCCACGAGGCCGGTCGCCGGCAGCTTGTCGGTCAGGCTCTTGCCGAACGGACCGTCCATCACCTTGTCGGCCTCTTCGCCGCTATTGAAGAGGAACGGCAGATCGACCGCGCCGAAGTCCTTCACGTTGCTGGCAAGGATGCCGGCGTTCAGAACCAGCATCTCGACCACACCGCCCTGCAGCGCGGAGACGGTCTGAACGTCACCGCCAAGCACGCCGCCCGGGAAAAGCCTCACGTCGATCTTGCCGCCGCTCTTCTCCTTGACGATCTCGGCGAATTTCTCCATGCCGGTGACCTGCGGATGGCCCTTGTTGTTGGCAGCCGCGAATTTCAGCGTATGCGCACGAATCTCGGCGGATGCCGTGCCCGCGAAGAGAAGCGCCGGAATGGCAATCC
>Ga0065721_10051315_pt1 | contig 15328 bp, 14 predicted proteins | sample Mesricmetagenome_FD_59108 | JGI IMG/M metagenome (GOLD analysis project Ga0065721, IMG submission 59108) | Mesophilic microbial community from rice straw/compost enrichment Sample: eDNA_1 v2 (version 2) | ecosystem: Engineered > Solid waste > Grass > Composting > Bioreactor | place: USA: Davis... | reverse complement strand
AGCAGGTACGCGGTATCTCTGTCAACAGGGACAAAACGGCTCATCGGCTCGAAACCTCGGCAGGACTGCGGCCATTGTCCAGGATGTCAGCAGCGCCCCAGACGTACCGAGAAGTCCGACAGCCTCCTAGGGGCGAGCGCCGGCCCTGGGCGGGCTCCGGGCGAGCCCATGCCCCAGCACAGACGCTGTCGCAGTTGTTTGTGGTGTTAGAGCAAACAGCCTGGCCGCCCCGAGCACGGGGGCGGCAGCTCAGTTCAGGGCCGACGGCGGCGCAGCATCAGCCCAGCCAGCGCCAAACCGGCCAACGACAGCGAACCGGGCTCGGGCACGGCCGAACCACTGGTCAGGCTCACATGCAGCGTATAGCTGCCCTCAGCGCTGCCCTCGTTGGTGAGGGCGAAGTCCGCGCTGCACCCCGTGTACTGCAAGCCGCTAATGCCTGTGCCGGCGGGCTGTATCAGACTCTCCCCGGAACAGCCGAAGTCGTCGCCGCCGTTGCCAGCGGACGTCAGCGCCAGGTAGTACACGCCGGTGGTGGGCAGCGTGTATTTGCCCAGGAAAGCGTTGTAGGAAACGGCGTCCATGCCGTTGTTGAAGGTGCCGGGATCGAAGTCGGCGTTGTCACCTTTGGCCAGCAGGTGCCCGTCGGCATCGAACAGCGACAGCACCGAGTCCAGCAGCGTGTCGCCGTTGATGGCGTCATCGTGGTCGGCCCACAGTTGCTGCCCGGCCTGGCCCGTGAAGGAGTACCAGGCCACGCTGTTGAAGCCGGACAGCGTCCCCTGCACGGTGGTGTGCTTCACGCTGTCGGATTCGTAGACGTTGGCATCGGGCGTGATGCCAAAGAACGGATCGAGGTCAACGGCCGACGGGGCGGCGAAGGAGTGTTGGTACTCAGCGCTTGTTACCAGGGTAATCGGCGCTTCTCATAACAACTTCAGGGAGTTGTTGGGCGCAAGAAAGCCATCAACATCACATTCCACTTTTTCGCCCTATCTGAACTCGTGGCGGCTTGTGTCTACATGTACTGGAGTTATAATAAAAATAATCCTCAATAATCTTCGATAAAAGAAACTGCACTCATTTTTTCTTTCCCGGCACCCATGAGGGCTTTGGGGAGCGCGCTTTGGGAGCCCAAGGGCTTGGACCAGCGACACGGCCCCGCTACCGGCCCGGCGGGTGTTAGACGGTCTAACACCCACCCGCGGCGGCGTGTCGCCGCCGGCTCCTGGCCCGGCGTTCTACCGGCCGAGCGCCGGGCCGGGACGCGGAGCGCTACGCCGCTTCGGCGGACACTGGCCTTCTTGCGGCCAAGCGCCCCGGGTCTGCCCCGACGAGCTCAGATCCTGCGCGCCCGCCCGGCCACGGCGCCGGCCCAGCATTGCAGGCCCACGAGCACCCAGAGCGCCGCCAGCGGCACCTGCCATCCACCCGTGGCGTCGTGCAGCAAGCCGAAGCCCACAGGACCCAGGGCCGCGAGGCTGTAGCCCACCGACTGGGCCATGCCGGACAGCGAGGCGGTCTGCAGCGGGTTATGGGTGCGCAGGCTGAAGAAAGCCAGCGAGAGCGCGAGGCTGGCTCCGGAGCCCAGGCCGCCCAGCAGGATCCAGATCAGGGAGGGCGCCGGCCCGGCCAGGCCGATGAAGCCGACCAGCGACAAGGCCGACGCGGCTACTGCGTGCCGCGACTGGCCGCTCGCGCGCGCCGCCACCAGGGGCGCCAGCAGGCTGCCGCTCAGACAAGCCACCTGGTAGAAGAAGGCGTAGGTGCCGGCCGCGGCCGCGGACAGGCCGGCGTCCTGCAGCAGGCTCGGCAGCCAGGCGACCAGTACGTAGAAGGCCAGCGACTGCAGCCCCATGAACAGCGAAACCTGCCAGGCCAGGGGCGAGCGCCAGATCGACACCGGCGCCCGGGCGGACGGCGGCGGTACCGCCGCACCCGCGGCGACGCCGGAGCCCCTGGACACGAGCAGCCACCACAGCCCGGCCAGGGCCGCGGGCACGGCCCAGACCGCGAGCGCCAGGCGCCATCCCAGCGCGCCGGCCAGCGGCACCGCCAGCCCCGCGCCCACCGCGGCCACGCCCGCCAGCGTGGTCACGAAGAGCGAGGTCATGGTGCCGATGCGCCCCGGGAAATCGCGCCGGATGACCGCGGGCACCAGCACGTTGCCCACGGCGATGCCGGCGCCCAGCAGGCCCGCGCCCACGAACAGCCACGCCGTGCCCGGCAGCGAGCGCAACACGACGCCCAGCACCACCAGCCACAGCGAAAACGCCAGCACCCGCTCCAGGCCGAAGCGCCGCGCCAGGGGAGCGGCCAGGGGCGATACCGCGCCGAAGGCGATGACCGGCATCGTGATCAACAGGCCCAGGGCCGACGGAGCCAGCCCCGTGTCAGCCTCGATCTGCTTGATCAGCGGGCCGATGCCCATGAGTGAAGGCCGAAGGTTGAAGGCGATGAGGACCACGCCAACGGCGGGCGAGGCCTGGCGCCAGGGCGCCGGTACAGCTGAGGACATTCAGACGAAACCGCGCGTGCGGAAAACTACGGGGCGGCGATTCTCGCCGCAGCGGCACATGAAAAAAGCGGCCCGAGGGCCGCTTCGTCACTCACTGGTCCACGGGCTGGTCCTCGGCGCGGCTTGCGCCGCCGGCTCCGCGGCCTCTTCACGGGCTGGATCAGCCGCGCTCCGCCGCACCGCCCTGCCCCACCAGCCGCCGCAGCGCCTTCTCCAGCGCGCTCCAGCGCTCGGGCGGCAGCAGCATGGCATCGATCTCCAGCACAGTACGGGCGCCGTCGTGGCGGATCGCGGCCTGCCGGCCCTGCCCCAGGTCCATCCGGCGCTCGGCCGGCGCCGACAGCGCCGGGCTCGCCGCACCGGCGTCCGGGGTGTTAGACCGTCTAACACCCCCCGCCTCGCCCGCGCCGCTGAGCAGCTTGAGCACCTTGGCCGCCGCCAACCCTTCGGCCGCCGCGTGGCTCGCCGCGGCCAGCACGGCCTGCCGGTCGCGCTCCAGCGCGTCCTTGAGCTTCTTGATCCAGCGGAACTGGATGTCGTTCGGTGAGGGGAAGGCGTCGAGCACCGGCTGCGGCAATTGGGCGATGTGCAGCGCGTTGGAGACGTCCCCGGGCGCTCGGCCGATGAAGGCGGCGAGCTGGCGCAGCGACGGGAACATGCCCTCGTCCAACGCCTTCCGGTACATCAAGCCCTGCTCGTAAGCCGAGAGGTTGCGGCGCAACCGGTTCTCGCGCTCCATGTGGCCGAACAGTTCGCGGTCCGACAGGGCCTTGACCACCGCGTTGACCGGCAGTCCCAGCTCCAGGCAGGCACGGTGGCGCCGGTGGCCGAACACGACTTCGTACCGCGCCGCGCCGGGCACTGCGTCTTCCAGCGGCCGCACCAGGATCGGCTGCACGTTGCCGCCGGCGTCCAGGAGCTCGGCCTTGAAGGCCTCGAAGTCCGGGCCCTTGAAGGAGTCGGCATGCCGGTTGGCCCAACGGCTGGGCGCGACCTCCCGCGCATCGAGCTGCAGCGCGCCGCGCTCGCCGGCCAGGCGCGAGACTTCCTGCTCCAGTTCGCCGACCTTCTGGCGCAGCGTGGCGTTGTCCAGGATTTCCATGGTGGTGAGCCCCGGCCCGGTCTTGGGCCGCGCCACCACCGGCGGCACGATGGGCGGGCGCTCCGCCGCAGGAGCCGGTGCCGGCACCGGCTCCTGCGGCGCGCGCGCGGAGCGCGCCGGCGGCAGCACGAAGGCGATGTTGTCGCCCTTGCGTTCCTTGCGGGTGCCACTCATCGCACGGCTCCACGCAACTGGTCGAGCTGCCGGGTCCAGAACAGCTGGCCCTGGTCCTCGATCAGGTCCACCAGCCGGTCGTAGGCCTCGGTGGCGCGCTTGAAGGTGCGCGCGCTGGCATTGGCCACCCGGTCATAGACGGTGCCGAATTCGGCCGAGGAGGTGTTGGCCGCCGCAGTCTTGGGAATCTCCACCTGCACCAGCTTGTCGGCATAGGCGGTGGCCATCCACTTCTTGACCATCAGCCCGGTCTGGTCGGTGCTCTCGACCTTGGTGGGCAGCACGTCGATGAAGCTGAACTTCTTGGTGCCGCCACGCTGGCGGATGAGGGAATTCGTGAGGTCGGAGAACAGGTCCCAGAACTGCGCCGAGCTGGCGAAATCCAGCGCATTGGGCGGCAGCGGCATCACGATGCCGTCGGCGGCCATCAGCGCGTTGATGGTGGTGTAGGAGAGGGCAGGGGGGGTGTCGATGATGATGAAGTCGTACTCCTCGCGTGCCGCGTCCAGCCCCAGGTCCAGCACCTTCCAGAACTCGAAGTTCGGGTTGGCCATCTGCCGCGCCGGCAGCGTGAACTCGGCGCCGAACAGGAAAGGTGCCGCGGCCACGAGGTCGATCCCGTCCCAGTAGGTCTGGCGGATGGCATAGGACACGTCGGCCTGCTCGCCCTTGAACAGCGGCAGCACCGTGTCGCCGATCTCCACCTCCGAGTCCGGCAGGATGCCGAACAGCGTGGTGAGCGATCCCTGCGGGTCGCAGTCGATCAGCAGCACCCGGTGCCCAGCCAGGCTCAACCCCTGCGCCACGGTGGCCGCGGTGGTGGTCTTGCTCACGCCACCCTTGAAGTTGCCGATGCACACCGTCACGGCCGTGGTGCCGGCCGGCCTCAGGTCGCCTTCGCGGGCGACACGCACCCAATGCCGGGCCTCGCCCAGGGTGAACTCGCGCCGCGCGCCACTGGGCGAGAGCGTGCCCACGGGCAGGTCGCCCTTCTTGATGCGGGTGAGCACCTTGGACTTGTCCCAGCCGGTGAGCTCGGCCAGGTCGCCGCTGGAGAAAGTGGGCGGCTGCTTGCGGGAATCGGGCGCCAGCATCGTGCCGCGGATCTGTGACACCACCGCCTTCACCCGCTCCGCCTGCTCGTCGATGGCTTCCAGCGTGATGCCATCGTCTTCATTCAGTACGGTAGTTTCCAAGAGTGCGTTCTCCTGCATCGTCGTTGCGTTGCGCTGAATTGTAGAAGCGATCCTGAAAAATGAGCGGCAACGAATTTTTCAGGAACGAATGACTGCAAAACGCTGGACTGAAGTCATGGAAACGAACTTTCCAAGGGGCCGTTCTTTAAGCAGTCTTTAACCCCTTTAATACCTTTAGGGCTGTGGATAATTGAATTTTATTATTCAAAATCAATGACTTACGTTTGATGACTGTCCAGGGTTTCCCCAGTTTCCGTCCTGGGATTTGACTGAACACGTCCAGCGTCTTGACTGTCGCTGTCCCGCGTTTTGACTTTCCACGAGCCACCAAGGCGCCCGGCACTGTGGACAACTTGGTCGGACGGCGCAGATGGGAGCCCGGTCGGTCATCGGGAAAGGCGGCCAAATGTCCAGCGTTTTGACTATTAAGGGGTATCGAGGCCCGCTTGCCGGTGGTTCCATCGTGTGGACTATGTCCATGGTTGCCTGGACATATACTTTCACGCCATGTCCAAGGGCGTCCAGACGAACCAGCACGAGGTGGCGGCGGAGGTGTTCCGCAAGCCGGCCGCGATCATCGCCATCGTCCCGGCCAACCGGCCACTGACGGTGACCGCGCGCAAGGCCTACAACGTCATGGGCCGCATGGCCCAACGCGCCGGGGACACGGGCGACGCGGGCTACGCCGCGCCGCTGAAAGCCATCCTGCGCGGCTTCGGCGCCGACAGCAACGCGGCCGCGTCGCTCAAGCGTTACCTCGACGAGATGATGACGACCAAGGTCGAATGGCGGCAGCTCTCGTCCGGCGACGTGCCGCCGGACGGGGCGCAAACAGACGCCGGCGAGCGGCTGCTGATGTTCACCCTCGTGTCGCAGGTCGAGATCTACAAGGTCGGGCGCGACAACTGGGTGCGCTGGTGGTACCCGCCCGCCATCCGGCAGCAGATGACGGACCCGGACCGCTGGGCCCAAATCAGCCTGGAGACGGTCGCGCGGCTGGGCACCTACGCGGCGGTGGCGCTGTACGAGATCTGCGTGCGCTACAAAACCACAGGCCGCACCACGCGCCAGCACTGGAGCTGGTGGGTGCCGGTGCTGCGCGGCAGCGACCAGGCCAAGCAGCGCGAGTGGCGCAAGATCAAGAGCGAACTGGTCGTGCCGGCCCTGCGAGAGATCAACGAGCTCAGCGAGATCGAGGTCACGCTGGTCGAGCACAAGGAGCCCGACGGCGTGTATCTGCAGTTCGAGGTGCGCCCGCGCGAGCGGCGCCCGGCCGCGGCGGAAAGCGAGCAGCCGGTGGACGTGGCGCTGGTGACGCGGGCCCTGGGCCTGGGCTTGGCCGAGCGCGACTTCGACGCGCTGGAGGAGCGTTTCGGTGGCGAGGCGGTGGCGCGTGCGCTGGAGTTGCTGGCGCGGCACCTGTCCGGCGGTACGCCGGTGCAGGACCGGCTCTCGCACCTGAAGTGGATCCTGCACGGCATCGCCGACAAGACGCCGCGCCGCCCGGCCGTGCCGGCCACGCCCGCCGAGGTGGCGCATGCGCCGCGGCTGCCGGAGCAGCCAGCTACGGCGGCAGAGGCGGCGGCACCCCGGCAGAGCATCCAGGAGTTCGCCGCGGTGTTCGAGGCGCTGTCGCGGGAAGCGCAAGGCCGCTGGCTGACCGAACTGCGGCGCTGGGTCATCGAGCGCGGCGTGTCCACGCCGCTGATGGTGCGTCGCATCGACAGCGGCGACTGGCGGTCGCCCGTGGTGCTGGCCTGGCTGCAGCGGCTGTTCAGCGAGCGCGGCGAGCCATAGCGGCCGGCCGCGCCGCAGCCCGTCCGCACCGTCTCAACTTATCCACAACCGGCCCGCTGACTCCCGCCGGTTCGCCTTCGGACTCCCGCTTTCCGGCCCTGGGCGTTCGCGGCCCCACGCCCGATGACTCCCGCGCGGCACGCCTTCGGACTCCCGCAAGCCACGCCTCTTGACTCCCTCACCCACGCCTTCCGACTCCCGGGTGGGAGTCAGAAGTTTCAGCCGTGACAGTCACTTGGCTGGCTTGTCCACAGGGCCGAATCTTCTTGAATCTCCTTGAATCCTTCTTGAATCGCCGGACGGCGGGAGTCACAAGGCGTGCCGCGCTTCGAGCGGCACCAGTGCGGGCCCGCACAAGGCAGCCATCAGGAAGCGGCCGGGCAGCCGATCCTCAGACGGCCTTCATGAACCCGTCGCCAAAGACAGGAACAGCCACTGGGAGTCGGAAGGCGAGCCGCTCTTGCCCGCTGACTCCCACCCGCATGCGAAGCCCAGGCAGGGCGCGAGCAGAGGCGGAGAGACTTGGCTTCGGGCCTCTCTGCCCGCAGAGCAGACGGAAAGGCGGGGGTCGAGTCCTGGTTCGCCGCACCCAGGCTTCGCGCTGAGGTGGAACTGCCTGGATTCCCGCGTGCACGCACTGCCGTCCGGGGAAAGTTGAAAACCGACGCGGGGATGACGAAGTAGCTGTCGGACCCGACCAGCTTACGGCCAAGGCTCCGAGACGTTCCCTGGACAGCACTGCGTGCCGACGCGGGAGTCCCCGGGCGTCTGTCCTGGGCGGCGGCTTCGGCTGGGAGTCAGCGGGCGCTACCGGAGGGCAGGGCACCGGGGCCTGGGAGCCAGTGGGCTTGCTGGCCGAACTGCGCCGAGTGGCCGACCATGGCGCCCACCGCGGGAGCCAGAAGGCGTGTCCGCGAGCAAGGCGTGTGTCCACCGGGAGTCAAAGGGCGTGCATCGGGAGTCAGCGGGCGAACCGGTGCGCTTGCGGGCGGTGAAAGCGCCCCGGGACACTGTGTTCACGGCGCGAGCCGGAACCTGGATGCAGGCCTCGAACCGACGCAGGCACGCCTTCCGGCTCCCGCTGCCCGACCGGGTGGCGGGCAGCGGGTTTGCGAGGCCGCGCTTGGCCGCATCGTCTCCAGACTCCCACCGTTGCCCCGACCACCTCCGCACCGCCATGCCCCAGCACCGCACCTCGCCGCCGAACCGGCGCGCACCGTTACCCGTGCAGCCGACGCAACTGCCGCTGTGGCACGAGCGGGTGCGGGGCCTGCCCAATCCCATCGCGCGCTCCTCGCTGTTCACGGTCGGCAACCAGAACGAGCCGCGCAGCTTCTACCGCGAGCACCGCACCATCCAGACGCTGGCCGGCTGGGTGCTGACGATGCGGGGCGAGGAGCTGCGCCAGGACGACGAGGACGTGTTCCTGCAGCTCATGCACCTGGCGCGCTGCCAGCCCCTGGGCGAGGCCGTGAGCTTCACCGCCTATTCCTTCCTCAAGGAGCTGGGCTGGAAGCGCAGCGTCGAGGGCTACAACCGGCTCAAGGCCAGCTTCGACCGGCTGCAGTTCACCAGCATCCGGCTCAGCTCCGACGCCACCAGCGGCGACACCTTCTACCTCTACCAGGGCGCGCTGGTGCGCAAGTTCATGGGCAAGTCGGCCGACAGCGACGAACCCAGGTCCAAGTGGACGGTCTGGCTGGAGCCGGAAATCATCAAGCTCTTCGGGCCCAGCGCTTACACGCAGGTCTGGTGGGAGCAGCGGCTGCGGCTGCGCAGCGCGCTGGCCAAGTACCTGCACAGCTACTTTTCCACCCACGAGGCGCCCTATCCGCTGAAGGTGGAGACGCTCAAGGGCCTGACCGGCTCGCGCGCCGCGCGGCTCACCGACTTTCGCAAGGCGCTGCGCGTGGCGCTGCAGCAGCTCGTTGCCGAGGGCTTCCTGGACGCCTGGACCATAGACGGCTCCGACATCGTCCACGTCACGCGCAGCACCCGGGGCAAGGCCGCCAAGGTGCTGCCCGCGGCCTGAGCGTTCGGCGGCCGCTCCATGCGGGCCGGGAGCGACAGGCTATGGTGGCGGGTTTTGCTTTTGAGACTTTCGCAAGCGCCCCGTCATGCCGCATCTCATTGTCGTCACCGTCCTGTGGGCGTTTTCCTTCAGCCTGATCGGCCAGTACCTGGCCGGGAAGGTGGACAGCGATTTCGCCGTGCTGATGCGCGTGGCCATCGCCGCCGCCGTGTTCGTGCCCATCACCGTCTGGCGCGGCCTGCCGCGGCGGTTGATCGGCGGCTTCTGGCTCGCCGGCGCGCTGCAGTTCGGCATCACGTACCTGTGCCTCTACCGCAGCTTCAACGTGCTGACGGTGCCGGAGGTGCTGCTGTTCACGGTGCTCACGCCGATCTACGTCACGCTGATCGACGATGCGCTGGAAGGCCGCTTCAACCGCCGCGCCCTGCTGGCCGCGGCGGTGGCCGTGGGCGGCGGCGCCATCATCCGCTTCCACCGGCTGGAGGGCAGCTACCTGCTGGGCTTCGTGTTGCTGCAGGTGGCCAACGCGACCTTCGCCGCCGGCCAGATCCTGTGCCGCCACCTGCTGGCGCGCTACCGCACCGAGGTGCCGCTGCACCGCTTCTTCGGCCACTTCTTCCTGGGCGCGCTGGTGCTGGCGCTGCCTTCGTTCCTGCTCTTCGGTGACCTGGGCAAGCTGCCGCAGACGCCCGTGCAGTGGGGCGTGCTGGCCTGGATGGGCCTGTTCGCCACCGCGCTGGGCATGTACTGGTGGGTGCTGGGCAGCACCCGCGTGGACGCCGGCACGCTGGCCGTGATGAACGAGCTGCACGTGCCCGCCGGACTGGTGGTGAACCTGCTGATCTGGAACCGCGACGCCGACCTGCCGCGCCTGGCCGCCGGCGGCGCGGTGATCCTGGCCTCGCTGCTGATCAACCGCTGGGGGCGGCAGCCGGGCGCGCTGGGACTGAGCCGTTGAGGGGGCCCGCCTCGCTCAGTGCGGCACCCAGCGCGCGATGCGCGTGAAGAGCTTGCGCAGGTCCTCGGCCTCGTAGCGGCCCAGGCCCGGGTCGTCGTTGGCCTTGAAGGCCTCGGCGATCTCCTCCCAGTCCTCCTCGTGCAAGTGCTCGCGCGCCAGTGCCAGCAGCGCGCCTTCCTCCAGCTTCATGTGCGCCCACACCGCCTCGGCGAAGGTCTGCACGGTGTCCTGCAGTCCCGTCAGCGCCTCGGGCGCGCCGGCGGCGCAGCGGTCCGCCAGCCGCGTCAGCCGCCGCACGGTTTCGTACTCGACCTGGTGCTGGCGTTCCAGCTCGGCCAGCAGCGCCTGCGCCGCGGGGTGGCGCTGCAGCAGCCGCGCGTGCAGGTGGCGTTCCTCCTTGGGGTGGTGCAGCCGCTCCGGGAAGTCGCGCAGGTACTGCAGCATGGGCCGCAGCGTCGCCACGTCCAGCCGTCCGCCCTGGCGGGCCTCGCTGGCCAGGGCCTGCAAGCCCTTGACCACCACGGCCATCGAGCGGTGCTCATCCATCAGCGCCGTGATGGCGCGCTCGGCCGCCGTCAGCGGCTCGTCGCGCTCGCTGCGCGTCACCAGCACCGGCACGCGCGACTGGCGCAGCACCTTCTCGGTCTGCGAGCCGTACAGCCACGTGCGCAGGCCGTGCAGCGAGTGGGAGGCCATCACGACCAGGTCGCAGCCCAGCTCTTCCACCGCTTCCAGGATGGCCTGTGCCGGCCGGTCCGTGACCTTGGCGTGGCCGGCGCAGGGCACCTGCAGCGCGCCGGCCTCGGCCATGGCCTTGCCCAGCACCGCGGCGCTGTCACCCTGGGCCTCCTGTGCGAACCAGGCGGGATCGAGATCGCGCAGCAGGGCGCCTTCGCCGGTGCCGCCGTAGTCCGGCTCGGCGTGAAGGAAGGTGATGCGTGCTCCCAGCAGTTGAGCAAGGCGCACGGCCTGCGAGATGGTCAAGGTGGACAGCGCGGTGCCATCCACCGGCACGAGCAGGTGGGAATACATGGGAACCCGGTACTTGTACAAACCTACAGTGTGGCCGCTCGCGCGGCACCGGCACTGGATCAGCCTCAAGCCGGGCCGGATGTCCCCCGTCCCGCAGCGGGCGCGCGTGATCTCTGCACGGGGGCTGCCGCGCCGGGCATCCGCCCGGCGCGGGCCGGTGGCTCAGTGCTGCGTCGGCGTATGCAAGAGCACGTTGAGCTGATCGACCAGCGGCGCCCAGTCCGCGTCGTCGTGGAATTCCTCGTTCAGGAACTGCGCCTGCGCGGGGTTCCAGAAAGGGGCGTCCGCCAGCCGCATCTCCTGCGGCAGCGGCCGGTGCAGCTCGATGAAGCGCTCGATGTCGCCGCGCCCGCTGGGCAGGCCGAGCTGGTCGAAGAGGTCCTTCAGGGCGTGGTTGGGAAGTTCCATGCGTTGCCGCCTTTCGCGTGCCGGAGGAGGGGACAGCCGCTTCGGCCTCAGTGCATGCGCACCTGGCCATGGTCGCCCAGGTCCCTGGGCGGCTGGCCCGTGGCGGCTGCGCGGGCCATCTTGTAGAGCTGAACCAGCTTGCTTTCGTGCACGTCCCAGTACTCGGCGTGGGTGATGCGCACGCGCACCAGCACCACGTTCGCGTCGTCCGGGCCGTTGGGGAACCAGGCCTGGTTGGCGGTATTCCACAGCGCGCGGCGCAAGGCCGCGTCCTCCACCGCCTCGGCCAGGCCCGAGACCGAGACGTAGGTGTCGCCGGACGGGTCGGCGTAGGCCACGTTGACCTGCGGCTCGCGCTGCAGGTCGGCGAAGGGCTCGCCGCTGCGCGACATGAAGAAGAACAGCGCGTCGGCCTCGTCGTCGCGGCGGTTCTGCGTGGTCATGGGCCGGGAGTGCAGGTGGCCGTTCTCGTGCCGCGTGGTCAGCATGCCGAAGCGCACGTCCTTGATCAGCTCCCAGAGCTTGGCGATGTCGTTGCTTTCCGGGGTAGAAGGGTGTTGGCTGCCCATGTGCTTGCTTCCTTGTCGTGTTCGGAGATGGCTGAGGGCCGGCAGGCCCGGGAGCCACCCTCGGCAAGGCCCATTCCCGCCCCCGGGCCGGTCCGTCCCGCACCCAGGCCCGGCCGATTCGCGCCTCACAGGAGCTTTTCCATATGACCAGCACCCTCTCGCCGCTGTACCGCGACTTCCGCACCCAGGACGAGATCGACCGCCAGTACAACCCCTCGCTGCTCGTGTCCGACCCCGGCGCCGAGATGCGCCACTACGCCGAGGCCAGCCGCCGCGCGCGCGAGCAGCGGCGCTGCGTGCTGGACCTGCCCTACGGCCCCACGCGGGCGGAGACGCTGGACATCTTTCCCGCCGCGCAGCCCGGCGCGCCGGTGTTCGTCTTCTTCCATGGCGGCTACTGGCGCTCCTTCAGCGCCGCCGATTTCAGCGGTGTGGCGCTGGGGCCACAGGCGCTGGGCATCACCACGGTGGTCGTGAACTACGCGCTGTGCCCGCGCGTGGGCCTGGACGAGATCACGCGCCAGGCGCGCGCGGCCGTGGCCTGGGTGCTGCGCCACATCGGCGAGCACGGGGGCGACCCGGCGCGGCTGGCCATCGGCGGGCATTCGGCCGGCGCGCACCTGGCGGCGATGTGCCTGCTCACGCCCTGGGAGCGCGACTACGGCCTGCCGGACCACCCCTTCGCGACGGCCTTCCTGGCCAGCGGCCTGTACGAGCTGGAGCCGCTGCGCTGGAGCTACCTGCAGCCGATGATCCAACTCGACGACGGCGTGATCCGCCGCAACTCGCCCGCGCGGCTGGTGCGCCGCTGCGGCACGCGCGCCTGGGTCACCTGGGGCGCGCTGGAATCGGCGGAGTTCGCGCGCCAGTCGGCCGCCTTCGCCGAAGCCTGGCAGCACGCCGGCAACCTGGTGGAGCTGCAGCCGGTGGAGCAGGCGCACCACTTCTCCGTGATCCACGGCCTGCAAGACCCCGCGGGCGCGGCCAGCCGCTGGCTGGCGCGGACACTGGGCGTTTGACCCAACGAAGGAGGAGGACCCCGATGAGCACCGAACGCATCGTCACGGAGGAGGGCGCGCAGCTCGACTTCAGCCGCGCCATGAGCTATGGCGACTACCTGCACCTGGACGAGGTGTTGAGCGCGCAGCACCCGCTGTCGCCCGCGCACGACGAGATGCTCTTCATCATCCAGCACCAGACCAGCGAGCTGTGGATGAAGCTGCTGCTGCACGAGCTGGACGCGGCCATGGACTGCGTGCGGCGTGACGAGCTCAGCCCCGCGTTCAAGATGCTCGCGCGCGTCACGCGCATCCTGGAGCAGCTGGTGAGCGCCTGGACGGTGCTCTCCACCATGACGCCGCCGGAGTACAGCGCGATGCGGCCCTTCCTGGCCAGCTCCAGCGGCTTCCAGAGCGCGCAGTACCGCTGCATCGAGTTCGCGCTGGGCAACAAGAACGCGGCCATGCTCAAGCCGCACGCGCACCGCCCGGAGCTGCTGGCGCGGGTGGAGGCCGCGTACCGCGCGCCCTCGCTCTACGACGAGTCGCTGCGGCTGATGGCGCGGCGCGGCCTGGCGGTGCCGGCCTCGCACCTGGAGCGCGACTGGACCTTGCCTTACCAGGCCGACCGCGGCGTGGAGGCGGCATGGCTGGAGGTGTACCGCGACCCGACGCACCACTGGGAGCTGTACCAGCTGGGTGAAAAGCTCACCGACCTGGAAGACGCTTTCCGGCTCTGGCGCTTCCGCCACGTCACGACGGTGGAACGCATCATCGGCTTGAAGCGCGGCACCGGCGGCACCGGCGGCGTGAGCTACCTGCGCAAGATGCTGGAGGTGGTGCTGTTTCCGGAGCTGTGGCAGTTGAGGACGGATTTGTAGGCGCGCGTTTGGGGCCGCGTGCCATGCCGCGTGATGGGCAGGGCCGAGTTCAGCTCAGATACCGCATGCCCAGCTGATCGACCAAGTCCATGATCATTTCCTCCACGCCGGCCTCCAGGAGGCTGCGCGGCGGCGCGGCGGCGCCGATGTGGCCCGCCGGGATCCGATCGGCAAACAGCATCACGGCGCGGCTCTGGTCGAAGAGCCTGGACATCCACAGCAGGCCCTGCGCCTGCGGCGTGCGCTCGTACAGATGCCGTGCCAGCGCGCGCGTGGCCGGGTAGCGCACGGCATTGGTGTCGATGACCTGCCCCCTGGCCAAGCCCACGCGGCGCAGCCCCGTGCTGCTGAAATCGATCAGCCGCAGCGGCTCCCGGCAGCTGAGCTGCGACAGCACCAGCGAGCTGCTTTCGATGTCCGCGCGCCGCAGGTGTGCGCCGGCTGAGGGACAGGGGGTTTCGTGGAACACCGTCTCCATCAGCGCGCCTTCGATCCTGTCGGCCGCGTACATCACCGGCAGCACCGAGGCGTCGGCGCGCCGCAGCGGGCTGAAGCGTGCATTGCCGTCGGCGCTGGGGTTGAAGGCATCGCCGGCGTAGCGGCCAGGATGCACCCGCCACCAGCCATCGAGATTGATCCGTGCGAGGTGAGGCGTGCTTCGAAGGGCGGCGACGAGCTCATCCATGCAGCGCGCCCACGCGGTGTTGCTCCAGCGCGTGCAGTACTGCCTGTGGTGCCTTCTCCAGCAGCTCTCGGGGCCGCTGCCCGTCCAGGTAGGCGTTGGGCGACTCCATCCAGCTTGCGATGCGCAGCGGCGAACCTTCGCCGAAGGCTTCCACGACGCGCTGGATGATGGGCAGCGGCCGAAACATGGCATCGACGGCATAGCGTGGATACCAGTCCCGCCCCTGCCTTGGGATAGAGAACAGGCGCCCCTCGCGTTTCCAGCGGTTGACCCGGGAAGCTGCCGCCCGGCGCTGCGCGGCCGGGAGGTCTTCAATGGCCGCCGGCGTCCCGCAGGCCAGCGCCTCGGCCAATTCGGCCTGCTCGCCCATCTGCTCGGTGCTGAGCCACTGGGCATTCAGGAAGATGTCCTTGAGGGCTTCGGCCGTCATGCGCGCGCGGCGCACGTCCAGCGGCGTGAGCTGTACCCCCTGCAGGAAGTCCTCCACCAGGCGCTCGTGCAACTGCTCGCGCTGGGCCAGCATCCGCTCGGTGGCGATCTCGGCCAAGGCCGATACGGTGCTGCGCAGCGCCTCTTGCCGCGGGCGCAGCCGCTCGATGTCGGCGCTGGAGCGCTGCACCGTCACTTCGAAGGAAATGGATGCGGTGGGCCGTGGCATGGTTGGCGGCGTGTTTTTCGTGTCCATGCTAGCAAAACAATGAAAAACATGAGGCGGTTGCCTTGCCTGCCGCCACGCACCGCCCCATCGCTGCGCCTGACCGTCGCGCCCCCGGCGCTTCAACCCCATGTGTCTTCTGCAGTACAAGGGGCTCGATCTGCGCCGCGTGCAAGCGGCCTGTCTCAGAACGACGCAATCGCCTCGGGCTGCCCGTTCTTGAAGCCGTACACGCTCACCGGCGAGGTCTTCAGGTCGTGCTTCTCGGTGAAGGCGTATTCGCCGGCCACGCCCTTGTAGCTGCCCTTGGCGATGGCCTCGGC
>Ga0065721_10005428_pt1 | contig 15328 bp, 13 predicted proteins | sample Mesricmetagenome_FD_59108 | JGI IMG/M metagenome (GOLD analysis project Ga0065721, IMG submission 59108) | Mesophilic microbial community from rice straw/compost enrichment Sample: eDNA_1 v2 (version 2) | ecosystem: Engineered > Solid waste > Grass > Composting > Bioreactor | place: USA: Davis... | reverse complement strand
GACACCGTCGTGACCTTCGGCGAGCACGCGTCCGCCGACGTCCGCCTCAGCGGCATCCGCACCGACGGTCCCGTCGCCTTCACCCTGACCGCCGGCGGCGAGAGCGTCGACGTGCGGCTGCGCGTGCCGGGGGCGCACAACGCCGTCAACGCCGCGGGCGCCGTCGCCGTCCTGCGCGTGCTCGGCCATTCGCTCGCCGACGCCGCGCGCGCCGTCGAGGGCTTCGGCGGCACGGTGCGGCGGTTCGAGCTGCACGGCGTCGAGCAGGGCGTGAGCGTGTACGACGACTACGCCCACCACCCGACCGAGGTCGCGGCCGCCCTGTCGGCGGCGCGCACGGTCGTGGGGGAGGGGCGCCTGATCGCGATCCAGCAGCCGCACACGTACTCGCGCACGCAGGAGATGTTCCGCGAGTTCGCCGAGGTGCTCGAGTCGCACGCCGACCACACGGTCATGCTCGACGTCTACGGCGCGCGCGAGGATCCCGTGCCGGGGGTGACGGGCGAGCTCGTCAGCGGAGCGTTCGCCGATCCCTCCCACGTGCACTACGTGCCCGACTGGCAGGCCGCGGCCGATTACACCGCCGAGATCGCCCGCCCCGGCGATTACGTCATCACCCTCGGGTGCGGCAACGTGTACCAGATCATCCCGCAGGTGCTCGAGGCCCTGTCGCGCACGGCCACGGCGGAGCCGGCGGTCTGAGCGTGCGCCGGCCCTCGCCCCTGCCTCCGCCCCCGGAGTCCGAGCGTGCCGCGGCGAAGGCGCGCGGCGGCGGAGCGGGTCCGTCGACCGTGCCGGGGACCGTGCGCTCGGAGCGCCCCGTTCCCGTCGTCCGTGAGGCCGACCTCGAGACCGCCCCGGTGCTCCCGCTCGTTCGGCCGGGCGAGCGCGCCGTCGACGAGCGCCTGATCGGCGACGACGCCTCCGCGAAGGATGCCGAGGGCCCCAGCCTGCGCGACGTCTGGCGNGCCTCCCGCGCCCGCCGGCGCGCGCTGTCCGCCGAGGTCAAGCGNTTCACCGTGCGCCAGCGTCGTCGNCGCCGCGTGTGGATCGGGGTCGGCGCGGCGTTCCTCGTGATGGTCCTNGGCACCGCGGGGGCCGCNTACAGCCCCCTGTTCGCCGTGGAGCGCATCGACGTCGTGGGCACGTCGCAGCTCGACGCGTCCGCGGTGGGCGACGCGCTCAGCGGTCAGATCGGCACGCCCCTGGCGATGGTCGACGACAGCGCCGTGAAAGCTGCTCTGGTGCGGTTCCCGCTCGTCGAGTCGTACACGCTTGAGGCGCGTCCGCCCCACGACCTCGTCGTGAACATCGTCGAACGCACGCCGATCGGCGTGCTGCAGACCCCGGCCGGGTTCACCGTGGTGGATGCCGCGGGCGTCGCCCTGTCGACCACGCCCGACGCCCCCGCGGGTCAGCCCCTGCTCGAGATCACCGGCGGCACCGACTCGGCCGCGTTCCACGCGGCGGGGCGGGTCATGCGCGCGCTCCCGGATGCGGTGCGCTCGCAGGTCACCGGGGTCTCGGCATCCACCCCCGACGACGTGACGTTGACGCTCGGTGCGACGGGCTCGCGTGTGGTGTGGGGAAGCGCCGACAGGTCGGCCGAGAAGGCGATCGTGCTGGGCCGGTTGATGGAGAAGAGCCCCCCGGACCGCGCGAAGGAGTACGACGTCACCTCGCCCGAGGCCGGCGTCGTCCGCTGATATCCGAGGCGAAAACAGAACACGCCGCGTGTCGGGCGTGCGCCGCCCGATCCGCCACCTACCTTCGAGCTAAGGAATTGCATACCGGGCAATTCTTTAACCCTCAACATGAGGTTTAGAGTTTCGGGTTCGGGGACAAACGGAGGCCGGCATGAGCCACAACCAGAACTACCTCGCCGTGATCAAGGTCGTCGGTGTGGGCGGGGGCGGCGTCAACGCCGTCAACCGCATGATCGAGCTCGGCCTGCGCGGCGTGGAGTTCATCGCGATCAACACCGACGCGCAGGCGCTGCTCATGAGCGACGCCGACGTCAAGCTCGACGTGGGCCGCGAGCTCACGCGCGGCCTGGGCGCCGGTGCGGATCCCGAGGTCGGCCGACGCGCCGCCGAGGACCACGCCGAAGAGATCGAGGAGGCCCTGCGCGGGGCCGACATGGTCTTCGTCACCGCGGGCGAGGGCGGCGGAACGGGAACCGGCGGCGCCCCCGTCGTCGCCAAGATCGCGAAGTCGATCGGCGCCCTGACCATCGGTGTCGTCACCAAGCCCTTCTCGTTCGAGGGGCGTCGTCGCCAGAGCCAGGCCGAGGGCGGCGTCCAGCGCCTGAAAGAAGAGGTCGACACCCTCATCGTCGTCCCCAACGACCGCCTCCTCGAGATCAGTGACCGCGGCATCTCCATGATCGAGGCCTTCGCCACGGCCGATCAGGTGCTCCTCGCGGGTGTCCAGGGCATCACCGACCTCATCACCACCCCGGGTCTGATCAACCTCGACTTCGCCGACGTCAAGAGCGTGATGCAGGGGGCGGGTTCCGCCCTCATGGGCATCGGCTCCTCGCGCGGTGCCGACCGGGCCATCAAGGCGGCCGAACTCGCCGTCGAATCCCCGCTGCTCGAGGCCTCGATCGAGGGTGCGCACGGCGTGCTGCTGTCGATCCAGGGCGGGTCGAACCTCGGCATCTTCGAGATCAACGACGCCGCGCAGCTGGTGAAGGAGGCCGCGCACCCCGAGGCCAACATCATCTTCGGAACGGTCATCGACGACACCCTCGGCGACGAGGTGCGCGTCACCGTCATCGCGGCCGGCTTCGACGGCGGCGAGCCTTCGCTGCGCATCGACGCCGTCGGCGCCCAGCGCCCGGCCTCGGCCCCCGTCGTCCCCGTCATCCCGGCCGACGACGTCGCCCGCGACCTCGACGCCGCCGAGGAGCAGAAGGCCGCGACCGAGCGCGCCCCCGAGCGCCGCCCGGAGCCCGCGCGCGTCCCCGAGACCTCGTACGACAACGGTTACGCCGAGGACGACCTCGACGTCCCCGACTTCCTGAAGTAAGAGACAGTCCCCGAACGCGAGCGGGTCCGGTTGCCACCGGGCCCGCTCGCGTCGTCGAAGGAGCAGCATGGACACCGCCCTCGCCGACCGGCTCGCCGCCGTCGACGCGCGCATCCAGGATGCCGCCCGCGCCGCGCACCGCGATCCCGCCGGCATCACGCGCATCGTGGTCACGAAATTCCACCCGGCCTCCCTGGTCGTCGACCTGCACGCCCTGGGCGTGCGCGACGTGGGGGAGAACCGCCAGCAGGAGCTCACCGCCAAGCGGGCCGAGCTCGGCGGCATCCCCGATCTGCGCTGGCACTTCATCGGGCAGGCGCAGACCAACAAGGCCCGCGCCGTGCGCGCGGCGGCGGATGCCGTGCACTCGGTCGATCGCGAGAGGATCGCCGACGCCCTCGACGCGGCCGGCGGCGACACGCCGCTCGACGTCCTGCTGCAGGTGAACCTCACCGACGACTCCGGTCGCGGCGGCGTCGAGCCCGACGGCGTGGAGGCCCTGGCGACGCATGTGGCGGGGCTCCGGACCCTGCGGCTGCGCGGGGTCATGGCCGTCGCCCCGCTCGACGAGGAGCCCGCCCGCGCGTTCGAGAGGCTGCGCCGGTCGGCCGACGCGGTGCGCACCGTCGTCGCCGACGCCGAGTGGATCTCGGCCGGTATGACGGGCGACTTCCCCGAAGCGATCGCGATGGGCGCGACACACCTGCGGATCGGCTCCGCAATCACGGGCCCGAGGCCCCCGCGCGACTAGCCTCGGACCAGACGAGCGAACGGAGGATGCGATGTCGAACCCCCTGAAGAAGACGATGGTGTACCTGGGCCTCGCCGACGAGGAGGAGACCTATGAGGAGACGGCGCCGCAGCCCATCGCGCGCAAGCAGACGGCACCTGCCGCTGCTCCCGTCGAGAAGGCCGCACCGGTGACCCCGCTGCACCGTCCCGCCGTGGTGCGTCAGCCCTCGGCCGGCCCGGTGAGCGAGATCCTCACGGTGCACCCCAAGCAGTACCGCGACGCCCAGACGATCGCGGAGAACTTCCGCGAGGGCATCCCGGTCATCATCAACCTGTCGCAGATGAGCGACGCCGACGCGCGTCGCCTGATCGACTTCGCGAGCGGACTCTCGCTCGGGCTGTACGGCCGCATCGAGCGGGTGACGAGCAAGGTCTTCCTGCTCTCGCCCGAGAACATCGCCGTGTCCGGCGACGGTGCGATCGCGCAGGCCGACCCCGAGGCTGCCCCGTTCGCCGCCCAGTAAGCGATCGTGGCCGTCCTGAGCCTGGTCGGCTCCATCCTCAGCGCGCTGCTGTTCATCTACATCGTGCTGCTGCTCGCGCGCCTCGTGCTCGAGTACATCCCGATGTTCAACCGCGAATGGCGCCCCCGCGGTGCCACTCTCGTGCTGGCTGAGATCGTCTACACCGTGACGGACCCGCCCATCAAGCTGGTCCGCCGCATCATCCCTCCCCTGCGCATCGGGGGGATCGCGATCGATTTCGGATTCGCGATCGTCATGTTCGTCTGCTTCCTGCTGCTGAGCGTGACGCGGTCCCTCGCGGCCGCGTGACCTCCCGCCGCCGCCCCTGACAGTGCCCTTCGACACTGACGGAGGGCGGCGGCTATGCTGTTCCGAAGCGGTACGCCCCGGTGCGACACCCCCAACAGTTCCGAATCAGAGCTCTCGAAAGAGGAAACACCATGGCACTGACCCCCGATGACGTCGTCACCAAGCAGTTCCAGCACGTGCGCTTCAAGGAGGGCTTCGACCCCGACGAGGTCGACGACTTCCTCGACGAGATCGTCGTCGAGTGGCGCAAGACCATCGCCGAGAACGAGGAGCTGAAGTCCAAGCTCGCCGCGTTCGAGTCCGGCGAGGCCGCTCCCGCCACGGTCGCGGCGCCCGTCGCCGAAGAGCCCAAGGCCGAAGAGCCCGCTCCCGTCGAGACCCCCGCTCCGGCTCCCGCCGCCGCGGCGTCGTCCGACGTCGAGCCCGCCGCCCAGAGCGCCGGCATCATCGAGCTCGCCCAGCGTCTGCACGATGAGCACGTCGCCGAGGGCAAGGCCCAGCGCGACCAGCTCATCGGCGAGGCGCAGGCGCAGGCGGCATCCATCGTCGCCGAGGCCGAGCAGAAGGGCCGCGAAGAGCGCGCCCGCCTCGAGAAGGAGCGCGTCACCCTCGAGGGCCGCATCACCGAGCTGCGCAACTTCGAGCGCGACTACCGCTCGCAGCTGCGTTCGTACATCGAGGGTCAGCTCCGCGACCTCGACACCACTGCGTCGTCGTCGGGCTCCACGCCCGTGTCGGCGATCGGTCTGTAAGTCGACAGACTCTTTGCGCAGTCGAAATCCTCTGCGACCGGCGGCGGCCGGCATCGTCATCGCGATCCTCGCGGTGGTGGTGCTGGCCGCCGACCAGTTGGCGAAGACCGCAGCCATCGACGCCCTTCCCCCGGAGCGCGTGGTCCCGGTCTTCGGCGACGTCCTGCAGTTCTATCTCGTCCGTAACCCCGGCGCCGCGTTCTCGCTCGGCGAAGGGGTTACGTGGCTGTTCACGATCGCCCTGGCGGTCGTCGCGGCCGTCATCGTCTTCCTCGCCGTGCGCCGCGTGCGTTCGCGGCTGTGGGCCGTCGTCCTGGGCCTGCTGCTGGGGGGCGTGCTCGGCAACCTCACCGACCGTCTCCTGCGCGAGCCGGGCTTCCCGGTGGGCCACGTCGTCGACTTCATCTCGACGCCGTGGATGATGCCGGCGATCTACAACGTGGCCGACGTCTTCATCGTCTCCATGATGATCTCCGTCGCCCTGCTGGTGCTGTTCGGGCTCCGTCTCGACGGCACGCGGGAGACGCGCGCGTCCCGGGCGGCCGACGCGCAGGCGGCCGAGGCGCAGGCCTCCGGCGCTGCGTCGGCCGAGGCCTCGACCCGAGTCCGCGCCGAAGGCGACGCCGGTGACGGTGTCGAACCCTCCGGCGACCCGGGCGTCCGCTGACATGGAGTCCCGCAGTCTCCCCGTCCCCGACGGGCTCGACGGAACGCGCATCGACCAGGCGCTGGCGAAGATGCTGGGGTTCTCCCGCACCTTCGCCGCCGAGGTCGCCGACGCCGGGGGAGTGAGCGTCGACGGTCGCACGGTCGGGCGCTCCGACCGCCTCCGCGCGGGGTCGTGGCTCAGCGTGGAGTGGGAGCCCAAGCGCGAGCCCGAGATCGTGCCCGTCGCCGTGCCCGACCTCGGCATCGCCTACGACGACGATGACATCGTCGTGGTCGACAAGCCGGCGGGCGTCGCCGCGCACCCCTCGCTCGGATGGGAGGGGCCGACCGTGCTCGGCGCCCTCGCGGCCGCGGGGTTCCGCATTTCCACGAGCGGCCCGGCCGAACGGCGCGGTGTGGTCCACCGCCTCGACGCCGGGACGAGCGGGCTCATGGTCGTCGCGAAGACCGAACGGGCCTACACGCTGCTGAAGAGCGCGTTCAAAGAGCGCGAGGTCGAGAAGATCTACCACGCCGTCGTGCAAGGGCACCCGGATCCGCTCGCGGGGACCATCGACGCGCCCATCGGCCGTCACCCGCACCACTCGTGGAAGTTCGCCGTCACCCCCCACGGCAAGGACTCGGTCACCCACTACGAGACCCTCGAGGCCTTCCCCCGGGCGTCGCTGCTCGAGATCCACCTCGAGACCGGACGCACGCATCAGATCCGCGTGCACATGGCGGCCCACCGCCACCCGTGCGCCGGTGATCCGCTCTACGGGGCCGATCCGACGCTCTCGGCGCGTCTGGGGCTCACGCGGCAGTGGCTGCACGCTCATCGTCTGGCGTTCACCCATCCCGGAACGGGGGAGTGGGTGGAGTTCGCCTCGCCCTATCCGGCCGATCTCGCGCGGGCGCTGGAGATCCTCGGCGACGGCATCTGACGCGGCCGCCGCCCGCGCGGCGGTCGGTCGCAACGACCGCTGCACCCGCTCGCGGTGACGCGCCCGGGAGGGAGCGGTCGGCTGGGCGTCCGCCGCGAACATCCACGGCCGATGTCGGAGGCCGAACGTAGACTCGACACGTGGCAGCAGACTCCTTCGTTCACCTTCACGTGCACAGCGAGTACTCGATGCTCGACGGCGCGGCGCGCATCGGCCCGATGGTCCAAGAGGCCGTCAAACAGGGCATGCCCGCGATCGCCGTGACCGACCACGGCAACACCTTCGCGGCGTACGAGTTCTACAAGACCGCGAAAGATGCCGGCATCAAGCCGATCATCGGCATCGAGGCCTACGTCACCCCCGGCACCCACCGCTCCGACAAGTCCCGCGTGCGATGGGGCACGCCCGAGCAGCAGAGCGACGACGTCTCCGGTTCGGGTGCGTACACGCACATGACGCTGCTCTCCGAGACCACCGAGGGCATGCACAACCTCTTCCGGCTCTCGTCTCGCGCGAGCATGGAGGGCTACTACTTCAAGCCGCGCATGGACCGCGAGCTCCTGCAGACGTACAGCAAGGGACTCATCGCCACGACCGGCTGCCCCTCGGGCGAGGTGCAGACGCGCCTGCGCCTGGGCCAGTACGACGCGGCGAAGGCCGCGGCGGCGGAGTTCCAAGACATCTTCGGCAAAGACAACTACTTCGCCGAGATCATGGACCACGGCCTCTCGATCGAGCGGCGCATCATGGGCGACCTGCTCAAGATCGCCAAAGAGCTCGACATCCCCCTGGTCGGTACGAACGACCTGCACTACACCCACCAGCACGACGCGACGAGCCACGCGGCGCTGCTGTGCGTGCAGTCCGGTTCGACGCTCGACGATCCCAAGCGCTTCAAGTTCGACGGCGACGGGTACTACGTCAAGTCGGCCGCCGAGATGCGCCAGGTGTTCCGCGACAATCCCGAGGCGTGCGACAACACCCTGCTCATCGCCGAGCGGTGCGAGGTCGCCTTCGACACCTCGGCCAACTATATGCCGCGCTTCCCGGTCCCCGACGGCGAGACCGAGGGCAGCTGGATGATCAAAGAGGTCGAGAACGGCCTCCACGACCGCTATCCCGGCGGCATCCCCGATGCGGTCCGCAAACAGGCCGAGTACGAGACCGACGTCATCCTGCAGATGGGCTTCCCGGGGTACTTCCTCGTGGTCGCCGACTTCATCAACTGGGCCAAGAACAACGGCATCCGCGTCGGTCCGGGCCGAGGTTCGGGTGCCGGCTCGATGGTCGCCTACGCGATGAAGATCACCGATCTCGATCCGCTCCAGCACGGGCTCATCTTCGAGCGGTTCCTCAACCCCGACCGCGTCTCGATGCCCGACTTCGACGTCGACTTCGACGACCGGCGCCGCGGCGAGGTCATCCAGTACGTCACCGAGAAGTACGGCGACGAGCGCGTGGCGCAGATCGTCACCTACGGCACCATCAAGGCGAAGCAGGCGCTCAAAGACGCCGGGCGCGTGCTGGGCTTCCCCTTCAGCATGGGCGACAAGCTCACCAAGGCCATGCCGCCGGCGGTGATGGGCAAAGACATGCCGCTCGACGGCATGTTCAACCCCGAGCACCCCCGCTACAAAGAGGCGAGCGAGTTCCGCACGCTCATCGAGACCGACGCCGAGGCGAAGACCGTGTTCGACACGGCCCTGGGGCTCGAGAACCTCAAGCGCCAGTGGGGCGTGCACGCGGCCGGCGTGATCATGTCGAGCGAGCCGCTCATCGACATCATCCCGATCATGCGCCGCGAGCAGGACGGCCAGATCGTCACGCAGTTCGACTATCCCGCGTGCGAGTCGCTCGGCCTGATCAAGATGGACTTCCTGGGGTTGCGCAACCTCACGATCATCAACGACGCGCTCGACAACATCGAGGCCAACCGCGGCCACCCGCTCGTGCTCGAGGACCTCGACCTCGACGACGCGGCATCCTACGAGCTTCTCGCGCGCGGCGACACGCTCGGCGTGTTCCAGCTCGACGGCGGTCCCATGCGTTCGCTGCTGCGCCTGATGCGTCCCGACAACTTCGAAGACATCTCGGCCGTGCTCGCGCTGTACCGCCCCGGCCCGATGGGCGTGAACTCGCACATCAACTACGCGCTGCGCAAGAACAAGCAGCAAGAGATCGAGCCGATCCATCCCGAGCTCGAAGAGCCCCTCGCCGACATCCTCGACACCACCTACGGCCTCATCGTCTACCAGGAGCAGGTGATGGCGGTGGCCCAGCGGGTCGCCGGGTACACGCTCGGACAGGCCGACCTGCTGCGCCGCGCGATGGGAAAGAAGAAGAAGAGCGAGCTCGACAAGCAGAAAGAGATCTTCTTCGGCGGCATGACCGAGCGCGGCTTCGGCGACGTCGCGCAGCAGACGCTGTGGAAGGTGCTCGAGTCGTTCGCCGACTACGCCTTCAACAAAGCGCACACCGCCGCCTACGGGCTCGTGTCCTACTGGACGGCGTACCTCAAGGCGCACTATCCCGCCGAGTACATGGCCGCCCTGCTCACGAGCGTCGGCGACTCGAAAGACAAGATGGCGGTGTACCTCAACGAGTGCCGTCGCATGGGCATCAAGGTGCTCCCGCCCGACGTCAACGAGTCGATCCGCTTCTTCGCCGCCGTCGGCGAAGACATCCGCTTCGGTCTGGGCGCCGTCCGCAACGTCGGCACGAACGTCGTCGACGGCATCGTCGCGGCCCGTCAGGATGCCAAGTACACGTCGTTCCACGACTTCCTGTCCAAGGTGCCGATGCACGTGGCGAACAAGCGCACCGTCGAATCGCTGATCAAGGCGGGCGCGTTCGATTCGCTGGGCTCGACCAGGCGTGCGCTCGTCGAGGTGCACGAGGACGCGTGCGAGGGCGCGGTGCTCGACAAGCGGCGCGAGGCGAACGGCGAGGTGGGGTTCGACTTCGACTCCCTCTGGGACGAGCCCCAGCAGGTCGTGAAGGTGCCCGAGCGGCCCGAGTGGACGAAGAAGGACAAGCTCGCCTTCGAGCGCGAGATGCTCGGGCTCTACGTGTCCGATCATCCCCTCGCGGGTCTCGAGGTGCCGCTCGCCAAGCACGCGTCGACCTCGATCCACGACCTCCTGGCGTCGGAAGACGTGCAGGACGGCGACCAGGTGACGGTGGCCGGCCTCCTGACGAGCGTCCAGCACCGCGTGGCGAAGCAGAGCGGAAACCCGTACGGCATGGTCACCGTCGAGGACTTCAACGGCGAGGTGACCGTGATGTTCATGGGCAAGACCTACGCCGAGTTCGCCCCGGTTCTGCAGGCCGATTCGATCCTCGTGGTGCGCGGTCGGGTCTCCCGTCGCGACGACGGTCTGAACCTGCACGCGCAGAGCGCGTTCGCCCCGGATCTCGAGGGGCTCGACGAGTCGGGCGGTCTCACCCTGGTCGTGCCCGAACAGCGCGCCAACGAGGCCCTCGTCGGCGAGCTGGCGCAGATGCTCCGTCGGCACTCCGGTTCGACCGAGGTGCTGCTGAAGCTCCACAAGGGGGGGACGGCCAAGGTGTTCGAGGTGCCGATGCCGGTGCGCGTGACGGCCGACCTGTTCGGCGAGCTCAAGGGTCTGCTCGGCCCCAACTGCCTGGGCTGATCCGCTCGGCGGACGCCCCGCCGATCCCTGAGACAACCCCAGCGGATGCTGAATACCCGCCGGTTACGATGACCGGGCGCTCCGGCGCCCTGGGTGAAAGGACCCCCGTGAACGATCAGTACCCCCACGACGCGGCCGACCCCGACCGCGCCCACGTCGACGACCGCGCCCACGACCATGACCAGATCGCCCCGACGGCCGCTCCCGCCGCCTCGCGCGACGACGAGGCGGCGTCGGAGCGCACCGTCCAGGCCGGCGCCCCCTCGGCGCACGATGCAGATGCACCCGTCGTCCCGCCGAAGCCCGAGGCCGAAGCGCCGCACGACGCCCCGCACGAGGCGCACGCCGTCGCGCCCGCCTCCGGACCGGCGTACGGCGTCGGCCCCTTCTCGGTGCGCGAGGTCGCCCTCCTGGGCGTCTGGATCGTCGCCTTCTTCGTCTCGTTCTTCCGCACCAACATCCTCGACTCCCCGTCGGGAGTGCTCGTCGGCGGAGGCAACGTCTGGCTCTCGGGCCTGTGGTGGATCCCCGCGGTCGCCCTGCCCACCGCGGCGATGGGCCTGATCGTGCTCCGCCGGCTCTCCCCTCAGGGCATCCGTCGCGTCGGATCGCTCGGGATCGACCAGTTCGCCTCGGTGGCCTTCTCGGTGTCCGCGCTCGTGTGGCTGTCCTGGGTGTGGGACACCGTCGCCGTCTTCGATCAGACCGGCATCTGGACCCGCTCCTGGGTGATCTGGGTCGAGACCGTCGTCCTGCTGGCGGGCGTCGTCCTCACGGTGTTCGCGCCGATCATCCCTCCGTTCTCGGCCGACTTCCGCGACCGCGAAGAGATCCCCGCCCACCGCAACGCGCGTCCGATCCGTCCGGTCGTCCCGCGTCCGCGCACCCCTCGCGCACCGCGCCCCGCCCCGGTCTCCGACGCGAGCGCCGTCGACGCCGACGCGCCCACCCCGGGCAGTTACACCGGCTCGACCGATCTCCCGCACGACGGATCCGCTCCCGCGACCACGGTGCTGCCGGCCCAGCGCGGCGACGACACGGCGACCGACATCTTCGCCCCGCTCCACGCCGACACCGGTGCCCAGCCGTACCTCGGATCGGGCTCCACGGCGGGTCGTGACGACGCCGCCGCCGAGCATGGCCGCCACGGCGACGACCTGCACGACCACGGGGCTCACGACCACGGAGCCCACGACCATCACGATCACGCCCACGCGCAGGCGTTCTGGGCACTCGCTCCGGAGGAGCGCGAGATCGTGGACGACTACGGCACGCCGATCTTCCGCATCGGCCCGACGGCCTGGGCGCTCGTGATCGAAGACCGCGGAGAGACCTTCGTCGTGCGCCACGACGACGGTCGCATCGGCTATCTGCACGACGTCTCCGGAGTCACCCGCGGCTGACGCGCGGACGGGGCGGGGGGTCCGACGGCCTCCTGCCCCGTCGTCGTCACCCCGGCATGCGAGTCGGGCCGTCCGTCCTCGACCTCGCCTGCTCGCGGGCGTCGGGCCGCCGATCGCCGGCCGCACCCGCTCCCGCCCCGTCGCGTCACCGCGCCCGAGCGCGTCCCTCGGCCCCTCCCGCGGCGGCTGTGCACAGGCTGCGAGCCCGGGGGATCGCGCCGGGGCGTCGCTGAGCGGCCGGTAGCCTGGACGCATGCTCCGCACGATCGATCTCCGCGGCCGCGTGCTCTCGCCGGCCGAGCTGCTCGCCGTCGTCCCGCGCGCCGACGCCGCGCGCGACGAGGCCCTCGCCACCGCCGCCCGACTGGTCGCCGACGTGGCCCATCGGGGCGAAGAGGCGCTCCGCGAGCAGGCGGCCCGTTTCGACCGCGTGACCGACCACGCCATACGCGTTCCCGCCGACCACCTCGACGAGGCGCTGCGCGATCTCGATCCCTCGATCCGCGCCGCGCTCGACGCGGCGATCTCGCGCGTGCGCACGGCATCCGCGGCCCAGGTGCCCGCCCCCGTCGTCACCGAGCTCGGCGAGGGCGCGCGGGTGACGCAGCGCTGGCAGCCCGTGCGTCGCGTGGGTCTGTACGTTCCCGGCGGCAAGGCCGTCTACCCGTCCAGCGTCGTGATGAACGCCGTGCCGGCTCAGGTCGCCGGCGTCCGCGAGGTCGCCCTCGCCTCGCCCCCGCAGGCCGAGTTCGGCGGGCGCGTCCACCCCGTGATCCTCGCCGCGGCGCGTCTTCTCGGCGTGACCGAGGTCTACGCGATGGGGGGAGCGGGCGCGATCGGGGCCTTCGCCCACGGGGTGGCCGAGATCGGGCTCGATCCCGTCGACGTCGTCACCGGCCCGGGCAACAACTTCGTCGCCTCCGCCAAGCGCGCGGTCGCGGGGCGCGTCGGCACCGACTCCGAAGCCGGCGCCACCGAGATCCTCGTCGTCGCCGACGACACCGCGGTGCCGAACCTCGTGGCCGCCGACCTCGTCAGCCAGGCCGAGCACGACGAGCAGGCCTCGGCGGTGCTCGTGACCGACTCTCCGGCGCTGGCCGACGCGGTCCGTGATGCGCTCCCGGCGCGCGTCGCCGCGACCCGGCACACCGAGCGCGTCACGGCGGCGTTCCACGGGCCGCAGTCGGCCGTCGTGCTCGTCGACGACATCGCGCAGGCGACCGCGTTCAGCAACGCCTACGCCCCCGAGCACCTCGAGCTGCACCTGGCCGATCCGCGGCCGGAGGACTTCGTCAACGCGGGGGCCGTGTTCGTGGGCCCGTACACCCCGGTGAGCCTCGGCGACTACCTCGCCGGAAGCAACCACGTCCTGCCGACCGGGGGACAGGCGCGGTACAGCGCGGGTCTGTCCGCCGCGACGTTCCTGCGCCCGCAGCAGGTGGTCGAGTACGACCGTGCGGCGCTGTCGGTCGTGCGCGACGCGATCGTGACCCTCGCCGACGCCGAGGCCCTGCCCGCGCACGGCGAGGCCGTGACCGCGCGGTTCGACGACTGAGGGAGAACCGATGCACTGCCCGTTCTGCCGCAACCCCGACTCCCGCGTCATCGACTCGCGCACGAGCGACGACGGACTCAGCATCCGCCGTCGGCGCCAGTGCCCGAAGTGCGGGGGCCGGTTCTCGACGGTCGAGACCGCGAGTCTCAACGTGATCAAGCGGTCGGGAGTGGTGGAACCCTTCAGCCGCGAGAAGGTCATGTCGGGCGTCCGCAAGGCCTGTCAGGGTCGACCGGTGACCGATGCCGATCTCGCGGTGCTCGCGCAGCAGGTCGAAGAGGCCATCCGGCAGACGGGCTCCTCCCAGATCGAGGCGAACGAGATCGGCCTGTCGATCCTCGGGCCGCTGCGCGAGCTCGACGAGGTGGCCTACCTGCGCTTCGCGAGCGTCTACCAGGCGTTCGACTCCCTCGACGACTTCGACTCCGCGATCGCCCAGCTGCGGGCAGATCACGCCGCCCGCCCCGCGCACGACGACCGCGACGCGGTCCAGTAGCCTGGCGGGGATGTATCCCCTTCTCTTCCGCACGGTCCTCTCGCGCCTCGACCCCGAGTTCGCCCACCACCTGGGCGCGCTCGTCATCCGTGTCGCCGGGGTCGAGCCCGTGGCATCCGTGGTCCGTCGATTCACCGCGCCGCGCGCGGATCAACGCGTCGACGCTCTCGGACTGACCTTCGCGTCGCCGTTCGGCGTCGCCGCGGGCTTCGACAAGAACGTCACGATGGGCCGGGGCCTCGGCGCGCTCGGCTTCGGCCACGTCGAGGTCGGCACGGTCACCGCGCTGCCCCAGCCGGGCAACCCGAAGCCGCGCCTGTTCCGTCTGATCGCGGATCGCGCCGTGATCAACCGCATGGGCTTCAACAACGACGGGGCAGCCGCCGCCGCAGCCCGCCTGCGCCGTCTACGCCGTGCCCGTCGGCGTCCGGTCATCGGGGTGAACATCGGCAAGAGCCGCGTCGTCGCGGTCGAGGACGCCACCACCGACTACGTGCGCAGCGCGCGCCTGCTCGCGCCCCTCGCCGACTACCTCGTCGTCAACGTCTCGTCGCCGAACACGCCCGGGCTCCGCGGTCTGCAGGCCGTCGAGACGCTCCGGCCGCTCCTCACCGCCGTGCGCGACGCCGCCGGGCGCACGCCCCTNCTNGTCAAGATCGCCCCCGACCTCGACGACGACGAGGTGCGCGACATCGCCCGNCTNGCGGTCGNTGCGGGACTCGCCGGCATCATCGCGACCAACACCACCATCGCCCGGACGGATCTCGAAACGGATGCCGCCACGGTCGAGGCCGCGGGAGCGGGTGGCCTCTCCGGAGCGCCGCTGAAGAAGCGGGCCCTCGAGGTGCTGCGTCTGGTGCGCGAGGTCGTCCCGCCCGCGCTCGTGGTGATCTCCGCCGGGGGAGTGGACACCGCCGACGACGTGCGCGAGCGCCTGTCCGCGGGCGCCACGCTCGTGCAGGGGTACACAGCGTTCCTGTACCGCGGTCCGCTGTGGGCGCGTCAGATCAACCGGGGTCTCGCGCGCGCGAACTGACCTCCCCGGTCACCTCGCCCCGGTGCGGATGCCGCACCCCGGCGCCGCTCGCCGATGTCCGCCGACCCCGCCCGGGGGAACACGAACGGCGCACCGCGTGAGGCGGTGCGCCCTTGCGGCTCGCCGACGTGCGCCGACCCCGCCCGCGGGAACGCGAACGGCGCACCGCGTGAGGCGGTGCGCCGTTGTCGTGAAGCCGATGATCAGGCGGGGTACTGACCGCGCTTGACCTGCGCCTTCGGC
>Ga0065721_10051314_pt1 | contig 15329 bp, 19 predicted proteins | sample Mesricmetagenome_FD_59108 | JGI IMG/M metagenome (GOLD analysis project Ga0065721, IMG submission 59108) | Mesophilic microbial community from rice straw/compost enrichment Sample: eDNA_1 v2 (version 2) | ecosystem: Engineered > Solid waste > Grass > Composting > Bioreactor | place: USA: Davis... | reverse complement strand
TTTCGAGGAATAGTTAAATAAAAAATTCATTGAAAAGAATAAGCTTTTGTATATCTCTTGGGTAATATATATTTATTAAACACATATAAATATATAATCTTTCTAAGAATTTGTGATGAGCACACAACTAAACATTCACGAAATCATTTGAGCAAAGAACAAATTCAATGTGCTACTTTCATTACTTCATCAGGTAGTTCGTGGATTAAGAGAAACTAAGAAGATTCAAGAAAAGTTAATGGAATTTCGAAGCATCTCATTAAACCTTCTATGTTTTTGTACCTTTTCGATGAAGCTCCTTTTTTGATCAAGAATTTTTCTATATTTCTGGTATGAGAAAAACCTGCGTGAACAATAATAAATGTAGACCTAAAGTCAAACTCTCTAAACATTCTTCCAAGAACATAAGCATCCATAAGATAAGATTCTCCGAAGTGCGGAATATACACATCAATCTTCTTTAAGAACTCTCTATCTCGAGTCTCATAATAGGATACCCACTTTTCAAACAAAACTTTCATTTTGTTCTTTTTCTCAATGAGAGGCTCATTGAGTATCTTACCAAGCGTGTATGTTGTTATTTGTTTTGCAAGTTTTGGATCCAAATCGCTAAGTTGAGTTCTAATTCTATGCATGACTTTACCATATCTTTTAACGACAAGATTCGAATTCTCAAAACAATCCATCAACTTAAGAATACGATTGTATAATGACCTTCTAACCTTTTCGATTTTTTCTATTTCCAAATGTTTTGTTTTTTCCATTATTATTGACATTAAGTTTTCCTTTATACTTTGAAACCATTCTCTAAAATCTTCCAAGAAGTTATCACTTGTTAAACACATCTCGTAATACTTGTAGAGATTCGTATTAGCTAAATAATATTTTTCATTCAATAACAATTCTGTAATGACAGAAGCAAGTATTATTCTTTTGTGTAAATTCATATTTTCGTAAACGTTTTCGTTGGATAAGTTTTCATGATTCAGACGGAACGACAAATTGACAGTAACATAAGATAAAAGGAATGCAGTGTGACATTTAGAGTCTACACTTCTTCTTAAGTCCGCATAGTGAAACCTTGCATTTTCGTATGGACATTGTTTCTTGAATAAGCAATCTTCGAAGTTTATAATTGGTTTAAATAGTAACTCTTTTATATTTTCTGATGGACCAAAAAGTCGATGTAAATTTGCGCTCTTATCATACTCAAGTTCGAAGAAAACATCAACAAACTCATTTCTTTCTCTTGCTACTTCTATTATGTATTTAATGAGACCTGTAATTGTGAGGCATGGAATTCTCTCTTGAGTTTCTTCTTGAATTTCACTTATTATTTTGTTAACCTTTTCATCTTCTTCCTTGCTTACCTCTTCTAATTCACCTGATTTTTCGTATTTTCTTAATTTCTCGATCTCTCCAATTTCATCACTACAATCATAAGGACAAGAACCTTTTTGGCTGTAATGTTGATCTCCAATTAAAATGTATGTTCTGTCATTAAGATGCAAAACAGAAAAAGTAAAAGCTCCACTAAGATATATAGACATTTTAATGTGCTATGAAATTATTATATTTCTTATTTACATATTTAAATTTCGTGATAATTAAAGGTTAATTATCACATGAGTTACTACTGAACAGTTATGAATTACAAAAGAAAAAACTCTTTAAATACTATGGATTTGCCTATTGAGCGATAACTTTCTAGAAGACCTTGAAGAATGATTTGCAAACTTCAAAGAGATATTTTCTCTATTTTCTTGTTTGTTATGTACGAAATAATTAAATTAAACAATAAACATCTTGTTACTATAAATGTATTACAATATCTTTACAGATAAAGAAATAAAAGATTAGCTTACTATGAGAGTGAAGATCAAATAATTTACCCTTCCCAAACAAAATTTTAGATAGATGGAGTTGAAGAAAGAGGGAACGTTTAAAATATATTAGGCAACAATGTTGTGAATATAAAGAAGATACTTGAATACTCACAACTAAAGGAAAACATATATTCATTGATATATGTTTTTTTTTTCTTGTTTATATTTTCTCTTTTAACCTTTGCAATGATGACAATCAACAAAATACTTTAATTCCTTGTGTCCTTTACTTCTACAATTTCGACATGTTACGTAAACAAGCTTATACTCTTTACCAATGTATTCATGACTAATTTTTGTTCCTGTTCCACCACAAGAAAGACATAAATCATTAGTGTAAACAACAAGTTTCTTTTTATCGTTACAATGTTTACATTTAACCTTTTTCTCTTTAGTTCTCTTTTTCTTTTTAGTTCTCTTTTTTGCCTTTACGATAATATTAATTGATGGCATTTCTTATTTATGTGTTATTCAAATAATATAAACTAAATTATTCATTACCTTTATAAGACGAATAATTGGATGCTTATATATAAAATATCATGGAACTCACAAATATAGATGTTATCCAGAGAATAGGTAAAGTGCATATGCAAATGTTTATTTTGCTCGTGTAACTTTCACAAACGAAAAAGGTGATAAAGAGGAAAAAGATCTTGCGATCAAAAATATTAAATCCATTCTTGATATACAATTATCTGAGATTGATTTGCTTTCAAGAGTCTATCATCCAAACATCATCCATTCGGATGATAGACTCTTGAACGTCTTTTCCCGAAAAAAGTCCGTAAAGACAGTGCTGTTGAAATTAACATTCTTATGCCTTTGGTGCAAAAATCACTTAATTTTTTATTCGGAACAATTTGAAGTGCAACTTCGTTACGCCTATGAAATTGCGAGTGGAATCAACTTTCTTCATAAAGCTGGTTACTATCATTGTGACATCAAAGCAGAAAACATTCTTATAAAAAAATAATCATCCAATAATTGCAGATCTTGGTTTGACACGACCACTTGAATTCGTTGGAAAAACTCCATGTCAAACGTGGATTTGGGCGAGTCCTGAAACGCTTGGTTTGTTTTATAAAGAAATTGTGGATAGAATGCCAAGATTAAGAACTTACTTTGAACAATCTTTCAAACCAATTAGTTCAGAGATTTGGACTCTTGGATTGATTTTTGTTCACTTATTTGGATCATTAGATCACATTGGAGGAGTTATTTGTTGAATCACTCTTTGTTGAAGCTGGTTATGGAAAACCCATAGATACTTTTGTGGATAACGAACAAAGAAGTGGAGCTTTACCTTATTTGAAAAAAGAAGGAGAAAAAGAAGATCTCCTAATATTTGAAGATGCCTTAGAAGATTTTAAATCTTTGGCTCATGAAAGTTCATTAAAAATCGAAACCTTCCTTCTTGGTACGATATTTTCTTCAATATCTAACATAGACTTCGTGATGAGATTGATGTTGATGTCTACGATTTAATTATGGCAATCTTTTACAACACAAGAGATATTTATAGAGATTACGGGGAAGTAAATTACGCAGAAGAAAACATTTTAGATTTAGTCAAAAAGTTATCGAAATTACAAATGGTAAATTGATGTTAACAACACTTTACACAGAGGCATTTTCAGCTTGGTCTCTACTTAAGGCTCTTGAACTCTTAGAGCCTGGTTCTTATGAAAATTTGGATTTTAAAGAATTTTATAGACAATTGCAATACGATGAAGCTATCTATGAAAGGGAAAATAGGATAGATAAGAATCATTTGTATTAAGAAAAAGAGATGATAAGCTCTCATTTGAGATAAGAAGTGAAGATTAACTTAAAAAAGAATACAAGAGCTTTGTGCTTAAAATATCACCATAGAACTTGAAGCTCTCGAAAAAAGATTAATAAGATAAAAGAATAACTAATCTCTAAATTTATATTTAGAGATTATGAAGTTGTAGATTTATTGATATGTCAAGTAAAATACACGATAAATTATTTCGTTATGAAAATATGGTGTCTTTTTGCTTGTTTCTTTGTTCTCTTTCTTTTATTCCCTATAATATATGTAATGTCTGAAAATGAGGTTACAACAAGAGAGTGTAAAGAAAAATCAAGAAAAGATATTACAACTTCAATAGACAAGAAAATCAACGAAAAAGATAAGGAGTTGTTTAGGTTGAGGCTAATTATTTTTACTGTTTTGTGCATATTTATCATGTATCTCAATGAACTTCCACCACAACTTGTAATATTTGTTATTTCGTTGACTTTCGCGCTTATTGTGGATAACTTTGATAATCTTAGAGTGACATTCGTTGAGTTATTTTTGGATTTAGTTTATGGACAAAACAAAAGTTGAGGATGTAAAAGGACAAAGAAGAATATATAAAATAAATATTAATAAGCTTATTAATATTTTTCTTTTCATGAATTACTAATATTCGTTATACCAATTTTTGGTATAAATAAGATGGGAATTTTATATATGAATTATTAAATAGTTAATTATACTAGGAAACCTTTTCATAATATTAATATATAAGAACATTAAATAAGTTAATCGTAATATGCAAACTTTAAACACTTCTTTACCTTCGTTAACAATATTAGATTTGCCCCTAGAAATAGTTTTCCATATTGCTTATTTTCTTGATGCTGACTTGAATTTTAGCCTTACGTGTCAGCTTTTTCATAAATTAAATAAGTATCATTTGAGGGTGAAGTTTGAACGTTTCTTGAAAGAAGGACATCCTTGGTTGTCTTTTGCTTGGAAACATAAAGAGTACAATGATTTTCTTGAAAGGAGTGTTTGTACTTTTTTTTGTAAACCCTCAAAAAACGACGATTCTTGTGCATTTCATCAAAAAAGAATTAAAGATGTACTTTCACCAGAAACACGAGCCTTTCTCTTCATTCTTATAACATCATCTAGAGAGGACTTTGTTTCTTTTCTTGGTTTCTTCAAGGTTTTTAACCTTGAAGATTTTGAACTTAAAAGTATTTTAAACTTAACAAGAAGAACATTGGACGTAGATCCAGATGATAATCCAAACCAATTGATAGAGTCATTTCTAACTTTCGATGAAGAAATGCATATAAACAGAGGGAATGTCGAATTTTTTAAAGAGAAGAAAGAAAAACTTATAAACTTTATTGTAGGTATACACGAGAAAAATTATTATCCAGGTATAGAATTTTATTTAATTGAAGATTATTGGTTACAGACTTGCGAAATTGTTTTGCGTTTCTTGAAGGGATTCTTTTGTTCAAACATCTTAAAAGAACTAACAAAGAAAGATAGAGAGATGATTTTTAGGAGATTTAAAGTTAACAATGGTGAAGATGACGAAGATAGTGAAAATAAACTTCTCAAAAAACAAGATAAAGTAATTAGAGAGATAATATGGCTGGTTAAAGAAATAGAAAAGAATCATAAATTAATCGAAAAAGAAACAGAAGAAGAAACAGATGAAGAAACAGAAGAAATAGAAGAAATTAATAAGGGAAAGACTATCAAATTACCAGGAACAGATATCAACCTTATCATGTTGATAATAAATAAAACAAAAGAAGAAAGGAGCATTGTTTCATGAAAGATTAGATGATTTAAATGTACAAAGAAGAACAAGAAAGAAATATATTTACCAATGAGTAATATAAAACTTTTTTCTATACAAATAAACACTCTAATAGAAAAAAGTTTTAGAACAACATTAATTCCAAGCATAAAAGATATTATTTGTAATATCTTTTATTACTTTAACCTTTCGCATTTATTTGTGTGCAAATAAACACGTGTAAATAAACATCTTCCTTCCACAAAAAAATAAATTACTCATTAAAAATTATTGTTATATGCTTAATTGCAATATCATCACCATTAGTTGGTAATTTTTTTAGCATTTTTAGATGTGAATATAAATCATTGATCGAAAATCCTGATAAGTTAATATCATATTCCTCATAGAAACTAGATGGAATACCAATATGTTCTGGTATCTCATTTTCTTTTGGATATTCTCTTGTTTTCAAGTAAACTTTATCCATATAATTCAAGCGTGCTCTTAATAATTGTTCCCATTCTGAAATAACTTTCTCAGCTTTGAAAGAAGGTCTTCCACCAATTAAATATTTACACCCTGTTTCGTCTGTTGATCTAACTATCATCTCGCCGAGGTGGATTAATTCAAGAGCTTTGTTCTTGATCTTCTTAAGATTAAAGAGAAAACATGTTGGTTGCCAATACTTTGTAACGTCACAATAAGCAAAGTATTCCATAGTTTTAATCGTTTTAAATACTTTAGACATAACTGATTAGTATTTAAAACGATTAAAAAAATGGGACTTCTGACCATTCTTCATTTAGTTAAATATTTAATGAGTATCAAGTTCATATCAAGCTACAGCTTAGAATATGCATTAGAATATGGTTTTACATATACTTTCGGTCTTACTTTCAACTTTACGTATTACTATGTATCCTTGTTATTTAAGAAGTTAAAGAATTTAGGCAAAAAAGAAGAGGATGTAAAATATCTTGTTGAAATTTCAAGTAATAAGAAGGAAGATATAGAAAATGTCTTGAAAGAATTACCTGAAGAGGATTATTTCTTCCTCGAAGAGAACTACTTAATCATACTTACAAATAAATCAAATGAGAAACTTGACAAGTTAATAAAAGATAAAATTGAGAATTAGAGATATGTAAATAGAGGAATAACATATCTCTCGTTACTCTATTACATGATTTATTTTATAATAATATAAAATAAACTTACCCATTGGTTTGAGTACAAGGTTTATTTTTATCTAAGTTCTCTGAATGTCAGAGAATATCTTTTATCTTTAACTCTCTTTTCTTGAGGAATACAATGTTTATACTTCCTTTGTATTTCACCAAACATCAAAACAAGATCTCCGTCGTTCAACACAGTCTTTGTGACTTTACGATCTGAGTTTCTCTTAAAATAAAACTTACGACTTGCACCAACAGAAATCGTAACAACCATATTCAAAGGAGGCGAGCATTCCTTATCACCATGATAACCAATAACATCCTCGCCATTTCTATATTCATTAAGTAAACAAGAATTTGGATACCACTTGAATTCTTCGTGAATTCTATCTCTTATTATTGCTATCTCTGATGTCCATGGAATAATTGGAATTGCAGAACCACTGTACTTATGTGTTGAAATGCTTTCATCACCACAAGCCCAGTTCAAACGTTTTTGTAAGACAAATTTGTCCGAGTAAGGAAGTCGAATTGGATATTGTTGTTTTCCTTTGATGTTTTCGAGATACTTGAATAGTTCCTTTGTTTCTTCTTTTGGAAGCCAATTCCTAAAAACAACAGCAAAAGAATTCTCATCTTTGACTAAGTAACTTGTAGAGGAAAAAGAAGGAAATGTATAAGAAGACATCTTTATTCTATAAGAATGCAATTTCTTATTTTTTTTATGTTGTTAATTATTCAATTAACAACATATATGGGATCTTTATATTTTGTAAATATATTATATGAAACTAATTTAATTGGAAATATAAGAAAATACAGAACAACTAACAATAAGACTTCTATAAACATACCAATTCGTTTGAGTTCGAGAAAGAACTAGAAGAAATAAGAATGGATACAGAAACTAGAGAAATCTTAGAATATCTCTCGCAATCAAGTTGTTCTAGATTACATGCAAAAACAGCTGTACGTAACCTTGCTTGTTACATTGATCAAAGAAAAAGTATGCCAATAGAAGATACAAATCTTTACAAATTTATTTTACGGAGACTTGAAGATGAAGATAACCCAAAACGTTTCAATGATGTCATTGATTTTCTCGAACTTGTAAAGATGAAGGAAAACTTCGACCTAGTTCGTGAATTTAGTAATATTGGTGTGATATCAAATGAAACAGAGTTTCTGTATAACTCAATTCTTGAGTTATACAGAAAAGTTGAAGAAGCCAAGCTCGAAAGAAAAGATGAAAATGTAGATCTCTTTGAGTTCTATCTTCATATGTACAATGAAAGAAAAGAAGAAGCAATAAAACTTGCAAGTTGCATGAAGATCTTTGAATTTATCGTCTTTTCAGTACATCAAGCGAAAACTTCCTTAACACAAGAACAGATGAATGAAATGGTAGCATAAAGGAAAGAAGAGATAAAGTTTATATTTTCAAAGAAATATAAACGATTAGATCAATGAATGTAAGTATTCAATAAAGTCTGTTTCAAAGACAATAAATTCTATTATGGAATCCAATGCACCAAAACCACATTCTTGAAACAAAGAGAAATAGACATCTCCAATCTCATTCATAAACTCCAAATATATTTTTTCTTTTCTTTTTATTTTTCCAGAACTTAGATATAAATACAAAGAACTTATGTTCTCTTTGTTTTTAAGCTTATCGTTTATAAACGATATTTCGGATAAAGACAAATCTCTTGAAGTCAGATCCCTTAATGAGTATGTTAAAGATACACACAAAACTTTAATGACACTTTGGCTCGCAAAGAATTCTATCTTTTTATCGTTCTCTCTTTTCTCAAATCTCTCTATTTCTGAAATTATGTCTGTGTTTTTAATAAACCAATCTGCGATTATTCCGATTGAAGCATAACCATATTTTGGATAAAGATGCTCAAACATTGCTCCAAGAAGAGACTCAAGAATGTCTGCGTAACTCTTTTGACTTCCAGAAATGCTTATGATGTAAGGTGAAAGACGTGTTGAAATACGAATAAGTGTGTCATTACGTTCAAGTTCCTTCTTTGCATTTAAAATCAAGTTAAAGTCAATGACGAGTTGTGCCAATATTATATCTAAAATTGCATCTCCAAGAAACTCAAGAAACTCGTAGTTCATAGCATTGTAACGTTCAATTAAAGTTTTCGCGACTTTCTTTGACAACATTTTAGAACTTGACTTGTGAAGAAAAGAAAGAACAAGAAGATAAGCATCCATGTCTTCGAAAACGTAAGATAAGTTTAATCCTATTTTGATATCTTTAGCCAAAGAAATAATATCTTTGTGTTGAAGCATATTATTTTTACTTGGATGTATTTTATTATAATGTATATATTATATACATTATTACTTCTCTCTTATTGTTTATCTTATACAATTAATTACCCTTTTATTGGGATTATTTGTTCTGGCCAAAAATCATCTAGGTCATCTGAATCATCTGAATCATAGTATTTAACAAACTTATAAGAAACAACTTTTGATTTGTCTCTTGTTTCTTCCTCTGAGTTTTCTTCAGAGGAATTATAAGATAAAGAAAGTTCATTGCAATCTTCTATCTTAGAAATCAGGTTTTGAAAATCAGACAAGAAACTAAAAAGACTCCAAAAGTATCCACTAATTATTTCTCACAGCATCTATATGTTTCTGATGGGAGAAACAATTTAATTATTACATATCATAATAATTAAATTAATCGAATCATCTAAAATGTCTATGTGAAGATCATTTCATTTAAGTTGTAAGAGTTCGCTTGCAACATCATGGAAGAATTCATACAATTCCAACTTCAAGCATTTTACTCATATCTTCTTTTGAATTGTTGTTGGTCATAAAGTTTTCTCCTTTCATCTTATTAATATAGAAAGTATTTCTCTATATTACATAAATTTTACATTCAATGAAACGAAGTTAAATTTATGTAATTATTAAAAAATTTAAATAAAAGCTAAATGGAACATTTACCTCTTGAATTAAAAGAAGAGATAGCATACGATTTACCTCTCTCTTCTTTGATGAATTTGTGTTTAACAAGCAAGTCTTTACTCCAAGTTTGTGAAGATAGAAGTTTTTGGTCTTTAAAGTTAAGTGAATTTGGTATAGATCCAAGTGAGTTAAAAGAAAATGATTCGAAACAGATCGCTTATAACTTTTATGCTCTTTTACATGAAACAAATATAACTCTTGAAGAACTCCAAAGAATCATAAAAGAGTTTCAATTGCTACTAGGTCTTGAAACATACACGGAAAGCTTTTTGGCTTTACTTGAATTAATCGGAGATGCTAAGATGTATGGTAAAACATCATTTGTCTTTCAAGAGGCTAAAACAGAAGAGATAAATGAATATTTCTATGATGCTTTAGATGTAGAATTATACGATTTGGCTGCCTTCCTCTATTACTTTACAAAAGGTATAGAGGAAGATGAAGTTCTTGAGAAAGGTGTGCAAAATGAGAAACTTCTGAGAGCGATTGCAAAGCGTTTTTTCATGTTTGAGACTCCATTGAGTGATCTATTACCTGGACATAATTATTACACACTTAAAAATGCAATTGCTAGAGGTCAAAAGGCTTTTGTTGAAACTTATTTTGAGGAACTACTAGAAGCCTTTGAAAGGTTTAAGAGAGATGAGATAAAAAGATTAAGTAGTATAATTAATGATGTTGCTCAAAATACACATAATCCTGGAATTCTAAGAGAATATAGGAATATTCTTGAATATAATTTCTAGAAATTATAGATTTCTTGTTGTTTTATTGTGTTTTGTGTAATGTATGGTAATTGTATTTACACTTATCCAGAAGTATAAATATTATTTCTTTGTAAATTCAATGACAACATCGTTCTTGTAAAATTCTCAAGATTTGTATTGTACTTGGTTTCGATGGATTTCTTGCTTTACTATTTTTATAAAATTATCACATCAAGAATCTTATTTGAAAGTACAATCTTTTCATTGACGAAGCAAGTTTTTCATCTTTTACTATCTTCAGTTAGGTTCTTGAACGATATTGGAACTAATTGTCTTACAAATAAAAAAAATATCTCATTTAGCATAAGTTCAAAATGTAATCTCGTTGTTTTGTGATTTTCTTTTTCGTTACATTTATCTTCTTCCTAATTAATTACAACAACTTTATCGAAGAAAGGTACAAATGTTTTATAAGTTCAAGACGTCTTTTTCGTTTCTTATCTTCTTATTTGTAAATGGTTCAATAGAAGAATCATCTACGGACCTTAAGTATTTTCTCATGCATGATCTATTCTTAAAGTTAAGATATCTTTTATTGCATATATTAAATATGCAATAATTAGAAGTTTAACAAAACAAGAATCCATCAAGATTTCTTATTATCTCAACTTCTTTCTCAACAACATGTGAATAGTTGAAATCTTCATTTAAGAATTGCGCAAGACGAAATGTCATCCTATAGGATTGTGAATTCCTCATAACAATATGAGCACATGATGCTAAAATTAACTCTCTTTCCTCTTTATTTAATTCTTTTTTAGAAGAAATTTTTATGTAACGATTGTAGATTCTTTTTATTAGTTCTTTTCTATCCTCGATTTGGAAAAATTCAATGATTTCATTTAGGAGCAACTCAAAGTCCTCATCTTCTGATTCATTGTCTAATTCTTTAGTGTACACCTTAATTGCGATTTCCTTAGATTCTTCGTATATTTCATCCATAAAATTGGAGAATTCGCCTCTTGTTTCAAGTTTAAAACCGAAAAACTTACATACATCTTCTATCTTAAACCTGTCTTCTTGAAGTGGGTTAAACAAACCCTCAAATAACTCAACATATGAACCCAAACATTTAGTTTCTAAAAACGCTTTGGGATCAAGCAAATAATCATTGTAATCACTAAAAGATTTCATTGAACTAAAGAAGAAATCCTCTTTCAGTAAATAATAGATACATTGTCCCAAAGACCAAAGATCACTAAACAAAAGACTAAATGGTTGTCTACAATAATTTATTGACTCAGAGTTGAAGAATTGTAAATAGTTTGGATAGAACTCAAAGATTGTTTCAGGACTTGCGAATAACAATGTTTGACTAAAGATTGGCTTCCCAAGAAAGCCATATTGTGATAGGTTAAAATCGCACAACACAAGCCTTTCACCATCAAGAAGTATGTTCTGTGGTTTCAAATCGCCATGAAAAATATCATGTTTATGTAAAAAGTTTACAGCTTCACACAATTGTTTAACGTAACTAAGTCTTTGGCTTTCCAATTTACTTGAAATGACTTTGCATAGAGGTTCATATAACTTGAATGTATATGTTATCTTTTGAATGTCTATTTCAAATGACAAAAGTTCAATGATGTTCTCGTGTTTTAATCTTTTTAAGATGTCAAGTTCCATTAAGCTTAAACACTCATCGTTCCTATCTACCTTTTTGTAAATGGTATCTTTTTCCATTTTATGTATCTTATTTAAATAACTAAAAGTCTATCTATAATTTTCAACATGCGAGAAGATTCAAAGTTTATATGTGTTTTTATAGTTCTTAAAACCAATTCCTTATTCTTACATTTAACATAAAAGGACTTTAAGTCTGACAAATCTGTATTTAGAAGATACTCCACATACTTAATGATTGCATCACTCTGTTCAAGTTCAGCAGCTTTTTTCAAAGCAATTAGACTTTCTTCGTTGACATTAGAATCTTTAACTGCAAGCTCATAACATTTATAGAGTGCATACGCATCCATATTTCTCATACCTTCCTCTAAAATTTCAGTTAAAGCTTTCTTCTTACCTTTAGTTTCATATAGATTAATAAGATATTTGTAAGCCTCGAATCTCTTATTTTGGATTGCTTTCTTTAGTTCATCCTCTGACTTTTCCTCTTCTCCTTTCTTCAAGTAAAGAATTGCTTTCTCAATACTAAAATCTTCAGCGACTTCTTTGGTAGAGTCTCTAATTTTTTGAGCATTTTCAAGACTTTCAATGAAAGATATAATAATCTCTGTGTCTAATAATGCCATGAAGTTATGGAAATTTAGTTTAAACAAAAAAGGCTTCTCACGTATCTTATTTTGGATGAGTTTAAAAAGACAAAAGAAAGTATAGTTATCCAAGTAAGGATAAATATTTATATCATCGTTTGAGATTGCAATTTTTGCATAAAATAATTTTGCCTCTTGATTCGTTTCATCACTTGGAGAATATGGCGAAAACTTGAGATGATAAAAATACAAATATTTTGCGGCTTCTTTCTTTAGAACTTTACATTCCATACGTTTCTTGAACAAGGCTAAAATCTTTTCTTCATCTTCTTGTGATAGGTCATTGTAATATCTAAATCCAACTCTATGAAAGAATGATTGTAATTCTATTCTTGTTTCCTGTCTTTGTATGTCTCCAGACATCTTTTTTTTAATTTACATGTTTTTCCTTTTATGAATTCAAGAATTTAAGATAAAGCATATCTGTTTTTTCTATTTTTTTAAGTATTTCCTTTGCAAGTTCTCTCTCTGATGAAGGTAAATATAAATTTAGAACGGCTCTTCTGAAGAAACCAACATTTGTATATTCATGAAGGTGTGTCAATAACTCAACGACAGTAAGATAGACATTTTTACAAGGGTAAAAAAGATGAACTTGAGAAATATGTGTAATACCACCTATATAACAATTATTTGTTATTAAGACACGTGAAGCATTCTTTGGTTCTTTTTCTTGTGAAAATGATCCATTCAAGAAATCATAAGAAATACCAAGTTCATCGAGTATGGAAGCTAATTCTTTAACTTTATCAGTTATTACTATTTGCATCTCATCATCAAGTATTATGTTGTTCAACAAAAGTTTTTGTTTTTCTTCTAATTGGTTTCTTCTTCTATTTATTCCACCAACTATGTCATGATAGAAATTAACAAGCATTGTATTCTCTGTTCTTTCTCCAAAATCTACAGAAAGAACAGAGTAGTCTAAGAAACTTTTTAGTTCTTCTTCTTCAATGAACGCAAAATCTTTCCATGAAGCTAAAATTATTGCATTGTCATAAAGTCTAGGATCTTGAATAAGTCTAATGAAAGAAATCAAAGAATCATAGAGAACATACTTCTCATTTACTAAATCTTTTTTGTTGAAGATTTCCTCATAGGAGATTGCATTTTCTACACTACAATTGTGTGTGACAATTGTAGTTTCAAGCAATCCAGAGATTCTTTCAAGAACAAGACAAACTGGAAGTTCACGTTGATAGACAATTATCGTTTTTGGTTCGATTTTTCCAAGATTTTCAAGCATTTCTTAGTTTCGTAAAATTCTATGTTTAGAAAATGTACTATTTTATAAGTAAAAGAGGAATTATATTTTGGGTTGTCGTTTTCTTGATTATTCTTTTGATCTTATGGTTGTTTTTTGGAGGTAAGGAGTATGAATTTATTGGTTTGAAAGATAGAAGTCATTGTTGTTTCATAGATGAAGATGATAGTGACGAAGAAGAAAGTATTCAAAGGAAAAAGAAAAAATCAAAAAAATCAAAGAATTCAAAGAATGGAAAAGATAAAAATACAACAAAGAAACAAGAAATAACAAATAAAGAAGATGTGAATAAAGAGGAAGATGCAAATAAAGTTTGTTATATTCAAGAACTTGAGCATAACAAAGAAGACAATAAAAACATAGAAATCCAAGAGACAATAGAAGAAAGAGACAAAAAGGAATATCCAAACAAAACAAACGAAACAAGCAACAAACAAATAAAGCAAGAACTTCAAGTTGATCAAATAAATAAAAAGACATTCGATAATCAAAGTATATGTTTATTTCAAGACTTAAGACAAAAAGAGCTGACCCAGGAAGTTACTAAACAAGAAGAGACAATACAAATACAAACCTATAATCAACCAAAAAGATTAAACACAACAAAAAGAACAAACAACAAATACGGTGCAAAAGTCAAACAAAATAAATGTTGTGACATTCTCGAAAAGATTTATAACAAAAAGTTTACACGTGATGTTAGACCAAAATGGCTAAGAAATCCTCGAACAAACCATTCACTTGAGCTTGATTGTTACAATGAAGAACTTAAAATTGCACTTGAATACAATGGTATTCAACATTACGTTTGGCCAAACTTCATTCGAACACAAACTTATGAGCAATTCATGGATCAAGTTGTACGTGACATGGACAAAATTGATATTTGTGACTCTCATGGTGTGTACTTAATAACTGTTCCTTACACTGTATCTTTTGATGAACTAGAGGATTACATCATTGAAAGGTTGCCAGAAAATGCAACCGAGTACAATGAATAATTACTGTTCCTAAGTATATTTAATATATATTTAAACGGTTTATTAAGTTGTCTTGTTTTTCTTGTGTGTGTGCAATCATTAATAAATGTTTTTTACCAATCTGTGGATTTGCACCATATTTAAGGAGTATTTCGACAATCTTTGGATTGGTATAATCGATTGCGAATATTAACGCGAGTTCGTTGTTTTTTATGGACATTTGCATCGTTCTTAAGAAGAAGTTCAACAATATTCACATTGCGAGATTGAATTGCTCTTGTTGACGAACAAATGAACTGTAACAAGATACTTTCAATGGAAACTCATTGTTAACATGGATATCTAAAACAAATGTCTAATAATTTTCTTGAGTTGATCTAAACTAACCTTATGGCAAACCTAAATAACGACAAAATTTCATATT
>Ga0065721_10006149_pt1 | contig 15330 bp, 12 predicted proteins | sample Mesricmetagenome_FD_59108 | JGI IMG/M metagenome (GOLD analysis project Ga0065721, IMG submission 59108) | Mesophilic microbial community from rice straw/compost enrichment Sample: eDNA_1 v2 (version 2) | ecosystem: Engineered > Solid waste > Grass > Composting > Bioreactor | place: USA: Davis... | reverse complement strand
AGCGCGGCGAGCGCCACGGGATCGCCGGGCCCGAACGCAACTTCGAGCATCAGCCGCGCGAGCGAGCCGGGCGGGGTCGCGAGCAGCTTCGTGCCGGCGGAATCGTTGGCGGAGATGCGGTAGCGCGAAAGCTCGATCACCACCCGGCGGGCGAGGTTGCGGTCGGGCGTGACCAGCGCCACGGTCGGCTCGGGATTGCCTGGCAGGGGTTCCAGCGCCGCGCGCATGGCGGCCGCGAGCGCCTCAGCCTCCTCACGCTCGTTGGCGGCCTCGATCAGCGTGACGCCGGCGAGGCCGGCGCGGATTTCTGTCTCGCCCGGCAGGGATCCGGGCACGGCCCAGACTTCCGTTGCGGTGGCCGGAAGCAGCGCCAGCGAGACGAGCCTGTTGCGCGCGGCAAGCGCCGGTGCGGGAACGGCGAGCGCCGGCAGGCCGGGGAGCGAGGCAACATCGAGACCGAGCGAGCCGGCAAGGCGATAGAGACCATATTGCGGGTGGCTGCGGATCGTCACGGCCGCAAGCGCCTCGGCCGGATTCGCCGCGGCGCGGTCCTTGCGGGCAAGCGCCGAAAGCAGGGTCCAGTGCGCCGGCTCCATCTCCTGGTCGAGGCCGGGCAGCACCACCGCGCCGCGGGCATGGCGGGCGATCGCCCCGATCAACCGTGCGGTGGAGGGGCGCGTTCCGGTCGAGCCGGCGACGAGGACCGGTCCGGCATGCCCCCCTCCGGCGATGCGGCGCGTTTCGGCGTCGATCAGCGCGTCGTGGTGGCGCGCGGGGCTCGACCGGCGCCGCTCGGCGAGCGCGGCCGGCCAGAAGACGCGGGCGATCTTCAGGAATTCGAGCGTGATCTGCCACCATTCCTGCAAGTCGGCGGAAACGACGCCGTCGAGCGCATCGAAATCCGCCTCTTCCGCCTCGACCGACTGGATCAGCTCGAACAGGCTGCGCGCCAGCCAGACCGCGTCCGCCGGATTGGCCGGCGCCATGATCGGCGCGCCGTCGAGATGGTCGAGGATCGCCTGCGGCAGAGCCTGCTTCCAGGCATTGACGAGGTCGGCCAGGAGGAGCACGGCGTCGGTGCCGCCGATCGCCGGGTCGAGGTCGAGAGCGGCGGGCGTCTCCTCGTCGAAGAAGCCGGAATCGTCGTCGGTCTCGCCGAGGGCGCGGATGGCCGGCAGGATTGCCGAGCCCCGGCCGAGCCGGTCGGCTATTTCCGAGCGGAGCACGCGCGCCGCGCGGCGCGTCGGCAGGTAGATGGTCACGGCGGCGAGCGCCATCGGATCGTCAGCCGGGGACGGCAGCCCGAAGCCGAAGCGGTCGGCAAGGAGGGCGTCGGCGAGCGAACCGAGGAAGTTCGCCCCCGGCGGGATGGTCCAGACCCTTGGCGGGGCTGCGCCGGGCGTGGTCACCTCGCCGGCACCCGCTGGCTGGTCCGGTAGGCTGCCATCGCCGCCTCGGCCTCGCCGATCGCCTCGGGCGTGCCGACCGTCAACCAGTGGCCGCGCATCGGCAGGCCGAACAGGCGACCGCGGGCGATCGCCTCGTCGAAGCAGGCATTGAGCGAGAAGACCTCGGGGCGGCCTTCGCCGAAGATCGCCGGATCGATGACGAGCGCGCCGGAATAGATGACGGGGTCGCCGGCGCCGCGGTAGCGCGCGAGCCGGCCGTCCTGATCGACGGTGAAATCGCCGCGGCCGGTATGGCCGGTCGCCTGGTCGAGCCGCGCGGTCAGCATCAGCACGTCCATGTGCGTGCGGTCCCAAGCGGCGGCGAGAGTCTCGAGATTGTCCTCTCCCGCATCCGGATCCTCGAGCCAGAACGTGTCGGCATTGAGCACGATGAAGGGATCGGAACCCAGCGCCGGCAGCGCCTTGACGATGCCGCCGCCGGAATCGAGCAGCCTGGCGCGCTCGTCGGAGATCGTCACCTTGCGGCCTTCCGCCCGAAGCCAGGCCTCGAGCCTGTCGGCAAGGTAGTGGACGTTGACGACGACGGTGTCGATGCCGAGGCGGTCGAGCGCATCGAGCGCATAGGCGATCAGCGGCCGGCCGCCGACCGGCACCAGCGGCTTCGGGATCGTGTCGGTGATCGGCCGCATGCGCGTGCCGAGACCGGCGGAGAGGACGATGGCAGAACGGATGCCGGCGGAGCGGGCGGCCATCGCGCGCCTCACGTGGCCGACTGGGCGATGCCGGCGGCGGCGAACCACGCCCGCAGCGGCGCCAGCGCCTCATGCCGGAGCGAGGTGGTGAGATAGCGCTCCATGCGCGGCAGGTGGCGAAGATAGGCGGGCTTGCCGTCGCGCCGGTCGAGCCGGACGAAGATGCCGAGAATCTTCGAAGCGCGCTGCGCCGCCATGATCGCGTAGGTCGCGCGGAAGGTCTCGAGGTCGAAGCCGGGATCGGCGGCGAGCCGGGCCGCCTCATAGCGGGCGAGAAGCTCGACGGCGAGGTCGTCGGGCACGGTGACGCGCGCGTCCTGCACCAGCGAGGCGACGTCATAGGCCGATGGCCCGATCAGCGCATCCTGGAAATCGATCAGGCCAACGCGGCGGATGCCTTCGCGGCCGGCGCACCACATCAGGTTCGGCGAATGGTAGTCGCGCAGGACCAGCGCCTTCTCCACCGTCTCGAGCCGGCCGAACAGGCCCTGCCAGAGATCGACATAGGCATTGCGCTCGCTGGTGTGCACAGCCTCGTTCCGGCGCCAGGGCAGATACCAGTCGATCAGGAGCTCGACCTCGATCTGCAGCGCGCGGCGGTCATAGGCCGGCACCTCGTAATCCGGTCGGTCCGGCAGCGGCAGCGCGGCGGGCGGCGTCGGGCCATGCATCGCGGCGAGACAGTCGATCGCGGCGCGATACCGCTCGGGATCGGGCGCGCCTTCCGGATCGAGCGCCGTCTCCATGCCGAGATTTTCCACGAGGAGGAAGCCGTCGTCGTAGTCGATGGCCGGGATTTCCGGGGCGGAAAGGCCCTTGCCGCGCAGCCAACCGGCCACCGCGACGAAGGGGGCCACGTCCTCGGCGAGATGGGCGATGCGCGAATAGGGCAGGCCGTCGCGCACCGGCGGGCCGTCCGGGCGGCGCGGCGCGTTCATCAACAGCACCTCGCCGTTGCCGACGCTCTCGTAGGCGCGGAAAGATGCGTCGCCCTGCAGGAAGCGGCGGCGCGCGCCGGCATGGCCGGAACGGTCGAGGAAGGCGCGGGCGCGGCGCGAGCGGTCGAGCCGGGCCATGAAATCCTCGGGTCCGGTGATCCGCAGCGTCCGGCTGTCGCCGCTGCCGGAAATGGCGATGGTGACGCGCCCGGCGGGCAGGCGGTCTCCGGCGCGCTCCGGCCATTCGACCAGCGCGACGCCGGAGGCGAGCGCCTCGTCGAGGCCGAGTTCGTCGAGTTCATCGGACGAGGCGATGCGGTAGAGATCGAAATGGGCGACGGGGAGCCGCAGGTCGTAGCTCTGGACGAGGGTGAAGGTCGGGCTCGGCACCTCGAGCTCTTCGTCGTCGGCAATGGCGCGGATGACGGCGCGCGCGAGCGTCGACTTGCCGGCACCGAGATCGCCCGAGAGGCAGATCAGGTCGCCCGGCGCGAGCGCGAGCGCCAGATCCTCGGCGAAAAGGACGGTCCGGCTTTCGTCCGCGAGAAAGATGTCCATGCTTTCCTGCTGCACGCCGGCCTACTCCGCGGCATGCCGGCTGAGCGACGGCGTCTGCGGGAAACGGCAGAGGACGGTCGTGCCGCCGCCCTCCCGGCTCTCGATGTCCACCGTGCCGCGGTGCAGCCCGACGAAGCTCTCGACGATCGACAGGCCGAGCCCGGCGCCGCGCCGGCGTCCCCCGGCGCCGCTGCCGATGGCGAAGCGCGAGAACACCTTCTTGCGGAGATCGTCGGGAATGCCGGGGCCGGAATCGGATACCGCGAAGACCGTCTCGTCGCCCTCCTGCCGGCAGGCGAGCAGGATCGTCGAGCCTTCCGGGGCGAAGTTGGCGGCGTTCATGAGGAGCTTGAACAGAATCTGCTTCAGGCGCTGGTTATCGCCCGACATCTGCACCGGGGCGCCTGACAGGTCAGTCTCGAGCTTGAGCCCGTTCTCCTTGAGCCGGCTTGCGATCTGCTCCTCGGCCTCGGCGAAGAGCGCGCGCACGTCGATCGTGGAGATGTCGAGCTGCATGATGCCGGCATCGACGGTGGCGAGGTCGAGGATGTCGTTGACGATGGTGAGCAGCACCGAGGAGGACGTGGCGATGTGCTCGAGATATTCGCGCTGGCGGCTGTTGAGCTCGCCGGTGCCGGGCGAGGCGAGGAGATCGGTGAAGCCGATGATGTTGGTCAAGGGCGAGCGCAATTCATAGGAGACGTGCTGGACGAAATCGTTCTTCAGCGCGTCGGCCTTGCGCAGGGCCTCGTTCTTCTCCGTCAGCATCCGCTCGGCGCCGACGCTGTCGGTGACGTTGGCGAAGGCGATCATGGTCTGCGCGTCGGGAAGCGGCACGACGGCATAGTCGAGGATCATGCCGGTCGTCAGCTCGATGCGGCCCGAGCGCGTCAGGCGGTCGTCGTTGAAGCCGGTGATGACGCTCGCAAACAGCTTCCAGCCGCCGGGGCCGTCATGCGAGGGCTCGCAGAGCGCGGCGATCTCGCGGATGTGGGTGCCGGCGCGGGTCTGGGCCTCGGTCAGGTTCCAGAGCATGCGGAAGGCTGTGTTGGCGAGCTTGAGCTTGCCGTCCGGCCCGAAGACGCAGACGCCCTCGGCGAGATGATCGATGGTCTCGCCCTGGACGCGCAACAGCGTGTTGTAGCGGGTCTCGAGATCGACCTTCTCGGTCAAGTTCTCGAAGATCCAGGTGGCGCCGCCCAGAGGATGCGCGTTGGCGAAGACGTTGAGCGTCTGGCCGTCGGGCAGGTGCCAGAGCTGCGGCTGGGCCTCGACCGCACGGTAGACGGCGAGCACCTGCTCCTTCCAGTCGCGCCAGGAATGCGGCTCGGGCAGCTTGCCTTCGGAGCGCAAGCGCTCGAGGAACTCGCCGTTGTCGGGCCGCCGCTCGAGGAAGGCGAGGTCGAGGTCCCAGAGCTTCTGGAAGGCGTGGTTGTAGAATTGCAGGCGCTGGTCGCGGTCGAAGATGGCCACCGGCGTCGCCAGATGGTCGAGCATGTCGGCGTGGCTGCGCAGCGTGCGGTTCAGTTCCTCGCGCACGTCCTCGATCGCCGAGACGTCGAGGGCGAGGCCGGCCTCGCCGGCGGCGGCGCGGACATTGGCCACTTCGAGAAAGCGGCGATGGCCGCGGATGACGGTCGAGACCTTCTCCTGGAACGGCCGCTCCGGGGTGACCGAGGCGCGGATGCGCTCGCGCGTCGCTGTGCCGAGGAGCTCGAGCCGGCGGTCGATCGCATCTTGCCGATCCTCGGCCTCGACGGCGTGGACATAGGCCTCGTTCGCCCAGGAAAGCGCGCCGGAGGGATCGCGCAGCCAGACCGGCATGTCGATGACGTCGAGGAGGTTCTGCAGCATGTCGAGCGAGGCGACCAGCCGGTCGCGCTCGGTCTTCAGGCCGGCGAGTTCGGCGCGCAGGCCCGACAGGGCGAGGAAGCGCACGAAGGCGCGGCCGCCGGCGACGCGACCCTGCGCCTCCATCACGTGGCCGCGCGTGGTCTCGAGCACGAGGTCGAAGCTTTCGGCCTGGGCCCGCAGCCGGTCAATCGCCTGCTCGAGCGCCGCCGCCGAGCGGGCGTCGAGCCAGCGGCCGAAGGCCAGGAATTCGGGGATGGCGGCGGGAGCGCCGGTCTCGGCCGGGAGATTGCCGAGCATCTCGGCGGGAAGACCGACCCCGTCCCAGACGACGATGCGGCGGTCCCGGTCGACGATGAGCGACTGGTAGCGCGACAGCCGGGCGTTGGCGTCGGCGAGCGAAGCCCGGAGGCCGGCATTCTCGGCGTCGATCTTGCCGCGCTCGCGGATGAGCCAGATGGCCGAGATCATCGCCGCGGAGATGGCGCCGGTGACCATGGCGAAGTTGATGATTTCGAGCGAGGAGAGGGAGAAGGATGCCGCCGTCTCGGCGGCGGCGGCCGGAACCACCGCCATGGCCGAAATACCTGCCGCAAGACCACGTGCGATCCGCCTGAGCCTGTTCGAATCGCCTACCTGTCCGGGCGACGGCTGGCCCTCCGTCCCCGATACGCTCATTATCGGCATGTCACCGTCCCCTGGCCGCCCGATCCTCAGGACATTGCCGGCCCTCGCATCGCGCCCGGCCGCGTCGAATCAATGTCCCAAAAACATACCGGTTTCGCGAATCACGGTGAAGAGGAAGCCCGGCAAAAAGGGGCCGCGTCCGTTGTCAAGGACGAGGCCCCCAGATGTAGTGGTATTATCTACAGATTATTAATAGCGGTAGTGTTCCGGCTTGAACGGACCTTCCGGCTTCACGCCGATATAGGCGGCCTGTTCCTCGGTCAGCTCGGTGAGGCGGGCGCCGAGCTTGTCGAGGTGCAGCCGCGCCACGCGCTCGTCGAGGTGCTTGGGCAGCACGTAGACCTCGTTCTTGTACTTGTCGCCCTTCGAATAGAGCTCGATCTGGGCCAGCACCTGGTTGGTGAAGGAGGCGCTCATGACGAAGGAGGGGTGGCCGGTGGCGTTGCCGAGATTGAGGAGGCGGCCCTCGGAAAGCAGGATCAGCCGCTTGCCGTCCGGGAACTCGATCATGTCGACCTGCGGCTTGATGTTGTCCCACTTGAAGTTGCGCAGCGCGGAGACCTGGATCTCGTTGTCGAAATGGCCGATATTGCCGACGATCGCCATGTCCTTCATCTCGCGCATGTGCTCGAGACGGATGACGTCCTTGTTGCCGGTGGTGGTGATGAAGATGTCGGCGGTCGAGGCCACGTCCTCGAGGCGGACGACCTCGAAGCCGTCCATGGCGGCCTGGAGCGCGCAGATCGGGTCGGCCTCGGTGACCTTGACGCGGGCGCCGGCGCCCTTGAGCGAGGCGGCCGAGCCCTTGCCGACGTCGCCGTAGCCGCAGACGACGGCGACCTTGCCGGCCATCATCACGTCGGTGGCGCGGCGGATCCCGTCGACCAGCGATTCCTTGCAGCCATACTTGTTGTCAAACTTCGACTTGGTGACGGAATCGTTGACGTTGATCGCCGGGAAGGGAAGGAGGCCCTTCTTCTGCAGCTGATAGAGGCGGTTGACCCCGGTCGTCGTCTCCTCGGTTACGCCCTTGATGGCGTCGCGCTGCCTGGTGAACCAGCCTGGCGAGGCGGCGAGGCGCTTCCTGATCTGGGCGAAGAGGATTTCCTCCTCCTCGGAACCGGGATTGGAGAGGACGTCCTCGCCGGCCTCGGCGCGGGCGCCGAGCAGGATGTACATGGTGGCGTCGCCGCCATCGTCGAGGATCATGTTGGAGAGGCCGCCATCGGCCCACTGGAAGATTTTGTCGGTGTACTGCCAGTATTCCTCGAGCGACTCGCCCTTAACGGCGAAGACCGGGATGCCGGCCGCGGCGATGGCGGCGGCGGCATGGTCCTGCGTCGAGAAGATGTTGCAGGAGGCCCAGCGGACCTCGGCGCCGAGCGCGACCAGCGTCTCGATCAGGACCGCGGTCTGGATGGTCATGTGCAGCGAGCCGGTGATGCGGGCGCCCTTGAGCGGCCTGGAGGCGCCGAATTCCTCGCGGCAGGCCATCAGGCCCGGCATCTCGGTCTCGGCAATGGTGATCTCCTTGCGGCCGAAGGCGGCAAGGCCGATGTCGGCAATCTTGTAATCCTGGCTGGCGGACATGAATTTCTCCGGCTTCATGGGGCCGGGCCGAGAGAGACGGGCCCGGAGGAAGCCGGTGCAATAACAGGATTCCCGGAGCGTGGCAACCGTGACATAAAGATGTCTTTATGTGTTGATGCTCCCGGCGCGCGCGGCCGAAGTCTCAGGCTTCCTCGCCGAATTTCGAGGCGACGAGCTCGCTCAGGGCCTCGATCACCTCGGCGGCCTGACGGCCGCTCGCCTCGACGAGGATGGTGCAGCCGGGGCTGGCGGCGAGCATCATAAGCCCCATGATCGATGTTCCGCCGACGGTGTTGCCCTCACGCGTGACGTGGACCTCGGCGTCGAAGCTTTCCGTGACCTGGACGAAGCGCGCGGAGGCGCGCGCATGCAGACCGCGCTTGTTGACGATCGTGAGTTCGCGGGAAATACGCTGGGTCGGGGCAGTGTCGCTCATTTTCCGGTCAGGAGGCGGCTCGCGACGTTGATGTACTTGCGACCCGCATCCTGCGCTTCCTGCAGAGCCTTGGCAATGTCGTTGCCGGAGCGTACGCCGGCGAGCTTGATCAGCATCGGCAAGTTGACCCCGGCGATGACCTCGACGCGTCCATCCTCCATGACGGAGATGGACAGGTTGGACGGCGTGCCGCCGAACATGTCGGTGAGGATGATGACGCCGTGCCCGTCCTCGGCGCGCGAGACGGCGGACATGATGTCCTCGCGGCGCTGGTCCATGTCGTCTTCCGGGCCGATGCAGACGGTCTCGATATTCGTTTGCGGACCCACGACATGCTCGAGCGCATGCCGGAACTCCTCAGCGAGCTTGCCGTGCGTGACAAGCACCAAACCGATCATTTCGCCTCCAAATACGTCCCGAAAGCCCCTTCGGGGACGGCTGCGGCCGTGCTGCAGTGCAACGGACGGGCCGTAGGGGCGACATCTTGGCCAGACCTGCACGAAGTGCAAGCCTAAATGTCATATTGCTGGCGTTTTTCTGACGAAGCGGCTCAGGGCATCAAGATTCGCCGGAACATGCCGAAGGGCTCGAGGATTTCGAGGGGATCGAGCGGCGAGGCATAGACCCAACGCACGACCGGCAGGGCGATGCCGCCGATAGCCGCCTCTTCCCCGGAATCCGGCAGGCGACCCGGGCCGGTCGGCTCGCCGGGGGCGATGACAAGCGACAGGCATGCTGTATTGCGAAACGCAAGGTGAACCAGGCCGGTTCCGCGGATCTCGGCTTTGCCGGCAAGCGCCGGGGGGCAGCTCGCGATCACCCGGCCGGACGCGGTCTCGAGGATCGTGCGGTCGTCGGCGACGAGGGCGGCGTGAAGGCCGCGGTCACGCGCCGAGACGAGGCAGCGCAGCGCGGTCGCGCTCTTGCCGGCACCGGATGGGCCGGTAAAGAGGATGCCCGCCTCGCCGACGACGACGGCGGTGGCGTGGACAGGCGTCCCGGTCGGAAAGGACAGCATCTAGCGGTTTTCCGCCGGCAACTCGATGATGAAGCGCGCGCCCGCCCAGTCCTTGCCGTCGGAGGCCGGAATGTTCTCCGCGCGGATGCGGCCGCCATGTGCCTCGACGATCTGCCGGCTGATCGAAAGGCCGAGACCGGAATTCTGTCCGAAATCCTCACCCTCCGGCCGGTCGGTGTAGAAGCGTTCGAAGACGCGCTCGATCCGCTCGGCGCGAATGCCGGGACCATTGTCCTCGACGGTGACGCGCACCTTGTCGCGGTCGCGCGAAAGCGTGACGAGGATGCGCCCGCCCGTCTCCGGAACGAACGAGCGGGCATTCTCGATCAGATTGGTGACGACCTGGCCGAGCCGCAGATCATGGCCGGACACGGAGAAGCCAAGGCGGCCCATACCCTTCTTCTCGACCTTGAGGTCGATGGCGACCGTCTTGCCCCGGCTCGAGACCTGGCTGGCGATGCTGACGAGATCGGCGAGGAGCTTGGCGAGATCGACGGACGTGCCGTCCTGGCGGGCAAGCTCGGCATCGAGGCGGGAGGCATCGGAAATGTCGCTGATCAGGCGGTCCATGCGGCGCACGTCGTGCTGGATCACGTCCATCAGCCGTTTGCGCGATTCCTCGTTGCGGGCGAGCGGCAGGGTCTCGACCGCGCTCCGCAGCGAGGTGAGCGGATTCTTCAGCTCGTGCGAGACGTCGGCGGCGAANTTCTCGATCGCGTCGATCCGGTCGTAGAGCGCGTTGGTCATGTCGCGNAGCGCGACCGACAGGTTGCCGATCTCGTCCTGNCGTGACGAGAAGTCCGGAATCTCCTCACGTACCCGGGCGCCACGGCGCACGCGCACGGCCGCCGCCGAAAGCCGGCGCAACGGCGTGGCGATGGTGGAGGCGAGAAGCAGCGAGAGCACGATGGTGACGATCGCCGCCACGCCGAAGACGCGGAAGATGGCGAGACGCTCGGCATGGACGATCTTGTCGATGTCGCCGGCCTGGGTGGAGAGAAGCAGAACGCCGAGGACCGCGCGGAAGCGCTGGATCGGCACGGCGACCGAGACGATAAGCTCGCCCTTTTCTGTGACGCGCACCACCGCGCCGCGGCTGCCGGTGAGCGCGTTCATCACTTCGGGATAGATCGAGCCGTCGGAGCCGGGCGGCTCCTTGTAGAGCGGCAGGTCGCGACGCTGGAAGATGCGATTGAACCATTGCGCCACGATCTCGTTCAGATCGGCGCTTTCGGGCTCGGTCGGCGGCAGGTCGTAGCGCAGCACCTGACCGCTCGAATAGAGATAGCGCGAATCGAGCAGCAGTCCGGCGCCGTCGTCATAGATGCGCGCGCGGGTGCGCGTCGGCGAGATCAGCCGCCGCAGGACCGGGGCGACTCGCTCGGGATTGATCGGGAAATCGAGGTTCTCGCCGTTGGCACCCGGGGTGATCGTCTGGCCGGCCTGGAGTTCGAGCAGCTTTTCCGGATCGATGGTGATCGAGTTCGTATCGACGGAGGCGGACGCCGCCACCGCGCCGGCGATGATCTCGCCCTGGGTGAGCAGGCTCTCCACGCGGGCGTCGATCAGGCCCTCGCGGAACTGGTTGAGATAGAGAATGCCGGAGACGAGGACGAGGAGCGCGACGAGGTTGAGAAAGAGGATGCGGCGCGTCAGGCTCGAGAACAGGACGTGGCCGAAGACGCGGCGCACCAGCGTCACCGGATTGCCGATCGCCGACAGGCGCCACCCGGCCTGCCCGGACCGCTCCTCCCCGATCTCGCCTCTGTCTTCCGCTTCTACCGTCATAGCGTCCGTTCGCGTCGAACGGCCTCGTCATAGCACATTGCGCGGCGGACCTGCGGGGTCGATCCGCCGGTGCGGCGAAAAACCCGTCTCCAACCGCAAACCGCGGCATTTTCCGGCGGCGGGCACGAGGCCCGCCGCGCTCAGGCCGCCTCGCGGAAGCGGTAGCCGACGCCGTAGAGCGTCTCGATCATGTCGAAGTCGGTGTCCACCATCTTGAACTTCTTGCGCAGCCGCTTGATGTGGCTGTCGATGGTGCGATCGTCGACATAGACCTGCTCGTCATAGGCCGCGTCCATCAGCGCGTCGCGGCTCTTGACCACGCCGGGCCGCTGGGCGAGCGACTGCAGGATCAGGAATTCGGTGACGGTGAGCGTCACCGGCTGGTCCTTCCAGGTGCAGGTATGCCGCTCCTGGTCCATGACCAGGTTGCCGCGCTCGAGCGACTTGGTCGGCTGGGAAGCGGCGCGGCCCGAGCCCGCTCCCGCCTCGCGGTTGGCCGCGCGGCGAAGCACCGCCTTGACGCGCTCGACGAGCAGGCGCTGCGAGAACGGCTTGGTGATGAAATCGTCCGCGCCCATCTTCAGGCCGAAGAGTTCGTCGATCTCCTCGTCCTTCGAGGTGAGGAAGATCACCGGCAGATCCGACTTCTGGCGCAGTCGGCGCAGAAGCTCCATGCCGTCCATCCGCGGCATCTTGATGTCGAAGATGGCGAGCTGCGGCGGCCGGGCCGTCAGGCCGTCCAGCGCCGAAGCCCCATCCGTGTAGGTCTCCACGCGATATCCCTCAGCTTCCAGTGCGATCGACACGGACGTGAGGATGTTGCGGTCGTCATCGACGAGCGCGATTGTCTGCATGAGTTCCGTCTCCATCATGGTCAAGCACACCTCTTGGCAGCGCCCCCGCAGAGCTCCGATTCGCCGTCTGGTCCGGCGCCCCGGAAAATCCCGCCGTCACGTCCATGAGGATAAAGTGGGAACAAAATGTGGCATACAATGTTCTGAGTGTCATTCAATGTTTGCGGACGGGCGGATCCGGCGGATGACACGAAACCGAATTGAACCGATTGAATTCGGATTCAAATTTTTTAAATCGATTAATAGTTTGATTTCATTAGTTATTCGACAAATTGCCAGTTGTCTTGCCCCGCCCCCGTCCTTATGGTCGCGCCACTTTTCAAGATGGGCGCTCGCGCGCAGGAGATTTCAGACGCATGACTGAAGAGTTCGGAATCCGCAATCCCGCAGCCGGGATCGATCTCGTTGGCCTCACCGGCGCAGCTTCCGTCCGGTACAATCTGCGGGAAGCGGAACTGGTCGAGCTCGCCGTTTCGCGCGGCGAAGCCAAGCTCACCGCCCATGGGGCGCTGCGGGCGCTGACCGGCCAGCACACCGGCCGCTCCGCCAAGGACAAGTTCGTCGTGCGCCAGCCCGCCGTCGAGGACAAGATCTGGTGGGACAACAACAAGCCGATGGCCCCCGACGCCTTCGAGCGGCTGCATGCGGACATGATCGAGCATGCCAAGGGCCGCGACCTGTTCGTCCAGGATCTGGTCGGCGGCGCCGACGAGGCGCATGCGCTCAAATCGCGCGTCATCACCGAATACGCCTGGCATGCGCTGTTCATCCGCAATCTCCTGATCCGGCCGGAGCGCGCCGCGCTCTCCGCCTTCGTGCCCGAACTCACCATACTGAACCTGCCGTCCTTCAAGGCCGATCCCGCCCGCCACGGATGCCGCACCGAGACGGTGATCGCGCTCGACCTGACGCGCGGCCTCGTGCTGATCGGCGGCACCTCCTATGCCGGCGAGATGAAGAAGTCGGTCTTCACCGTCCTCAACTACCTCCTGCCGGAAAAGGACGTCATGCCGATGCACTGCTCGGCCAATGTCGGCCCCAACGGCGACGCCGCCGTGTTCTTCGGGCTGTCGGGAACCGGCAAGACCACGCTGTCGGCCGATCCGTCGCGCACGCTCATCGGCGACGACGAGCATGGCTGGGGCGAGCACGGGATCTTCAATTTCGAGGGCGGCTGCTACGCCAAGACCATCCGCCTGTCGCGCGAGGCCGAGCCGGAAATCTACGGCACGACCGAGCGCTTCGGCACCGTGCTCGAGAACGTCGTCCTCGATGAGAACCGCATCCCGAACTTCGATGACGGCTCCCTGACCGAGAACACGCGCTGCGCCTATCCGCTGCATTTCATTCCGAACGCGTCGGAGACGGGCAAGGCGGGCCATCCGAAGAACATCATCATGCTGACCGCCGACGCCTTCGGCGTGATGCCGCCCATCGCCCGGCTGACGCCCGAACAGGCTATGTACCACTTCCTGTCCGGCTACACGGCCAAGGTCGCCGGCACCGAGAAGGGCGTCACCGAGCCGGAAGCAACCTTCTCGACCTGTTTCGGCGCCCCGTTCATGCCGCGCCATCCGTCGGAATACGGCAACCTCCTGCGCCGCCTGATCGCCGATCACGGCGTCAATTGCTGGCTCGTCAATACTGGCTGGACCGGCGGCGCCTACGGCGTCGGCCGCCGCATGCCGATCAAGGCGACGCGGGCGCTGCTTTCCGCCGCGCTCGACGGCTCGCTCAATTCGGCCGAATTCCGCGTCGATCCGAATTTCGGCTTCGAGGTGCCGGTGGCCGTCGACGGCGTCGACACCGCGATCCTCGACCCGCGCTCGACATGGGCCGACGCCGAGGCCTATGACCGTATGGCCGAGCGGCTCGTCGACATGTTCGTCTCGAACTTCACGGCGTTCGAAGCCCACGTCGACACTTCCGTGCGCGACGCCGCCCCGGGCGTGAGGGCCGCCGCCGAATAGGCCGACCCCTCCGGGTCGTTGACCTCAACGTTTTTATGCGCATTCTGGCCGCCGGACGATCACCGCCCGGCGGCTTTTCTCATGCACCGAACGCGCCCTCCCTTCATTCCCGCCGCGACCCCGCTCAGGAGTCCGCGATGAGCGCCGGCGCGATCGAGGCCGCGCGCGGCATTTCCATTCCGGAATCGGAAATTTCCGAGAGCTTCATCCGCGCCTCCGGGCCGGGCGGGCAGAACGTCAACAAGGTGGCGACGGCCGTGCAGCTGCGCTTCGACATTGCCGGCTCGCCGTCCTTGCCCGACCGGGTAAAGGCGAATGCGCTCCGGCTCGGCGGCGCCCGCGTCTCCAAGGAGGGCGTACTCATGATCGAGGCGAGCCGCTTCCGCACCCAGGAGCGCAACCGCGCCGACGCGCGCGCCCGCCTCGTCGCCCTGATCGACCGCGCCTCCGAGCCTCCGCCGCCGCCGCGCAAGAAGACAAAGCCGACCCGCGCCTCGGTGGAACGGCGGCTGACGGCGAAATCGGCCCGGTCCTCGATCAAGAAGGGTCGCGGCCGGGTTTCGGACGATTGAGCCAATTCGGTTGGCAAGCAGGATCGCCCGTGGTTAATGTCGGGGTGACATAACCTCAGGAGGTAAGCATGGGTCTCTTCAGCTTCATCAAGTCAGCCGGCAAGAAGCTCGGCATCGGCAGCGACGACGAAACGCCGCCGGACGCGGAGGCGATCAAGAAGGAACTCGATTCGCATGGGCTGGGCACCGAGAAGGTCGACGTCGCCATCGAGGGCGACAAGGTCGTGCTGAAGGGCGTGGTCAAGGACCAGTCGATCTTCGAGAAGGCGATCGTCGCCGTCGGCAACACGCTCGGCATCTCCAAGGTGGAGGCGGCCGAGCTCAAGGTTGTGGCACCCGAATCCGGCCTGAAACTCGACGCGGTCGACATGACCGAACTCGTCAAGGCGGCGACGCCCGCCAAGGAGCCGCGCTTCCACACGGTCAAGAAGGGCGACAATCTCTGGAAGATCGCCGAGGCCGTCTACGGCAAGGGCAAGGGCAAGCACAACACCGCCATCTTCGAGGCCAACCGGCCGATGCTGACCCATCCGGACAAGATCTATCCCGGCCAGGTGCTGATCATCCCGGACATCGAACAGGCCTGAACGCCCGACGACCGTCATCGCGCCGCGCGGTCGAATATTCCGGCCCCGCAGGTGACAAGCGAAAGGAGAGCCCGGACATGATGGTCCTGCCGAAAGGCGTGCGCCATATTCCGGGCTATCTCGACCGGGAGGCGCAGCAGTCGCTTCTCGAGGACATCCGAGAGGTGGTGCGCGCCGCGCCGCTCTACCAGCCGCAGATGCCGAGGACCGGCAAACCCTTCTCGGTACGGATGACAAATTGCGGGCCGCTCGGCTGGGTCTCGGACCGTGACGGCTACCGCTACCAGGACCGCCACCCGGTCACCGGCCAGCCTTGGCCG
>Ga0065721_10051313_pt1 | contig 15332 bp, 11 predicted proteins | sample Mesricmetagenome_FD_59108 | JGI IMG/M metagenome (GOLD analysis project Ga0065721, IMG submission 59108) | Mesophilic microbial community from rice straw/compost enrichment Sample: eDNA_1 v2 (version 2) | ecosystem: Engineered > Solid waste > Grass > Composting > Bioreactor | place: USA: Davis... | reverse complement strand
CCACCGCCAGCACCAGATCCACATCTCCGCGAAGCAGCGCCCGCGCGGATTCATGTCCGGCGAACCCGTATACGCCGCGATACAGAGGGTGGGTCTCATCCACCCAGTATTTGCCGGTCAGCCCTACCACAAAGGGCGTGTTGGTGAGTTCGCAGAATTTCACCACAGATGCAGTGGCCGCTCCCACGCCGCCGTCTATGTAAACCGCCATGCTATCCACCCGGCCGAGTTTTTCGCAGAGTCGGGCCACGCTGCTGTCATCGTTAAAGATGAACTGGTTGAGCAGCAGATCCATATGGCAGCGCGAAGCGGCAGTGGCCGGTGCGCGCAATATGTCCGAAGGAATACTGATATGGGCCGGGCCACCGGGTTTGCGCTGGGCGCTCATGGTGGCGGCGATGAGTTTGGCGCGCAGTTGGTCCGGGTGGGAGATCAGTGTGTTGAACAGGGTGCAGTGTTTCAGCATGGCCACTGTGTCTATGGCGGTGCAGCTGCTGTCCTGCAGGGCGCGCCGACCGAACTTGGGCAGAGAGGTCTGGGCCGTGATCACCAGCATGGGCACATTTTCCGACAGGGCGGAGCTGACCCCGGTGATGAGGTTGGTGGCGCCGGGACCTGTGGTGGAACAGACCACCCCGAGGCGGCCAGTCTCCCGATAGTAGCCGTCCGCCATGAAGGCGGCGCCGCTTTCGTGGCGCGCGGTGATGATGCGCGGCCCGCCCTTGCGCTCGCTGCGGGCCAATGCGTCGTAGAGCGGTTCTATGGCACCGCCGGGTACGCCGAATACCGTGTCTATCTTCAGCTGGTGGAGGAAATCCACCAATAAGTCCGCCTGATTGGGGGTATGCGGATTGGACTGGGGCAGAGGCACGGGGTTTGGCATAGGTACATCACTCTCGTGCGCAACGGGTGGCGATTGGCAGCTTCCTATGCGCCCTGGATGTCCTTGCCTCGGTAAAACTCCAACCCGTGGTGCTATCTTATGTTGATTTATGTGCCACCGTTGGCGCGAACCTGCCATGCACATGCCTGATGAAAGGACAAATGCTGCCGGGATCCCCGGATTTGAAGGCGCGGTACGCTCGGGAAAACGGTGAGAACCGGAATTGCAGAACGGGTTATATTCTATGTTGGCGCATAATTCATCACCGCGAACCAGTTCACTTTTTGATCAGAGAATGATTTTGGTGACAAGCTCATGGAGAGAAGTGGTAGGCGATGCCCAGTAGCCACTGCCGCCCCTGTAAGGGAAAGTCATAGGGTATGGTATTGCTGGCCGGTTCCCGGGCATCTTCATCGAGCAGATTTTTGACTGTGGCGCTGATGGTCCAGTCCCGGATCCGGGTCTGCCAGTGGCTGTCCACCAACACATAGTCTGAGACCGGAGTGCGGTCATCGTCTGGCGCCCGCTCGCGCCCGGCCACCCATTTGGCACCCAGATACCAGTTCCAGGTGCCCGGGCGATAGAAAATACCCAGGTTGGACAATTGTCGCGGGACGGCGGAAATGTCGGTGCCGCCTTGAGTCCGGCTGTCCAGGTAGGAATAGTTCCAGTTGAGGCTGAACCTGGGGCCGGCGCGCCAGCTCATCTGCAGTTCCACGCCCTGTCCCTCCTGCTCTCCGGCATTGGTGGCCATCTGCACGGATCCCACGCGCTCAAAGACGATCATGTTGTCGGTGCTGTAGCGGTACAGATTGAAATCCAACTGCAGATCGCCGGAGGGAATGAGGGTGGTGGTCATCCCGAAATCCACCGTGCGGTTCTTTTCGGGCTCCAGATAGGGATTGCCCTGGGCGGTAGGGTTGTTTTGCGCGTACAAATCGATAAAGGAGGGCGCGCGGAAGGCTGTGCCGCCGAAGAGTTTCAGCGTCAGCATATCGGTGGCGTGCCAGACTATTCCCAGCCGCGGATTGGTGGTGGAGCCGAAGTCGGAGTAGTCATCGAAGCGCACGCCGAAGGTGCCGATCCAGTTCTCGCTGAAGCGCCACTGATCCATGAGGGACACATAGTAGGCCCGCCGGGACTGGTCTGGCAGATAGACGTAATCGGTGTTGGTCACATCGGTCATGGTGCCGTCGGCCCAGGCGATATCCGGGTCCAGGACTCCCGCGCCGAAGTTTTTGGTCTCGGTGGCGTGCACTTCACTCTCTTCCGCCCCTATGGCCCAGCGCAGCAGGTGCCCCTCCGCGGGACTAAAGACATGATCCAGTTGCAGGCTTAAAGCTCGGCTGTCGCTGCCGGGGGTGCCGCACACGCCATCCGGGAAGTCCACCATGTGTGAGCCGGAAAACAGATTGCCGTCGTCCCCCACCGGCAGTCGCGCCCCGGCGGGAAACACTGTGGCGGACACATGGCTGAACTCGCGGCGCCAATGGGCGGACAGGGTCAGATCTCCTGTGACCCACTGGGAGAAGTCCGCTTTCAGACTGTAGGTTTCCGCCCTTTGTCGCGCTTCTCCATCTGGATCCAGCGCATTGGAGAGTCCCGCACCCATACCTGAGCCGGCGTTTTTCCAAACATTGGCGCTGGCGCTGAGCCAGTCATACTGCCACTGACCGCGCACATGATAGATCTCGTAATGGTCGTCGAAGGTGCCGGGCGCGAGAGAGACCTGGGTGCCGTACAACTGATCCAATTGAGATTGCAGATCGGCTGCCACTATGCGGTCCGGGTCGCCTTTGGAAGCCTGGGTCTCCGCCGCCACCTGGAATCTGTGGCCACCGGCCTGGAGGCTGTGGCTGAAGGCCGCTTCGCGGGTGGCGAATTCCCCGTATCTCGCTCCCAGGTGAGACGGGGCCTCTCCGGGCTTATAGGTGACCATGTTGATGATGCCGCCCACGGCGTCCGCGCCGTAGATGACCGATCCGGGGCTGCGGATGACCTCTATGCGCTTGATGCCCGCCAGGGGGATGCGATGTCCCTGGAAGGAGCCGCCATCGCGAATGCGGCGGAAGGGGACGCCGTCCATCATGATCAGGATCTGTTGGCCGAAGGTGCCGGAAACGCCGCGGATTACCGGTTTGTCGTTGGCGATGCCCGTTTGCGACTTGCTGACGTGGACGCCCACGATATGGCCTATGGCTTCGAACAGGGTGCTGGCCCCCATGGCCTGCCACTCTTCGGCACTGATGGTGGAAACCGCCACCGGCGCCTCATCCTGCAATTGCTCGAATCCGTTGGCCGCCATCACCAGACGCATGGCCAGCAGTTCCTTGAGACTCAGATCGAACAGAGAGCGGTGCGCATCGCGCGGTTCCGATTCACCCCAGGCGCAGGGCAGGGAAATACACAAACCAAGCGAGATCAACCGCTTTAACATTTCGATGCCCCAATGGATTTTTCTTATGGCTTTTAATGCGAAAAATATAGCTCATAACTCTACTTTCGCCACAAATGGAATTAATGTGGGCGTTTAATTCCAAATCGGAGCACTCTTTTGGGGCGGGGCTCTGTCAACTGGTCCGCAGGGCACGGCGCGGTCTACCGACCGGCCGCCAAGTCCTGAAGCTTTGCACCGGCATTTCCTTGTGGATTTCCGGCGGCAGTTTGCGCGGGGGTATGTCCGGCACCTCGCGGACGGGGACCCGCCAGGCGTTCACCTCCACCAGTTCCTCCACTACCGGATCCGGGTGGGTTTCGCTGGGGCTGACAAATATGCCCAGGCGCCGGCACAGCCGGCCCAGGGTGATGCTGCTGGAGTAGCGCACTATGGGTGCCGCCAGAATCAGCCCCGTCAGCACAGGTGTCAGCCACCAGAAGAACAGGGGAGAAGAGGTGTAGGTGATGGCACCCCAGATCAGCGCTATGCCGCCGACGAAGGCGGTGTGGTAAAACGCCTGGCGCCAGGGAACCATGCGGCCCTCTCGGGATTGGGATTCCCACTTGACCTTGCGGCCCTGGAGCACGTTCACCACAAAGTAGGAATGGAAGACCATCATCAGCGGCGCTATAAGGATGGCGAACAACGTCTCTACGATCGCACCTGTCACCAGGCGGAATGCGCCGCCAAAAGCCGCGCGGCGGTATACCAGGGCCACCAGCACGCTCATCAGTTTCGGTAACAGCAGCAGCCCGGCGGTGAGATACAGCATGGGGAAGATCAGATCCGTGCGGGTGATCTGCCACTCGGGAAATAATTGATAGTCGCTGGTGAAAAAGACGTTGCTCTGGGCTGCCCGTGTGAGCGCATCCAGGGTGCTCAGGCCCAGCATCAACAGCCAGACCAGGGTAGAGATATAGGCCACAGCGCCGAACAGAAAGTGCAGGCGGCTGATGGTGCGCAGGCCGCGTGCATTCAGCAGCGCCAGATGTTGGATATTGCCCTCCACCCAGCGGCGGTCGCGGGTGGCATAGTCCAGCAAATTGCTTGGCACCTCCTCATAACTGCCCTCCAGATCCGCCAGCAGAAACACATGCCAGCCAGCGCGGCGCAGCAGCGCCGCCTCCACGAAGTCGTGGCTGAGAATCTCTCCTCCGAACGCCCCTCGGCCCGGCAGCTTGGGCAGGCCGCAGCAGCTGATAAAGGCGTCCATGCGGATGATGGCATTGTGGCCCCAGTAGTTGGCGGTATCTGTCTGCCAAAACGCCAAACCTGTGGCCAGCATGGGGCTGTGTAGAGCGGCGGCAAACTGCAGAAAGCGGCCGAACAAGGTTGTCTGCCGCACGGGTATGGGGACGGTCTGGATCAATCCGGCGCGAGGATTGGCGCCCATAGCGGCCACCAATTGGAGAATGCAGTCCCCGGTCATGAGACTGTCGGCGTCCAGCACCACCATGTAATCGTAGTGGCCGCCCCAGCGCTGACAGAAATCGGCGAGATTGCCCACCTTGCGCTGATGGTTCTGCGCGCGGCGGCGGTAGTGGGCCCGCCGCGCCAGAGGCCCGAGCCTCTGCAGCAACAGCTTCCAGGCTGTTTCTTCTGCCTGCACCAGAGCCTTATCCTGAGTGTCGCTCAACATATAGAAATCGAAGTGCTGCAGCTGGCCTGTGGCGGCCAGGGAGCGCAGGTTGGCCTCGAATCCGGCCATGATGCGGGCGGTATCCTCGTTATATACGGGCATGACCACAGCCGTGCGGCCCTTGGGGACGCAGTCTGCGGCGGAGCTGGGGGACAGGCGGCGCAGCGACAGAGGGTCCAGGCGCAGCATCTGCAAGAGGAAGCCGATACAGGCATTCCAGAAGGAGATGACAATCCAGCCGAAGGTCATGGCAAACAGGCAGAGCAGGGTGATTTCCAACAGGGTGATGCCATTGGGGCGCAATATGTCGAACATCAGTCCCACCCCGCTGGCGGTGGTGCCCAAAATCAGAATTCCGAACAACGATCTTCTCAGGATAGAGCCGCGCGCCACCAAGCGCCGCCCTTCAGCGCACGGCTTCTGGTGACCAGACATAGCTCCATACCTCGCTCAGTCGGCGGTCGTGCAATGTGAGAAAAAGACGCATATCCACAGGTGCACTGCCGTCGGGGGTTAGTTTGAATGACACACGCCAGGTGGCGTTGTCGGGAAGGCGGGCAATCAAAACATCAGAGGTACTGCCGCCGGATGCCTCCAATACAGGCGTTAGCGGCAGCCCCACGGGCAGACCCTCCAGCGGCCCACTGCGGAAATCCACCACGAACTGGCGCTTGCTGCGCGGCGGTGCGTCTTTCTGCCCGGGCAGCGCTGCCCAGCCATTGCGGGTGGCCACTACCTGGGCCAAGTCCTGCAATGACAATCGCTCATCGAAAGTCTGCAATCTGTAGCGGAAGGTCAGGGGCTGGTTTGCCTGGACAGGTTCATCCGGCACCCAGTAGACGGCGATGTTGTCGTTGGTCTCTGTATTGGTGGGGATTTCCACCACTTCCACCCGTCCTTTGCCCCAATCCCCGTCAGGGGTCACCCAAAGGCTCGGGCGCAGGTCGTAGCGGGCTTCCAGATCCTGATAACTGGCGAAGTTGCGATCCCGCTGCACCAGGCCGAAGCCCCTGGGGTTTTCATCGGCCAGGGAAGTGACGCGCAGGTGCGGCGGGTTGGACAGGGGGCGCCAGATCCATTCCCCCGCCTGGGTTTGCATGAGCACACCGTCGGAATCGTGCACCTCGGGGCGGAAATCATCGTGGAACTCGGTGCGGTTCTCGCCGGAAAAAAACATGCTGGTGAGGGGCGCTATCCCCAGTTTGCCGATTTTGGAGCGGGTGAACAGTCGCGCCTCCACGGTCATTTCGGTGGATGCGCCGGGTGCCACTTCGAACCTGTAGGCCCCGGTGAGCGACGGGCTGTCCAGCAGGGCGATGATATTCATGCGCGTCGCTTCCGCCTCGGGCTGCACCAACCAGAATTCCCGGAATGCGGGAAATTCCTCGCCCGATGCCGCCGCCGTGTCTATGGCCAAGCCGCGCGCCGACATGCCATACAATTGCCCCGGTCCCACCAGACGGAAATAGGAGGCGCCCTGAAATACCAGGAATTCCTCCTTCAATTGTTCCGAATTGATCGGATAGTGAACTCTGAATCCGGCATATCCCACATCTTTCACGGATTCCGTCGGCAGCTCGATTTTTTCCCGGTAGTGCACAAACCAATCAGGATTGAATGGCAGAGGTGTGCTGCCGCCGTCGGATGTCATGGCGCGTATGTTGACCGGCTCCTGATAAATGAAACCGGGGTGGAAAAACTGCACTTCAAAACGCGCCGCGCCACGCCAAAGCGCTGCGTCCTCGCGGAAATTGATGGCGCGATAGCGATCATAAGTCAGATTTTTGAGCACGTCGGGCAGATTTTTCGGCGGTGGCTGATAAGACTGCTGCGCGAGACTTTGTGCGCGCGAGGCCATCATATCCAGTAGCGTCTCCGCCGGTGCCTTGGCACTGTCATCCGCGGTGGCTTGCGCTATGGCATTCAGGCTCCATCCGCATATCAGGGTCAAAAATGCCTTGATTAACAGGTTCAACGTAGATGGCGTAGAAGTGAATGGAAGATAGGTCCGTTTGACAAACTGCACGGGATAACTCCTGAGGCGTGAATACATGAACAGCAGCGTGGCCTTTCACAATATAACTGCCCAATCGCAATAAACCTGCTAGGGCCATCGCAATAAGCCTGCCAAATCCGCCCGGTGGATACGGATCGCCGCAATATCAACCGTCGAGCGAATCCAGCGGGGCAAAAAGACTATTTTGGGCGGAAAAAGTGCGCACTCACGTGCGATAAATTCGTGCGCAAAGGATTGCGGCTGGCATTCCGCGCGGTGGGTGAATATGATCGCGCGGTGTTTTTGCAAATATTTCTGCGGAAATTGTGGCGCTTACACAAACTGTTTGTCTTCTCTTCACTACGCCAACAAAAAATAGAGGATGTCTATGAAGAAGTTTTTAGTTGCCGCGCTGGGTGCCGGATTGCTGGCCGCTTGTGCCACCGCCACTCAGTCTGGCAAAACTCCATCCCAATTCAATGGTGCCAAATTGCGCACCATTCTCGCAGCCCAGGACGAAGTCACCCAGGCGCGCTACATTCACCGCCATCCTTATGAAACCCTCGAGTTTTTCCGCGTCGCACCGGGTTCCACCGTCGTGGAGTTTCTGCCGGGAGAAGGCTGGTACACCAAGATTCTGTTGCCATATCTGGGTCCCCAGGGCCGTTTGATCGGTGCGGATTACCCCGGAGCCATGTGGCCGAACTTTCCCTTTGGCGATCAGGCGTTCATTGATAAGCGCCGCGCTTGGCCCCAGGAGTGGACCGCGCAGATGCGCGCAGCGGTAGGCGACTCAGCTGCGGCGGTGGAGGCCTACGCCCTGGATGGACTGCCGGAAGGTCTGTATGGTCAGGTGGATCTGGTGTTGATCGTGCGCGCCCTGCACAACCTCGCGCGCTTCGAGTCCCAAGGGCAGTTTCTGAGCCAGGCCATGGACACAACCTACAAGCTGCTGAAGTCCGGTGGGTTGGTGGGCATAGTGCAGCACGCGGCCGATGAATCCGCCGACGACGCCTGGGCAGATGGCAGCCACGGCTACCTGAAGCCGTCGCATGTGAAAAAGATCATGGCGGATGCGGGATTTGAGCTGGTGGCCGAATCCGAAATCAACCGCAATCCGAAGGATCAGCCCGGCCCGCAGGACGCAGTCTGGCGTCTGCCCCCGTCACTGGGAACCAGCAGGGACAATCCGGAGCTGGCGGAGAAAATGCGTGCAATCGGTGAAAGCAATCGCATGACGCTGCTGTTCCGCAAACCTCTGTAATACCTATGAGGAGCGGGATATCCGCTCCTCATCTTTTTCCTGCCTTATCCAGCCGCAGTTATATGCTGTTCCAACCAGGCCGCCGCGCCTACGAATGCGGTTTCCGGATGCACGATCAGCTTCGCTGGAATGCTCTCCACGTAATGGCTCATCACACCCTTGCTGGCAAAGCGCGGATTGAAATCGCTCGATTTCAGATAGTCGGAAAAACGCGGCAGTATGCCGCCGGCCATATAGATCCCACCCTTGGCGCCATAGGTGAGCGCCAGATTGCCGGCGAAGGAGCCCAGCAGACTGCAGAAGGTGCTCAGGGTCTGAGTCATAAGTGCATCGCTAGCCGCCAGGGCTGAGCTGGTGATTTCGGCCGGTGTGACCTCGGCCGCTTGCTGGCCGCTGACGGCGCATATGGCTTGGTACAGGTTCACCAGTCCGGGGCCGGAGAGGAAGGTCTCGGCGGACACATGGCCGTGTTGGGCTATGCCCGCTTTGATGATGTCCGCCTCAAACGCAGTGGCGGGGGCTATGTTGACGTGTCCGCCTTCGCAGGGAACCGGCAGCCAGCGTCCGGCGTGGTTCACCAGGCCCGCAACGCCCAATCCTGTGCCAGGTCCGAACACGGCTTTGGTGGCATTGCGCTCTTCTGTGCCGGGTTTGATGGTGATCAGGTGCTCATCAGTCAGTTCACTGCAGGCGGCGGAGACGGCGGCGAAGTCATTCATGGCGACGAAATGCTGAAAGCCGAATGCCTTGGCCATGGCCATGCAGGAGAATTCCCAGCTCAGGTTGGTCATGCGCACCACGTCTCCCACCACTGGCCCGGCTATGGCGAGGCAGGCGGATAAGGGCTTTATGCCGCCGATCTTTTCCAGGTAGGCGTGCAGGGCGGCGGCGCAACTGGGATATTCGCGCGCGGCCAGCACGTGAATGTGGTCGATCAGAAAATTGCTCTGGCTTTTGCCGGTGACCAGAGCAAAGCGGGCGTTGGTTCCGCCTATGTCGGCGACTATGTAGGGATACATCCTGGAATCTCGCGGTGGTGAAAGAGGGGAGCGGCCACTCTAGTGAAGCAGCCTGCGAGGGTCAAGGCGCCGGCCCGGTGGTTTTTGGGGTCAGGCCGAGGTGATAGCATGCGGACTTTTGCGAAGGCGGAGCGCTGCATGGCACGGCACATAGTCATAGTCGAGGATGAGGTGGTGATCGCCCAGAACTACTGCGACGCCCTGCGGCGCCAGGGCTATAAGGTCACCCACTGCCGCAGCCGGCCCGAGGCTCTCAGTCTCATGGCCACCCGCCTGCCGGATCTTGCGATCATCGACGTCGGTTTGGGGGATGAACCGGAAGGCGGCTTCGACCTCTGCCGCGAACTGCGCAGCCGCGCGCCCGAACTGCCAATCATCTTTCTCACCGCTCGGGACGACGATTTCGACGTGGTATCGGGTTTGCGCCTGGGCGCCGACGACTATCTCAGCAAGGAGATAGGCCAGGCGCATCTGATGGCCAGGATCACCGCTCTGTTTCGCCGGGTGGACGCATTGCGCAGACCCGCCGCTGCGGAGCAGATACTGGAGCGCGGGCCGCTCACCATCAACCTGGAGCGTATGACCGCCCAGTGGAAAGGTCAGCCCGTGGACCTGACGGTCACCGAATTCTGGATAGTGCACGCCCTGGCGCAGCACCCGGGCCACGTCAAAAGCCGCCAGCAGCTGATGGATGCTGCCAATGTGGTGCTCGACGACAACACCATCACCTCCCATATCAAACGCATCCGTCGCAAGTTCAAGAATCTGGATGAGGGTTTCGATCAGATCCATACGGCTTATGGTATGGGTTACCGCTGGCTGTCGTGATGCGGCAACCTCCTTTCTAGGGGCCTATGAAACATGGCGCTGCGCCGACAACTTCTGCTGATGGCCAGTCTCACCCTCGCTCTGCCCTGGGCGGGACGCGAATATGTGCGCGAAATGGAGTCGCGGGTGCGCCAGGGGCAGCAGGCCGCGCTTCTGGCCACGGCCCAGGCGGTGGCGGCGCGCATAGGTGCGGATGCCGACCTTATGTCCCGGATGCAGGCGGTGACAGATCAGGCGGGTGAGTCGGTCTTCTATGCCCATCCGTTGCCTGCGCCTGTGGTGGTGGATGGTTACAGTGAAGAATGGCGCTCGTTTGGCTTTGCCGAGCAACAGCTGCCGGCGCCTTCGGTCGCCGCAGTCACTTGGGGTCAGCGCGACGGCACCCTGTACGGCCTCATCACTGTGGCGGACGCCGAGCGCCTCTATTACGACCCTGCCTGGCCGTTGGCCCAGGCAGACCACCTTCTTCTTCGCTTGGGTTCTCAGATTCTGCGCATCTATACAGCGGCGCCGGGTAGTGTGACCATGGAACGTCTGCGAGAGGACGGTGCCTGGGTGAGGGAATACGCCATCAGAGGCGTTTGGAATGAGGAGGAAATCGCCTATAGCGTGGAGCTGCGCATGCCTCTGGCCTGGGCGGAGCAGGGGGTGGGACTGGCAGTGAATGGTCTGGGCGAGCCGGAGGACGTCGCCGTCCTCCCGCTGCTGGTTCCCAGCCTCGAATTGGACCAGGTGCTGGCGGTGTTCAACAGACCCGGCGTGCGTCTCTCTCTGTTGGCTGATGGTTGGCGCTTGGGCGGGGCGGGACAGTTACAACGGGACCTGGGTGTGTCCGACCCCCGGGCGGAGTATTGGTGGGTGCGACTGTTGTTGGGGCATCCCCAGTGGCCGCAACTGGATGCGGGTCTTGCCAGTGGCCGGTTGACGGGTGAGGAGATTGAACGCGCCCGGAGTGGAGCCGCGGCGGATGCCTGGTATCTCTGGGGGGATATTCAGGTGGGGCGGGCGGCTGTGCCCGTGCTTTCCGGAGATCTGGTGGTAGTGGCGGAGCAATCCATGGATACGGCGGACACTTTGGTGTCCGGAGCCTTTGGCCGTCTCCTGTTTTACTCTCTCTTGGCGTCGATTTTCGTCGCCCTGGTGCTGCTGGCCTACGCCAGTATCCTGTCCTGGCGCATTCGCCGCCTGAGCCGCGCCGCCCAACAGGCGGTGGACGCCGATGGCCGCATTTACGCCGCGCGCTTTCCCGCCAGCCGCAGCCGCGATGAAATCGGCGATCTGACGCGCACTTACGGGGCGCTGCTGTTGCGGCTGCAGGACTATACCCAATATCTGGAGTCCCTGGCCGGTAAACTCTCCCATGAGTTGCGTACACCGCTTGCCATGGTGCGCAGCTCCCTGGACAACCTGTCCCAGGTGACGGATCCGTCGCAGCAGAAGGTCTATATAGAGCGCGCCAGCGAAGGTTTGCAGCGCCTGTCCAACACCCTCAATGCCATGAGCGCGGCCGCGCGTCTGGAGCAGAGCCTGCATCAGTTCGAATCCGAACCCTTAGATTGCCGGATATTTTTCGGGGATCTGGCGCGCATGTATCAGGATCTCCACCGAAGCCGGCGGGTGGGATTCAGGTGGGAATCAGAGGGACCCTGGCAGGTGAATGCCGCGCCTGAGCTATTGGCGCAGATGTGCGACAAGCTCATGGAAAATGCCGCGGATTTCAGCGGTCCTGACGGGGAGATAGAACTGGTGCTGACGCGACTGGACAAGTGGGTGCGTCTGCAGGTGATCAATACAGGGCCGCCGCTGCCGGATACGCTGCAGGCGCGCATATTCGACTCTCTCACGGGCACACGGGTGGGTGAGGGGCAGCATTTGGGATTGGGGCTTTATGTGGTGCGTTTGATCGTGCAGCACCTCCGGGGACAGGTGCGGGCCTTCAATCATCCGGGCGGCGGGCGCGTCGTCTTCGAGATTTTGCTGCCCGCCGCCTGAGAATCAGCTGCCCATCTTGCTCTGCAGGTAGTTTTCCAGGGTGATTTTGTCGATCAGGCCGAGTTGTGTCTCCAGCCAGTCCACATGCTCTTCCTCGGATTCCAGAATGTCTTCCAACAGCTCCCTTGATTGGTAATCCCGTACGGATTCGCAGTAGGCGATGGCTTCGCGCAGATCGGGTATGGCTTTGAGTTCCAGGGTCAGATCGCATTCGAGCATTTCCCGCACATGCTCGCCGATCAGCAGTTTGCCGAGGTTCTGCAGATTGGGTATGCCGTCGAGAAACAGAATCCGCTCCACCAGCTTATCCGCGTGTTTCATTTCATCGATGGATTCGTGGTACTCGTGGTCGGCCAGCTCTTTGAAGCCCCAATTCTTGTACATGCGCGCATGGAGGAAGTACTGGTTGATGGCAATCAGTTCGTTGCCGAGGATTTTATTGAGGTGCTCAATGACTTTGGCGTCGCCTTTCATAGCCATCCCCCTTTTTACTGGTTGAAGTAACCGGCAAGTTTGGGGGGGCGAAAGACCTCTGTCAAACGTGATGACAGGTGGGGGGATCGGGAAGTGGGGGACTTAAGCTGCGACCCAGAGCGACTCTTTGTTGTTTTGTTGAGTGCTGGCTTTGACGATATCGCGGGTGATGCAGGCACATTTGCCACATTCGGTCATGACACCGAGCTGGTCGCGGATTTCGCGGATGGTCGCACCATTTTCGACGGCGGAGCGTATTTGGCCATCGGTGATACCTTTGCAAAGACAGACGTACATACAGCGAAAACCAGATTTGAGAAAACGATAGGCGAAAATTAGTGTAAATGATAATGGTTGTCAATAAGATCCATGTCACAGTTTGTACGTTTTGCTGCTTTTATGTGCGGCCGTATAGAAAAAACCAATAGTTTCCATCCGAAAATACAATCAGGCATTCTCCGTCCGTAGGTATACCATTGCATTGCTCTATTGGATGGCGCGCTTCCATTGATTAGATCTTGGGCAATGAGGCCAAAGTCAATTTTTTTGCTGCGCTGTGTCAGTGCAGCCTTGAAAAAAGGAAGCCAGCCGCCATTAGGTTCAATCTTTTAGCAGTTCCATCCACCAACCATCTATGGGAGATGCAAAATGGGCGTTTTAGTAGGCAAATCAGCTCCGGATTTCACCGCACCGGCAGTGCTCGGCAACGGAGAAATCGTCGAGGACTACAACTTCAGCAAAGCCACCAAAGGCAAAAAAGCGGTAGTGTTCTTTTACCCGCTCGACTTCACCTTCGTATGTCCTTCCGAACTCCTGGCATTCGATCATCGCTATGAAGAGTTCACCAAGCGCGGCGTGGAAGTGATCGGCGTCTCCATCGACTCCCACTTCACCCACAACGCTTGGCGTAACACCCCCGTCAAAGACGGCGGTATAGGCCCGGTCAAATACGCACTGGTTGCCGATATCACTCACGCCATTGCCAAGGCTTATGACGTGGAATCCGAAGGTGGCGTCGCCTACCGCGGTTCTTTCCTGATCGACGAAGAGGGCGTGGTGCGCCACCAAGTGGTCAACGACCTGCCGCTCGGCCGCAATGTGGACGAGATGCTGCGTATGGTCGATGCGCTGAACTTCCATCAGAAGCACGGCGAAGTCTGCCCGGCTGGCTGGCAGGAAGGCGACAAGGGCATGACAGCATCCCCCACCGGGGTAGCTGCCTACCTGAGCGAGTATGGCGACAAGCTCTAATCGTTCGCTTCAGGGCGTCAATAAAAAAGGCCGGTACAACCGGCCTTTTTTATTTCTGGGATAGCGGATCCTGTGAGATCTCAGAAGTTGTCCGCATCCTCTATGGCCAGAGGCCAGCCCCCCAGAGCCTTCCACTTGTTGACTATGCGGCAGAAGAGTTCGGCGGTCTTGAGCGCGTCATAGGCGGCGCAGTGGGCTTCGCGATTGGAGAAGTCTATGGCCGCCAGCTGGCAGGCCCGGGCCAGCACCGTGTGGCCGAAGGCGAGACCCGCCAGTGTGGCTGTGTCGAAGCAGGAGAAGGGATGGAAGGGGTTGCGTTTGATGTCGCAGCGCTCGGTGGCGGCGTTGACGAAACTCAGATCGAAATGGGCGTTGTGCGCGACCATGATGGCGCGCGTGCACTCGTATTGTTTCACCTTGCGGCGAATGACCTGAAATATCTCCGCCAGGGCCATGCTTTCTGGGACGGCCATCCTGTCCGGGCTGTCCAGATCAATGCCGGTGAAATCCAGGGCCGACTGTTCGATATTGGCGCCCTCGAAAGGGTCCAGGTGGAACGAATAGGTGTTGTCGATCGAGAGCAGGCCTGAGTCGTCCATGTCCAGGGTGACTGCGGCGATTTCCAGCAGAGCATCGGTGCGCGGATTGAAGCCGCCGGTCTCCACATCGATGATCACCGGCATGAATCCGCGAAAGCGTTCGCTGAACAGGGTGCTCGGGTTTTTGTCCGTTGCTGTCACTCGGTGTCCTTAAGCCGGTAGGGCTGTGGAGGTTTTCAGGCGCCATTGCAGGGTCTCGCCCGCGCGCAGGGGAACCAGTTTGTCGGCGCCGAAGCTCAGGCTTTCGGGCAGCTGCCAGGGCTCCTTGACCAGGGTAATGATGTCGCGGTTGCGCGGCAGACCATAGAAATCCGGCCCCGCAAAACTGGCGAAGGCTTCCAGCTTGTCCAGGGCGCCCGCCGCTTCAAACGCTTCCGCATAGAGTTCCAGAGCCGCGCAGGCGGTATAGGCGCCGGCACAGCCGCAGGCGGCTTCTTTTCTGTGGCGCGCGTGGGGCGCCGAATCCGTGCCCAGAAAAAACTGCGGGTTGCCGCTGGTGGCCGCCCGGATCAGGGCCTCCTGATGGGCCTGGCGCTTGAGCACCGGCAGGCAGTAGTAGTGGGGGCGTATACCGCCCGCCAGCATGTGGTTGCGGTTGAACAGCAGGTGGTGGGCAGTGATGGTGGCGGCGGTATTGGCGCCGGCGTCCCTCACGAAATTCACAGCACCAGCGGTGGTGATGTGCTCCAGCACGATTTTCAGGTCCGGCAATCTCTGCCGCAGGGGCGCCAGTGTGCGGTCGATAAACACCTGCTCGCGATCAAAGATATCCACATCCGCAGTGGTCACCTCCCCGTGAATCAGAAGCGTCAAACCCTGTTCCGCCATGGCTTCCAGGGTGGGCAGGGTCTTTTGTATGTCGGTGACGCCGGAGTCGGAGTTGGTGGTGGCGCCGGCCGGGTAGAGCTTGCAGGCCACTACACCGGCTGCCTTGGCAGCCACTATGTCGG
>Ga0065721_10051312_pt1 | contig 15333 bp, 14 predicted proteins | sample Mesricmetagenome_FD_59108 | JGI IMG/M metagenome (GOLD analysis project Ga0065721, IMG submission 59108) | Mesophilic microbial community from rice straw/compost enrichment Sample: eDNA_1 v2 (version 2) | ecosystem: Engineered > Solid waste > Grass > Composting > Bioreactor | place: USA: Davis... | reverse complement strand
GTCCCTGTAGTGCAGACCTTTTCAGTCGATGCATTGATTACCAGCCACTTATATCCTCACCCCACCTCGAATAGCGGAAGTCGGGTTAGTTCAGAAGGAGTGGGAAGATTTACAGTCTGATGCCCTTAGCCGTTCACGACTGCGAGTTCGGGTCCATCGCTATCCGATTTGGTCATTGAATTCGCCAACTGCTGGCGAAGCGTTTGCAGCTCGTCCAAGAGTTTTTTGTGTTCACTATCAGTCAGAGTGACTTTCTTTTCTTCCGGTTGGGTATGCCCGATTTTCTCGAGCTCGCCCTGGACATAAGCAGAATCGTTCGTCCCGAAGACTTCCGTATAGGTGTTGAGGATCAGCTTTCCGCCGTCCGTGTGCCCCTGCCATTGGGCGATCAATTTGATGTCCACTTTCGATTGCCAGAGCCGCCGGATGAGGTAGGCGCGAATGCTTCGGGGGGTGAAATTCGGGAGGTTCAGGCGTTTGCACGCATTCCTGATTGCCTTCCGTGCGCTGCGCATTTTGAAGATGCGCGCATGAGGCTCCAGCTTTTCGGGAAGTTTGTCCCGGAGCCGTTTCAGGAAAGGCTTTAAGTCCGGCGGAAAGATCGGTGGAAAGAAAAGCTCCCGGGTCTTTCGTCGCCTAACTGAAAGCCGTTCTTGTTGCCAATCGACATCATCCCACTCAATAGCGTTCGCCTCTGCTTCCCCTAGCCCGGCCAATCCCAGGAATTTAACGAAGTCCGCGCTGTCGGCTGCATCAGCATTGAACTGTTGCGCCCGGATGTCCTGCACAAGAGCCTTGAACTGTTCATCCGTCGGGACATAACGCTTTGGCTTCTGCGGCTTCTTCCATCCCTTTTGAATCCGCTCGACTGGCGATTCGGCAATGATCCTATCGGCAACGGCCAAGTCGAATAGCTGCTTCAGGAAAAGACCAACCCGGTTATACGACGTGTTCTTGAGGTCTGGTTCAACCTTGGCGAGGAATTCATCCAGCATCGATGGCCTGACGCGGGAAACCTGAATGTCGAGGCCGTGCGCCCAATTCCTTCTCAACTTGTTTGCCAGCCATGTCTCAACATCGCGGGTCTTCTTCTTCATTCCCTCGCGGGTCTTTTCAAATCGAGTCAGCAATTCCGTTAGGGTTGTTTTTTCGACTTCAGGGTCAATCTTGGTCAGGCTCGCAAGCCAATCCTTTAAGCGCTTCTCAGCTACTTTCTGTCAGTGGTGTCGAGCGAGTGTTCTTTGCGCTTGCCTGAGATTTTTTTAATTCCATAGTAGGTGCCGTTAATCGTATGCCGATACAAACCCGGAACGTTTGGAATCTTGCCGAGCAATTGTCTGGTGCTCAGGCGGGGTGTCTTCACGTCATCTCCCATAAAAAAATCGTAGGGGGTGACAATCGGGGGTATCAACGTTACGGGGCTTTCTCCAATCAGGTAGAATCCTCCTTTATTTCGAGCATCTCGGGCGCTTAGCTCAGTGGTAGAGCACCTCGTTTACACCGAGTAGGCCGGGGGTTCGAATCCCTCAGCGCCCACCATTTTCATCCCGCGAAGATGTTGTATCGAAGCAACGGCAAAGACGGACGGTGATTGAATAACGCCAGCCATTTGCCTTAAAAATTTTCTCAAGAATCGAATCGAGGTTCCGATTTCCTCCCAAACCCCGGCTTGAAATTGAGTTCAACGAAATTATTCTTGTGAGCACAATCAACTGGTAGGTCAACCGAGGAATACTGATGAATCGCCGATCATGGCAGTCCATTGACGAAATGCGGAAAGCGGCCGAAGAGGGGGATCCGCAGGCGCAATGTTACCTCGGCGTCTGTTATCACACCGGACAGGGAGTCGCCCCCGACCATGCCGAAGCCGTGCGCTGGTACCGCAAAGCAGCCGATCAAAATGACCCGGTGGCGCAATGTTATCTCGGGGTCTGCTATCAGAGCGGACTCGGGGTTCCCCAGGAATTTGGGCAGGCTGCGAAGTGGTTTCGTGAGGCCGCCGAACAGGGCGATCCGGCCGCACAGTTCAATCTGGGAGTGCTTTACGAAACCGGCCAAGGTGTGCCTCAGAATTACGCGGAAGCGCTCAAGTGGTATCATGCCGCTGCCGAACGCGGTGAACCGCAGGCTCAGTTCAATCTTGGTGTTTTCTACGAACAGGGCCACGTGGTGCCTCAAAACCATGAAGAGGCCGTGAAGTGGTATCGTGCGGCTGCTGAACAGGAGGTTGCTCCCGCACAATGCAATCTCGGGCTTTGTTACCAGACGGGCCGGGGCGTTGAGAAGAACCAGCAGGAAGCGGTGAAATGGTTCATTCGCGCTGCACGTCAGGGCGACAAAACCGCGCAGCACAATCTCGGCGTCCATTACGCGATGATCGAAGCCGCGGCGCAGGAAGCCGCCGAGCGGGCGGCTGAACAGGCGGCCGAAGAAGCTCAGTAATCTTTTCGACTCGTCCGACTCCTCCGGATTTTTCAGTGGTCCTTTTGGTCCATTGCTTTGCCGTGCTGTTTCCTTATTCTGTCGTCGAACCCTCCGCTTAAGGCAGTCTGATGCTGCCGTGAAATTCCGTGCGGGGATTGAAACAACGTTGGAGAGCGATCGACATGAAAACGAAACGATTGTGGCTGGTTTCACTGATTGCGTTGCCGCTTGCAGGACTCGTCCTCGCCGCGAGTTCGCAGAAGAATAATTCCAAGGAACAGATTGCCCGCGGCCAATACCTCGTGACCTACGGCGGGTGCAACGATTGCCATACGCCGCTCAAGATGACGGACAAGGGGCCGGTGCCCGACATGTCGCGGATGCTTTCCGGCCATCCGGCTGACGTGAAGCTTCCGCCGCCGGAGTTGAAGGAAGGTCCCTGGTTCGCCGCCACTGCGGGCATGACTGCCTGGGCCGGGCCGTGGGGAATCAGTTACGCGCCCAATCTCACTCCTGACAACGAAACCGGTATCGGAATCTGGACCGAGGAAATGTTCATCAAAGCCATGCGAACCGGAAAGCACATGGGCGAAGGACGCGATATTCTGCCGCCGATGCCCTGGCGCGGTCTGGCTGCTCTGACCGACGACGATCTGAAGGCGATTTTCGCTTATCTCCGAAGCATTCCGACGATACGGAATCAAGCTCCCTCGCCGGTGTCGCCCGGCGGTGATCCTGGATTTGAATGAAGTTCGAGTGACGCGCACATCGTGAGGCCGCCTGGATATGAATCCAGGTAAGGCGACGCTGCTGCGCCTCCGAAACATCATGCGGTCAGTCTCGGTGTCAGAAGCCATTCCAGCGTGGCGCAACGACCACAGATCAGTTGCTTCGTCTCCAATCGCACCAGCGATCCTTTTTTCAAACGGATCGGCAGATCGGGTCCGCCGATGCAAAGGAGCGAAATCAGGCCGCTGAGATAAGGTTCGTGTCCCACGAGGAGAATGGCATCCGGCACCGGGCGGATGGCATCGATGCTTTCGACCAGGGATCGCATGTTTCCGTCTGGCGCGAGTGCGTCCGTGCGTTCGACGGCTTTTCTCATTTTCTCGCCGACAATTTCAGCTGTTTGCCAAGCGCGGGTGAGCGGACTGGAAAAGATGCGGTCAAACGTGATGTCTTTCTCCCGGAGAAATCGCGCCAGTTGCTGCGTTCGTTGAACACCTTTTTCCACCAACGGACGATCCGTTTCTTTGTAACGGGGATCGCCGTGTTCGGCCGCTTCGCCATGTCTCAGGATGTAAAGTTTCATGGCGGCTCAGATCAGAACGGGCGCTTTGCGAGTTTTACTTCGGGATACTTTCGACGTCTTCCCGCTCGAATTCTGGGATTCGCGGCAGCGGCGAGATCAATGAACTCCTGCTGGCTGTGGCGGCGTTTTTCGCCGTTCACCGGTCTGACACGCCGATAGGTTCCTGAACTCTCCAGGACGCGGGCCTTGGTGTTGTCGGCCAGCGACGCTTCCAATATTTCACGAATGATCCGGTCCCGAAGCACTCCGTCTTCGATTGGGAACACCATTTCGATCCGACGAAGGAAATTTCGCGGCAGCCAGTCGGCGCTGCCGAGGAACACCTGGGGCTGGCAGGCATTCTCGAAGTAAAAGATCCGACTATGTTCAAGAAACCGGCCTACGATGCTTCGCACAGTGATGTTTTCGCTCAGGCCTTTGATGCCGGGCCGCAGGCAGCAGATGCCGCGAACGATCAGATCGATTTTTACTCCCGCACGGGAAGCTTCGTACAGCGCGTCGATGATCTGGGGTTCCGCAAGTGAATTGATTTTTGCGATGATCCGCGCCGGCAAACCGCGCCGGGCGTTCTCCGTTTCGCGTGCAATCAGCCCGAGCATTCGTTCCTGCAGTTCGAATGGCGCGAGCAGCAGCTTCTTCATTCCCTGAAACTGGCAGATGCCGGTGAGCAGGTTGAAGAAGTTGGTGGCGTCCTCGCCAAATTCCGGACGGCACGTGAGCAGGCCGAGATCGGTGTAGAGCTTGGCGGTGGTGGGATTGTAATTGCCGGTGCCGAGATGAACGTAACGCCGGATGTGATGTCCCTCGCGCCGGACGATCAGGCAGCTCTTCGCATGGATTTTGTAGCCGACGAGACCATAAACCACGTGAACACCACTCTCTTCGAGACGGCGCGCCCATTGAATGTTGTTCGCCTCGTCGAAGCGGGCGCGCAATTCGACAACGGCAGTCACCTGCTTTCCATTTTGAACAGCGCGTTCAAGCACGCCGATGATGCGTGGATCGCCGCCGGTGCGATAAAGCGTCTGTTTGATTGCAAGGACGTCGGGATCGTTCGCCGCCTGTTCCATCAGTTCCACAACGCTGCTGAAACTTTCGTAAGGATGATGCAGCAGAATGTCGCGCTTTCGAATCGCGGCAAAGAGATCGGGTTTGTCCCGCAGTGACGCAGCGGTGGGCGGCACAAACGGCGGGTCGCGCAATTCGGGCGAATGGTCGCCTTGATAAAGCGCCATCAGTCGATTGGGGTTCAGCGGGCCGTCGATGAGGTAAAGGTCCTGTTCAGTGAGCTGAAGCGTTTTGAGGAGCGCGGCGCGGATCGGTTCGGGGCAATCGTGCTCGACTTCAAGACGCACAGCAGCTCCTTTGCGGCGGTTGTGGAGTTCGTTTTCGACGGCTTTGAGCAGGTTGGCAATTTCCTCTTCGTCGATGTAAAGCTCGCTGTTTCGCGTCACGCGGAACGCCCAGTAGCCGAGAATTTTTGTCCCCGGAAAAAGATCGGCAAGATGATGTCCAATCGCACGTCCGAGATAGACGTAGTCGCGACAGCCGTTGTTGCGCGGCAGTTCGATCAGACGCGGGAGAATCCGGGGAATCTGCACGACCGCCATGTGACGATGCACTTCCTGCCCCTTCGCCATTTCCAGACGAACAATGAGGTTCAGCGACTTGTTCAGCAGTTGCGGGAACGGATGTGCCGGATCGATCGCGAGCGGTGTGAGAACCGGACGAACCTGCGTGCGATAATAGTTCTCCAGCCATTTGAGGTCCGGCTCGTTGAGTTCGGAAATGTCCAGGATCCGGATGCAGTTTTTTGCGAGCGCCGGCTTCAGTTCTTTCCGCCAGCAGGCATACATGTCTGAAACCATTCTTCGGACCCGTTTCACGACAACGTTGAAGGTTTCCGTTGCAGTGAGACCATCGAAGCTGCGTTCGACGACATCGCTTTCCATCTGCTGCTTGATGCCAGCGACGCGGACCTCGAAGAACTCGTCCAGGTTGGAGCTGACGATGCAGAAGAACTTCAGGCGTTCCAGCAATGGATTCGACTCATCGCGGGCTTCGTCGAGAACGCGCTGGTTGAACTCAAGCCAGCTCAGCTCGCGATTCAGAAAATGTCGAGGGTTTGATGTTGGCGCGTTCACAGGTGCAAGGTAACTCGCGCAGCTTGGCGGAGCCAGTGACGGGCGGAAAGTTACAAATCCGTGACGGATTCGACATGGGGCCTTTCGGCATTTTTGTGATCCTGTCTTTTATCGAGTTTTGTGGATGAGGAAAGCGGCGGTAGAGAACGATGTTGTGCAGGCTTTGGCGGCTTTGGTCTAATCGTGGCATGTCATCTGTTCGGCGTGCGGTGATCGATGTGGGAACCAACTCAGTAAAGCTGTTGGTGGCTGACGTCATCGGGCAGATGGTCCGGCCGGTGGTCGAAGACAGCAAACAAACGCGGCTGGGAAGTGGATTCTACGAAACGCACCGGTTGCAGGCGGAGCCGATCGCAAAAACGGCCCGAGCTGTCGCGAAGTTCGCTTCGCTCGCGACCGAGAACGGCGCGACGTCGGTGCGGATCATCGCGACGAGCGCCGCACGTGACGCGGTGAATGCGGACGAACTGGTTTCAGCGATCGAGACGGTTTCGAGTTGGAAGGTGGAGATCATCTCCGGGCGCCAGGAAGCGGAGTGGGCGTTTCAAGGTGTGATGACTGATCCGGCTTTGACGCACGAGCCTTTGCTGATCCTTGATGTTGGAGGCGGCAGCACCGAGTTCATTCTCGGCGAGGGACATCAAAAACATTTTCAGGAAAGTTTTCCGCTGGGAACGGTTCGCCTGATGGAAGCGGTTCCGCCAGGTGACCCACCGAAAGCGGAAGAACTCCGGGCCTGCCGCGAGTGGCTCGACGAGCGTATTTCGCGGACGATTCGGCCGAAGCTTGGGCCAGTGATGGAGCGGGAAATGAAAAGGGCCGGTGCAATCCAGCTGGTTGGAACGGGTGGAACGACAAGCATTCTTGCGCGAATGGAGGCGCAACTGGAGGACTTCGATCGGGAGAAAATTGAGGCAACGCAACTCACGCTGGAACGATTGCGCTGGCATGTCGATCGGTTGTGGCGACTGCCGCTGGCGGAACGTCAGACCATCGTGGGATTGCCACCCAAGCGCGCGGATGTAATTTTGACGGGAGTTTTGATTTATCAAGCCGTGATGGAACAGTTCGGTTTTTCTGTTCTGCGCGTGAGCACGCGCGGGCTTCGGTTCGCGGCAGTCATGGGTTGAGGCAGTTATTTCACCGCGGAGGCGCGAGACGCGGAGAAAACTCGTTCTTGTTACTTTGGCTCGGCGTCTCTGCGGTTTTGAAAAGGAGGTTCGAAATGGCGTGAGGATATGTACGCAAAACAGGCGGACCGTTTCCGATCCGCCTGTTTGTGAATTCGAAACGAGACGTTATTCCTTGTCTTCGTTCTTGAGTGCTTCGTCCGCAGCGTCGAACGCGTGCTGGAGCGCGACGAGGTCTTCGCCTGGCTTCAACGCATCGAGCACAGCCTGCTCGGCCTTGAGCTGCTCAGGCGAGTAGTTCGCGGCCTTGATCGACAGACCGATGCGGCGATCGCTCTTGTCGATCTTGATCACGCGCGCGGTCACTTCCTGACCGACCTTGAGCACGTTCTTGATCTTGTCCACGCGCTCTTCGCTGATCTGCGAGATGTGCACGAGACCGTCGATGTCATGCTGCAGTCCGACGAACGCACCGAAGCTGGCGAGCTTGGTGACCTGGCCGGTGACGAGATCGCCGACCTTGTAGAGTTCATCGATCTTGTCCCACGGATCGACCGCGAGCTGCTTCATGCCGACAGCGATGCGCTGGTTGGCCTTGTCCACTTCGAGCACGACTGCTTCGACTTCGTCGCCCTTCTTCAGGACTTCGGAAGGATGATTGATCTTGCGCGTCCAGGAGATGTCCGAGACGTGGATCATGCCGTCCAGGCCTTCTTCCAGCTCGATGAAAGCGCCGTAGCTGGTGAGGTTGCGGATCTTGCCCTTGACCTTGGTTCCGGGCGGATACTTGGTCTGGGCCTGATCCCAAGGATTGCTCTCAAGCTGGCGGATGCCCAACGAGATCTTCTGTTCTTCGCGGTTGATGCCGAGCACGACAGCTTCGAGTTCCTGGTCCTGCTTGAGGACGTCGGAAGGCTTGGCGATGCGCTTGGTCCAGGAGAGTTCGGTGACGTGCACGAGGCCTTCGACACCGGGTTCGAGTTCGACAAACGCGCCGTAGGGAACCAGGTTGACCACCTTGCCTTTGACCTTCGCGCCGATGGGATACTTGGATTCGATGTTGTCCCACGGATTGGCCATCTTCTGCTTGAGACCGAGGCTGACGCGCTCTTTCTCGCGGTTGATGTCGAGGACGACGACGTCGATGTCTTGGCCGACCTTGAGGACTTCGGAAGGATGACCGATGCGGCCCCAGCTCATGTCGGTGATGTGGAGCAGGCCGTCGATGCCGTTGAGGTCGATGAACGCGCCGAAGTCGGTAATGTTCTTGACAGTGCCCTTGCGGATGTCGCCAGGGGTCATTTCGGCCAGGAGCTTCTGGCGGCGTTCCATGCGTTCCTGTTCGATCAGTTCGCGGCGTGACAGGACGATGTTCTGTCGTTCCTGGTTGATCTTGACGACCTTGAAGTCGTACGTGTTGCCGACGTACTGCTGGAGATTCTTGGGCGTGGTGATGTCGATCTGGGAAGCGGGCAGGAAGGCTTCGACGCCGATGTTGACGAGCAGGCCGCCTTTGACGATGGCTTTGACCTTGCCGGCGATGATGCCGCCTTCATTGCAGATCTGGAGGATGCGTTCCCAGTTCTTCTTGAATTCGGCCTTCTCACGCGAGAGAACGACCATGCCTTCCTTGTCTTCGAGCTTTTCGATCAGGACGTCGATTTCGTCACCGACCTTGACGGCCTTGATGTCGTCGAATTCGCCACCGTTGATGACGCCTTCGCTTTTGTAACCGATGTCCACGAGGACTTCCTTGGGGCGGACTTCGATGATGGTGCCTTTGACGATTTCGCCTGCGGCAAAGCGCAAATTGCTTTGCTTCAGGGCTTCTTCCATTGTGAGCATAATTGCTTTAACTACGACTGACGGGAACAGGGGCAGGGAAAGCGAGTGGGGCTTGCCGAGCTCCGATGCCTAACGGACCGACGTTGCAGGGCAACGGAGGTTGAAGGTTAGGTTGTTCGTTTACTGTTTTTTCTCAGCCTCAATGAACGTCCAGATTCGCAGCAATCGCTGGCGAAAATGGCCTCTTCCAAATTGCTTCGGAGGAAGGATCCGCACACGCGGCGTTCGGGCAGCGGGGAAGATAGGCCCCGGACCGGCGGATGCAAGGGCGAATTTCGACTGGATGGATTTCCACCGGATTTTTGGAGGCTAATCCGACCTTGTGAAAAAAATCACAAATTCAACTTGCCTGCATTTTTGACCCCAATTAGGTTCCGGGAGCCCAACTAATGGTCACCATGGTTCAGGCAGGGCCTCTGTTATGCAGACTCAGACCGAAATCGGCTACAACTCGAAAATCGAAGGGGACGTCATTGTCACCCGGGTCGATGCTGCCCTGAACTGGTTTCGTAAGAACTCCTTGTGGCCCATGCCAATGGGGCTTGCCTGCTGTGCCATCGAACTGATGGCCACGGGGGCCAGTCGGTTCGATATTTCCCGCTTTGGCGCTGAGGTCATGCGTTTTTCGCCGCGTCAGTCGGATGTAATGATCGTGGCTGGAACGGTGACCTACAAGATGGCGCTTGCGGTTCGCCGCATTTACGACCAGATGGCGGAACCGAAATGGGTGATCGCCATGGGAGCCTGCGCTTCGACCGGGGGAATGTATCGAAGCTACGCCGTATTGCAGGGGGTGGACCGGATACTGCCTGTGGACATTTACGTCGCGGGTTGTCCTCCTCGTCCCGAGGCGCTTCTCGACGCGCTGATTCGTCTTCAGAACAAAGTGGCGAAAACGCCAGTCATTGCCACACAGAAGAAAGTGGCGGCTTAACCAGATGAAGTTCCAAGTTTCAGGTTCCAGGTTCCACGGAACTCGCAACAGTCCGGCTGCAGTTATGCAAGCCGCTGATTGCAGTTTTCCGAGGGAAGCTCTTTGGGTTCCGGGGATTGGGTTTCGGCACTTTTCCTCCATCTATGACTTCGCTTGAACTTGCCCAAAAATTAAAGGCTCAGTTCGGCGAAATCATTTCCGAACCGGGCGAATTTCGCGGTGAAATCGCGCTTACGCTGCTGAATTGCGAGCGCATCGCTGAAGTTTGCGCCTTTGCAAAAAAGGAACTGGGTTTCGATTACCTGGTCGATGTCAGCAGCCTGGACAATTACGGCGATGATCCCCGGTTCACGGTTGTTTATCACCTGTATGGGATCAAACATCGCTGCTACCTGCGTTTGAAGACCGATGTCAGCGAAGAGAAAAGCGAGTTGCCCACGGTGACGAAGGTCTGGCGCACGGCGGATTGGCACGAGCGCGAAATTTACGACATGATGGGCATCCGCTTCAGCGGCCATCCGGATTTGCGGCGGATTCTGATGTGGGACGGCTATCCCTACTTTCCGCTTCGCAAAGACTTTCCGCTCGCCGGCAAACCGAGCGAGCTGCCCGATGTGGCTTTCACCAAACCGGCCCCGCTGGAAGGCGGTCCCTTTGTCACGGTTGCGGGCGGCAAAGACGCCATCTCCCGCGAACCACGCGTGCGCATTCCCGAAACCGACTCGGTTGAACTCAACAATCGGATTGAGCGCCGGGATGACATTCGCAAGGCGCATGGCGAATCGTTTGGGCCAGGTCCCAAAGAAACGAACAAATAATGGCTGACGTTCGAGACATAGAAATTCAGGACACGGCTGCAAAGGCTGCGCTGGCTGCGGAAAATGCCACCGGCGGGCCCGGCCTTGTCGATGAGCTGCCGGACATGGGCGGTGAGAAGATGGTCCTCAACATGGGGCCGTCGCATCCGTCCACGCATGGCGTGCTTCGCATTGTGCTCGAACTTGAAGGCGAGACGATCACCAAGGCGATGCCGGACGTCGGTTATTTGCATCGCGGTGACGAAAAAATCGCCGAGAACATGACTTACACCCAGTTCATCCCTTACACGGATCGACTGGATTATCTCGCGCCGCTCGCCAACAACGTGGCTTACGCGCTTGCGGTTGAAAAACTTCTCGGCATCGACAAAACCCTTCCGCCACGTTGCCAATACATCCGCACGATCTGCTGTGAGCTGGCGCGCATTTCGTCGCATCTGCTGGGCATTGGCTGCTTCGCGATGGATGTCGGTGCGATGACCGTTTTTCTGCACACGTTCACGGAACGCGAAAAGATTTACAATCTGTGCGAAGCGTTGACCGGCGCCCGGTTCACCACCTCCTACACGCGCATTGGCGGCGTTTCACGAGACACACCGCCCGGCTGGTGTGAAGCGGTTCGGAAATTCATCAACGAAGTGGTCGTCAACATTGACGAGACCGAAACGCTCCTGACCCGAAATCGCATCTGGGTGGATCGCACCCGCGATGTCGGCGTGATTTCAAAGGAAGACGCGATCGACTATGGCCTGTCGGGTCCGAATCTGCGCGGCAGCGGCGTTGAATACGATCTGCGGAAAGATCAGCCGTATCTGATTTACAGCGACCTGAAGTTCGACGTCCCGGTCGGTTCGGTGGGTGATTGCTACGATCGATATCTCGTCCGGATGGAAGAGATGCGCCAGAGCGTGAAGCTCATTCATCAGTGCCTCGACAAGATTCCGGGCGGTTTCGACAACGCGTCGAAGGAGCCGGTGAACGTGGCGGATGGGAAAGTGGTTTTGCCTCCGAAGAGCAAGGTGATGACCAGCATGGAAGAGTTGATCCATCACTTCCTCAACGTTACGCAGGGCGTGAATGCACCTCCGGGCGAGGTTTATTTCGGACACGAGAATCCGAAGGGCGAACTTGGTTTTTACATCAACAGCAAAGGCGGCGGAACACCGAACCGGCTGAAGATTCGCAGTCCAAGCTTTGTGAATCTGAGCATTCTGCCGCACCTGTTGCCCGGGCACATGATGAGCGACACCGTCGCGATCCTTGGATCGTTCGACTTCGTGATGGGAGAATGTGATCGATGATGACTTTCGTTCACCGCAGAGACGCAGAGACGCAGAGTTTTGAGAAACTCTGTGTTCACGCTTTCTCTGCGTCTCTGCGCCTCTGCGGTTTATCTGGATCGAAATGAATTCCACAGTTACAGAACCGATTCCGAATCCGCTCCGCAGCCAGCCCGGCTTTGCGGTGCCACCTGCGCTTGAAGCCGAGATCGACGAGTTGATCACGCATTATCCGGTGAAGCGCAGCGCGTCGCTGATGTTGTTGCATGCGATTCAGGAACATTTCGGCTGGATTTCACAGGAAGCGGTGGAGTGGACGGCGAGGAAGCTCGGATTGCAGCCGATCAACATCCTGGAGCTGGTCACGTTCTATCCGATGTTCCGGCCGCAGCCGATGGGCAAATACCAGATCAAGATTTGCCGCACGTTGAGCTGCGCGTTGGGTGGTTCCTACGAGTTGCACAAGCATTTCTGCCAGAAGCTGGGCCTGGACGCTCACGCGCACGGGCCGCAGACGACGAAGGACGGAAAGTTCACGGTCGAGTTCGTCGAATGCCTCGCCAGTTGCGGCACTGCACCGGTGATGATGGTCAATGACGATTTCCATGAAGGCGTCACCCACGTGAAGGCGGACGAGATTGTCAGCAAATGCCAATGAGAGCGAATCAGGTGAACCGGAGAGACGCGGGGACGCAGAGAGGAAATAAAAATTCCTCGTCTTTGCTTTTCTCTGCGCCTCTGTGCCTCTGTGGTGAATTTGGAAATGGAAGTTGGCTGCCCGACATGGATTTGAACCATGACAAACAGATCCAGAGTCTGCTGTGCTACCGTTACACCATCGGGCAGGCCGGAGCGCGTTGTAAGCTAGAGACTTTTCGCAGTGAGTCAAGGTTCGTTCGAGAAATTGAATTATCCTTCAACCGCAGAGACACAGAGACGCGGAGCAGAAACAGAAGCTCCTTGTCTTCGCCTTCCTCTGCGCCTCTGCATCTCTGCTGTGAGCAGACCGCAGTTCTTTTTTCAGGAAACTAACGATGCCGCAGGAATTCAGACTCATTTTAAAGCACGCCGATGAACCCGGTTATACGCCGGACATCGATTGCTATTTGAAGCACGGCGGCTACGAGACGCTCAAGAAAGCGCTCGCAATCCAGCCGAAAGATCTGCCGGACGGAAAAAAGCTCACCGGTCCGGAGCAGATTCGTGAAGAGGTGAAAGCCTCCGGCCTGCGCGGTCGTGGCGGCGCCGGTTTCTCCTGCGGCCTGAAGTGGAGCTTCGTCGATCGCAGGAGCGGCAAGCCGATTTACCTGATTTGCAACGCCGACGAATCGGAGCCGGGCACGTTCAAGGATCGCCAGATCATTCACAAGGATCCGCATCAGCTGATCGAGGGAATGATCATCTCCTGCTACGCGAATGGCGTGAATCTCGCCTACATCTACATTCGCGGCGAGATGCCCCAGGGCGCGAAGCTTCTCAACCAGGCGCTCAAGGAAGCGCGCGCGAAAAACTTTCTCGGGAAGAACATTCTCGGCAGCGGTTACGATCTGGAAATTCACGTCCACCGCGGCGCCGGCGCCTACATCTGCGGCGAGGAAACCGGCCTGATCGAATCGCTCGAAGGCAAGCGCCCGTATCCGCGCATCAAGCCGCCTTACTTCCCGGCCGTGCTCGGCCTCTACATGTGCCCGACGATCGTCAACAACGTGGAAACGTTGTGCAATGTGAAGCACATCGTGGCAATGGGTGCTGCGGAATTCGCAAAACTCGGCACGCCAAACAACACCGGTACCCGCATCGTCAGTCTGAGCGGGCATGTGAAAAAGCCCGGTTATTATGAAATTGAAGTCGGCAAAGCGACGATCGGCCAGCTGATCAACGATCCGGCTTTTGGTGGTGGATTGCGCGACGGCCGCAAGTTGAAGGCTGTCATTCCCGGCGGTTCATCCTCAAAAGTCCTGAAAGCCGGCGAGAAGTTCAAACTCAAGCGCAAGGTCGATGGGAAGGACGTCGAGCAGGAAGTGGACATGCTCGATCTGCCCTACGATTTCGATTCGCTGATCCAGGCAGGAACGATGTCGGGATCGAGCGCGATCATTGTGATCGACGATTCCGTCAGCGCCGTGGATGCGCTGGCGAACCTGAGTGAATTCTACGCTCACGAAAGCTGCGGCCAGTGCACTCCGTGTCGCGAAGGGTCGCTCTGGATGAGCAAGACGCTGCATCGCCTGACACATGGCGGCGGGCGGAAGGGCGACGCCGATTACCTGGTGAAAATTGCCGACAATATTCCCGGTGGCCGGACGATCTGCGCCTTTGGCGAGGCCTGTTCGTGGCCGGTGCAGAGCTTTGTTGGAAAATTTAAAGATGAATTCGTTGCCCGCGGCGCAGCCGACGAAGAACGCCGCACGAAGGAAGCTTCAGGCGCAGGCCCGGCGAACGAATTGAAGATTGCCGCGAGCGCGCAGCATTGATGAGCCGAAACTTACATATTCACCGCGGAGACGCGGAGACGCGGAGATTCGATGAACTCACGGATCAGGTAATTGGTGCGTGCATTGAAGTTCATCGCTGTCTCGGTCCGGGGCTGTTGGAGTCGGCTTATGAAGAATGTCTTTGTCACGAATTGTCTCTCAGGAAGCTTGCATTCGAACGGCAGGTTCCGCTGCCGGTTCAATATAAAGCTGTGAAGCTTGAATGTGGATATCGGCTGGATCTTGTCGTTGAGCGGCAGTTGGTTCTCGAACTGAAGGCAGTCGAAACTCTGCTGCCCATTCATCAAGCGCAGTTGCTTACGTATTTGAAACTCTCGGGAATGACGTATGGGCTGTTGGTGAACTTCCACGTCCCGGTTTTGAAAGCAGGCTTGAAGCGAGTCGTGAACGAATTCCCCGATTTCTCCGCGTCTCCGCGTCTCCGCGGTTCAATCAGAGTGTAGAATGTCAAACGCAGCCACAACCGAAACCAAGCCGACACCGCCGCCGGTCGAAACGATCAAGGTGAAGGTGGACGGACGCGAAGTCGAGGTGCCGAAGACGACCATCGATCCGATCACCGGCAAGCCGGTGCCGACCACGATGATTCAGGCCTGCAACGCCGTTCGAGTGGACGTGCCGCATTATTGCTATCATCCCAAGCTGCCGATCGCCGGAAACTGCCGCATGTGTCTCGTCGAGTTCGGCACGCCGGCTCTCGGTCCGGACCGCAAGCCGGTCCTCAATCCCGACGGCACGCCGAAGATTGCGAAGTCGCCGCGTCCGGCGATTGCGTGCGCCACGCCGATTTCTCCGGGAATGGAGATTTACACGAACACGCCCGCGGTGAAGCAGATGCGCGAAGGCGTGCTCGAATCGCTGCTGATCAATCATCCGCTCGATTGCCCGATTTGCGACCAGGCCGGCGAATGCAAGCTGCAGGAGTACTCGGTCGATTATGGCCAGAGCGCG
>Ga0065721_10006996_pt1 | contig 15333 bp, 10 predicted proteins | sample Mesricmetagenome_FD_59108 | JGI IMG/M metagenome (GOLD analysis project Ga0065721, IMG submission 59108) | Mesophilic microbial community from rice straw/compost enrichment Sample: eDNA_1 v2 (version 2) | ecosystem: Engineered > Solid waste > Grass > Composting > Bioreactor | place: USA: Davis... | reverse complement strand
GCATCTTCGCACCGGGGAGCACGCCCGCGTATTCAAATTACGCGACCGCATTGGCGGGATACATCATTCAGCGCGTTTCCGGCATGCCGCTGGACGATTACCTGGAGACGCACGTGCTCGGTCCGCTCGGCATGACGAGCTCGACTTTTCGTCAGCCGCTGCCGGAACAGCTGCAGCCGCGAATGGCGAAAGGGTATGCCGCAGCTTCCGGGCCCGCGCGTCCTTTCGAGATCGTCGCACTCGCGCCCGCCGGTGCCTTGTCAGCGCCCGCGACTGACATCGCTCGGTTCATGCTGGCGCATCTGAATCAAGGACGGTTTGGCGAGGCCGAGATTCTCCGGGCGGATACCGCTCGGCTGATGCACGGGACGCCGCTGACCATCCTGCCTCGTGTGGATCGCATGCTGCTGGGCTTTTGGGAGGCCAATTACAAAGGCCGGCGTGTCATTGCGCACGGGGGCGACACGCAGTGGTTCCACAGCGACCTGCGGCTGTACATCGATGACGGCGTCGGCATGTTCGTCGCGTGCAACAGCATGGGCAAGGGAATGGTCGCGATCGACATGCGTATCGAGCTGTTCGAGAAATTTGCCGATCGGTACCTGCCGGTGCCCGATTGGAGCGCGGGCCGCGGCGTGGATGAGCAGACCGCGCGTGAGCATGCGCAACTCCTCGCCGGGAGCTACGTGAGCTCGCGACGCTCCGAATCCAGTTTCATGAGCCTGCTCAATCTGGTCGGTTCGATCGATGTCATCGCCTATGACGACGGCACGATTGGAGTGTCGATGGTCCGCAACGGATCGGGAACGCCGCGACGCTGGCGTGAAGTCGAGCCGTTCGTGTGGCAGCTCGAAGGCAGCTCGCGATTGCTTTCGGCCGAGGTGCGAGACGGAGCCGTTGCGCGCTTCTCTTTCGACGAAGTTTCGCCGTTCATGGTGTTCGAACGGCCCTCGATATCGAGGGGGAGCTGGCTGCTGCCTGCATTTCTGGCGGCGCTGGTTGCGATGTTGATGACCGCGCTCGCATGGCCGGTGAGCGCGATCGCTCGTCGACGCTACGGCATCACGGACACTCGTTCCGCCGCCGACCTCGTCGCGCATCGTTGGTTGCGCATCGCTGCCATTGGGACACTCGTGTTGTGGGTGGCGTGGGCGCTGACGATCGGCGCGATGGTGTCCGACCTCTCGAATCTTTCGGAACGGTTGGATGGCTGGCTGTGGACCTTGCACATCGTTTCCATCGTCGCTGTGCCCGTCGGAGTGATCGCCGCGCTATGGCACGCGAACCGCGTTCTTCGCGGCCAGCGGCGCTGGTACGCAAAGGTTTGGGCTATAGCGATGGTCGCGGCGATGAACGTGAGCCTCTGGCTCGCCGTCGCCTGCAACGTGATCACTTCCGGCGTGAATTACTGAGTCGCCGCTGCAGGAGTACGCATGGAAATCGATGTTCGAGTGGAGCACCTGCCGCTGCGCGCGCCGGTTCGTATCACGGGGTACACATTCGTCGAAGTGCCCGTCATCGTGGTCGAGGTGCGAGAGGGAGAGCATGTGGGCCGCGGTGAAGCGGCGGGCATCTATTATAGAAACGAATCGCCGCAGCGGATGATCGGTCAGATCGACGCCATCCGGCCGGTGCTGGCGGCAGGTGCGGATCGAAACATGCTCGCGCATCTGCTGCTGCCGGGAGGCGCACGCAACGCGCTCGACTGCGCGCTCTGGGATCTCGATGCGAAGCGCGCAGGCCAACCCGCATGGCAACTCGCCGGGCTGGATGCGCCGATCCCGAGGATCACGACTTACACGCTCGGTGCCGACGCTCCGGATGCAATGGCCGAGCAAGCGCGTGCGTGGCCGCAGGCGCGAGCACTGAAACTCAAATTGACGGGCGAGCCGATCGATGCCGAGCGGGTGAGGGCAGTTCGGGCCGCGCGTCCCGAGGTGTGGCTGGGCGTGGATGCGAACCAGGGCTACGACGTGAGCTCGCTACGGAACATGCTGCCGGCATTCATCGAAGCCGATGTGCGCTTGATCGAGCAACCGGTCCCGCCGGCGTTGGATGGAGGGTTGGCCGACCTGCACTCGCCGATTCCGATCGCGGGAGATGAAAGTGTGCTGTGTCTGGCGGACCTGCCGCGCTGCGTGGGGCGCTTCGATGTGATCAACATCAAGCTCGACAAATGCGGCGGCCTGACCGAGGGGCTGGCCATGGCCCGCGTCGCCAAGCGGCTCGGCTTCAAGGTCATGGTCGGCAACATGGGCGGCAGCTCGCTCGCCATGGCGCCGGGATTCCTGCTCGCCCAGCTGTGCGATCTGGTCGATCTCGACGGCCCGCTGGTGCTGGCCACCGATCGCTCGCCTGCGGTCAGCTATGAGAACGGCCACATCTTCTGTCCGGATACGTTGTGGGGCGCAGCCGTCGCGACAAACGCATGAGCACGTCTCGATCCACGTGGTTCGGCCAGCCGCGCGGACTCACGATTCTGTTCCTGACAGAAATGTGGGAGAAGTTCTCGTTCTTCGGCATGCGCACGCTGCTGGTTTACTACATGACCAAGCAGCTGCTGATCGGACAGGAGCAGGCTTCGCTGATCTACGGGGTGTACGCGGCATGTGCGTATCTCACACCGATCGCTGGTGGATATATCGCAGATCGGTGGCTAGGCACTCGACGCGCTGTCATTGCCGGCGGAGCCATCATGTCGGTGGGCCACTTCATGATGGCGTGGGAGAGTTTGTTTCTTCCGGCGCTTGCCACCATCGCGCTGGGCAATGGATTGTTCCTGCCCAATCTGCCCAGTCAGATTCATGGGCTGTACCAGCCAGACGATCCACGGCGCGGGCCCGCCTACAATCTCTATTACGCCGGCATCAACCTCGGGGCGTTCTTCGCGCCGCTCGTGTGTGGAACCTTGGGCGAGATTTACGGCTGGCACTACGGATTCGGCGCGGCCGGCATCGGCATGCTGCTGGGATTGCTGATTTACGTGAGCGGTGCTCGTTATCTGCCGCCGGATACGCCGCGGCGTGCCGCCGACACGTCCAGCGGACGATCTGGCGATGTGACCCGCCAGATGCTTCTGCTGGTGAGCATTGCGCTGGTCGTCGTGGTGTTTCGAGGCGCGTACGAGCAAGTCGGCAACACCTTCGCGATCTGGGCCGACCAGGGCGTCGATCGACGCCTGGGGGCGGGACTGACGATTCCCATGACCTGGTTCCAGTCGCTCAATCCGCTGTTCGTCTTTCTGCTGACGCCGGTGCTGGTGATCTGGTGGACCCGCGCGGGCCGGCAGGGTCGGGATCCTTCGCCGGTGGTCAAAATGGCCATGGGGGCGGCGCTGGTCGCATCGGCCTATCTCATGTTGGCGCTGGTGCTGAGCGTGCAGGTCGGCGCCGTGAGTTGGCTGTGGGCCGCAGCGTTCGTCTTCCTGTTGACCGCGGGCGAGCTGCTCATCCTGCCGACCGGGCTTGCATTGTTCGGTCAACTCGCGCCGCGACGTTTCGCGGCGACGGTGATGGCGCTGTGGTTCCTCGGCTCGTTCGGCGGCAATCTGCTGGCCGGTGTGCTCGGCTCATTGTGGACCTCGTTGGGCGCGGCCGGCTTCTTCATGCTGATGGGCGCAGTGGCGGGACTGGCCGCGGCGCTGCTCCTGCTCATCAAGCGACGCGTTGCGGGGTTCCCTGAATCCCCCTCACTGGAGTTCCCGCAAGCGCGGCGGGACAGCGTGACCGGCGTCTAAGTTTCCGCCTGAGAATCACTGCTGGCGCTTCAGTTCGGTAGGGTCGGTGCCGCCTGTAGGGGCAGCGAAAAACCAGAACGGATCGCAGCGGAGGTTTCAGTGAAGAGTGTTGGCATAGCGGCCGCAGTGAGTGCGGCTCTTTTCTCGTGCGCGTCGCTCGCGGCGCCGGGCTTCATCGATTCGGGGCCCAATCTCTCGGATAACGGTGCTTCGGGCGCGTGGACCTCGCTGTATGCCACCCGCAATCCGGCCGGATCCGAGTTCGCGATCGCGCCCGAGGCGTCGTTTCGCATGGGCATCCTCAGCTCGATCGGCCTGAGCATGGAAGTGGGACCGGTCGACAACTTCTCCGACGAGATCGACGATCTGATCGATGAGCTGGATCGCGATGACATTTCGCTCTCCGAAGGCAACGCGCTGGTCGAGCGCTTCAATGCCATTCTGGGTCCCCTGGGCCGCGACGGCTACGTGAAAGTGCAAGGCGGCGTGCAGGTGCCGCTGTTCCCGATTCTCTATCGCAACGACCTCGGCGTGTTCACGCTCGACGCCAACCTCAGCGGTCAGGCGCGCCTGGGCCTGCTGGATGCGCCGCTGACTTACAACTCCGTATCCGAAGAGATCGAGACCGCTTCGGCGGCCTACGTCAAAGCGGGGCAGGTGAACGAGATCGCGCTCGGCTTCAGCCGACCGGTGTGGCAGCAGCCGGGCCGCCGGCTGATCGTGGGCGGCAGCCTGCGTTATCTGCAGGCCAAGCTCAGCAAACAGGTCGTGGCGCTGGAATCGATCGAAGACGACGACGACGTCGAGGACGTGCTCAAGGACAGCTACGACGCCAACGAGCGCAAGACGAGCAACGTGACCGTGGACATCGGCATGATCTACGACGCCTCCAATTACCGCGTCGGCGTGACGTTCGCCAATCTCACCGAGCCTGACTTCAAGTACGGCGCTGTCGGCAACGACTGCGGAGCGCTCAGTGGCACCGCGCAGTACAACTGCTTCACCGCCGCGTACTTCAGCGATCGCATCGCTCTGAACGAAACCTGGACGCTCGAGCGTCTGGCGACCCTGGAAGGCGCGGTGTTCTTCGCCTCCGGCAGGGGTTCGCTCGCCGCCAGCGTCGATCTGAACGACGTGCACGATCCGGTCGGCGATCTCAACCAGAACGCCAAGATCGCGCTCGGCTACAAGACGCAGACCCCCTGGCTGCCGGACTTCCGCGTCGGCTATCGCAAGAATCTGGCGGGCACCGAGCTGAGCAGCGCGTCGCTCGGCTTCACATTCTTCGGCGCCGTGCACTTCGACGTGTCGTGCAGCCTCGACTCGACGGACATCGACGGTCGCTCCGTGCCGAGGACGGCAGCGTTCAACCTCGGCTTCGAGATGGGCTATTGATCAAGGAATGGAGAGAATCAGAATGAAAATTCGTAAGCAGATCCTGGCGGGCGCTGTCGCCAGCGGCATGATCGGACTGGCAGCGTGCGGCGGCGGCTCCAAGGGCACGCAGGATGTCGGCACCAATCCCAGCGGCAGCTCGGGTGCGGGCGGCAGCCGGGTGTTTCATGCCCGCGCGATCGATGGCTATCTCGCCGGTGCCACGGTGTACGTCGATCAGAACGAGAACGGCAAGCTCGACGCTTTCGAGCCGCGCGCGCTCACCGATAGCGACGGCTACTTCTCGTACAACCATCGCACCAGCACGGATTATTGCGTCGACGGCGGCCTGGATCAGTACTGCCTGCGTGGCGCCATCGGCGCGAACACCGAAGTACTGATTCGCGTGACCGGCGGCTACGACACGGTCACCTCGTTGCCTTTCACGGGCATGCTCAGCCTGCGTTCGAGCGACCTGGATCGTAACGATCTGCGGCTGGTGACGCCGTTGACCAGCGCGGTCGCGGACTCTTCGGACGACCTCCAGGCCAAGCTCGATGCGCTGGTCGCGGCGGGCGTGTTCGAGGGATCGTTGGATGACGATCCACTGGCGAGTGGCAAGGCCGACCAGATGAGCCGTGCCCAGTTGATGGCGCTCATGTCACGGATGGTTGGCGAGGTCGGCAAGCTGTCCGAAACCCCAGCTACGTTCGCGGACGTGGAGAGCATGGCCTGGGCCCAGGGCTATATCGCCGCCGCGGCCAAGCTCGTCGAGGTGCCGGGCACCGCCGGAAGGTTTGGAGACGCGTTCGGCACCGTCGAGTCGCTCTCGGACATCGCACGTCGAGCAATCTTCGAGGCCATGAATCCGGGCCAGGTCATGCCCACGGATTACGAGCTGGCGAACAGGGCGTCGTACCTGCCCGTGCTGGAGAAGACCGCCGGTATCGTCGCGATGAACGAAGAGATCCTGCAATCTCTGCAAGGGGCTGCGACTGCGCAGGACTTGACCGCAATCCTGCGTCTGCAGATGGTGGCCGCGGAGCGCGCCTTCAAGAATCCGAACGATCCCCAGCTGGACAACATTGCGGACTGGGTGCGCAACCAGCTGGCTCAGGGCAATGGCCTCGGCTCCGATCTGACGCAGCTCGGCGGCGACGACATCGATCTGGGCGCGCTCATCGATCCGAGCTTCAATTTCGATCCAAGCTCCAATTCGATCAGCGCCAGCGCGAAGATTCCGGCGCTCGCCGCGACCGCCTTTACGTCGCTGGTGAACACGGCGTTCTCGGTCAGCCTGGACAAGCCGGACGAGCGCGGCGACGCGGTGTTCTTCATCAGCGGTGCCAACGGTGCGCGCTCCGGCGACATCAAGGTCTGCGTGCGCTATCGCGGTGATGATGGCGATTTCGATACGGTGAGCAGCACCGATCCGAACGGGGCGCTGCTGGTGGGCGGCCACTGGAGCCTGCTGGACGATCACACGCTGACATTGGGCATCAATGTCGCCGGCGGCGTGCGTTCCATGCTGCTCAAGGCGGTCGGTACCAACCCTTCCGGCCTGAACTATCGGTTCGACTTCGGCGACGACCTGTCGGACTGGAGCGGCGCGGCGCCCGCGGCCTTCTCTCCCAGCGAAGTGCCGGCGAACGATGCAGCTTGCAAGACTTCGCTCATCGAGCGATTCGGCCAGATGACCTGAAGCGCGACCGGGGCAGGGCTCATGACGAGCCCTGCCTTCGGTTCCAGCCGCTGTCCTGGCGCAACACGTGGAGATCGTGGACGCGCCGCGTGTAACCGACACGATCGAAGAATTCCAGAATCTGGATGGAACGTTTGCGGCCCAGTCCGATTGCATCCCGATAACTGGCCGCGTTGACGCTGCCGCGCTGGCGCGCCAGTGAGGCGATCACCCCGGCCAGTGTGTCGACGCGGTCGCTGTCATAGAACAAATCCCGCACGATCTGGCAGAGCGCACCGCTCGCGGCCTGCCGACGCAGAATCTGGCGCACCCGTTCCTCGGGCTGGCGGACTGCAGCGGCCAGACCTCTCACCCAAGGAGGCTCGGGGCGCGCCTGCGCGATCAGGGATTGCAGTTGTCGTGCGAGCTCCTGATCGCTTTCTGAAAGCGTCGCCGCATGCTGCGGCAATTGCAGCCACGGCCCCTGACGGATGATCGAGCCGTCCCGCGCAAGCTCGTCCATCAGCGCAGTCCACAGTGGCGTGGCCAGAGCCGGTCGGGTCATGCGACGCAGACGGCCGCTGTCAGGTCCGGGATCGTCGGGAAATGCAGCGTGAAATTCACGCAAGGCAGCGAGTGTGTCCGCACGCAGCGATTGCCATGCAGACTCGGAGATGGCGAACAGATCCTGGCCCGTGCCTCGGATCAGCGTGCCGGTGGGCAGCATCACATCTGCTGCGTTCTGGCCGGTCAAACGCTCGAGATCAGCCATGCTCACACCGCCTGGCGCATCGGCGAAGAGCTGCTGCAGGCCCTCGCCGGCGAGCATTCTCTCGATTGCATCCAGATAGCGCAGGCGCCGCTCCGAACGCCGCTTGCGGGACGGAGCAATCGAGTCCAGAACGACACCGCCGCCGATCGTGTGTACCGCCCGGGCATCGCGAATGATGAAGCGATCGCCGGGAAGTGCGCAGATTGCCGTCTCGAAGACGAGCTGAGCTCGCGCTGATTCGCCAGCACGGAGAGATTCCGCGTCGAGGACGGTCAGGTGAGCGACGGCGTGCGCCGCTCCGATATGTACGTGCAGCGTTGCGCCGCTCGCAAGAGTCACGTTGCCCTGCGCAAGCAAACGAATCCGCGCATCGACACGCTTCGTTGAAACGAGCGCGCGTGGATCGCCAAGCCAGTCGCCACGCGAAACTGCGCTCTTCTCGACGCCGGCGAGATTCAAGGCGCAGCGCTGCCCGGCGACACCGTATTCACTCGGGCGATTCTGTGCATGGATGCTGCGCACCCGGGCGGTGAAGTTCCCAGGCATCACGACCACCGTGTCACCCACATGGACCCGTCCAGAGAAGACGGTGCCCGTAACAATGGTGCCGTGGCCGGGCAGGGTGAAGACTCGATCCACCGCCAGCCGGAACAGGCCCGCGTCGCTACGTGGCAGCATCTTCGTGGCTGCTTCGTGCAGATGTTTGCGAAGAGCGGCCGTGCCCGGATCGTTTTCGGCAGTCGCATTCACGGCGAACACGGGTGCGTTCGCCAACGCGGTGGGCTGCAGAAGGTTTCGTATTTCCTCCTGGACTTCGCGCACCCGTTCGGGACTGACCCGATCGATCTTTGTGAGTGCCACTGCACCCTGGGCGACGCCGAGTAACTCCAGGATGACCAGGTGCTCGCGTGTCTGCGGCATCACTCCATCGTCGGCGGCGACGACCAGCAGCGCGAAGTCGATGCCGCACGCGCCAGCGACCATCGTGTGGATCAGTCGCTCGTGTCCCGGGACATCGACGAACCCGAGCACGTCGCCGTTGGGCAGTGGGGTGTATGCATAGCCGAGCTCGATCGAGATGCCGCGTTGCTTTTCTTCTTGCAGACGATCGGTGTCGATGCCGGTGAGCGCGCGCACCAGGGAGGTCTTGCCATGATCGATGTGACCGGCCGTGCCAATGATCATGACGGATGCCACAGCAGCGGATTCACTCTGGCGCGGTGATAGCCGGCATCACTCAACAGCAGATCGAGCGCCAGACTGGCGAGATCGTCAGCGATGGGCTCCACTGCGCTGTCTTCTTCCTGATACAGAATCTTTCGGTACGTATGGCAGGTGTCACAACACTCGGCGCGAATGGCGCGCGGTCCGTTCTCGATGGACTGGTAGCTGATGCCCTGGGTCGTCTGGCAGTGACTGCATTTCACGCGGACCATGTGCCACTCGGTCGCGCACAATGCACAGTGCAGATAGCGCAGTCCTTGCGATCGTGAGTCCGAGCGCACGACGCTGGCCACCGGCAGCGTGCCGCAGGTCGGGCACACTCCAGGCACGTCCAGTTCATGGATGGCGTCACTGTTCATACGGCTCGCGAGTGCTACCCAATACACCTGCAGCGCAGCCATGATGAATGGAGCGGACGCGGCGTCGACCGCTGAGGTCTGCGCCGCCAACAGATCGTCTGCCAGCGCTTCGAGCTGCTGTGATTCCAGATCCCGTAATTGATCGCAGACCGCACGCGCCTGCTCAGGCACGTCGGGGAGCGCTGCGAGAGACTCACAAATCAGATCCAGTGACCGAAGCCAGTGTTCTTCGCGGCGCCAGCTGGTTACCCCCACCGGCGGCATGTGGAACGTCCGTGCGTGTGTAAGCTGCTCGATGTCGGGTAAAGCAGGCTCGATGTTCGTGACGGCGATCTGCTGGGCGTCGGCGAGGTGCGCCATGAGCCTCAGGTAGTCGCCGATGGCATGCCCGATCGCGCCACTCTCGCTCTGTTGGCGCAATCGTGCGGCACGTGTGGAAAATACACGCGCGCGCTCGGGAAGGCGCAACCGCTGAATGTCTCGTTGCGAGAACGCTTCAATCTGAGCGGGGTCGAGGATGCGTTGCATGGAGCTTTTCCCGCAACCAGGCGCGGTGATGTTTCCAGGCCCAGCCAGGCGTGACGGTACCACGCGTCATGGCGGCGATCGACCCCTTCACCCAGATGCCGGCGTAGATGTGCACAACGATGGCGCAGATCAGGACGAAGGCGCAGACCGCATGCACGACGGCGGCGACGCGAATGACCCCGAGCGAGAAGTAAATGGAAAAAAACTGACGCCAGAGGACGATGCCCGACAGCAGCAGGCCGAGAATGCTGACCACCAGCACGAAGAACAGCAGCTTCTGTCCGGCGTTGAATCGACCGACTTCGGGCAGTCGATCTTCACGGTTGTTGACGACATCGCGCCCCTGGCGCAGCCATTGCCAATCGCGCGGTTCCATCTTGTTGAACTTCCACAGCGCCGCCGCCAGCAGCGCGAAGCCGATCGCCATGACCACTCCGAGGAACGGATGCAGGATGCGCGTCCAAGTGCCGCCGCCCAGCAGCGCACTGAGCCAGTACAGCGCCGGATGAAACAATGCCAGCCCCGAGATGGCGCTCAGCACGAAGGCGATGGCCACGAACCAATGATTGGTGCGTTCGTTGGCGGTATAGCGCTCGATGGTGCGGCGCTGTGGTTCGCTCGTGGTGTCATTCATGGCGAACGTGCTCCGTTTCCCGCGCCGCGGCCCGCTCGTCGCTTTCGTGGGTTTCGTTGCGGCCGACGCGGATGTAGTGGAAGAAACCCGCGAGCGCCGTCAGCACGATGCCGGCGAGCGCAAGCGGCTTGGTCGCGCCTTTCCATACGCTTACGGCCGGGCTGATGTGCGGGTCCTCCGGCAGGTCGTTATAAAGTTGCGGCCGGTCGGCGTGATGCAGCACATACATCACATGGGTCCCGCCGACGCCCGGCGGATCGTACAGACCGGCTCGATCGAAGCCGCGCGATTTCAGATCCTCGACCCGCTCGGCGGCGTGTTGATGCATTTCCTCCTTGGTGCCCCACACCAGCGCGCCCGTCGGGCAGGATTTGATGCAGGCGGGCTCGAGGCCGACGGCTACGCGATCCGAGCACAGCGTGCACTTATATGCTTTGTGATCTCGCTTCGAAATGCGAGGAATGTTGAACGGGCAGCCGGCGATGCAGTAACCACAGCCGATGCAGTTCTCCTCGTGGAAATCGACGATGCCGTTGGCGTACTGCACGATGGCGCCAGGCGCGGGGCAGGCCTTGAGGCAGCCCGGATCGGCGCAATGCATGCAGCCGTCCTTGCGAATCAGCCATTCCAGATCGTTGCCCTTGTCGGGATTCTCGTACTCGGCGAAGCGCATCAGGGTCCAGGACTGATCGGTGAGATCGTGCGGATTCTGATACCCGCCGACGTTGGTGCCGATGTCATCGCGCAGATCGTTCCATTCCATGCACGCGACCTGGCAGGCCTTGCAGCCGATGCACTTGGTCGTGTCGATCAGCTTCGCGACCGTGCCGGTATGCGGCTCACGCACGCTGGGCGGTGCGGTCGTGGTTGCGGAGCGCCGGACGATGTCGAGCGATTGCAGTGCCATGGCGACTCTCCTACACCTTCTCGACCTTCACCAGGAACGCCTTGAACTCCGGCGTCTGCGAGTTGGCATCGCCGACGAAGGGCGTCAGGGTGTTGGCGATATAGCCGGGCCGGGCGAGGCCGGTGAAGCCCCAGTGAATCGGGATGCCGACGGTGTGGACCGTCCTGCCGTCGATGTTCAGGGGTCTGATGCGCTTGGTGACGACCGCGACTGCCTCGATATGGCCTCGGTTCGAGCTGACCCTGACGCGATCGCCGGGCGCGACGCCGAGCTCACCGGCCAGCGCCGCGCCGATCTCGACGAATTGTTCCGGCTGCGTGATGGCATTGATGCGCACATGTTTCGTCCAGTAATGGAAGTGCTCGGTGAGCCGGTAAGTCGTCGCGACGTGCGGGAACTGTGCGGCGCTGCCGAGCGCATCGCGGTCCGACTTGAAGATGCGAGCCGCCGGATTGCTGACAGCGCGAGGCTCGTTGCGACTGAGCGGGTTGTAGCCGAGCGGCGATTCGAACGGCTCGTAATGTTCCGGGAACGGACCTTCGGTCATATTGCCGCGCGCGAAGAAGCGGGCGACGCCTTCCTGATTCATGATGAACGGTCCGACGCCGGCAGCCGGATCGTCGCCGACCCGGTAGTCGGGCGTGTCGGCGCCGATCCATTGTTTGCCGTTCCACTGGATCAGCGGACGCTCCGGGTTGAAGGGCTTGCCGTTGGTGTCGCAGGAAGCGCGGTTGTAGAGCACGCGCCGGTTCGCGGGCCACGACCACGCCCACTGCAACGTCTGCCCGATGCCCGTCGGATCCGAGTTATCACGGCGTGCCATCAGATTGCCGGTCGGCCCCCACGCGCCACAGAAGATCCAGCAGCCACTGGCTGTCGTGCCGTCATCGCGCAGCTCGCCGAAGCCGGCCAGTTGTTCGCCACGCTTGCGGAGTACATTGGTCTTGTCCTTCGGATCGACCAGATCGGCGAGCGCCCGGCCGGAATATTCCTTGGCGAGCTCTTCGGGCGTGGGCCGGTTGGCATACACATAAGGCCACGCCAGATTCACGATGGGATCGGGGAACGCTCCGCCTTCGGTTTGATACAGCTGGCGCAGCCGGGTGAACAGCTCGGCCATGATCTCGATGTCGGTACGCGCTTCGCCGGGACCGTCCGCGCCTTTCCAATGCCATTGCAGCCAGCGCCCCGAGTTGACGAGTGCGCCGTCTTCCTCGGCGAAGCAGGTCACGGGCAGACGAATGACTTCCGTCTGGATCTTGCTCGGGTCGACGTCGTTGTGGACGCCATAGTTGCGCCAGAACTCCGAGGTTTCCGTGACCAGCGGATCCATGATCACCAGGAACTTCAGCTTCGAGAGCGCCGCCGACATCTTTGCCTTGTTGGGCGCGGCGGCGAGCGGGTTGAAGCCCTGCGCCAGGTAGCCGTTCATCTTGCCCTGGGCCATCAGGTCGAAGACCTGCAGCATGTCGTAGAGCCTGTCGATCTTGGGCAGATAGTCGTAAGCCCAGCGATTCCCGGCGGTCGCGGCATCGCCCCACCAGGCCTTCTGCAAGCTGACGAAGAAGCTCGGGAAGTTCTGCCAGTAGCTCACTTGATTCGGACGCAGTGGCTGCTGGGCGCGCACGGCGACGTACTCGTTGTAGTCCTGCTCCCGGTCGAACGGCAGCGTGATATAGCCCGGCAGCGAGTTGGAGAGCAGGCCGAGGTCAGTGAGCCCCTGGATATTCGAGTGGCCGCGCAGTGCATTCATGCCGCCGCCGGAGACCCCGATGTTTCCTAGTAACAGCTGCACCATCGCCGCGCAGCGGATCATCTGCGAGCCGATGGAGTGTTGGGTCCAGCCGAGCGCGTACATGATCGTCATCGCGCGCCTGGGCCCGGCGGTGGAACCGATCATCTCGCAGATCTGCTGGAACCTTTCCTTCGGCGTGCCGCAGACGCGCTCGACCATTTCCGGCGTGTAACGCGAATAGTGTTGTTTCATCAGATTCAACACACAGCGCGGGTGCTGCAGGCTCGGGTCGATGCGGGCGAAGCCGTCGTCACCGATCTCATATTCCCAGCTGGCCTTGTCGTAGCTGCGATTCTCGGCGTCGTAGCCCGAAAACAGACCGTCGTGAAACGCGAAGTCTTCCCGCACGATGAAGCTCGCGTCGGTGTAGTGGGTGACATAGTCGCGCTGGATCCTGTCGTTGGCGAGCAGGTAATTGATGACGCCGCCCAGGAACGCGATGTCGGTGCCCGCGCGGATCGGCGCATAGACATCCGCGACCGAAGCGGAGCGCGTGAAGCGCGGATCCACGACGATCAGCCGCGCCTTGTTATGCGCCTTGGCCTCGGTAACCCATTTGAAGCCGCACGGATGCGCTTCGGCGGCGTTGCCACCCATGATCAGGACCAGGTCGGCATTCCTGATGTCGACCCAGTGATTCGTCATCGCTCCACGGCCAAACGTCGGGGCAAGACCTGCCACCGTCGGGCCGTGTCACACACGCGCCTGGTTGTCGAACGCCAGGATGCCCAGGCTGCGGACGACCTTGTGGGTGATATAGCCGGCTTCGTTGCTGCTCGCCGAGGCGGCCAGCATGCCGGTGGTCAGCCACCGGTTCACGGTCTGGCCCTCGGCGTTCTTCGCGATGAAATTCGCGTCGCGATCCTGCTTCATCAGCCGGGCGATGCGCTCCATCGCTTCATCCCAGCTCACGCGCTGCCAGCGATCCGACCCGGGCGCGCGATACTCCGGATATTTCAGCCGGCTCGGGCTGTGGATGAAGTCGATCAGCCCGGCGCCCTTGGGACACAAGGTGCCGCGATTGACCGGATGGTCGGGATCGCCCTCGATGTGAAAGATGCTCGGCGTGGCGTTCTTGGCCTTATCGCCCAGCGAATACATCAGCACGCCGCAGGCAACCGAACAGTAGGGACAGGTATTGCGGGTCTCGGTGGCGCGGGCCAGCTTGAACTGGCGCACCTCGGCCAGCGCCACGCCCGGCGAGAAGCCGAGCAGCGCCAGGCTCGACCCCGCCAGCCCGCCGCCGGTGATCGCCAGGAACTGGCGCCTCGTCATATCGCTCATGGAAGAACTCCTGTGCGGGCATGACATCCAGGCTCAGTCTATGCCTGCATAGGTGGGGTCGCAATGCGTCGACGGGCGCGGCAAGTACTCCGGAACTTCTCGGAATTCCTCTCGGAAATCCGCAACATCCTGGCACCATCGATACCCGCGAGAGGAGAGTTTGGTGGATCGTCAGGCAGCAAAAGCTTCGATCGCCGTCACCGCCGTTTTCAGACCATCTTCCGCGCGCATCTTCTCTCCCATGGCTCGGGCGCGTGCTCGTACGTCGTCTCGCTCGGCGAATCGGATGCTGTCCGCGAGCGTCGCGGCATTCAGCGCTTTCCAGCTGGACAGCCTCGCCCCGATGCCGGCCTGATAAAGTCGTTCCGCCCAGAAAGCCTGATCTCCGGCGAATGGGACGACGACTGAGGGCACGCCGGCGCGGGCAGCGGAGTGCGTCGTGCCAGAGCCGCCATGATGTACCGCGACCGATGTCCGCGGCAGCAGCCAATCATGCGGCGTGTCGCCGACAGCGAGAATGTTTGCAGGAAGCTGCGAAACGTCGATACCGCTCCAGCCCGGATAGAGCAGGGCACGGCGGCCCGCCAATCCACCGACGATTGCTTCGAGCATCCGCCCGGGCTCGAAGCCGCCCATGCTGCCGAACCCGATATAAACCGGCGCTTCACCGGCGGCGAGGAACTCGCTCAGTCTGGCCGGCGGAGTCCATTCTTTGGCTGGCAGCAACCACTGGCCGCAGACGAGAGCATTGCTCGGCCAGTCGTCGGGGCGAGGCAATAAGCTCGGCGACACGCCATACAACATGGGATGGCCGACCCAGAGAGACTTTCGCGGCGGCAGTGCGCATACGCGCTCACGAGCTTCATTCGTCGCTTTGCGGAATGCCTTCCACAGCAGCTGGTTGATCAGGCGTTGACTCAGCCGATTGAATATTCGCGGCAGCTTGCCCGGTGGCAGGAACGGGGAGGCGAACGCCGAGGTCGGCGTGAGAGGAAACAATCCCGTGCCGATGGCCTTCGCACCGAGATACTCGGCCGCC
>Ga0065721_10008443_pt1 | contig 15335 bp, 9 predicted proteins | sample Mesricmetagenome_FD_59108 | JGI IMG/M metagenome (GOLD analysis project Ga0065721, IMG submission 59108) | Mesophilic microbial community from rice straw/compost enrichment Sample: eDNA_1 v2 (version 2) | ecosystem: Engineered > Solid waste > Grass > Composting > Bioreactor | place: USA: Davis... | reverse complement strand
CACCCATATCCAACCCCCACATTCCAGCCGCTTCTGCGGCCAACATCGTCAAGGGTCGCCGATACAGTTAAAGAAAGCGATACAGGCGGGGTAAATATTAGCCGTATCCGTATCACATTCTTTCAAGTCAACCTGTGATCGGAGAGACTATTGATCTTGCCATTGGGAAAACTCCGTAGGCGCTCTTAAAGTATACTCCACATAAATGTGCCGCCATCGACGGTCGCCGGCACATAGATCGTCACACCTGATCAGAATTCGTCCCAATCAGCGGAAATGGCGGCATTACCCTTGGCAAGATAGGCGCTGGCGGCCTGTCGCACCTTTTGGGCAGCCGGCTGGGAAGCGGTTACTCGCGCCAGTTCGGTNGCNATGGATCGCTCTTCGGCCTTNTCCGTGCGGAACACGGCCACGATACGGTCCAGTTCGCCGGCCTGTGCCTCGGTNTGCTCNATGGCGGCATTGGTCTCTTCGACCAGCGCNGCGTTGTGCTGGGTCATTTCGTCCATCTGACGCACCGCCACGGTGACCTCTTCAATGGCCGAGGCCTGCTCGCGGCTGTCGCGGGCAATCCCCTCCATCAGGCGTGAATTGGACTTTGCGGCTTCGAGCATGNCCTGCAGCTTGGCGGCAGCTTCCGCAACCAGGCGCGTGCCGGCGCCCACTTCACCGCTCGAGGTCTCNATGAGCGCCTTGATGTCAGCCGAGGCNCTGGCGGCGCTTTGCGCCAGCCGCCGGACCTCCACTGCCACAACGGCAAAGCCCTTGCCGGCATCGCCTGCGCGCGCCGCTTCCACCGAGGCGTTGAGCGCCAAAAGGTTGGTCTGGAAGGCAATGTCGTCGATCAGCCCGATNATGTTGGAGATCTTGGCCGAGGAGGTGGTGATGCGCTCCATTGCCTCGGTCGCCTGGCTCATCACCACACCGCCCTCTTCGGCCGTGTGGCTNACGGTCTGNGCNATCGAATTGGCGTCGTGCGCCCGGTCGGCATTCTGCAGCACNGTCTGGGCCANCTGTTCCATTGCCGCCGAGGTTTGCTCGATCGTTGCAGCCTGCCTGGTGGTGCGCTCGCTCAGATCATTGGCACCCGAGAGTATCTCGCTGGTGGCGGTCTTGAGGCTCCGGGAGGTCGATTTGAGGCGGGTCACCACATCCGAGAGCGTTTCAGCCACCGTATTGGTACTGGCCTGCAGCTGCGCAAAACTGCCCTTGTATTGCCCCTCCATCCGCTGNGTGAGGTCCGTACGCGCCANGGCCTCGAGAACCTTGCCGGTTTCGCTGATCCCCTGGTCAACGGTCTCGACCAGCGCGTTCACCGATCCGGCCAGACTGTTGAGTTCGGCATCGGGGAACGTGGCGGCGACACGCTTGCTGAAATCGCCCGCTATGGCCGCATCGACCACCTCTCCGAAAGCGAGTTGCAGCTCGCTCATCATGGCCTGACGGGCCTGCTGATCGGAGATGATGCGGGCCGCTTCCGCCTCCGTCATCTGGCTGATGCGCATGCCGTTTTCCCGGAACACTTCCACGGCTCGCGCCATGCCGCCGATTTCGTCCTTCTGGCGCTGGTAAGGTACNTCGACATCGTAGCGGCCCTGCGCCAGGACACCCATGAGATCGGTCATGCGGCGAATCGGTCGAGCGATGACGCCGGCACCGAACCACACGACTGCCAGGACCACGGNAAGCAGNACCANGGCGGCGGCGACGGCCATGTTCCGCATGCCGTCGACGCTCGCATAGATCACATCCGTGGGCACAGTCATTGCCATNGTCCACTGTTCGGACACGCCGGCAAAGGTCATTGGCACGGTGACGATGAAATGATTGACGCCACCCGCCTCATAGGTCTGGCCCGTCTGCATGGCCGCGTTGTCGAGCAGCGCCGCTGACGTTTCCGCGTCGAGCGGCTTGCCGATCTGGCTCGGATCGGGCGAAGCAACCCAGGTCCCCGCATGGCTGATCAGCATGACCGAGCCAACCTCGAACGGCTTGAGCGCACCGATCACGCCGCCGATGACGTCGAGCGTGAGGTCTGATGTCACTATGCCGGCGGGCTTGCCATCCTTGTGGACGACCACGGCGATGGTCGAAAGCAGGGTCTCCTTGCCCTCCACTGCATAAGGGTAGGGCGCGGTCAGCACGGTGCGATCCTCACGCAGGGGCAGGTCGTACCAGTTGTCATTGTCCACCGCGTCGGACATGTCGAGCACTTCAAAGGCCAGCTGCCCGGCGCCTTGGGTGAAATAGGGCACAAAGCGCCCCTGGGCGTCGGCATAGGGTTGACCGACCGACAGGGCATCGCGTCCCAGGACATCGGGCTCAAATGCCACTGTCATGCCTACAATCGACGGTCGTGACTGCAGGGCGTCCTGCACGGCTCGGGCCACGTTCTCGCGGCTGGCCCGCGTTTCAATCATGCCCTCGACGATGGCGGCGGTCGCCTCGGTATGGGCGATGACATTGCTAAGCTGGCCCGCGGCAAGCTCGCTATATTGTCCCAGCAGGGCCCGGGCGCTTTGTTCGGCCTCCTTGCCTGCGGTCTGGTACATGAGGGAGAGCCCCCCGGTGATGACCCCGCCCATGGCCAGCACAAAGACAATTCCGGCCCCAAGCACCAGCTTGAGCTGGATGGACAAGTCGCTCAGTTTCATAGTGACGTTCAGCCCCCAAGATTGCAGCCCTGATGGGCCGGCGAAGCCACGCGCAAGCCGTGCGCGTCGGCGGTCCGCACAGCGCGGAAACAGTTGCAAGGATACGGGGGGTGACGCCCTCCGCTTGGCCGACGATACTGCCGGCCGGCATAGTCAAGGTCTGCGTCCACCCTGATCATGACACCTGCCCGTTAAGACCTGGTAAAGCACCCCTCGCCCGGGCAAAACAAAAAGGGGGCGCTGGCGCCCCCTCATAAGTCCCCAAAGGGATATCTGGAATGTTCAGAACTCGTCCCAGTCCGCCGAAACTGCGGCATTGCCCTGGGTGAGATAGGTCTGGCTGGCCCTCTGGAGAGAGCGGGCAGTGACCGCCGGGGCAGGACGAGGAGCCGGACGGGGCGCAGGCACGGAAGAGGTGGGTTCTTCAAGCCTGAAGATATCGACCACCCTGTCGAGTTCACCGGCCTGCGCTTCGGTCTGTTCAATCGCGGCATTGGTCTCTTCCACCAGCGCCGCATTATGCTGGGTCATCTCGTCAAGCGTGCGCACGGCAACGCTGACTTCCTCGATGGCCGCGGCCTGAGCCTTGCTCGCCTTGGCGATGGACTGCATGAGCCCGGCATTCTGCGTCACCGCGCCAAGCATCTCGCGCAGCTGCCTTGCGGCGCTGGACACCAGTTCCGATCCACCCTTGACCTCGTTGGCGCTGGCTTCGATCAGCGCCTTGACCTCAGCCGAGGCCTGCGCGGCGCTTTGCGCCAGACGCCGCACTTCCACGGCCACCACGGCAAAGCCCTTGCCGGCGTCGCCAGCCCGCGCCGCCTCGACCGAGGCATTGAGGGCCAGAAGGTTGGTCTGGAAGGCGATATCATCGATCATGCCGATGATGTTGGAAATCTTGGCAGAGGACTGGGTGATACGCTCCATCGCCTCGTTGGCCTTTTCCATCACTTCGCCGCTGCGGACGGCATCCGCTGACACAGCATTGGCCGAGGTATTGGCATCGTCGGCCATCCGGGCATTTTCGGCCACGGTATTGGCCAACTGCTCCATGGCAGCCGAAGTCTGCTCGATGGTGGCGGCCTGCTTGGTGGTGCGCTCGGAAAGGTCGTTGGCGCCCGAAAGGATTTCGCCCGTGGCGGTCTTGAGAGCGCGCGAGGTGGCCCGCAACTGGCCGATGACTTCGCTCAGCTTCTCGGCAACCGCATTGGTGTCGGCCTTGAGCTTGGCAAACGAGCCCTGATACTCACCCTGCATGCGCTGCGTGAGGTCGGCTTCGGCCAGGGCAGCCAGCACTGCGCCCGTTTCCCCAAGGCCCCGGTCCACCGTTTCCACCAGGCTGTTGACGCTGGCGGCAAGGCTGTTGAGTTCCTGATCCGGGAACTGGGCATGCACGCGCTTGGAGAAGTCCCCCGCAATGGCGGCATCCACCACTTCACCAAAGGCGGCCTGCAGCGCCACCATCATGTCGGTCCGCTCGATGCGGCGGCGTTCGGCGGCAGCGCGCTCCTCCTCGGTCATCTGGCTGACCTTGAGGCCGTTCTCACGGAAAACCTCGACGGCCCGCGCCATGGCGCCGATTTCGTTCTGCCGGGACGTATAGGGGACGTCGGCATCGTAATTGCCTTCGGCAATGACCTGCATGGTCCGGGCCAGACGCGGCACCGGCGCGATCATCATGCGCGACAGCACCAATCCTACCGCGCTCAGCACGAGCAGGCTGATGCCACCAACGCCGAGAAGGATCCAGAGCGTGGACAGGATGCCCGCTTCGAGCCGGGCCTTGTCCGTACCGACCATCAGCACGCCGATGAGATTGCCGGGTTGATCCCGGATCGGCTGATAGGCCGTGTAATAGGCCTTTCCGAGAACCTCGGATTCCCCGGTATAAATCTCGCCCGCAGCAAGGCTGGGGTAGGCAGGGTGGTCCTCGCCGATCACTTCGCCCATCAGCCGTCCGCCGTCTTCCAGCTGCCAGGTGCTGGAAATGGAGATGATCGGCTTGCCGGCAGCCTCCGCAGCGTAGACGGCCACGTTTTCGCCAGTAAGGCGGGCGACCGAATCCACCAGGTCATGATTGAGCATCAGGCGCGGCATGGAAAAGGTCTGGACAGTGGCCAGGCCCGTCTCATCGTCCCATTCCACCGCTGCGCCCGGCAGCTTGCCGCCGATGACGGTGACTGTCGTTTTCAGATCGGCCGTGATCCGCGCCATTGCATCGGCGCGCGTCGTGCTGCTCAGATTGAGGTAAGTCGCCGTGGTGACGGCGCCGATGGAAACAACGATTGCCGAGATCACCAGACCGACGATCATGGTGTTCAGCTTCAAATTGCTAAAAAAATCGCTCACGCGACGAAACATGTCTAGAGCCCCCAGAAACTATCCCGGTAAGCTACTCCAACAGGCTTAATCGATTGTTGATCTCGGAAATTTCAGGCGCGCCGCTTGAGATCACGACCGCGCGTGCCGCAACACCTGACCCGCGGCGCCAGAGCACCGCGGGTCGGGTGGAATCGCTTGAGCAGGCCTAGAACTCGTCCCAGTCGGCACTGATGGCGGCATTGCCCTGCGAGAGGTAGGCCCGGGCGGCAGTCGGTGCCGGCTTGGACAGGGGCTGGGTGTCACGGCGAGGTGCGGCCGGTTGCGCCACCATGTAATCAGCGTCCGCCTGATCGATGGCAAAGATGTCAACGATCCGGTCCAGCTCGGTCGCCTGCGCCTCGGTCTGCTCGATGGCCGCATTGGTCTGCTCGACGAGTGCAGCATTGTGCTGGGTCATCTCGTCCATGGTGCGAACCGCCGCGGTCACTTCCTCGATTGAGGTAGCCTGCTCGGCACTGTCGCGGGCAATGGCCTCAAGCGACTGGGTGTTTTCGCGGATGGCCTCCAGCATGCTCGCAAGCTTGCCGGCCGCCTCGCCCACCAGCTTCGAGCCGGTGGTGACCTCGACACTGGACTGCTCGATCAGCGCCTTGACGTCCGCAGAGGCGCTGGCCGCGCTCTGGGCAAGGCGCCGCACTTCCACGGCCACCACGGCAAAGCCCTTGCCGGCATCACCAGCCCGTGCCGCTTCCACCGAAGCATTGAGCGCCAGCAGGTTGGTCTGGAAGGCAATATCGTCAATCATGCCGATGATGTTGGAGATCTTGGCCGACGAGGCCGTGATGCGCTCCATCGCCTCGTTGGCGGCATCCATGACCTTGCCGCCCTCTTCGGCCGTGTGGGTCACGCGGGCCGCGCTGGCGCTGGCATTCTTTGCACGCTCGGCATTGGCGAGCACGGTGGAAGCCAGTTGCTCCATGGCCGCCGAGGTTTCCTCGATCGTGGCCGCCTGCTTGGTGGTGCGTTCGCTCAGATCGTTGGCGCCCGAGAGGATTTCGCCAGTGGCGGTCTTGAGCGAGCCAGAGGTGTGACGCAGCTGCACCACCACTTCTGTCAGCTTGTCGCCGACCGCGTTGATGTCGGACTTGAGCTTGGCAAAGGCGCCCTCATAGTCCCCGGTCATCCTGCGGGTGAGGTCGGTATTGGCCATGGCGCCCAGCACTTCGCCCACCTCGGCCACGCTGCGATCAAAGGTCTCGACCAGATTGTTGACGCTGTTGGCCAGGCCGTTGAGTTCGGCATCGGGGAACTCGGCAGTGACCCGACGGGTGAAGTCGCCGGCAATGGCCGCGTCCACCACTTCGCCGAACGCGCCCTGAAGCTCCTGCATCATCTGGCGGCGCTTTTCCTCATCGGCAACGATGCGTGCGGCTTCCGCCTCCGTCATCTGGCTGACCCGCAGTCCGTTTTCACGGAACACTTCNACGGCCCGGGCCATGGCGCCGACCTCGTTGCCCAGTTCGGTATAGGGCACNGCNACGTCGTAATTGCCCTGTGCGACCACGTCCATTGTGCCGGCCAGCCGGGGNATGGGGCGGGTAATCAGCCGCGAGGCAACCACCCCGAGAAGGCCGAATCCGATCACCGCGGCACCGCCCACCATGGCGATGAGGCCGAGCACACCATTGGCAGCGGCTTCCACATTGGCCATGGGCGTACCCACCAGGATGGCCCCCATCACTTCGCCATTGGTCTTCTGGATCGGCTGCAGGGCGGCGTAATAGTCCGTGCCGTCCACCGATACGGGGCCCTGTACCCTCTCGCCACTCATGACCTTCTCAACAACGGCACTGCCGACCGGCAGGGTGCCGCCCACGGCCCGGGCGCCATCGGGCAACGCGATGCTCGTGGTCTTGGCCACCAAGTTGCCGGTGGCAGGATCGATGACATAGATGGCCGCATCCTGCTTGGTGACACGCGTCACCGAGTCGATGATTTCAGTGTCGTAGAACGGCGGAATGGCCCAGCTCTGGAAAGCACCAATCGTGCCCTCCGGCGTCCAGCTCAGTACCGAGCCGGAAATGCGCCGCTCAAGGATAGTGGCGGCGACACCCAGATTGGTTTCCTGCTGGACCTCGCTCTCCCGCATGGCCTGTTCATATAGGCTCAGATAGATCGCGCCCGACACGGCCGCAATCGATCCGATGATGGACAACATGACGAGCACCAGGATGGTGGTGGTCATGCGCACATTTCCCAATAGGCGCGCAATCTGCTTCATATCTCACTCCCCCGCGCGGGACCGAAAAATCTTCCGGACCGGCCTTATCTCGAACAGGGTAAGTGAAACTCTTTACCGAAAACTGTACGGATATTTCCGCAGCCGATTTCATGCGCATCTGGCAGGCAGCCTGCCCACAATTCGCCCAGGCTATTCGTGCCCCAGGACCTTAAAAGGCAGCGGNTTGCTTCGTGATTTGGTGAAAAGGACTGATTCGCTCGTNCCCCACGGGGCGCATGACTTGCGTCAGTNGCCTCGGTGCNGGCTTGCATTCGGTGACCGCCCGAAAACGANGAGGGCGCCCTCAAGCGCCCTCTGGTCAGTTCTAGAATTCGCTCCAGTCGGTGTCGACTGCCGCGTTGCCCTTGTTGAGATAAGACTTGGCGGCGGAGCTGAGCTTGGCCTGCAGGCCTCTTGCCCCTTGGGCGATGGCCTGCACCGGACCCGAGGCGGGTGGCTTGCGCGGGGCGACAGGGGCCGGGGCGCGCTGCTCGAGCGCAAAGATTTCGACNATCCTGTCGAGCTGTGTGGCCTGGGCCTCGGTCTGCTCGATCGANGCATTCATTTCTTCCACCAGCGCCGCATTGTGNTGGGTCATTTCGTCCATGGTGCGGACCGCGGTATTGACCTCCTCGATGGACGAAGCCTGTTCGCGGCTCTCGCGGGCAATATTGTTCATCAACTCGCTCGATGCGCGGGCAGAGGCCAGTATCTCCTCGAGACGGCTGGCGGCATCGGCCACGAGCTTGGAGCCGCCCTTGACCTCTTCGGCACTCTGCTCGATCAGCGCCTTGACGTCGCCCGAAGCCTGGGCGGCCGACTGAGCCAGACGGCGCACTTCCACCGCCACGACGGCAAAGCCCTTGCCGGCCTCTCCGGCCCTCGCTGCTTCCACGGACGCATTGAGCGCCAGCAGGTTGGTCTGGAAGGCGATGTCGTCGATCAGCCCGATAATGTTGGAAATCTTGGCAGAGGATTGGGTGATGCGTTCCATTGCCTCGGTGGCGAGGCCCATGACCTGGCCGCCTTCTTCGGCGGTGTGGGTCACGCCGGTCGCCACTGTACTGGCCTCCTTGGCCCGTTCGGCATTGGCCATCACCGTGGAGGCCAGCTGTTCCATGGCCGCCGAAGTCTCTTCGATCGTGGCGGCCTGTCGGGTAGTGCGTTCCGACAGGTCATTGGCGCCCGAGAGGATTTCGCCAGTGGCCGTCTTGAGGGTGCGGGACGTGTCACGCAGCTGCCCGACGATGTCGGTCAGCTTGTCGGCTACCGCATTGGTATCTGCCTTGAGGCGCGCAAAGGCGCCCTGGTAATCGCCTTCCATGCGCCGGGTGAGATCGGTATTGGCCAGGGCCGACAACACCGAGCCGGTTTCTGTCAGACCACGGTCCACGGTTTCCACCAGACCGTTGACCGAGCGGGCCAGCGTATTGAGCTCGTCATCGGGGAATTCGGCATCGACGCGGCGCGAGAAGTCGCCGGCTATGGCGGCATCCACCACCTGACCGAAGGCGCGCTGCAAATCCTGCATCATGGCGGCGCGCTCTGCCTGGGTGGCAACAATGCGTGCGGCTTCCGCCTCGGTCATCTCATTGACCTTGATGGCATTCTCGCGGAACACTTCGACCGCCCGGGCCATGGCGCCGATTTCGTCGGTGCGACGCGCGCCCAGCACCTCTACGGAAAGATCACCATCGGCCAGTGATTCCATGGTTCCGGTCAGTCGGCTGATCGGTTTGCTGATCGAACGGGCAAAGAAGAATCCGACCACTGCGGCAATGGCCAGCAGGATGCCTCCGACCAGAATGGTCATGTTGCGCATCTCGACCACTGCCGCGTAGGCCTCTTCCTCAGGCTGCACGGCGGCGACCGCCCACGTGACGCCATGCACGCTGACCGGCTCGGCCCGTACCACCATGGGCGCACCACGATAGTCGGTGCTCAGGCCTTCTTCCGCACGGCCGGCAAAGGCAGCCTCGATGGCAGGGGAGGTCAGAGCGGTGGCAAGAACGTCACTTTCTTCGGTGCGCGGTGATTCGGTACGCAACAACCCATCCTGGCCCACGACCACCACTTCGCCACTCAGGCCAAGGCCGGACAGACCGGAGACCCGCGCACTCAGCGTGGCGGGCGAAATGGACAGCACCATCACGCCGGTATTTTCGTCCTTGTCGTATACGGGCATGGCGATAAAGCTCTGCGGAGCCCCACTGGGCCCATAGAGCGAGAAATCGACAAAGGCTGCCTGTCCGTCACCCAGGTCCTTGGCTGCTGCAAAGGCCTGGCCCAGGCCGGAGGCTGCGGCCGTCGGATCGGTCAGCACATTGCTCACGAAGTCGGTATTCTTGGCGACCGAATAGACGACGTCACCTGCCGCGTTGACCAGCAGCACGTCCGAATAGGCGCGCTCCTGCATGAGGGTGCGAAAGCCCGGATGGAAGCGCTTGTGCGGTGCGTCGTAGCCTGCGCCCTTTATGTTGCTGTCCACCGAGGCACGATCCTCGGGATTGGGGCTCTCGGTGACATAGGCCGTCTGGAGCTGCAACGCAGCGCGCTCGGCCAAGCCATTGCGCATTTCCTCCAGCGCCCGGGTCAGGTTCTTCATGGCCGTGACAGTGTCGGAGCGCTGCACGAACAGGCGCAGGTCCACTTCCGCGCTGGAGAAGTAGTCGCTCACCAGCGAAGAGGCCGTCGCAAGCGAGGCCTGCATCGACTGCTCGCGCTGTTGCTGCACGGTGCCCAAGCCAATGAGATAGCTCGCAATGCCCACACCGGCGCTGACAACCAGAGCTGAGCCAACCAGGGCAAGCGGCAGCTTCTGCGCAATCTTGAGCTGCGGAATAAATCTCATGAAACCCGTTCTCCCAATCTCCGGCTGTTTCCCGCCCTGCGCATCCCCCAGACCCTGTTGGTCCCGCGCAGGCAGCCGCAGCGCGCCAAAGGCACGCAACACTGGAAACGATATATAAGCGGGCTTAATCACTCCTTACGGATAAATGCCGATGGCTCAATATTTCGGCCGGGGGAGCGCTATTGGCGGAAAGCCAAATGCAAAACGCCCCGCCAGGAGCGGGGCGTTGTTCAATCCAGTAACCTGCCGGATCAGGTCAGCGCGCCAATTACTGCCTCGATACGCTTCTTCATGGTCGAAGCGTCAAAGGGCTTGATGATGTAATTGTTGACGCCGAAGGAAATGGCTTCCTTGACCTGCTCCTTGTCCGAGCGTCCGGTCGCCATGATAAAGGGCATCGACTGGGTGCGGGGGTGCTTGCGAATGACCTTGAGCAGGGTCAGCCCATCAATGTCTTCCATGTTCCAGTCGGAAATGATCAGGTCGACATTGGACTTTTCCAGTTTACCCAGGGCATCGCGGCCGGACTTGGCCTCGATGATGTCCTTGAATCCCAGCTGGGTCAGAATGTACTTGCAGATGCCACGCATGGACTGCTGATCATCGACAATCAGAACGCTGACAGCGCTTGCTTTTGGCATGGTTGTTCTTACCTCTACGCGCCAGGGGCCGTTCTGCCCCGAAACTTGACTCAAACTCTATGGGCCAAGCGTTACAAATGTCTCAATTCTCAGGTGGGCATTGTCTCCAGCAGCTCACGCTGCCGACTTGAGCTTGACCAGAGCATTGGCAAGCTTGGCCGCAATGTGCTCGACGGCCGCCTGCTCGACCACCGCGCCTTCCTCGAAAGCCACGCGCGGCATTCCATAGACCAGGGCAGAAGACTGGCTCTGGCCCACCGTATAGGCTCCGGCATCGCGCATCATCTTCAGGCCCCGCGCGCCGTCGCGGCCCATGCCGGTGAGAATGGCGCCCACGGCCATGCCCCCAACGGTGCGCGCTACAGATTCGAACAGCACATCCACGCTGGGGCGGTGCCCGCTTTCGAGGTCATCCTTGCCCAGCCGGCACTTGAGTTGACCGGACGATTTCTCAACCCGCAGGTGATAGTCGCCGCGCGCCACATAGGCATGCCCGGACAGAAGAGGCATGCGATCTTCCGCTTCCACCACCTTGATGGCGCACAGCTCGTCGAGCCGGGCCGCAAACCTGCCGGTAAAGCCGGCCGGCATGTGCTGGGCGATCACGATCGGCGGGCAATCGGCCGGCATTTCCGACAACACCGCCCGTATCGCCTCGACACCACCGGTTGAGGCACCTATGGCGATCAGCGCACCGTCCGGGGCGGCAGCGGTCTTGAGCGGGACCTTGCCGGCCTTTGGTGCTTCGGCCCGGCTGGCCGAGCGACCGCGCACATCGGACTTGGCCGCGGCGCGGATCTTGTCGCGCAGTCCCGCGCCGAATGCATCGAGCCCGCCGGCGAATTCGGCACTTGGCTTGGCCACGAAATCCACCGCGCCCAGTTCCAGCGCCAGCAGCGTTTCGCTGGCGCCCTTCCGGGTAAGGGTCGATACCATGACGACCGGCGTGGGTCGCAGCCGCATCAGCTTTTCCAGGAAAGCCAGGCCGTTCATGTTGGGCATTTCGATATCGAGCGTGACCACATCGGGGTCCAGCGCCTTGATCTTTTCGCGGGCGTCGATCGGATCGACCGCCGTGCCCACCACATCGATGTCGCCATCCCGCGTCAGCATGCGACCCAGAACTTCACGGATAAGCGCCGAGTCATCGACCACCAGAACCTTGATGCTCATCATGCTGCTCGCTTGTTCAGTTTTTCGCGCGACTGGTAAATCGTCTTGCCGACCAGCCGGAACCCGTCGCCGCCGGACCCGAGATTTTCGGAGTGCCCGATATAGAGGAACCCTTCGGGCGCGATCAGCTTGCTGAAGCGGCCGAACACTTCGCCCTGGGTGGGCTTGTCGAAATAGATCGCGACATTGCGGCAGAAGATCGCGTCGAACGGGCCCTTCATGGGCCACGGACCGATGAGGTTGAGCGGCTTGAACGACACCAGTTCGCGCACGGCCACGGGAACGCGGATCGTGCCGTCGCCCCCGCGTTCAAGCAGCCGGGCGCGCTCCGGTGACAATCCGCTCAGCTCGCTTTCGGGATAGCTGCCACCCGCGGCCTTGGCCAGAACGGCAGTGTCGATGTCGGTAGCCAGAATCTTGAAATCCCAGCGCTTGAGATCGGGATAGGCGGCCAGCAGGTCCATGCCGATCGTATAGGGCTCCTGCCCGGTCGAGCAGCCAGCCGACCAGATCCGCAGCCGGCTGCCGCGCGGCCGCGCGGCCATCAGCTCACCAATATAGCTGCGCAGATGGTCGAAATGGTGGTCTTCCCGGTAGAAGCGGGTGAGATTGGTGGTCAGGGCGTTGACGAAATCCTGCCCGTCCTGAGCCGTACCACTACGCTCGAGGTAGTCGACATAGGCGTCGAAACTGGGCAGGCCCAGCGCCCGCACGATCTTGGAGAGCCGGGAAATGACAAGGGTCCGCTTGGCGTCGCTGAGCGATATGCCGGCCACAGAATAGACCCGGGCCTTGATCCGCGCGAACTCCCGCTCGCTGAGGGAGAAGTCCCCCTGTTCCATGCAACTACCCCTTTGTCGCCGGTTTCTTCCGGACCTAGCTGGCAGCGCGCTGGGCGACACCGGTCTCCTGACCAGCCNTGTCGGCCACCGGCCTTGCGGCGGCAAGGGANGCGATGTTGCTTTCCCCGCCCGCAANCGGGGCAATACTGGCCGGGCCATTGCTTAGATTGCGTAAATTCTCGCGCAGGGCGGCGGTAATTTTTTGCAGCTCCCCGGCCTCATCGAGCCCGATACGCGCCTGCGCCCGACCCTTGTCGGCGATGACCCTGATATCCTTGGCCGAGCGGTTGGTGATCTGGGCCAGCTGGCGGACCTCATCGGCAACCACGGCAAAACCGGCGCCCTTTTCTCCGGCCCGGGCCGCCTCGACCGCCGCATTGAGCGCCAGCAGGTTGGTGCGGAACGACACATCCTCGATACCGGCAGTCATGGTGTCGATTTCCTGCGCCATGCGGGCAATTTCGCTCACCAGCGTCCTCGTGCGCGCAGCGGCCTGTTCGACCTGGGCTGCAAGGGCCTCGGCGTCGTCACCGCGCCGCTGTGCCGCAGCCAGCTGGGCTTCGAGTTCGGCCATTCGCGCGACACCGGCGGCCAGGGCCTGCCGGCCGGTTTCGGCGGATTGTTCCAGTTCGGCGGCCCGGGCCTCGAACTGGGCCAGGAGGGTCTTGACGTTGCCCAGCCGGGTTTCCAGCGCCAGCCGGGCCTGAGCCTCGTCACGCTGCTGCTCGTCGAGCCCGGCAAACAGATCGATGACCAGTTGGGCCTCATCGGCCAGCGGCAGGGCCTGATCCCTCAGAGCCTCGCCAGCCATGACGGCGCGCAATTGCTGCACGCCGGCATCCATCGCTTCGAATGCCTGGTTGAACTGGCCAAGGAACGGACGGCCTGTCACCGCCTCGCTATCGAAGCGGAAGCCGGTCTGGCCCTGTCGAAGCGCTTCGAGCGCGCATTCGAGATTGTCGTCCTCGATATAGTAGCCGGCCGGTACAAGTTCGAGCACGTAGCGCCCCGAGGGCAGCGGCCGCCGATAGGCGGTGAAGCGCCGTCCGTCCAGCATGACCAGCGCTTCTTCGGGCGCGCCACCACCGTCAAGCAGATAGCCGGGACCGAACAGCCCATCGAGGGTCTCGCCCTCGCGCGCGCCGGGCGCCAGCCGCTGCAGGCCAAGGCTGGCGGTGAGAATGATGCCATGCTCATCCACCACCAGCAGAGGGGCCTCGATCGTGCCCAGGGCGGCGCGGAAATGATGCGCGCGCTCCAGCCGTGTGCCGAGCCGGGCCACGATGCTGGCAATGGAGAGCGGTTCTTCGGGACGCTCGGCAAGCCCTGCCGCCTGCGCGACTGCCGCCAGGCGGGCCGCGTCGCGCCGGTCGGCAATGTGGCCACCCAATATGCTGCCCGCTATGGCCAGACCCACGAGGCTGCCGGCGGCTCCGAACCAGCCCGGTCCGGGCCCCATGGCCAGAAGCAGTCCCCCGCCCACGGCCCCAAGGAAGGTCCAGAGCGCCGCCGCGGCCAGCATGAGCCGCAGCCCCTTGCGGGGCGGGCGCGAATCAACGGCAAAGACAGGGCGGTCCGGCATATCCGGACCCTAGGCGAGGAATGGTTAACCAAGTCTATAACCGCGGGTCCGGCAGTAATACTTTCGAAACCGGACCGCCCCGCCGGGCTCAGAACAGCTCGATATCCTGCGCCGGCGCCGGCACCACGATACGGCGCTTGGCCAGGGCGATTTCATCGCGCGCCACGCTGGCCCCGGCATCGCTGTCGAGACGCTTGACGAAGGCCCGCCCCGAATGGGGCTTGAACAGCACCCGCCGCGCAAAAGTGCCGCCCAGATCCTCGCTGGCAACGACATAGCCTTCATCGCTCAGGAACTGGCGCACGAACTCGATATTCTTGGCACCCACGTCATCGAGTGCCGAATTGATCTTGCCGCCGCCAAAAATCTTGATTTCGAGATTGGACTTCTTGCCCGTCCCCTGGCTCAGCACCTTGTTGATGAGCTGTTCCATGGCAAAGGCGCCATAGCGCGCCGAGGCGCCGTAGCGATCCCGGGCCGAGCCGGACTGCTCGGCCAGAAGGAAGTGGTTCATCCCTCCCACCAGCGCGACCTTGTCGCGCACGCAGGCCGAAATGCACGAACCCAGCACGGTGGAGAAGGTGACGTCGGCCGCATCGGACACATGGCAGTCGCCCTGGTGAACGGTGGTCACGACCCCTCGGTCAAACTCGGGTGGCAGGGCATTGGGGAGGGCCATGTCGTCGTCATCTACCTCTGCGGGCGAATTGGCTGGATGGTAGGGGCAAACTCGTTAGCCAATTGCTAACCACGACATACGAGTTCGCTGGTGACGATTGATTCAGCAAGGAGAGGTTTAGAAATAGAGCTATAGGGTGCACGGAACGGGGCCAGGAATAAGCATCAATGTCATTGCAAAAACTTGCACGGGAACTGGACGAGACCGCTCGGCAGACCGCTTCCATGCTGGAAGGGATTACCGAAGCGCTCGAACTGCTTTCCGAGGCGCCGTTGAGCAAGGACCCCACGGTGCGCGAAGCCGTGCAGCT